>Ga0182027_10003264_pt1 | contig 25825 bp, 20 predicted proteins | sample 712E1DmetaG_FD_121300 | JGI IMG/M metagenome (GOLD analysis project Ga0182027, IMG submission 121300) | Permafrost microbial communities from Stordalen Mire, Sweden - 712E1D metaG (Illumina Assembly) | ecosystem: Environmental > Terrestrial > Soil > Wetlands > Permafrost | place: Sweden...
CCGACCCCGACCGACAACCCCCGAACAAAGTCCCAGGTCACAAGCTTGGATCGACACTCTCAGACACGCCGAGGGCACCTGGCAGTCAGGAGGTTCGAGGGTTCGAGTCCCTTCGCCTCCACCAAAAGTTCAACTGTAGAACCACCGATACAACACAACACCGCTCCGGGTTTCCGGCGCGGTGTTGTGTTTCTGCGACCCTTCGAGATCGAGGCGGACCGCAACCCCTCGAAGATGGGCGTGCGTTGGGCGAGCGCCACGAAGGGTTCGTCGTACTCCACGTCGATCTCCAAGGACTCATACCGTGCGTAGTTCCATTCGCGACGCAACTTGTCGGATGAGCTCCGGTAACTCTCTGCTGCGTTCCGCGCCAGATCGAAAACGCGGTTGATATCCATGCGCGTCTCGGCGGTGATGGCATCGAGCTTGGCGAGTTCGGTCTCGGCATGGGCGAGCTGTGCGCTAAGCAGCGCTTGCCGCTCGCGGGCGATGTCTTTCGGGATGGTCTCTTCCATGGCCTTGTCGGCGAGCAGATTCCGGGCATTTTGGATGTCGGTGATCCGAGCCACCAAATGCTTCCTATCCGATTCCCTGCGTTCCGCGGCTGCTGCTAGATCTTCAAGAACGTACTCGCGCACCTTGTCGAGTTGGGTCGGTTCCAATTCCTCGCCAACGTAGAAGTTCACGATCGCGGCCTCGACCTCGTCAGCACTGAGGTGCGGCAGATCGCAGACCGTTCGGTGGTGGTGGCGTCCGAGGCAGAAGAAGTACGAGTAGCTACCGCCATTACCTCGCGATACGCCGTAGGCCAACCGGGACTTGCACCTGTAACAGCGCAGCGACCCCTTGAGGTAGTGCGTGCGCCGATGGGCTCGTTCACCTGACTGACGGTGTGCGCTGAGTAGCCGCTGGACCTGCTCGAAGGTGACCGGACTGACCAGTCGAGGATGCTTGCCCTCGTACTCGATGCCGTTGTAAGAGATGAAGCCTATGTAGTAGCGATTCCGGAGGATGTGCTGGAGCTTGTTGGCGGGCACCGGTCGGGCGGCGCGCTTGGCCGTCGGTCGCTGGAGAAGTCCTCGCGCTTGCAACGCTTCGGCAAGGCTCCGAAGACTGAAGGTGCCGGAAGCATAAGCTTGGAAGGCCCACGTGATGTGTGGCGCTCGCACGGGATCAACCTCGACCCAGCGCTTGTTCTTGTCGCCCTCGGTGCCTTGTTTGTTCAAATAGCCGATCGGTGCAAGCGCTGGCGTACCGCCGTCCTTGACTTTCTGCAGCGTCTTGCGCTTGATGTCATCGCTCTGATTGCGGGACTGGTATTCGTTCACGACCGCCAACATGCCCTGCAGCATCCGCCCTGACGTCGTCTGATCGATGCCTTCCATGCAAGAGATCAGGGCAGCACCTGATGCCTCGAGGTCCTCGGTGATATTCGCGTCGTCCCGGCGGCTACGGGCAAAACGGCTGAGTTGGTGGACGATTACATAATCGACGTCCCGTTCAGTCTTGACGCGTTCGATGAGCGCGAGCATCGCAGGCCGCTTTTCGACTCGGGTTGCCGTGTCCTTGTCGATGTACTCGTCGACGACGGTCGCGCCCAACTGTTCGGCACGAATCAGGCAGGCAGTGCGCTGCGTTGGGAGTGAGTAGCCCTCGGGATTGCCGTCGCGTTCAGCTTGGGCCTTGGTGCTGACCCGGATGTAAATGACTGCTCGTCTTGGAAGCGCTGTGGCGCGCGCGACTCCTGGCGCGATCCCCAGGGTCGAGCGCGACGAGTTCATGCTCTCGCCGCATCCTTCCGTCGTGACGCTCTGTTCGTCATGCGGCACCTCCGGCGGGGTCATCAGTGAACTCTTCCTTCGTGGGAGTCGGTGGAGTTGTCGGTATCTGGTCGCGGCCGGTCAGCTCTTCGAGTTGCTGCTGTAGCTTGGCCACGGCCAATGCGGACAGGTCGGGGTACTTGGCGCTGAGATACGTTGCGAAATCTGGAAGCGCGTCCGGTGAGAAGTACCCGGCCTGAGCGAACAGCTCGACTGGACTGAGTTCGAGCGCTGCTGCCACTCGTGCCAATTTGTCCGGACGCGGAGCCGAGAACTCGCCCCGCTCGATTCGAGCCACTGTCGTGTGCGGGACATTCGAGGCGTTGGACACCTGCCGCACGGTCAGGCCGAGCGCCTCGCGTCGTTTGCGGAGGATCATCCCGAACCGTTTCGCTTCCTTGGAATTCATAAGTAATTCCCATTCTACCAGGGAATATGCGTAAACGCACCACTTCGTGGACGATTCCACAACGGTTGGCCGGGTCATTGACCATCGAAGACGTAGACACCGCCGTCCCCCTCGCTTGTGGCGATGTCGCCGGACAGTTCGAGGTCCCGAGCGAAGCTCGCCACGTCAAGCTTGACGTAAGGCTGGAGGTATTCGGGCATCGCCTCGATGTACCGATTCGCTCCGTAGTCGTCCATGAGTTCCTCGGCATAGGCGGTGACGCTCGCGAAGTGCCCTCGGTAAGCGTCCTCGAAGTCGTCCAGCTCGCCGAGATCGCTCGTGCCTACGAGCGCGGCCCAGTGGGCGAACGCCGGACCGTGCTCGGCGATGCCGTGAGCGATCGTGGTCACGGTCGTGAGCGGTTCGTACTCACCGAGACGCACTGGCCCGAAGCCTTCGTAGTCGAAGATGGCGAACTCCTCGGCGCCGGGGATCGGTGAGGCGGCCAGCATCAACTTGACCCCGGTTTCCAACTCCGTGTGTCCGACGTCCGCGGGGAGCCACTGGCCGTGCAGGCGACCGGCGTTGTAGTCCGCCAGACTCGCGACGTAGATGCTCGGTCCCTCCCAGCCCGGGTCGTGTTCCGATGGTTCTTGTTTTCTCCACCCTTCTTCTGGTTCCTGTGGTTGCTGTTCCATGCCTCACCTCCTTTCGTTTATTCAGTTTGTGGTGTGTGGCAGGAGCTCCGGAGTGAGTGCGAAAGCACTCAACTCGACGGAGCCCCTGCCTAGGGTTTTGAGGTTGACTTGTCAGCTCGTGGCTGACGTGCCTCCCTTCTGGCGGACATTGCTCTGGGGCGCGAACCCCATGGGCGGCTTCCGCCTGCTGGAGGGTGTCTTGTCCTCGGCGTCGCCCAAGAAGGCGGCGAGGGCGCCTCGCTTGCTGGCAGCGTCACGCTCGATGTCGGCGAGCACTGCCTGAGCACGCTCTTTCAGCTGTGAGCTGTTGCGCCGTTCCTCGATCCAACCTTCGATGGCCTGCCTAATGGCATCGGTCACCGTCAGGTTCTCGAGCTGGGCGATCATCGTCAGCTGAGCGTGCTGTTCTGCTTCCAGGCGAATTGCCAGAGTCTTTCTGGCCGTGTCTCCTGGCACTGCGGATGGGTCATGGTTTGGTGCCATGGGTCCTCCTCGGTGGTTGCGGCCGGCGATCCCGGGTTGGGGTCTCCTGGAAAAGCCGCTTCCCACTGACGAGTCCTCACGCGGCATGGCGCTGCCTGTCCGGCGTGGGTCCGCAACGAGCCGCCGCGATCCGTTCTTCGGCGAGCTTGGCGAAGTCCGGGTTCAGTTCGATACCAAGCCAGTCGCGATCATGCTGTTCGGCAACCAACCCGACGGTTCCCGACCCGCAGAAAGGGTCGAGGACGATGCCTCTTTGCCACACGGCCCTGCAGCAACATGTTCGCTGGAGTTCGCCGATGACGGCGAGGCCACCCAGAATGCGGGCTGGCCCGCGTGACCACGGCTTGCCACAGCGAACACAGACTCGCTCCGGGCAGCTCGCCAGCAGAGGGCGGACAAGGAGGGCTGGCGGGAAAGTGGCGAAGTGTGCTCCCCGGAAGTTAGAAGTAGCCAGGAACCAGACATCACGCGGATTAGCGCCGAGCGGATGGCCGACCAGCCCTTGCGCCTTCAGCCGAGCAAGCCCGCTGTTGTTACCAGCGAGCGGTCCCGCCCAGCTCGGTGGCTCGGACGAGTGCGGCGGATAGCTGCTGGCCGCAGTCGGTCGGCGCCGTGGCTGCCGGGAGCGGTGCGGCACCCGGATGGCGTCGAGGTCGAAGTGGTAGCGCCCGGCCCGCGTCAGGAGATAGAGCACCTCCCACGAGCACGCCAGGCGGTCGCGCACGCTGTTCGGCATGGCATTGGTCTTGGCCCAGATGACCTTGTTGCGGATCGTCCAGCCGTCTGCGATCAGCGCTAGTCCCAAGCGTTCCGGTCCGAGCAGCAGGCTTTTGCTCGGTGCCCCGGCTCGTGCGTGGCGGCTGAAGCTGTCACCGAGATTGAGCCAGACCGAGCCGGTTGGCTTCAGCACCCGGGCGATGCCGGCCATCACCAGGCGCAGCTCGTCCATCCACGCCTCGACATGGTCCTCCAAGCCGATCTGGCCCTTGACCTGGTAGTTCCGCAACTGAAAGAAGGGTGGAGACGTAATGACGCAGTCCACAGATAGCTCCGGCAACTCGGCCAACCGCTTCCGGGCGTCGCCCACCAGCACCTGATTACGCGGCAACTCGCCCCAGCTCATGAACCGCCTCCCGCCAGCTCAACGAGCGCCTCTTCGATCCTCGTAACGCTGAACAATCCCGGCGTCAACCGCGGGTCCCCCGTGATCTCGCCTCGCAACTGCATTTCCCGGGCCTCATCGGGCACCAGCCAACAGACACGAGGAAAGACCCCATGAGCGGCCTGCTCGCGCTCCGAGCGGTAGTAGGCGTCATAAAGACGGCACTTTCGTAGCAACGCTGGCAGGTGCTCAGTTCCGCGGTCGACTTCGACGAACCAGCGGTGCTCGAACTCGGAGACGCCGAGGGACAGGAAGAGGTCCGGGCGCAGCACGGTCGCCCCGCCCATCGCACTGAACTGCCGCCAACAGCGTGGCTCGGCTTGGCAGACCAGCAGATCGAACTGACTGTGACGGGTCGCCAGCGTGAGATCCACGACGAGCTGGGCCACGGCCAGGGTGTGCAGGGCGAAGGCCGCGCTCGGCTCCCGGAAGCGTCGCCGTGGTCCCCCGATATTGAGTACTCGTTGGCCGACTGGACCGAGGCTGTAGCAGTAGGAGGCCGACCCGGCCCGCACCCCACCGATCCGGCGCTCAGCCCGGACGAGCAGTCGATGCCGAGCCAGCCGATCCAGACTGCGACGACAAGCCCGAGCTGCCGCCGCCTCGCTGTCATGTTCGTTGCTTGGGAAGTGCAGGGCCTCGAGCTGGCGAGCGCTCATCAGCCGCAAGTCGGCAACCTGTCCGACAATGGCGAGGTCACGTCCGGATAGCTCATCTCGGAGCTGGTCAAGCCCCCGTGCTCCGAGCTGCTCCCGGCTCATCGGGCTGCTCCCTGCGGGCACCGAGTCCGCGCCCAAGATGAAGAAGGATGAGGTGGGACAGCGAGAGCAACCCACAACTCGAACGGTCGCAACAGTTGGAGTGGTCCCCGAGACCCAACTAGTCGAGCCTCCTTCACCATCCCCTCGGTACCGCGAGACCACCCCGGTATTGATCGATACGCACGCCGGCACCCAAGTAGAGATCGAGACTCACCCCGGCGCCTCAGTACTGGCCGGAGCAGACGCTTGCACCCCACAGCGAGGGCAGCGGCGAATGGCAGCGGCAGGGGTTCCAAAGGAGAAGATGGAACACGTATGAACAGTGAGACAGTCCGCGCCCGGTTCGCGCTGGTCCTACCTGCTGAGCAGGCCATTCTCACCCCTGTTCGCCACACGAACGGTCGCGCGAGCGGACACCGATCGACAGCTCTCACGAGCGACCCCCGTCACGACGACGCCGTGGCACAAGGTCATCGCCAGCGTTACCCGGACGACCGATGACGAGATCGCGCAACTCGGCCTCGACCTCTTTACGATCCCTCCCATAGTTCGCCCGCGACGCCGCACGGACGACCTCAGGGTCGCTGATCGGCGCGTCCGGCGGCAGAGACCGTCCGCTGCACCATGGTTGTACCGAGTCCTTGGCGACGAGTTGGGCATAAAACTCGTAGGCACCGAGCCCAGCGAAGTCCTCGGGTTCGAGGCGGCTGCCAGGGCTGGCCATCACCCGGGCGTCCTCATCTGCCAGGCGAAAGCAGACCCGGTTTTGGACATTGGCGAGTACTGCAGAGCGCATCGGCGTCTCCAATTGGTGAAGGTACTGGTGGGCCAGCGTGAATCCGACGCCGAGGCCACGAGCTTGGGCCAGGGCGTCGCCGAGATCACCTGGCAGTCGCAGGTATTCCTGGAACTCGTCGAGGACGATAGTGACCGTGTGACGCTTCGCGGGTGCAATGGCGCTGCGGGTGAGCGCCGCACCCCAGATCTCTGCAAGGACCAAACTGCCGAGCAGAGCGGCGGCCTCCGGGCCGAGCTGACCCTTGGAGCAGTCGACGAGCAGTATCCGCCGGCGGGTGAAGATCTCGCGGACGTCAAAGCGTGGACGAGATTGCCCGAGGACCGCGTGCAGCTGTGGGCGCAAGAGGAACGGCCGCACCTTGTTCAGAAGGGGTGCCACCGCCGCGGTGCGTTCGGCATCGCTCCAGTTCTCGAAGGCCTCCCAGAAGGGACCAAGCCCGATCGGGTCGTCGATCTGGCGAACGATGCGACGCCGAAAGCCGGCGTCGCTCAAGATCAGCGGCAGTGCCACGAGCGTCATGTCCGGGACCTGGGCGAGCGTATGCAGGGCCGCACCGGCGATGTCGGTGGTGCGGGGACCGAAGGCGGCGCCGTACATGCCCTTGAACACGGCGAGCAGCTGATCGGCGACGAGCTCGGGGTGGCGCTTGTTCGCAGCCAGGGGATTCAGGCCCACCGGGGCTAGGTCGGTCGGGTCTATGAGAACGACGTCGTTGATGCGTTCTTTCGGGACGTGAGACAGCACCTCGGTGATGAGGTCAGACTTCGGCTCGATGACAACGCACGCTCTGCCATCGGCCATGTCCTGGGCGACGAAATGCCCGAGCAGCGTGCTCTTGCCAACGCCGGTTGGGCCGATGACGAGGCTGTGACGGCGCGAGGCACCGGGCGAAACGGCGAGCGGGCGTTCCTGGCCGGGAAACGTGCTCTCCCCGATTATCCGTCCCACCGATGGGATCGCCGTCGGTGGGACAAGCAGCCGGATGCGCTGGTGGGCGATGGGCAGCTCGCTCGTTGTTCCGACTGGCCACGAGGAGAGAGCGGCAAACTCGGTCGAGTTGAGGCGCAACGGCAGGCGCCACGGCACGCGGGCTTGGGTCACGGCGGGAGTTTGGACCGACCGCACCCAGAAGGCGAGGCCCGGGGACTCGGTGCTCCGTAGCGCGGCGAGCACTTGGCGGATTAGCTGACGCTGGCGGTTTTCCGTCCTTGCTTGCACCGCAATGCGCCCAACGGCTCTCCAGCCGGGCTCACCCTGTTTTTCTTGCAGGGCGTTGCGGACTTCAGCGTCAACGGGGATCGACTTGCCGAGCGATAACAGCACGGCGTCTTTCAGCCAGTTGTCGCCGACGACTGCTTCGAGCCGCTTGGGAACAGCGATCGGGCGTAGACCTCGTCCGAGCACCCACTGCAGGATCAGTGACTCACCCGGATTGACATCGGCCATGGCGGTAAGAAGGGCCCGACTGACCGAAGCGATGTCGTCGCTACGAAGAGACCGCCGCTTGGTTGTGAGGCGGAGCTCGACGGCGCGGTTCGCCTTCTCGGTACGCCCAGTCGTCTCCTCGATGGCAAGGCCCGGGATGCCCGCTCGTAGTTGCTGGACCACGTTGTCGGCGCGTCCTGCGGGCACGGCGATCCAATGAGTCACCGCACCAGACGTGCCGACCGCCTCGATGATGACGGGCACGCCGGCGGTTGTCGCCAGCAGGCGGATGGCGGCCTGGACCTGATCAGGCGTGACTTCACGCGCCATCTGAGACGGAACCGACGTAGCGCGATCGCCATTAGGCCGCGTCACCTTCGGTTGTCGAGTTCCCGACCTCAGGTGGCTTGTTGTCCTTGGCTTGTCGGCGCGCCATGCGCTGATGCGCGATCTCCGCGTCGCGCTCAGCTTCGGCTTGGGCGAGCTCAATGAGGGCTCGGGCGAGGCGACGAAGCTCGGGCTGATCCTTGCGGATGCCTCGAACCAGGATGCGGCGTTCGCCGTGATGAAATGTTCTGCTCATCGTCAATACCTCCTTTCGTTAGGTGTCATGGGTATGAAAAGAACGAGGGCACTAGACGTCAGAGACCTCTGAACGTGGTGCCGCGCCAGCGGGTATCCGCGCGCTGCTCGTACCGCTTGTGGTGCGTAAACGCCACAAATTGAAGCTAGTAAACGAGCTTCCTGTTCATTTGTCAAGGACAATCTGCCCAGAATGTAAAAACCACTACACCGACCGGACATCTCACAGCAGGGCTCATTGGGCGATCTTCGGCAAACGAGAGCGCGCGATGAGTCAGCTCGACAGAGCGTCACCAGCGCGAGCGCCGCGCGCGAGCAAGTACCCAAATTCCGTAGCCGATCGCAATCAGAACGAAGATCATGATCAGCTCGGGTGCCACGCTGCGGATCAGCACTACGGCGAGGCGCAAAGCGATGGCGACGACAAGGACGGTGACCGCTATGTTGACGATCGTCCTTGACCAACTGCTCGGATTCGGCATGATTCGTGCTCCGATCCCTTGATCTCTCTTGTTCGGGAGGCGGAGGACCGCCTTGTATGACCGAGACGAACGAAGCGACCGTTACCGACACGATTGACTGGGCGCTCATCTCGGTCACCACTTCGGTCGAGCGGTCATGGCCTTCACCACTCCCACCGCGCCAGGACAAACCACGTCGCGGGCGTTCCCGGAACAGGACGGCCTGCTGGCATCACGCCAAGGACGATCGGGTCCATCGTCGCGAGCCCAGCGAGGGCAGCCCCAACCACCACGAATGGGGCCGCTGCAACTGCTCCGATGATCGGGACCGCGCTCGCAAGCACTGCCAAGATCTGACGCGAACGCGCGCTCAGCCGCTCGCTCAGCTCGACGGTCGACCGGGGTACCGGAGCCGGATCGACTAGAGACGCCGCCTCCGTCCGGTCGATCATCGTCGGCGTGAGCGCGTTGTCAGCCGGTACGAGGGACTGGACCCGACCCTTGGGAAGTTCGTGGGCAACGTAAACGACCGGGAAGTCGATCCCGGATTCGCTGAGGCGACGTAGGTCAGCCAGCTGTGCCCGGGGCACGATCTCCTCGACCGCGTCAGAATCGGCGGGACCGAGCAGCCAGTCTGTCTTCGGCCCGTTGAAAAGGCGTGACTCTTCAAAAAGCGGATGACTGCCGAGGTACTCGATCGTCACGCCTGCCTTCTTGGCGCGCTGAACAAAACGCGGCGCGTGGCGCTCGAGGACGGCAACCGATCGTGCCTGTTGTGGATCGACGTAGGTCTCCTTGCCGCGCTGTAGTAGGGCGCCGCGGACGGCCTCGGCGGGACGAGTGACCGGTTTGTTCTGCACAGTGTTCTCCTTATCGTTGATTGGTCGCTTATTGGGTTTGGGTGGGCATACTCAGACGTTCAAGAGGCCGACGAGCGCCGGCACGCCGATCCCGGCGAGCAAGGTGGCGAAGGCGGCGCGATGCGCCCAGCCCGGCGCTGTGCGAAAACCTCGGGAGTAGGCAGCCAGACCGAGTGCCCCGGCCAAGGCACCGTAGACGGCCCAGCTCCCAGCAAGCGCGTCGTGACCGACAAACTGCAGTGGCGCGACAACCGCGAACGTGGCCGTGATCAGAGCCAGGCCGACGAGCGCCCCACGCCGCAGCGCTGCCTCCAGTGGCACTGGCAGCTTTTCGTGAGTCCGTGCCTTGGCGACGAACTCGGCGAGCGTTGGTGCGGAGACTGCCGCAGTGCTGCGAGGCGCAGAACCCGAGGATTGCCCTGTGCTCGACGCACTTGGCGACGCGCCCGCCATGGCCCTATCGATGCGACGCTGGCGGTCGAGATCGATCACCACGCGGTTGACATCCATGTCTGCAACTGCCTGATCGTCGATGCGGGCCAGTTCGACCTCTGCCGCAGTGCGGGCAGCGACTCCCGTCGCCAGCTCAGCCTGCTGGTCGTCTTCGTTCAGCTGGTCGTACACGAGCCGTCCGGAGAGCAACGCCGAGAACCGCGCGAGCGCTGGCACGATGTCAATCCCCAAAAAGACCAAACTCAGGATCTCCACCGCCCATCGGGCGTCGGAGTGACGGTGCTCCAGCTCTGTGAGTGCCTCGATGCGCGCGAGCAACCCGACGCCTTCACTTACCGCAGTGCGCGTCGCGGTCAGTGCCGCCGATTGGATGCTCTCCTCAAGGGCGATGTCGGATCTGTCTGCCGCAATCTGCTGGATCGCGAGCGGCTGCAGCGCCGCCAAGGACGCTTCGGCTTCGGCCGCCTCGTTCGCATAGCGCTGCGCGAAGGGTCCAGAGCCGAGGCGATGGCTTGTCGAGCAGTCAGTCTCTCCCAACTCACAGGCGTGGAGGAACTTGTCCTCGGTGATCGTCTGTTTGAGCTCGTTCTCTTTCGTCTGCCATGCCGCAATGTCGTGGTCGTCTGCGCTCACCTTCACCGTGTAGGCGTGATCGATGGAGGTGATTCGGCGAGTCAGGACGGTTTGTTGCGACACCGCCAGCTGCTGGTTGATCTCGGGGGCGAAGATGCGCATTGTCAGTACCGCCGCCAGGACGACACCGAGGAGGGTTGCGAGCACGATCCTCGGCAGTAGCGCGAGCCAACCCCGGCGGCTCGACCCGATGATCAGGATCAGGCGATCGATGTTGACGAAGGTTGCGCCCCAGACTGTCCCGATCACCCACACACGAGACATCGGCATGTGCAGCGCGTAGCTCAGAGCGAACGTCGCGGCGAAACCTTGGTACAGGGCCGTGAAGAGCACGGCCGCGCCGAGCGAGGAGAACAGCAGCTGCTCGCTACGACAGCGTTTGAGAACTTCAGAGCGAGCCCCTGCCGCCCAGATCGTCAACAAGACTGACCACCGGAGGACAGCACTCATCGCGCTGTGGTCGGTATTGGGAGGCAAGCGACCGCTTGCAACCTGGGCTGCGCCGGTCGCCTTTGGGTGAGGCATCAACTGGTTACCCATGTCCCTCTCCTCTAGCTTCCACCGGCTGCGACGACCGCAACCGGTACAGCCAAGTGTCTTGATCGCGGCAGCTCGTCGGAAGGGCCAAGAGTCGGCCTATTATCCGATCATGGGGCGTCCCGTTCGAGCTGCGGACCTGGGAACTGTCGGGTCTTTAACCGACGACCTGAAGATGCTCAGGAGCAAAGGGGGGCTTCGGGCAGGTTCCGTCGAGGATATCGCCGGCAGTCTGGCGCTTATGGGGATTCAGTCCTCCGATGCCGACGACGGAGAACAGCTAGCCGCGCGAGAGTTGCTCGCTAATGCCCTTCGCGACGTATGTGCCCGCGTGCACGAACACGGTGGCGAGGGGTTGCGAGTCGGCGCCGAATCCCTTGAGCAGCTGATGCTCTCCGATCTCCCGCAGACCAACCAGGTACAAGACATTCGGGCGACGGTCGCCGGCAGGCATCGTCGGGGACCGGACTACGTCTACGAGTACGAAGAGCAAGTAATCGCCCTGGTGGCGCGAGAAGTATTTCAGACGTTACGCCCAAGCGGCAGCAAGCCGGCTTTCCTCCGTCGAGAACCTCGCGCGGGTAACCGTCGACAAGCGATAGTCATCAGAGAGGCGATCCCAGAGGATCATGACTTCGTAGTTGGCCTGATGGACTCGGCCCTTTCGCCGTTCTACGGGGGTGACCACGTCGCACACGCGGAACGGATCTTCTCAACTCACATAGCTGGAGGTATCGATCGGATCGGGCACTTCTCGGTCGAACAACGAATGTTCATTGCGACTGTTGATGATGCACCAGCGGGACTAATTCATCTGGTTGGTAAGCGCCAGAAGAACTACAAAGTCAGTCCTCTGATTGTTGCACCGGACTTTCGCGTGTCCTTCGGGCTTGGACGCCTACTCCTGGAGTATGCAGAGCTCTACGCACGTGACCATGAAGCTCGACAGATGTATTGCACCGTTGCGGAGCGGAACACGGTCGCGATGCGGTTCTTTTTGCGGCACGGCTATATATGCGCTGGTCGCTCAGAGAGCCACTATAAGGAAGGCGTAACGGAGCGGATGTTCTTCAAGCCGCTGAAGCTCGACCCAACAGCGGAGACTCCGGACCGGCCAAACATCTCAGTTGTACCGTGCGACTCGATTCACGAACCCCAGGTCCGTAGATTGTTGCTAGGTACTATCGCCCTGGATTTCTTTGGTATAGACGACGATTGGCTGGACGCACTCTTTGCCGGTTACCGTCGCCGTCTATCGGGCGATGTCAACGCGAAGTATAAGCTCCTCTTTGTGGCAGTCGACGGTAATGAGCAGGTCCTAGGTGTTGTGGGCGCAACCCCGAAGAAGGGTGAACCTATCAAGCTCATGCCATTTGTAGCCACAAATGAGCCGAGTTTTCTCGCTTTCTTAGCTGATCTTCCGTATCAGCTTTTACAATATGGGCACAAACTATACGCCCACCTGACTCCGACACCAACAATGGTTATCGCACTCCAACAGCACGGTTGGAAGCTTGACGCGGCAATGCCTCAGGCGTACCATGATGAGCGGATTACATATCAATGGAGCTTAGACGTGTCGAGTGGTATCACAATGCGCAATTTACGAGTGAAGAATAACTATCTTGATTTCATTCGTGATGGCCGCAAAACGCTCGAAGTGCGTATTGGTTACGACAACATCAGGACGATTAAGACAGGCGAAGTGGTAAATCTTACGTCACATTCGAACGAACAACTCGTGCGGGTGGTCGACGTCCGTCGTTACTACACGTTCGAGGAGATGCTGCGGTCCGAAGACGCAGACAAGATCGTCCCCGGCTCGACGTCTTCGGAGACCCTACGGCTCCTGCAGCAGATTTACCCTCCGCACAGGGAGAGGCTGGGAGTGTTCGTGCTGGAGATCGAGCGGACTCCGGGTTCACTCGGTACCGCGAGCTAGCAGGTCGCAACTAGGCCGCGGTGACCAAAGGGTTGCGGTAGTTCGTCGCTGGGATCTCAGTACTTGCGCTGTGACCGCTTGCGGCGCTCCACAACAGAGACTTCGGATTAGGTGATCTCGTTCGCCGCCGGTTCCGCCTTAGGGTGTCGAGCTGGGAGTTGTGCCATGCCCTTCTGCCAAAGCCGATTAAGGATGAGCTGGTAAAGCTCATCGACAAGTCGAGGGCAATCCGTAGATTCAGCCAGAAGGCGACCGGCCCTAGGCTTGCTCCTGGGCGCTGCGTCGTTGGCGACCTTGGCCGCCTCCACCAGTTCCGGTAGAGACATCACAAAGGCTTCGAAGGACTCATGGTCGCCTTCGGCCTCCTTCTTCCGGTGCCATCCTGGGGCGAGCGTGAAGACGCCATGTGCCTTGCCGACATGGCTCATGGAGGCGAAGAGGGTTGCGTTCATTACGCTCTGGTCCTTGGAGCTAATGCCTTCCTGCTCGACGTACTTGTTCAGCTCGGGGTCGTCAACTCCAGCATCAAGAACCTGCTCGAAGATGTGCTTCCCGATGTCGAATCGGAAGGCCGCTCCGTCGCAGACCACCACCCACGGCACGCCAAAGCGCTCCAGGTACGAGATAAAGGGGAGAAAGTCCTGGTCACCTCCGACTGAGTAGAACGCCACGTGCAAGTCATCAGGCGCACGCTGTCGTTGGGCCGTGGCACTCCTGGCGAACCAGGTCGAAAGGGCTGCCAGTTCCGTTGGACCCTCGAGGAGCACCACTCCGGCGGCGAACAGCAGCCCTCTTGCATCTGCTGACCAGGCCAGTTCCTTGACCATCGTGCCGACCCACCGGTCGTCTGCCAGGTCGCTCTTGCTAAGGCGGTGGGCGTGGGTAGCACCGCCGCTCACGCTGAAGCGCACGATAGACGCCAATTGTTCACGCCCATCCGCTGGGATCAGGTATGGAGAGTGTGTCACGAGAACGCATTGGCCTTCTCGGGAACCGAGATGAGAGCGCACGATCCGCTGCCACGGCGGATGGAGGTTGGTCGCTGGCTCGTCAAGCACCAGGACCCGGTCGGGATCGCCGGCGAGAGTCTCGGCGATCATCAGCGCCTGTTCGACTCCGGTGCCCGCAAGGTGGAGCGGCCGTGCCTGGGCGGCCAGCGGATCAGCGCCGCTGGGGAATACCTCGATCTTGACGGCGACCTCAGGCGCCTCCCCGTCAGGCGTCTGCCGATCCGCCCGCACCTCGAACCGACGGCCGGGAGCCAGCTCCTCGAAGAGGGCCTGGATACTGTGGTAGCGGATCTGGGAGCGCTGATCACCGTTCTTGAGCGCGTACAGCCGGCCCGAAAGCTCCGATTCGATCCCAACTGCGGCTCCCGAGCCCCCAGCTACGCCGAGGTACCAGAGGGACCGGTCAAGCATCGGTGACAGGACTGCTGCCAGGCTGTAGCTACGCCGGTAGGGACCGAGGGGATCGCTAATTGGGACCGATATGCCAGCAGCAGCGACGAATGCTCGGTGCGGTGCAGGGGCGACGCTGGCACTGAGCGAGGGCATCCCGATCTGAACGAGGTCGTCACCGTCTGGCAGGAGCGCCTCGATCGAGAAGGGCGTTTCCGGCGGAAGGATCGGTCCCGCCGGCGGACTGTTCGGGCCCTTAAGGCGTTGAGTCAACGTCATGATGCTCGGCAGCGCGGCGTCGGCCGTTCGCTCCCGCGGTGCGATGACGTTCGTCAGGTTGGGAATAGTCGTGTTGATGTGCCAGGTCAGCGACACGCCGCCATGTTCAAACTCGTAGGCAACGTTCCACTGGGAACCCGGAATCCCAGAGTGCGAGACGACGATCGTGCCTGTGAGCAGACCAGCGATCGCCTCCGAGGTCACGTGTTCAGCGACCCAGGCTTCCAGTGCCGGTAGCGACTGGGTGTCGACCGTCTGGTTACCGAACAGGGAGGACAGCACCAGCATCTGGACGTAGGAGGTCATGAGGTTGACCTCGGCGGCACTGGCCATCCGAAGCGCGACGTTGACCGCGCTCCGTGTTCCAGACGGCATGCCTTCGTGTCTGGCGTCCCGCACGTGGTCATCGAGCACCGTCCCGAGCGAGCCTCGCGACTTCTGGTTGGCGTCCTCGAAGCGCACAGCGGTCTGAACCAGGTTGAGGGCACGTCTGACGTTCGACTTACCCGACGCATTGGGACCGACGATCACCGTCAGGCGCTCATCGAAATCGAGCGCGAACCGATCAGCTTCGACCCCGAAGGAGAAGACTCCTTCGATCTCCAACCGCGAGACCTGCATCAACCCGGAGCCTACAGACGGGGTGTGACAGTGAGCCGGGTGCCGCCGGAGTCACAGATGCTCATACGCGCTGGTAGGACGAACGACGAACCCGACGTCGTGAGTATCAGCGCAAACGTTATTCCGCAGGCATCGGCCGAGATGCCTTGCTATCAGCGGACAGTCGAGGTCGCTTCTGGTTGCAACTGAGGAGTCGGCTCCCTAGGTGGCGGCCCCACCACTGAGGGTGCAGACGGCGAGCCTCAAGGACAGGGTTCACTCTTCCGATCTTCGTCGACTCAATCACGATTAAGTGCAGCTAGGCGACGTGTACCGGCCCATCAGAGTCGACCTGGGCGGGACTCTTGACGTGAACATCGTTCACAGCTAAACTGTGATCAATGATCACACTACATGTACCCGTTCGATGGGTTGAGGCCCCGCGAGGTTGGCTGTGAAATCCCCGCATGCCTCCACGGAGCAGGACCTCTTAGGAGTAGCAGAAATTGCAGAGCTCGCCGGCGTGGGTCGGTCAGCAGTCTCGAATTGGATAAAACGACGTCCCAGAGGTTTTCCGTCTCCGGCTGGTGAGTCGCGGGCCGGGCCCGTGTTTCTACGAGGCGAAATTGCAGCATGGCTGGAGCACTCCAAGAAAATCACCGTGGCTCCCAAACCGCTAGAGGTTGTGCTATGGGCTGCTGCAGACAAGATGCGGGGAAACCTTGAGGCTGCCGAATACAAGCACGTAGTTCTTGGCCTGGTCTTTCTCAAGTACATTTCCGACGCGTTTGAAGAGCGCCGTCATGCCCTGGAAGTCGAGGTCGCCGATCCGACCAGCGACGGTTACGTCAAGACTCCCGAGAGACGTTTGGCCGTCATCGAGTCCCGAGACGAGTACACGAGCGAAAATGTCTTCTGGGTACCAGTCGAAGCCCGCTGGTCATGGCTCCAGGACCGTGCCAAGCAACCCGATATAGGTGTCTTGATCGATGCTGCGATGGACGCTGTCGAAAAGGACAACCCGGTTCTCCGGGGTGTACTACCGAAGACCTACGCCCGCAACGAGATCGACAAGCGCCTGCTCGGCGAGCTAGTCGACCTGATTGGTTCTATCGGATTCACCGAGGTTGACCATGGGTCGGACGACTTGCTCGGACGAGTCTACGAGTACTTTCTGGGTCGCTTCGCGTCTGCCGAGGGCCGGGGTGCTGGTGAGTTCTACACGCCGAGGTCGGTAGTTCGGCTCCTTGTCGAGATGCTGGAGCCCTATAAGGGCCGAGTTTTCGACCCTTGTTGCGGCTCGGGCGGCATGTTCGTCCAATCGGCTGACTTCGTCGCAGCTCATGGGGGCAAGCGAAACGATCTGAGTATCTACGGCCAAGAGTTTGTAGCCGCGACCTGGCGACTAGCAAAGATGAACCTAGCTATCAGAGGGATCGAGGCGAATCTTGGCGATCGTGCCGACGACAGCTTTCATAGGGATCTACACCCTGACCTCCGTGCTGACTTCATCATTGCTAATCCGCCGTTCAACATGGATGACTGGTACTCCGATGCTCTTCGCGAGGATCAGCGGTGGAAGTACGGACGGCCACCAGCCGGTAATGGCAACTTTGCATGGGTTCAACACTTCGTGCACCACTTGGCTCCCTCTGGTACGGCTGGCTTTGTCCTCGCGAACGGCAGCCTGTCGTCTCAGCAGTCTGGCGAAGGCGAGATCCGCCGGAAGCTCATCGAGAACGAGCTAATCGACTGCATAGTGGCCCTCCCTGACAGGTTGTTCTTCAATACGGGCATACCCGTGTGCCTGTGGTTCCTTGCCAAGAACCGTCAAAATGGGAAGTTTCGGGATCGCCGAGGCGAGATTTTGTTCATCGATGCTAGAAGCCTCGGCCGGATGGAAACTCGAACGATTCGCGTGCTCGATGACGCCGACATCGGACGTATCACGGACGCCTACCATGCCTGGCGTAGCAAGAGTGGGACCTACGAGGATGTTCCGGGCTTCTGCCGGTCGGCTGCCATCCAAGAGGTCCAGCACCATGACTTCGTGTTGTCGCCTGGCAGGTACGTCGGCTCGGACGGAAACGGCGACGAAGGAGCACTCGGCCCAGAGGAGATCAAGCGACTGCTTGGTGAGCTGCACCTGAGCATCGAGGAAGGTCGCCGCCTGGATACGCAGCTGCTCTCGACCCTTAGGGAGTTCGGCTATGAGCAGTAACGCGCCAGACTCTGACATCTCGCTGGGTTGGCTGTACGAGCCTGTCTTCCCCCCCGACTGGGGATCAACGAAGCTGTACCCGTTGGCTACCTGGATCAACGGCATGGCCTTCAGAGATATCAACTTCTCGCCGACCGGGCGCCCCGTGATAAAGATCGCCGAGGTGAAAAATGGCATCACCTCGCAGACGCGCTTTACGACTGCGCAGTATGACCCCCGCTACCGCGTCGAGCCCGGTGACCTGATCTTCTCATGGTCTGGCCAGCCAGACACGTCCATAGGTGCCTTTATTTGGCCGGGTCCAGAGGGGTGGCTCAATCAGCACCTCTTCAAGGTTCTCCCGGATGAATCCCTCTGCGACTGGCAGTTCTTCAAATTCCTGCTCGACTACCTGAGGCCGAACTTTGTCGGCATCGCAAGCAACAAACAGACGACCGGGCTTGGGCATGTCACGAAGCGTGATCTAGAGAACATGACTGTTGCTTTGCCGGACCTCCCGACTCAGCGTCGTATCGGCGCGTGCCTGTCGGCAATCGACGCTAAGGAAACTCTCAACTCACGACGAGCGAGTGAGCTGGACGCACTTCTTCGGCTGTTATTTCGAGAGACCCAGGAGTCTGCCACGGAGCGTTGTCTTTTATCGGACGTCGCCACCTTCCGCAAGGGCGTTTCTTATCGTTCGGCAGAACTGGCGTCGTCGAAGAAGGCCCTCGTGACTCTCAAGTCCTTCGGTCGAGGCGGCGACTATCAGCTGGAAGGGCTCAAACCCTGGACGGGTGAATCCAAGCCGGACCAGGTTCTTGAGCCCGGCGAGCTCGCCGTGGCACAGACCGACCTCACCCAAGGAGCTGAGGTCGTTGGTCGCGTGATTCGAGTGCCCGCTTCGACCCGGTTTGAAGAGCTGGTGGCGAGCCTCGATCTCTCAATTGTTCGACCACGAAACGGATATGAGTCCGAATATCTCTTTGCAACGTTGCTGGACCCACGCTTCCGGGAGCACTGTCGGAGTCGAACTCACGGCACAACAGTGCTGCACTTAGCGTCAGACGCATTGCCTTCGTTCGAAGTCGACCTTGCAGATGCGCCCGCGCGGAGGCGCTTCGCATCCGTGGCGCACGCCATCCTTGGGCGACGGGACTCACTTGAGCGAGAGCGCGGCACGCTGGCACAACTGCGGCGTGTGATGCTCCACTCGCTCTTCTCGACTGCTGAGACTTCGACTGCGGGGGCGAGATGATGAGTGGGATCACCGAGGGCGTCGTCGAAGAGGCGTGCCTGGAGTACCTCCGCGCATGCGGCTACGACACTCTGTTCGGCCCTGAGATCGGGCCAGGAGGTTCGGCCGAAGAGCGCAAGAAGTGGGATGACGTGATACTCCTCGGTCGACTGCGAGATGCGGTTGCGCGCCTAAACCCCGCGCTGAGTGAGGACTCGGTCCAAGCAGTCGTCACGACTGTGTTACGTGCTGAATCTCAGAACCCGCTCGCGGAGAACCTGCGCCTCCATCGCTTCATTACCGAGGGCGTCGCCGTTGAGCACAGGATCGACGACGGCACTATTCGGCACACCCTCGCGTGGTTGATCGACTTCAACGATCCGAGTAACAACGACTGGTTGGCGGTCAACCAATTCACGGTGATCGAACACAGCAAGAACCGTCGCCCCGACGTCGTCCTGTTCGTTAACGGCTTGCCGTTGGGACTCTTCGAGCTTAAGAACCCGGGCGATGAGAATGCCACCGTCAAGGGTGCATGGAACCAGCTTCAGACTTATCGGCACGATATTCCATCGATCTTCACGCCCAACGCCATCTGCGTCTCATCTGACGGGTTGCAAGCTGTATGCGGACCTTTCTCGGCCGGTTTTGAGCACTTTGCTCCATGGAAAACGATCGAGGGACGAGACGTCGTCCAAGACAAACCCCAGCTTGAAGTCCTAGTCAGGGGACTCTTTGATCCCGTCCGATTCCTAGATGTCCTTCGCAACTTCGTCGTCTTTTCGGACCAGGCGATGGGTTTGGTCAAGCGGGTAGCGAAGTACCACCAGTACTGGGCCGTAAATGCTGCCGTCGCCTCAACGATCGAGGCCTCAGGGCCAACCGGTGATCGCCGGGGTGGAGTCGTCTGGCACACGCAGGGATCAGGCAAGAGTTTTGAGATGGTCTGCTATACCGCCAAGATCATGCGATCTACCGAGATGGGCAATCCTACGGTCGTCGTGATCACCGATCGCAATGACCTAGACGACCAGCTCTTTGGCGAGGAATTTGCTCCTGCCCGCATCTTGCCAGAGATGCCCAAGCAGGCGGCGACCCGTGCTGACATGCGGACACTCCTGGACCGTGGCTCCGGAGGGATCATTTTCACAACCATTCAGAAGTTTGCTCCAGACGTGAAGGGCGACGTTCACCCAGAGCTGACCGATCGGCGCAACGTTGTGGTGATAACCGACGAAGCTCATCGTTCCCAGTACGACTTCCGTGATGGTTATGCCCGACACTTGCGCGATGCGCTACCGAACGCGACCTACCTGGGCTTCACCGGCACGCCGATTGAGTCCACAGATCGATCTACCAAGCAGGTCTTCGGCGATTACATCGACATCTACGACCTCACGCGAGCCGTCGAGGACGGTGCGACCGTTCGTATCTATTACGAGTCACATCTTGCGAAGGTCTCCCTGCCCGAGGAGGCTCGAGAGACGCTGGACGCTGAGGTAGAGGACGTAACTGAGGGGCAAGAACAGAGCGAAGCAGAACGTGCTAAGTCCCGGTGGGCTCGCATTGAAGCAGTCGTAGGTGCTAACGAACGACTCGACGCGATCGCTGCAGACATTGTCAAGAACTGGGAGCTAAGGCGAGCGAACCTGGTCGGTAAGGCCATGATCGTCTGCATGAGCCGGCGCATCTGCGTAGAGCTGTACGGCAAGCTTGTGGCGCTTCGACCAGAGTGGCACTCCGACGACCTTGAGTCCGGTGTCGTGAAGGTCGTAATGACCGGCTCCGCGGCGGACCCGCAGCCATTTCAGCAGCACCTCCATAGCAAGGAAGATCTCCGTAAGCTGAAAGCTCGAGCGAAGAACCCGTCTGACGCGCTTGAGCTGGTAATCGTTCGCGACATGTGGTTGACGGGCTTCGATTCGCCTTCCCTCCACACAATGTATATCGACAAGGCAATGCAGGGCGCTGGGCTGATGCAGGCCATCGCCAGAGTCAATCGCACTTTCCGTGACAAGCCCGGTGGGCTGATAATTGACTACATAGGCATCGCGCAGAACCTCAAGGACGCCCTCGCCGACTACTCACCCTCCGATCGAGACAAAGCAGGCGTCCCCATCGAGCAGGTTGTCGCCGTCATGCTGGAGAAGCACGATGTCGTTACCGGCCTACTGCACGGTTTCAGTTGGGCTTCAGACCCTCACCTACCAGCCAGAGAACGCATGAACCAGCTCGCCGGGACCCTCAATTTTGTGCTTGGGGATCCCGACCGAAAGACTCGTTACCTGGACCAAGTGCTTGCGCTAACAAAAGCATTCGCGCTTGCAGGTGCTCGCGACGAAGCTCTCGCCATCCGGGATGACGTCCGATTCTTCGCCGACATCCGCTCGGCAATCGTAAAGCTCGATCGCGAAGGCGAGCCCGGGCGGGGTGGTAAGGGAGGGAGTGCAGAGGTCGATACTGCCATCGCTCAGCTCGTCTCCGAAGCTGTAGCCGCCGACGACGTGATCGACGTTTATGCAGCGGCAGGTATAGAGAAGCCTGAACTGTCGCTCCTGTCTGACGAGTTTCTTGACAGTTTGTCGAAAGACGAGCGTCCGAACCTCCAAATGGAGCTGCTCAAGCGTCTTCTGGCCGATCAGATTCGTTCCCTGCGGCGGTCAAATCTCGTCGAGTCACGCCGCTTCTCCGAGATGCTTGACACCGCCATCCTCCGGTACACGAACAAGACACTCACAACGGCACAGATAATTGCCGAACTCGTCGAACTAGCCAAGCAGATCCGCGAGGGCTCAAAGCGTGGTGAGGAACTCGGATTGAACGAAGCCGAGGTGGCGTTTTACGATGCCGTCGCTCAGAACGACAGCGCAGTCCTCGAGCTCGGTGATGAGGTGTTGCGACAGATCGCAAAGGACCTCGTCAAGACGGTCCGCGAGAACACCAGCATCGACTGGAACCTAAAAGAGTCTGTGCGCGCGGCACTGCGGGCGAAGGTCCGTCGGCTGTTGGCAAAGTACGACTACCCACCCGACAAGGAGGCGCGCGCCGTACAACTCGTCCTCGAACAAGCAGAACTTTTCGCCTCCGAGGAGACCGAGTGATGGCGAACTACGCTGATCCGCGAGGTTCGCTTTGGCGACGGTGGGATCCACACATCCATACACCAGGCACGTCGCTGAACGACGCGTATGGTTCTGCCTCCCTCGACGACTTTCTGTCAGCCGTCGAAGCTGCGACTCCTCCTATTTCCATACTTGGCGTAACTGATTACTACGGGACAGCATGCTATGAGCAAGTAGTTGAACGAAAGGCCACTGGCCGCATCCCGACTGTTGCGATGGTATTCCCAAACATAGAAATACGTCTGAGTATCGGAACCAACAAGGGCTCCGGTATTAACTTTCACCTCCTTGTATCGCCGGACGATCCAGATCATGTTGCACAAATCTCGCGCTTTCTAGCGCGCCTGACATTCGAATATAAGAACGATAAATACGGTTGTACACCGGCTGAGCTAAAGAAGTTAGGACGAGCTCACAAGTCTAGCCTATCTGACGACTTTGCTGCGTATTGCGAGGGAGTCAATCAGTTCAAGGTTGACTTCGACGAGCTTCGTAAGGAGGTTCGTACATCCAGCTGGGTTCAACGCAACGTTCTTTTCGCGGTTGCGGTCGGAAGCGGAGATGGAACCGCTGGTTTGCAGGATGATTCTGCCAGCTTCGCAGCTCAACGGAAGGAGATCGAACGTTACTGCCATGTCATCGACTCCGGCAGTCCCACCCAACGTCAGTTTTGGCTCGGCGAGGGCGCTCTTTCCTTAGAGCAACTAAACAATGATTACGATAGGTGGCGCCCGTGTGTCCACGGTAGTGATGCCCACACGCTGTCGAGAGTTGCGAAGCCTGATCACGACCGCTTTACCTGGATCAAGGGTGATCCCGTCTTCGAGTCCTTACGTCAGGCTTGCATGGAACCGGCAAGTCGTGTCTTTATCGGGCCGTTACCACCGGATCTCGAGAGTCCTGAACGCACAATTAGCCGCGTTTCGACTCGTGGCGCGCCTTGGCTTCTTGACCTTGGCCTCGAAGTCAACCCGGGTCTAGTCGCCATTATCGGAGCGCGAGGTTCCGGAAAGACGGCCCTAGCAGACCTTCTTGCGCACGGTGGCGGTAGTCGGCTGCCCCTACAAGGAGGTGACTCGTTCCTACGTCGTGCTCAACCCTTGCTCCGTAGCGTAGGGGTGCGGCTGGATTGGAGCACCAAAGAGTCAACGGAGCTGTCAGCGACTGTGCTGCCCGACGAGGACGCCGAAGCCGTGCACTACCTGAGTCAGCAGTTCGTTGAACGCCTGTGCTCAGCCGAGGGTCTAACCGATGAACTCGTCGAGGAGATTCAGAAGGTCGTGTTTGCAGAGCACGCTCCCACGACTCGGCTGGGTGCTACAACTTTTGCTGAGTTGCTCGATGCTCGCCTTGGGGACACGCGCCTTCGACGACAGTACTTGAGAGAACGCCTGGACCGGCTGTCCGAGGAAGTGCTCGCAGAGCGAACCAACGCGCAAACACTCCCGGCAAAACGAAAGCTACAGGCGACGCTGACCGAAGACCTGAAGAAACTTCAGACGTCGAGGGGAGTGATAGTTCGGAAGGGTGAAAGAGATCGTGCCGACTACTACACGCGCCTCAGGACAGCGATCGACGACCGGAATCGAAAGCTACAGGCACTGGACAGTACGAGTCAGGTCGTCGGACACCTGGTCACTGAGATCACTCGTCACCAAAAGCGTGTCTTCCCGGACATCACTGCCGAATTGAGGCGTAACTTTGCTGCAACGGGGCTGAGTGACGAGAACTGGGCGGAATTCGATATCGCGTTTGTTGGCGACCCACTCGGCACGCTTGAGGCTCGCAAAGCAGCCCTACAGATTGAAGTCGGCAAGACTCGGACGGGCACCAGCGAGGTTGAACCGACCCCCAAGAGCTCGATCGAGCAGTTGGGCGCCATGTCCGTCGCCAAGCTGGAAGCAGCCTTTCGTGCAGTTTCTGCCGAAATTGGTGTCGACAAGGAGAACGCCCGGAAGCTCGAGAGTTTGGATAACCGAATCGCCCAAACTTCTCTTCAGCTGGAAAAGCTCAACACGGAGATCGAGGGATTGGCTGGCAGTCCAGGGCGGCTTAAGGCTCTAGCGCAATCACGTGCTGAGTGCTACAAAGAATTCTTCGAGTTGGTTGTCCGAGAACAGACCATCCTCCAAGAGCTATACGAACCCTTGGCAAAGTCGCTCGGAGAGGCACGGGATGCCACTCGACTTCTCAAGCTCGTCGTTGTGCGGAAGGTCGACGTCGAATCTTGGTCTACGAGAGGAGAAGACCTGCTTGACCTGCGCAAGAACGGCAAGTTTCGAGGTCGCGGAGCGTTGGCATTATTCGCGAGAGAGCGTCTGCTTCCAGCGTGGGAGAGTGGTAGCGCTGACGATGTGGCAGCAGCGATGGATCAGTTTCGTGCCGAGTTTGACCAGGCACTGATTGATCAATCGAAAGTGGAGAGGGACTCACCCGATTATCAACAATGGACCCTGGACATCGGGCGATGGTTATATTCCGTCGATCATATCCAGGTTTCATTTAGTTTTGAGTATGCCGACGTCCCTCTTAGTCAGTTGTCACCTGGAAGTCGGGGAATTGTCTTGCTGCTTCTCTATTTGGCGCTGGACCTTGAAGATCATCGACCTTTAATCATAGACCAGCCGGAAGAGAATCTAGACCCGCGATCTGTATTCAAAGAACTTGTTGACCTGTTTCGTCGAGCCAGATCACGACGCCAGGTAGTCATCGTAACTCATAATGCCAACCTGGTCGTCAATACAGATGTAGATCAAGTCATTGTGGCGAACTGTACCCGGCCCAGTGCTGGGAAGCCACCTGAATTCTCGTATCTATCGGGTGGCCTGGAGGACCCCAGGATTCGCGCAGAAGTCTGCGAGATCCTTGAGGGAGGAGAGGCGGCCTTCAGAGAGCGCGCGCGTCGGTTGCGTGTCAGCATCTGAGACGAGCGCCAGCGTTCACGTAATTCCCTAGCTGGACGGTCCGGAGCCTGCGCCTCCATGTACTCGATCAGCGACGAAGCCCGGCTTGACCTGGGCGAACGGCTTCACGTCGCCCAGCCGTTCTCGCTTCGCTCCCAAGCTTCAAGCGACTCGTAGTTCTTAACACTTAGAAGTATGCTACACTGAAAGTTAGAGAGATCGCAGCTAGAGTCCCTTGGAGGAGACCTGATGCCAAAGGCTGAGATGTACACCACAAAGGGCGGCGAGCGACGATTCCAGGTAGCCGCACCGGTGAGTGAGGAGGTCTACCGGGCACTTCGCGAGCTCGCACATGTTCAGGAGACCACTATGGCTATGCAGGTGCGCAAGGCTGTAACGGAATACGTCTCGCATCATGAGCCTCCATCGAGGAAGGTCAGCTGACACCGTTGCCGTGTGGGAACTTCGTCCGACTTGTTAGTCGGGTTGGGTGTTACAAGCTCCTTCCGAGCCAGCCACTTGCCGCTCTAGTCTGACGCCGTACCGCTCTTTCCCATGGGTGTCACGCATCTGTACGCCAACACGCCGAAGATGATGCAAGATCGTGCCTGGGTGAACTTGGAAATGTTGCCCGACTATCGCCAGTGACTGACCCGCCTGATAGAGCTGCACAGCCTCATCAACGTCCGCGGTGCTCAGCCGTCGGTAGCGCCGCGGTACTCCCGCTCGCTCCAAGGCGTTGGCTACAGTCCGACTCCTCACCTGGTAGCTGCTGGCTAGGTCGCTAAGGGCTGCCCCCGCCTGATAGGCGGCAGTCAGTTCGGAGATTTCTGCAGGTCGCAACCGCCGCTGGCGCTGCCTCCTGACCTGGGGTTTCGTAATTCGTGGAGTACTGGAATCACCTAGATGAGCATGTAGTCGCACTAAACGCGAATGCATATCATGGTTCGACAGTTGTCCCATCATCTCCACCCGAAAGTTGTCAGAAGCTCAACGTTTCAGCAGGTGGATGGCCATATTTCGTGTCCGTTCGCTCGCCGACGTTCAGGGCCTGGCTCGAACCTGTGTGCGGCGCCGGAC
>Ga0182027_10003265_pt1 | contig 25822 bp, 31 predicted proteins | sample 712E1DmetaG_FD_121300 | JGI IMG/M metagenome (GOLD analysis project Ga0182027, IMG submission 121300) | Permafrost microbial communities from Stordalen Mire, Sweden - 712E1D metaG (Illumina Assembly) | ecosystem: Environmental > Terrestrial > Soil > Wetlands > Permafrost | place: Sweden...
CGTAAATAGGGGAACCGTTAAAGGTTGCCAATTCAGTAGTTGATGTAAATTTTACGACTTGTGTTTTTTGCGCTGCATTTTTAGCTGTCTGTTTCTGCTTAACCGGGTGAACTATAAAAATAAGAACCAGGGGAACAAGAATAATAAGAAAGACAATAAAGATTATTACGGCAATAATTTTTTTAGATTTTAAATACGCCAACATATCAAAGATAAAACCCTACAAACTAAAGGTAATTGATTAGGAGCAAAAAGTCAATATTATTTCGTAGCAAATGTCATTCCCGTCGTGGTTTTTAAAACCGACTCGAATTGCCCAATGGCAACTACCTCGGTTGTTGGTAGGAAATTAATTTGCGTGGATGCAATTTTTACTCCCGGTAAGATCGAGAAGGAAAGAGTAGCGAAAACACCTTTTCCGGAAGCTGATTTTTGGGTGGTGTTAGCAAATAAAGTGTAGGAAACAACGCCTTTTACAGTGTCAATTTTTTTCAAAAGAACAATTGGATTCGTAAAGAAAGTTCCGGGAATAATTTCAACATTAGTTAAAACTTTAGGATCAAAAGCTAAATCGATTTGTACGCCTGTCACTTGATTTTGCGCCGTTGAGATCTCAACATTAGACAAATATTTTCCGCTTGAGTCTCTCTTGGGAGCAGATAAAGAAAGGCTAGACTTAACATAAGGTGCAAGAGTAGGAGTTGGAACTACGTTTGTGACGGTGTTCTTAACGGAATATGTTTTAGGAAGAAGATTAATTATTAAAAGAATAATTGTGATTAAAATTAAGACAGCGATAACAATAAGATTTCTTCTTGGCAATTTATTCCAAAAGGGAACATGAGCTGTTTGTGTCTCAGCTGTTGGTGTAATTATCTGTCCAGCCAAGCTGGATTTCGCTTCGCTCAAGCTGCTGTCAACTGGATTTACGTTTGTTTCATTAAAATTATCCATAAATTTAATCCCCATCTTTTCTTGCTGATTGATACTCTCTTAAAAATAAATTGTAGTCAAATTCATCAACCTTTCCATCGAGATTAAGATCGGATTTAGCCAATAAATCAGCGGGACAAGCCACTTTACCGGCAATATTATAATTTGCGCAGCTGGCAATTACTAAATAATCGCTTGGCAATAAATGATTATCGGAAGTTGAATTGGTAGATCCAACTACATCTCCGGCTTCGGCGTTGGTGATTTTAATTGGACTCGTATCGGCAACAGGAATTGTTTGATTAGTAAGTAGGTCGGATAAATGATTATCAACCGTTACTCTAATTTTATAAGTAGTACCGGCTGCTACAGCAGGAGATACAGTAACAGGTCCGGTAAGTAGATATTTATTCGTTCCGCTATCCTGATAAGCGATTGTTCCTCTTCCAGTTGCTTTTGGAGTGCTAGTAGCTGCGGCATCGGCATCAAAAACATCCACTTTTACGCCGATAGTTTTTAACGCTGTAGTAGCCGGAGTAGTAACAAGCTCTGGATGCGCAACCGGATCCAAGGAATCTTTATGTGCCTGATCTCCGGTAATCCCAACTCCGTCTAGGCCGACAACTAGGGGAATGGGAGTGGAAGTCGCTTGAGCGCTAGCTGTAATTGCAAAAGTAGTCGATGATGCTGATTCTGCCGGAGTCGTTCCGCAGGTATTGGTAGCGGTTGCGGTAACATCGTAGGAATCTCCGCTAATAAGGTTATAATTTTTGGAAGTTCCAGTTATTCCAGTTTGGCAATAGTCACCCGTAACTTGTTGAGCATTGCAGTCTGAGGCATAGTCAGTTTGGTTTGGATGCAGGGTTCGATTTCGAATTCTTATAGTATAACTTGCTGCATCGGTAACAGTACTCCAGCTTATGGTTTTGTTAACGGGAGTGCCGGAAGCTCCTCCGCTAAGATCGCTTGGCGCCGAAACCGTCGGCGCAGCAGGAGCAGTGCAGGAAGTAGATCCACACGTGTTATGTGCTCCTCCGAATTGAGTACATCTCGCAGAATTTGTTTCTAATAATGTAGTTGTCATCACGCAGTCATTTTTAGCTGCATTACATTGCGCAGCATAACGATTGCAAATATTTGAGCCACTGTCAGGACATCCCCAAGCACAATTACTAGAATCACATCCACATACATCTGAATCTCCATGTACTATTTTGCAGCCAAAAGATCCACAACTTTGCTCATCGGGTGTGGCATAGTTATAAGAAGTAGTAGTTTCAACAGTGCTAGGACAATTATATAGATTGCTTGGATGAAGTTTTGCGGGATCGCCAACTATTTGATTGGGATGGTTTCCGCAATATGTCTTTGGTAAAGTATAAGCACATAAAACTTCACCAATGCACCAGTCGCCTGTCCCGTCACCGTGTGGTGAGCAACCATTTTTGCATTTATACCAAGCTCTTGGTGTTGGTGGGTTATCGTTTTTTACACAATAATACAAATATTGTGGATCTCCGTTATCAACGTAGTTCCCTCCGCAATAACTCCCTTCACTTTGAAGATTTGCACTACATTTTGCATTATTAGGTGGGGTTGCAGCAAAAGATTTCTGAAAGAATAGCAAAGCAAAAAAGAAGAGAAAAAAGATGACAAACAGAAAAGGAAAAATCTTTTTCATTAAATAAAATAAAGCCTTATGCATTAAAACTAGAGAATCCAGGTGTAATTGTCAAGGATTGTAAATAGGGAATAACTCTTGAATTATGTTTATGGCTCATATATAATAGTACCTATCACTCACATTCGGACATTTGTTCCTGAGTATAAAAGCTTCGTTCGAATGGCGGTACAAGGAACAACAAAAATTTTATGAAAAACATTACACTTGAAGAACTTCTTGAGGCCGGATGCCATTTTGGACATCAGGTAACTCGCAGCAATCCTAAGTCCAGAGATTTCGTTTTTGAAAACCGGGACAATATTCAAATTATTGATTTGGTCAAAACCAAAGAGGGTTTGGATGAAGCGATTGATTTTGTCAGAAAACTTGGAGAAAGAGGCGGAAGTCTCTTAGTAGTTGGTACAAAAAGACAAGCAAGGCCAATTATCGACGAAGAAATTGCCCGAGCAAAAGAATTACTCAAAGATGATAAGACCGATAGCATTAGCAAGCTATTCTATATTACCCATAGATGGATTGGTGGCATGTTAACAAACTTCCCGGAAGTATCAAAGAATTTTCAAAAGCTCGAAGATCTAAAAGCTAATTTGGCAAGTACCGAGGAAAAAGCTAAGTTTACGAAAAAAGAAGTTGGACAATGGGAAAAAGAAAGACAAAGACTTGATTCTTTTTACAGTGGAGTTTGGCAGTTAAAGGGAAAACCGGACGCGTTGTTTATTATCGATTCGCACTTGGAAAACTTAGCAGTTAGAGAAGCTTTAAGCGTTGGTGTTCCAACTGTTGCAATCGTTGACACAAATGCTGATCCATTTGTAATCGATCATCCAATTCCGGCAAACGACGATGCGGTTGGTTCGGTTAAATTAATCGTAACAGCTATTATGGATGCATGGGTTGAAGGAATTAAAGCGCAAAAACCACCGAAAATTGAGACTCCGAAGGAGACGAAATCCCCGAAAGGGACCGAAGAAGAAGTAGAAACACCAAAGGAAGAAAAAAAAGTTAAAACTGAAAAAGCAGAAACTCCTAAAAAAGAAAAAGTTGTGAAAGCGAAGAAAGAGAAAGTAGTAAAGATAGTAAAAGCCTCAAAAACTAAATAATATGAAAATTGACGTAAAACTCATAAAACAATTAAGAGATGAAACTCAAGCATCAATTGCGGATTGCCGTGTTGTTTTGGAAGAAGCAAAAGGCGATTATGAAAAAGCAGCAGAACTTTTAAAGAAAAAAGGAATTGAAAGAGCCGAGAAAAAAGCGACAAGGGAAACCGGTCAGGGACTAGTTGAAGCATACATTCATCAAAACGGAAAAGTTGGAGTTTTGGTTAAAGTTTTGTGTGAAACAGATTTCGTGGCCAGAACCGATGATTTTAAACATCTTTTGCATGAAGTTGCTATGCAAATTGCGGCCATGAATCCAAAAGATGTTGAGACACTTTTAAAACAGGAATATATTAGAGATGGTTCGGTAACAATTGAAAATTTAATTAAACAGACAATAGGAAAATTAGGAGAAAATATTAAAGTTGAATCATTTACCCGCTACGAAATCTAATCCTCGCTACAATTTCTAATTCTTTCAATTGTATTTTTTAAAATTAGTTGTTATTATTTATCTGTTATGGATTTGAATGTAATTAAACAAAGCATGCAAAAAGTGGTCGAGGTCATTAAAATTGATTTGGCGACTGTTAGAACGGGTAGGGCATCTCCGTCTTTAGTTGAAAACGTTGTTATTCATGCTTATGGCGGAACTCAAAACTTAAAAGTTGTGGAATTAGCGCAAATCGCTACGCAAGACAGTCAAACAATTATAATTACTCCATACGATCAGTCAATTATCGGTGAAATTCAAAAAGGTTTAATGGAGGGGAACATTGGTTTGACGCCGGTTATAGATGGACAGCTAATTAGAATTTCGATTCCGCTTTTAACAGAGGAAAGAAGACAACAATTGGTAGGACTGGTTAATCAAAAGCTTGAGGGTGGAAAAATTCAGATTAGACAAGTTAGACACGAGGCAATGAATGATTACAAGAAACAACTAAGTGATAAAACAATTTCCGAAGACGAATTGTCTCACGCCGAAAAAGAAATTCAAAGACTAACAGATGAAACAATTTCTGAACTCGATTCTTTGGGCAAGAAAAAAGAAGAAGAACTAATGCAGATCTAAGATCAACCTCTCTTTACTTCATAAATCCTCTAGTGTATAATCCTCGCCATGTCATTAAATGAGGGCCAAAGGTCAATGGATGCGTTAAGAATCGCTGTTTCCAAAGAGCAGAGCGATACATTAAAAAGGCTTGATGAAGGAAAAGTTATTCGTTTATTTCTTGGAGTGGCCAAAGATCTTTCTTCAAAACACCAAGAAGTAGAGGTTAGGATTTCAGATTCAACCGGAGATCCAAGAGATATTCCGACAGTAGCCTTAGTAATTGATGGCAAGAGGAAACTTTCAGCTTTTGAATACGTTACTCCTGACGGACAAAGATTATTTAGAATTAGACAAGGCTTTGATGATCAAAATCCGGATAGGGGCGCAGCGCACACTCTAGATGATGACTGTAAAATATTTAGTGGGAAATATGGACATCATAAATCACTTAAAAACGCGCGCGAAATATTAACTAAAGCGGTTGATGGATATATCCGTTTTTACGATGGTGTCAGCGACATTTCCTTTAGGCCAGGATTGGCAATGAGAATGCTTGGGAAACATACTCCGCAACATGAATCACCTTATAAAGTAATACTTAGTCGTCATAATGCAAAATAGTCCACATAACCGAAGCTTGAGATTGTCTTCTTTATTCTGTTATACTTTTAGTCTATGTTGGTAACGATTCTGGCATTCATAATTATTCTAAGCGTTTTAGTTTTAATCCACGAAGCAGGCCATTTTGTTACTGCGAAACTTTTTGGCATCAAAGTAGAAGAATTTGGTTTTGGTTTGCCGCCGCGTATTTTTGGTAAAAAATTTGGTGAGACAATTTATTCCTTAAACTGGTTGCCGATTGGCGGATTTGTAAAACTGTACGGAGAAGATGAGGCGGGAGGCGGAAAACCGGAATTTAAAAATCAAAATTCAAAAGTAAAAACAGAAGATATTGATCGGGCATTTTTTTCAAGACCGGTTTGGCAAAGATTTGTCGTTGTTTTTGCCGGAGTTTTTATGAATTTCGTTTTGGCTGTTGCGATTTTATCATTCCTTTTTTCGGCAGTTGGCGTGCCAATTTCCGGCAATAAAGTAAGCGTTGATGTGGTAGTTAAAAATTCTCCAGCTGAAAAAGCAGGATTAAGAGTGGGGGATGTAGTGGAATCAATTAATGGCGCCTCAATAATAAGTACAACTCAATTAATCGCGATTACCAAAAAACATTTGGGACAAGAAATGGTTTTGAAAGTTGAAAGTAAAAGCTCAAAAATCGAGAGCCTTCAAATTACTCCGAGAAAAGTTTATCCGGCAAACGAAGGAGCAATGGGAATCGCAATTTCACAAAATTCGACAATTAAAAAATATCCGTGGTACGAGGCGCCGTTTGTTGGCACAAAAGAAGCTTTGCATGAAACTTATCTTATTGCCAATGGTTTAGTAATGATTGTGGTTCAAATTTTTACCAAAGCATCTATTCCATCGGATGTTGCCGGACCGGTTGGAATTGCTCAGCTTACGGGAGTAGTTGTTAGCAATGGCCCATTTGCAGTCTTATCTTTTCTAGCACTTTTATCACTTAATTTGGCGCTAATTAATGTTTTGCCGATTCCAGCTTTAGATGGAGGAAGATTATTATTTATTGTAATCGAAGGGGTTTTCCGTAAAAAGGTGGATCAGAGAATTGAAGGATATGCTCATGCAATCGGGATGGCAATTTTACTTGGATTAATAGCGTTAATAACGCTGCACGATTTGTACAGAGTTTTTACTGGCCAGCCTCTTTTGCCGAAGTAATAATCTACGATATGTAAGGTCTTAGAGCTTTTACTATTGGCTTAATTGCATCATTTCCGTCATATTTACCATCGGGTCCATTGTAGTTAGCGCATGCATCAGTAAGGCTGGTAGGTAAATATGTGGCTTGAATAGTGGTTGGCATCTGATCGCTTTCGTTATCAAAACGGCCAAAAAGTTGTTGATTTCCATCATCTTCTATTTTTAAAGCAATTCTCCAGCCTTTACCATTTAGATCGAATGAGTCACAAGGAGCCAGGGGCCCGCGTTTAACTGCTTTTATTAATCCTCGGACTTTTATGTAAAGTAATTCTTCCGAGGATCTGCTGACTTCAGGACGTCTAATTGCTCTTTGGGGCGATCTTAAATCTCCAATTGTTCCAGTGTCTTCCGGATCCGGACTAATTCCTCTGGATATATTTGTTAGCATAGGGAACGATTATAAAGTCAAAAGAAAAATAAATCAAGACAGATTTGGTAGAATAAGAGTCGTGGATAAAGAAGGAATTAAAATCATTAAAGTTAAAGATGCAAAAGAGGGAGTTGAAGTTTGCAAAAAACTGCTGTACGAAATTGTTTCAAAAAACACGGTGTTATTTTTATCGGGCGGATCCACTCCGAAAACCCTTTATGAAGTTTTAGCCAAAGAAAAAAAACTTAAGGCCGGCGCAGTAGCAATGGTGGATGAAAGGTGCGGCAAAAAGCTTCATGATGGCAGTAATGAATTAATGATAAAAAATACTCATTTACTATCATTTCTACGAAAACTGAACACTAAATTCTATCCAATTTTACAAAATGAAGAAATCACAAAAACAGCCTCAAATTTTGATGAAACAGTGCGTTTTTTATTCAATTATTTTGCAAAAAGTGTGGCGATTTTGGGAGTAGGAAAAGATGGTCATACGGCAGGGATTCCGGTTCAAGATTCAAAAGCTATAGTTCAGAGCAAAACGGATTTAGTAACAATCTTTGATAGTTTTCCTGGAGAATTTAAGGAGAGAATCAGCTTAAATTTTCTAGGACTTTCAAAATTAGATCAAATTATTGTGATGATTTTTGGGGAAGATAAAAAACAAGCTTTGAAATTAATGTTCAAACCCGGCTCAATTGACGAGATTCCAGCGAGATTTTTAACCCAAAAAGAAATTGCAAGAAAAGTAACTATTGTTACAGACCAGGAAATTAATGAATAAAAGGTAGGGGCCGGGAAGCCGTTCTGGAAGCGAAAGCAGCTTTTACTTGACTAAGGTTAGGAATAGAAGTTATTTGGCGTCTACGTTCAGCACGTTTAATTACCTTAATAATATCTTCAATGGCATTTTTTCCTCTTTTTTCATTTCCCTCCGAATCCATAATTTTAACGCCTGGTCTATGAGAAATTGATCCTAATGAAAATCCGTCAATTGTGACATCGTCTAAAACAAGATGAAAATTTGTGTGTAATTTTCCATCCTTCCACCAATTTTTTATTACTTCACTTTCCTCAACAATACTGGTTTTAGCATTTAAAGTCATTCCATCTCTTGTAGAAAGTGCTGTGGACCATGTGAGGGTTTGATCTTTTTTAGTTGGGGATCCTGGCAATAACCCTGACCCAATTGTTTCAACGAGATAGAGTACCATTGCGTCTTCTCTTAACTCTTCAGGCGTTAAAGCCGATTCAACGTTTCCGCTTGGTCTTTCTGGCGCTCTCATACGCTGAAAAGTTTACAACTGGATAAGTTTTCTGTCAAGCAGGAGGAATTTAGAGAAGATTTTAGTTACTTGGTATGAGTTCTACGTTAACTGCAGGTTCTACTTTAGTGACTCCAGTTGCTCCGGGAAAAATGTTCTCAACGGCTTCGCGTGCTCTGGGAAATGCGTCGTCTCCGCCTTTTTCAGTTGTTTCAAAATTTACAGTATCGGTGACGCATAGATCAATAGTTTTGTCGAGAAGAATTCGAAGATTGACCGTTCTCGTATCTACGTTAGATGTTGGCCATTCTCCGATTCCGACATTTGCTTTAAGTTCAGTTGGAGATACGCTCATGGTTCTTCTTGGGCTAATCTTATCGCCGATCCTAACGGTCATGGCATTGGCGCCAGGCGCATTTAATACTTGGAAGGGCATTTTCATTAATTCGGCGGGAGTTGTGGGAGATTTTAGTCTTTCACCTGATTTTAATAAAGATAAGGTGCCATAGCTTCCATCGAAAGATCGGGGTTGATTATGACCATCCTTGTCTTTAACGAGAGGATCAATATGTAGATGGGCGATTTCAGTTGCGTTGTCTCCTCGTACCGTAAACCAATCAACATCAATCTCTTGGTCTGAATTGCCGAATGCATTAAGAATTTCTTCATGAAAACTCTCCGAAGCTTCTTCGACATGTTCTGTATGCGTATTTCTTTCTGGTTTTCCTGCCATTTAGAGAATATATAATTTTAAGACAATTTTGTCAACGAGCAAATATGACCATCAACAGCAAATGGCTCTTTATATTTATCAAGTCAGGAACTATAATTCTTAACGATGAACAGTCCTTTTATAATGATTATTTTCGGTGCGACCGGAGATTTGGCACAGCACAAGCTAATTCCTTCGTTGTTTTCGCTGTTTAAAGAAGGTCATCTGCCAGAGCAGTTTAACATCATTGGATTTTCCAGGCGGGATTTTAAGGAAGAGGAGTTCCGCGATTATTTTATTGATCAGAAAAGCGATCCAAGATGGAACGAATTTGCCGGGCATCTTTCTTATCAATCGGGAAGTTTTGAAGAAGAAAAAGGCTATCTTGAGCTATCAAACAAATTAAAAGAAATAGATACTAATTTAGGCGCTTGTGTTACCCGCTTTTTCTATTTGGCGACTCCACCGGATCATTATCAAATTATTTTAAATAAGCTGGTCGAGACGAAATTATCAGAGGGCTGTGGATATCCTTCGCAAGATTTTAGTGGTAAGAGCAGGTGGACAAGAGTAGTTATTGAAAAACCATTTGGCAAGGATTTGGAAACAGCTAGAAATTTGGACAAAAGATTAGCTGAGATTTTTGAAGAGAAACAAATCTTCCGGGTAGATCATTATCTTGGCAAAGAAACTGTGCAGAATATGTTGGCTTTTAGATTTGCCAATGGAATTTTCGAACCGGTTTGGAACAAAAATTTTATTGATCATGTGCAAATAACTTTTGCCGAAGAAGAGGGAGTTAAAAGCCGGGGTAAATTTTTCGATGGAACAGGGGAACTTCGGGATATTGCACAAAATCATTTAATGCAGCTTTTAGCAGCGGTTGCGATGGAGCAACCAAGGAGTTTTACAAAAGAGGATCTGCGCGACGCCAGGGCAAAAGTAATTGATTCGATAAGGTGCGTTGAGGGGAAATCCGTTATCAAAGGGCAATATAAAGGATATTGGGATGAGAAAGATGTTTCCGCTAAATCGCAAACAGAAACTTTTGTCGGAATGAAGCTTTTCGTGGATACGGAGAGGTTTTCCGGTGTGCCATTTTATGTTAGAGCAGGCAAAAAAATGCCCAAAGAAGTGGTGGAAATTTCAGTAGTTTTTACGCAGACTTGCCACGTTTTGTTTAAGGAATACGGTTGTCCGGAAATTGGCAACGTCATCACATTCAGAATTCAGCCGAATGAGGGGATAAAGCTTAGATTTATTGCTAAAAAACCTGGAGCAAAATTGGGCCTTGATTCAGTTGATATGAAATTTAATTACAAAGAAGGTTTTGGAACAAGTGGGTTTGAGGCATATCAAAGAGTTTTGTTGGATATTTTTGCCGGAGACCAAATGCTTTTCAACCGTTCCGATGAGCTGGAAAGCTCATGGAGACTTATTACGGAAATTTTAGATAGATGGTCAAGTGAAAAAGAAGAAATATTGGTTTATGAGCCGGGAACTTGGGGGCCAAAAGAGGCAGACGCGTTAATCGAAAAAGATGGCCGGAAATGGATAGAATCATAATATGAAAATTCAAATTTGCGGAAGCATGACATTTGCCAAGGAAATGAGAGATATTCAAAGTAAGCTAATAAAGCTAGGGCATATGGTAACTATTCCGACAGATACGGACAGTCACATTTCGGATCCGACATTTGCGGACGATTTAGATTCAAACATAAACCATTGCATAGAAGAGGATGTTATTAGAGCTAATTTTGATTTAATCGCTAAGGCCGATGCGATTTTAGTGCTAAATTTTCCGAAAAATGGTATAAATGGATATATAGGAACATCAACTTTAATGGAGCTTGGAATTGCTCATTATTTGAATAAGAAAATTTTTATTCTAAATGAAATTCCGCATTTTAATGAAGTTAGATGGGCGCATGAAGTAACGATTATGCAGCCGGTAATTTTAAAAGGGGATTTGACAAAAATTAATTAAATTATGGATACAATAAATTTCGAAGAATTCAAAAAGGTGGAGATTAGAATTGGCAAGATTTTGTCAGCAGAAAAAGTCGCAGATGCAGATAAATTATTAAAACTGCAGGTTGATTTTGGGGAATTCCAGAGACAAATTGTTTCCGGAATTGCGGAAAGTTTTACACCCGAGGAATTGGTTGGCAAAAGCTTGCCGTTTATTGTGAATTTAGAATACAGAAAATTTAAAGGGGAAGAATCACAAGGAATGCTAATGGCAATCGACGCAGAAGACAAAACAGTGCTTTTGGAACCAGCTTCTGAAGTCGCCGCCGGAACAGAGGTCGTATGAGAATTGGCATAATTGGTCTTGGAAAAATGGGTTCGCGTATCGCTCAAAAACTTTCCGCAGAAGGACATGAAGTTTTTGCATGGAATAGAACTCTAAAAGAAATACCGGGTATTCAATCCACAAAAAATATTGAAGAATTAGTTTCAAAACTTTCATCCCCACGCGTATTGTGGCTAATGTTGCCGGCAGGCGAAACAACGCAAAATATGCTGGGCGAAATTCAAAAATTATTGCAAAAAGACGATATTATTATTGACGGCGGAAATGCGCACTTTGAAGATAGTGAAAAAAGATATCAACACTTCAAAGGCTTAGGGATGGAGTTTTTGGGGATTGGTGTTAGCGGCGGAGTGATTGCGGCAAAAAATGGTTATCCTCTAATGATTGGCGGATCAAAAAAAGCTTATGAATATTTGCAGCCGATTTTTGAATCCTTAGGAAAGCCCAATGGAGGATACGAGTATTTTGGAGAGGGTGGAGCCGGACATTTCGTCAAAATGGTACATAACGGAATTGAATACGGAGTAATGCAATCTTTAGGTGAGGGATTTGCGGTTTTGGAAAAATCGCAATATAAATTCAATCTCTCAAAAGTTGCAACACTTTGGCAAAAGGGAAGTTTGGTATCAGGATTTATGTTGGATAGGGCAGCTGAGGCTTTAGAACAAAATCCTAATTTAGAAAATATGGCAGGTCCAATTGCCGAATCTGGTGAGGCGCGCTGGACAGTAGAGACAGGTAAAAAAGAAAATGTTCAAACCGAAATTATCGAAAGTTCTTTAAATTACAGAACGCGCTCACAACAAGATAAAAACATTCAAAATTCTTTTACCACCAAAATTATCAATGCTTTAAGAAATGCTTTCGGTGGCCACGAGATCAAAAAAATTGATTAATCCCTTGAGTTTTGGATTGCAATTCTGTCTGCGTATTGAACCTCATCCATAACCCCATCTAGAAATTTTCTTCTGCCATTATTAGAAAAACCTCTTGCTTCTTCTAAATCATGCGAAGATATCTTGTTTAAGACACCCTTATCGGGCAGATAGATTATTATTTCCCGGCCCGGAATCCAGATCTGTCTATATACAATAGCTCTTAATCCTCTTGGACAGTTTTCTTCCACAGGGAGGCTAATTCCTGTTACGTGATTGTCGCTGTTTATTCTAAAACCAATAAGGGCTGTTAATTTTTCTGGCATGAAGGCAGAGTATACAATAGCTTTTTAAAAAATGCTATACTTTAAGAAATGAGATACGCAAAATTTTTCGGTAAAACATTAAGAGAAGCGCCTAAGGATGAGGTTTCTAAAAATGCCAAGCTTTTACTCAAAGCAGGTTTTATAGATAAATTAATGGCCGGTTCTTATACGCTTTTGCCGCTTGGATTTAGAGTTAAGGAAAAAATTGAACAAATTATTAGGGAAGAAATGGACAAAACTGGTGCCAACGAAATGCTAATGCCGCTTTTACATCCTAAGAGTATTTGGAACGAAACCGGCAGATGGGAAACCGCAAAGGAAATAATGTATCAATTAAAAAAAGATGATAAAGAATTTGCGCTTTCATTTACTCATGAAGAAATTGTCATGGACCTAATTAGAAAGCACACAGTAAGTCCGAAGGATTTTCCACTTAAGGTTTATCATTTTTCCACTAAATTTAGGCATGAAGCAAGACCAAAATCGGGAATTTTAAGAGGCCGTGAGTTTTTAATGAAGGATTTGTATAGCGCCCATTTAACAGAGGAAGACATGTATAAATATTACTGGGAAGTAGCGGATGCGTATTTGAATATTTTTAAAAGAATTGGACTGAACGCCAGAATCGTTGAAGCGGCTGGTGGAGTATTTACGAAAGCGCATACTCATGAGTTTCAGGTTATTTGCGAGCAGGGAGAAGACACAATTTACTACTGTGGGAATTGTGATTTTGCGCAAAACAAAGAGATCTTTGTCGGTAATTCGGGAGAAGAATGCTCAAAGTGTCATAAAGGAAAAATTTTGGAGGCAAGATCAATTGAGGTCGGCAACATCTTTCCGCTTGGGACAATGTATGCGGAAAAAATGGGAGTTACTTTTGATGGCAAACCAATCTGGATGGCCAGCTACGGGATTGGTCCGACACGTGTCATAGGAACCATAGTGGAAATCTTCGGAGATGAAAAAGGTTTAAATTGGCCAAAGTCGGTTGCGCCATATCAAGTTCATTTATTGGCTTTGAATAATCAAGATGAAAATGTAGTAAAAGCTGCGGACAAAGTTTATGAAAGACTTTTAAGTGAAAATATAGAAGTGTTATATGATGATAGAGTTGAGGCTTCGACCGGGGCTAAATTTAACGATGCAGACTTAATCGGCATTCCGGTTCGATTAGTGGTTAGTCCAAAAACTGAAGACAAAATTGAATGGAAAGAGAAAAGCCGTGAAACAGCAGAAATATTAGACTTAGAGGAAGTTGTTAAAAGATTAAAGGGTTAGAAAAGACCAAAGACTTTAGCCCAGATTACTCCATAGGCAATAAAGAAAACTACCCCTCCAACGATAAGAAGTACGGGTTTTAAGATATTTTTCTTCTTCGTTACGGTTGCGCCGTTAACTAAAACCATGGCAGGTGGCGCTTGAACTTCTTGAAAAGGATTAGGTCCTTGTAGAGGAGGCAACATCTCAGGCGCGGGCCCTATGGGTGGTTGTTGCGGCATTGGCGGTACTGGCTCAAAAGCATTGCCTAGTGGAGGCTGTTCCGTAACCGTTGTTTGAATTGGCCGTTCTTGAACAGGAGTTGGAGTCGGAGCCGGGTCCGCGGGAGAAAAAGATGTTCCCATTACTCTTTCGTAAGTTTCCTTAAGTTTTGGGTCCAAATCATTAATACTTTTCGGATTCATAGGCAGTAATTTATTATAGCTTCACGGCAAGGGTTCTTGTCAAGTCGTTCTTTAATGCTTTTTGCTATTTTGCTTTGGTTTTATGCAACCATTTCTATTTATTAGTATAATGTATTAATGCAGATAGTAGTTGAGGGCTTACTCACGAATTATCAGGTTTTCGGGGATTCAAAAAAAACTCTTTTAATTTTACCCGGATGGAGAAGATCAATTAGGGAATGGATACTGGTAGCTAAAAGTTTAGCAAATGATTACAGGATAATCCTTTTAGATTTACCGGGATTCGATGGCGCAACCGCTTTTCCTAAAGAAGTATTTGGTGTGTTCGAATATGCCGATTTCGTTAAAAAATTCTTGTCAAAACTTAAAATAGACAAATGTACGATCTTAGGCCATTCACTAGGAGGAAGATTGGGAATTATTTTGGCTACGGAAGGAAATATTGTTGAGAAACTAATCCTAGTGGATAGCTCCGGAATTGAAAAAAAAAGTCTATATGTAAAAATCATGCATATTTTAAAAATAATTTTTTGGCCAATTTTTACGATAATGCCTGATTTTATAAAAAATAAAATGCGCAATTTAGTAGGATCAGAGGATTATAAAACAGCTGGCCAGATGCGTAAAATTCTAGTTAAGATATCTAATCAAAATTTAGAATCATTTTTGCCTAAAATTAAAATTCCAACTTTTATCATTTGGGGGGACCAGGACACTACGCTGCCGGTTTCAGAAGCCAAGATTTTTAGGCAAGGAATAAGGAATTCAAAAGTAAGAATTGTTTGGGGGGCAGGACATGATCCGCACATTCAAAAAAGTGAACAATTTATGGCTATTTTAAAAGAAATTTTATGATTGCAAAACTTTTTCCATATAAATTACAGTTGCAAATTCTCCAGCAAAGTGAGTATAGGATTACCGGTTTTCTAAAATGGATTTCGCATGACTTTTTAAAAAGACAGATCGAAAATAAAAAGAAACTATTCTTTTCGGCTAAAGCTAAGATGATACTGGTCTTATCTTTAGGATTAAGTATTTTATCTATCTTAATTTTAACTTTTCTTCTTGGACTCGTTGGTATTATTTTGGGGTTACTGATTGCTTCGCAGCCCTACATTTTTTTAACAATTTCAGTACTAATACTAAAGCCGTTTGAAGCAGCGGCAACGTTTCGGATTAAAAGAAAAAGCATTAATAAATTAAAATCACTCAAAAACTTAACAGTTATTGGCGTCACCGGGTCATATGGAAAAACCAGCGTTAAAGAATTTTTATATTCAATTTTAAAAACTCAATATGAAGTTCTTAAAACTCCGGAAAGCTACAACACTGTTTTAGGAATTTCGAAAGTCATCGATTTAGAGCTGGATGAATTTTATCAATTCTTTATTTGCGAAATGGCCGCTTATAAACGCGGAGAAATAAAGGAATTAGCTGACATGCTGCATCCTAAATTCGGTATTTTAACCGGTATAAATGAGCAGCATTTGGAAATGTTTGGGTCGATTGAAAATACAATCTCGGCAAAATTTGAATTGATCGATGCAATTCCGGAAAATGGTTTGGCAGTAATAAACGGAGATAATAATTTAGTCAGTCAAAATTTCGCAAAGTATAAAAAGAATTTTACGATTTATGGTTTAGGGGATTATGCTTTTTCTGCAAAGAATATCAAAATAAACGAAGAAGGAACTGCTTTTAATTTAGTTCTCGATAATAAAACTTATCCGTGCAAAACAAGATTAATCGGGAGGCCTCAAATAGAGAATATGGTAGCCGCTGCTACTATGGCTTTTAAGCTTGGAGTGAAGCCGGAAAAAATAATTGAAGCAATTGGTAATTTATCCGCAGTTAGCCATCGCTTAGAGTTTAAAAAACAAGGAGAGATTCTAATAATTGACGATGCTTACAACAGTAACGTTACCGGTTTTTCGGAAGCACTGCATCTTTTGGAAAACTTTAAAGATAGACCGAAAATAATTGTGACACCGGGGATTGTTGATTTAGGATCAAAAACATTAGAAATCCACAAGAATTTAGGAATGTTGGCGGAAAAGATCTGCGATAAAATAATTTTGGTCGGAAAAAGTAGCCGTACAAAGGGGCTTTCGGAAGGAATTAAAGATAAAAAAAAGATCTATTGGATGGACTCTATAAATGACCTACGGGTTGTTTTGAAAGATTTAAATCTTAAAAATCCCGTGGTGCTTTTGGAAAACGATTTGCCGGATAATTATTAAATTTTTGAAGCTTTTCCTTGAGGATTAAAATTCGCCAAAATATTAGTAGGGAAGCTGGTAGTAAGTTTTTTTGTTTCTTCGTGCCTTTCTAGAGCCAGTTCAATAAGCCGCGTTAAAAGTTCTTTGAATTTTAGGTCTTTTGGCTCCCATAAATAAAAGCTTAAGCTGCCAGGAATGGTATTTACTTCAAGAATAACAATTTGGTTTTTCTTTTCATTAAACATAAAGTCAATTCTCGCTAATCCCGAACAGTCAAGCGTTTGGTAAGCGAGTTTTGCCATTGACTCAATTTTGGCTGTAATTTCCAGTGTTAAATCAGCGGGGATTTTTCTGCTCGTTGAGGCCATTCCTTTGGTTTTACCGTTTTCGGAATTATATTTGTCGTCGTAACTTAGTAAATCTTTTGATGGAAAAACTTCTTCCAAAACAGAAGATTCAAGATCGCTTCCGCTATTTCCGATGACTGAAATATTAATTTCCCGTCCCTCAAAAGCTTCTTCAGCAATTATTTTTCGGTCAAAAAGAAGCGCCACTTCAACCGCATTTGTTAGTTCTTCATCGTTTTTGACTTTCGCAACGCCTATACTGGAGCCCGCATTGGCCGGTTTAATAAAAAGAGGAAAGGAAAGCTTTTCTTTAATATCTTTTAATACTTTTGTTTGATCATTTTCCCAAGTTTTTTTGTAAAACCAATGGTATTTTGTAATTGAAAGTCCTGATTTTTCAAAAAGTTGTTTAGTGATGATTTTATCAAAGCCCGTGGCAGAAGCCAAAACACCTGAGCCAACATAGGGAATATTTGTTAAGTCAAAAAATCCCTGAAAAGCGCCGTTTTCACCGGTTCCACCATGAAAGCAAGGGAAAATTACGTCAACTTCAATAATATTTCCTTTAAGAAAGCCTCCTACGGTTTGAAAGCCCTTTCTTCGATCGTCTAGGTATGGTTGAATGCGTTGCGAATCCTTAGTAACTGTCGATAAATTCTTGTATGTCTCAATTTTTAAAAGTCCATTTCCGGTAAAAAGTTCTCCAGCTTTTGAGACGTAAATTGGAATGCCAATAAATTTATCTTTATCTAAATTTTCCAAAGCTTGCAGGCCGGTAATTATAGATACTTCGTGTTCGGGGGAGATGCCGCCAAAAGTAATTGCCACTTTTTTCTTGTCCATGTGCTAATTATAGCAAAATTACAAACTTTCAACTTATATTTAAGATATGGGCTTTTTTTTGAAGCTCAAAAAAGGTATACTTAGAGCAATAAATTATGAAATTTGTCGTTGTTCATACATCGCCCGACATGGACGCAATTACATCAGCTTGGCTTATTAAAAAATTTCTAATCGGCTGGGAAGATGCCGAAGTTAAATTTGTGCCTGCCGGAGAAAGAATTGGACCGGCTCCAAAAGGTCAAAGTTTTGACTTCGCAATTGAGAAAATTGGCCAGGATGAGTATATACAGGCTGATACAGGAATGGGACCATTGGATCATCATCAAACACAAAGTATGAAGGTTTGCGCGACAACTTTGACTTTTGATTTTGTTAAGCAAGACTTACTTTCTCACGAGCCGTCATTCAATAAAGAGAAACTTGAAGCGCTTGAGCGGATGGTAAACTACGTTTTGGAGGTTGATCATTTTCAGGAAATTTATAGAAGTGATTCTTTGGCCGACTATCATGATTTTTCAGTCGTAAATATTCTGGACGGATTAAAATTACAAAAACCAAATAGCGACTTATTTTATTTTGAGTTTATTTCCCAGTGCCTGGATGCACTTTTGCATGATTTTGAAAATAAAATTTGGGCAGAAAAAGAGATTAAGGAAAAAGGCATAGAATTTGAAACACGATGGGGGAAAGGCTTGGGACTGGAATCAATTAACGACTCGGTCGTAAAGCTAGCGCAACTAATGGGCTACGTTGTAGTTGTAAGACGGGATCCTAGAAAAGGGTATCTAAGAATAAAAGCAAAACCGAATAAAAATGATGGGGATAAGGGAGTCGACCTAACTCTTGCTTGTGAAAAGCTTAGTAAAATGGATCCTCAGGCAACTTGGTTTTTACACGTTTCCAAAAAAATGCTTTTAAACGGTAGTCCAAAAAATCCGAAAATGAAACCGACGAAATTGCCCTTGAGTGTTATAATAGAGGTGTTAAAAACCATTTAATTATGGATTGTGTTTTTTGCAAGATAAGAGATAGGGTAATTGCTAAAGAGTTTACTTATGAAGACGATGAGGTAATGGTTTTTCCAGATATTCAACCCTTCAAACCGATTCATCTTTTAATAGTTCCCAAAAAACACATCGAGGATTATTTAGAATTTAACGATTTAGATTTATCTGCAAAAGTAAAACTAGTAATTAATAAAATGATCGTTGAAAAAAATCTTGAAGATGGAAAAGGATATAGAGTTTCGATAAACGGTGGAGGAGCGCAGGCCGTAAGGCATGTGCATTTTCACTTAATGGGTCCGATGTCAAAAACGGATCAATAAAAGGAGGTGTTTTATTATGGTAGTTGTTAAAAAAATGCCAGGAGATAGTGACGACGCACTTATCAGAAAATTTTCCCGAAAAGTGATGTCAGAGGGAATTATTCAGGAAGCAAAAAGGCGGGATTTTTATCTGAAACCTTCTCAGGCTAGGAAGCAAAAGGTGCAAGATGCAAGAAGAGCCAAGAGAATGCCAAGTGCTTAAGGAATAAAAATAATATGGACAAAATTTCGGTTTTAATTTTTGTGGAAAGCCGGTATAAGGTTAGCCGGAAACGCATAAAGCAAATTGTTAAAAGCACACTCGATAAGAATGAAATATCTGGTGCTGTTGAGGTGTCGATTGCTATTGTGGGCGATAGGAAAATGCGCGAGCTTTCCAAGAAATATAAAGGGGAAGATAAAACAAGAAATATCTTATCGTTTCCCCAAAGCGAAGGAGATTTTTTTCCTGTCTCAAAAGATGTTTTAAGACTGGGAGACATAGTATTATCTTTTCCTCAGGTTATTAACGATGCGGTCAGAGACGAAATGTTGGTTGACGATAAAGTTGATCAATTGATAGAACATGGTTTGATGCATCTTTTAGGTCTACATCACGAATAATATGGTTTTTTATAGAAAATACAGGCCACAAAAAATAGATGAATTAGATAACGAAGAGATTAGGCAAAATCTTTATTCGATTTTCCAAAAAGGCGGTTTTGCGCACGCATTTTTATTTACCGGACCAAAGGGCTTAGGTAAAACCTCAACAGCCAGGATTATCGCTAAGGTTATAAATTGCGAAAAACATAAAGATTTAAAGGGTCAACGCGGGGAAAAAGAAATTGAGCCATGCAATAAATGCGATCAATGCTTATCGATTACAAATGGAAATAATTTAGACGTTCTGGAAATCGATGGAGCATCAAATAGAGGAATAGATGAAATAAGAGATCTTAAGGAGAAGATAAATTTAGCCCCGTTTAAAGCGCAAAAAAAGATTTACATTATTGACGAAGTACATATGCTAACAACGGAAGCTTTTAATGCGCTTTTAAAAACATTAGAAGAACCACCGGCTCATGCCGTTTTTATTCTTTGTACAACTGAGCCGCATAAAGTTCCGGCAACAATTGCTTCGCGCTGTTTTCATATTAATTTCACAAGGGCAACAGCTGAGGAATTAGTTCGCTCAATGCAAAGAATTATTAAGGCTGAGGAAATAAAAGCCGAAATGCAGGCTCTTTTGGAAATTGCCAAAATTGCTGATGGAAGCTTTAGAGACGCGACGAAAATTTTGGAAGAAGTTTCAGCTTTCGCTGGCAGTAAAGTAGTTACAGCAGATTTAGTTGATGAAAAATTTAATACCTTGGGAATTTCGGAAAGTTTGTCGGCAATGCTTGAAGCTTTCGAAAAGAAAGATACAAAAAAAGGTCTTTTGATTTGCAAAGAACTTGTGAAACAAGGAATGGATTTTAAATTTTTCATAGAGCAACTAATTGATAGGATTCACTCGATGCTTTTACAAGAAGTTGGAGTTGAAAAGAAAGAAAAACAAATTCCATTTAGTCTTTTGGAGATAGGCAAATTATTTGAAATTTTAACCGAGGCTTATCAAGAGACAAAAAATGCGGTTTTGGTGCAAATGCCCTTAGAACTTGCGATTCTTAAGTGGGGAGAGGGAAAAACGGAAGAAGCAATTGTTGAGAATGCTCCCGAAAATCCAGCTCCGACTCAACAAAGCGTTTCTCCTAAGACAAGCGAAGATAAGCAATCGGAGGTAAAAAGTAGTCAGGCAGAGGAAGAAGTGGTTAGCCCTAATTCCTTGAAGGAAGGATTATTTCATCCTGATGCAAATTTAAAGTTAAGTTTTTATAATAAATTAATAGATAGGGTAAAATTGCAAAATCACTTAGTTGCTGGGCTTTTAAGAGGGTGCTTGGCAGATGAGATCGTAGATGATAAGCTAAATATTATTACTAAATCAAAATTTCATAAAGAAAAATTGGAAGAACCAAAGACAAGAAAGCTTTTGGAAGAATGTGCAGATAAAATATTGGGAAAGAGTATAAATATTCAAATTATCTTACAGGGAGGTGATAAATAGATGAATAATCCATTTTCTCAACTTGGAGAAATTAATAAAATGAGACAGCAGGCGATGCAAATTCAAAAAGAATTGCAAGCTGAAGAGGTAAATGTTGATAAAAACGGAGTTCAAATCGTTATTACCGGAGATCAAAAAATAAAAGAAATAAAGGTTAACGGAAGATCGGATAACGACGTAAAAGAAGCAGTTAACGAGGCAGTAAAAAAATCACAAGAAGTTGCAGCTAAGAAACTTGCTTCAATGCAAGGTGGACTCGCCGGGCTTTTGGGTGGCGGTGGACAGTAGTTTTTAATCAAAATCAAAAGATCTTGATTAAGCGAATGATTCCTGTTAATATCAGAAAGTAATTAGATGGCAAAAACACAATTAAAAAATTTTGATGTCCAAAATTTTGTTCTTCTTACGGGCACAGCGAATGAGCCACTTGCTAAAAGTATTGCAAAAAATTTAAAAACTACAGTCACAAATCCTGTTACTATTTTTGCTGATGGAGAAATTAGGGTTAGGATTTCCCCAAATCTTAGAAGACGCCACGTTTTTATAATTCAGCCAACTTGTCCACCGGTTAACGATAGCATTATGCAGCTCTTGCTAATCATAGATGCGGTCAAACGCGCATCGGCAAGCGAAATAATTGTAGTTATGCCATATTTTGGTTATTCAAGGCAAGACAGAAAAGAAACGGCAAGAGTTCCAATTAGCTCGGCTTTAGTAGCGTCACTTATAGAGAATGCCGGAGCGGACAGGATATTAACGCTGGATATTCATGCGGAGCAGGAAGAAGGATTTATTCATAATCCTTGGGATAATATTTATGCCAGTTATTCTTTAACCCCGGCGATAAAGCGGAAGAAATTAGAAAATTTAGTTGTTGTATCTCCCGATAAAGGCGGAGTACTAAGAGCAACTTTTTATCAAAGACTTTTGCGCGCGGAAACATTGGCAATAGTTTATAAAGAGCGGGATTTAAGTGCTAATGATAATTCAGAGGCATTGGCAATGGTTGGGGATGTTAAAGGCAAAAACGTGCTACTAGTTGACGACATAATTGGATCAGCGGGGACAATTGTTCATGCAGCAAATTTCTTAAAAGAAAAAGGGGCAAAAAGAATTTTCGCCTGCGTTTCTCATGGTCTTTTTTCCGGAGATGCTCTTAAGAAAATTGGCAGTTCTGCGATCGAAAAAATAATTATTACAGATAGCGTAAATCATAGAGAGGAAGTTAAAAAACATCCAAAAATAGAAATAGCGTCAATTGCGCCGCTTTTGGCAGAAGCAATTAGACGTATTGAAGTTGGCGATTCGATTAGCAGCCTCATTGTCAGCTAACCCTCTATTTGAATGAAAACCTTAGTGTAGTACAATGGTTATATGCTGATTTTTAGTGGTTCTTCAAACAGATCTTTAGCGGATAAAATCGCCAAAGATTTTGGTAAAGAAGTTTCCTTAGTTGAAATATTTACCTTCCCTGACGGCGAAAAAAGAATTACTCTTGGTGAAAGAGTAGTAGGGGAAACAGCAGTTTTAGTTCAGTCGACTAATTCCCCTGTGGACGAAAATTATATGGAGCTTTTTCTAATGGCGGACGCTTTAAAAAGAAGTGGAGCGGAATTTGTAAAACTTATTATGCCGTATATGGGATATCAAAGACAAGACCATATTTTTAGAGATGGCGAAGGCGTGTCGCTCGAAATAATGGCAAGAATATTGGAGGAGGTTGGAGTAGACGAAGTATTTGCTTTTGATTTTCATTCTATTAAAATTCCGGAGATTTTTAAGATTCCAACGCATAATCTTTCAGCACTTTCTACTTTTGCCGAAAAAATAAAAGCGGAATTTTCCGGAAAAGAGCCAATTCTAGTTTCTCCCGATATGGGTGGGATTAGAAGAATTAAGGAAATTTCGGAAATGTTAAATTTACCTTTTACAACTATTGTTAAAGATAGGGATTTAAATACCGGAAGTATTTGCGACAGTAAATTGAATGGGGAAGTTAGCGGCCGTCAGGCACTAATGGTAGATGACATGATGTCAACGGGAGAGACCATGGTTAAGGCGGCAAATCTTCTTTTGGAGAACGGAGCAACTAGCGTATTTGCTTTCGCAACGCATGCTATTTTGTCCGGAAATGCAGCTCAAATCTTGCAAGAATCAAAAATCGAAAAAGTTTTTGTTACAGATACAGTTGAAATACCGGAGGAAAAAATGTTTGCAAAACTGGAAATTTTGTCCATTGCCAAAATAGCCGCAAAAGCTTTAATATCATAATCTATGACAATTCCTAAAGCCATCCAAAATCTAATTGAATCTTTTGAAAAACTTCCCGGTGTCGGACCAAAAACCGCGCAACGATTAACGTTCTATCTGCTGCACGTTCCGCAAGGAGAATTGGAAAAGTTTGCCAGTTCTTTGGAAAATCTTAAGAAAAATACCATTCTTTGTTCGAATTGTTTTATGATTGACGAAAAAGACCCTTGCAGCATTTGCGAAGATAAACAAAGAGATCACTCAACGCTTTGCGTAGTAGAGCAGCCTTTGGATGTTTTAGCTTTGGAAAAGGGCAGAGGATATAAGGGTATGTATCATGTTTTACATGGGCGGATTGATCCTCTAAACAATATTGGTCCGGATGAAATTTTTGTTAACCAATTGTTATTAAGATTGAAACAAAAAGATAGGCAGGTAAAAGAGATAATTTTGGCGACTAATCCCACCATGGAAGGTGAGGCAACAGCGATGTATATTGCAAAGCAACTTAAAATGCAGTCTCCGGAAATTAAAATTACCAGAATTGGCAGAGGACTTCCCGTTGGAGCGGACTTAGAATATGCCGATGATACGACGCTGCAAAGAGCAATGGAAGGAAGGAGCCAGTACTAATGGATAAAAATGGATTTTTTGGGGAAATGTTGGAAAAAGGTCAGCAAACTGTCGGCAATACTGTAAAAAATGCTGTTTCCGATGTTGCCGGTTCGGTTGCTGGTCAAATTGGAATTAAAACAGAATTCGCAGGTCCCGATGCTCCTGGGAATGCGCAAGCCGTAGGTGTTCAAGCTCAACCGCAAGCGGAAGGTTCAAAACCTCAAGCAGCCAGTACGGAGGAAACAAAACAACTCGTTAAAGATTTTTATTCGCCATCCGTTGATCTTCCGGAAAATCTTACGCCTGAATTAGCAGCGCAAATGCAGCAAAAAGATCAAATGGAAAGTCAACAAAAGCTGGCTAATCTTCGCCACGAATTACACAGGAGCGAATATTACGATCCGTTGTTAGCTCACGAAGCCAAAAGCGAGCAGGAAGAAGATGAGGATAGCGCAGCCAAAAGAGTGGAAAAACAAGAACGGGAGGAGGAACAAAAGAAGCAGGAGTTAGAGGAGAAAAAAGCCAAAGAGGATGAGGATATTGCCAAAACTCGTGCTCAAACAAAAGTGGAATCAAATAGGGGAGCCGCGGGATAGTTGCAGGCTAGTTAGGCTTTGTGTTAAGCTCAAAAAGAAATGTTAAAGATTTATAACACGTTATCTCATCAAGTTGAAGAATTTAAGCCTCTTATTGACTCTGAAGTTGGAATGTATGCATGCGGTCCAACCGTCTACGATTTTTCACATATTGGCCACATGCGCCGATATGTTGGCGATGATATTTTAGTGCGTGTTTTAAAGATGGACGGATATAAAGTTAAACACGTTATGAATATTACCGATGTCGGACATTTAACTTCGGATTCCGATACTGGGGAAGACAAAATGGAGAAAGGCGCCAAGAAATTTGGTAAAAGCGTTTGGGATATTGCTAAGGAATTTGAACGGCAGTTTTTTGATTCGGAAAAATTATTAAATATCCTAAAGCCAGATCCGATAATGCACGCCACAGATTTTATTAAAGAGCAAATCGCACTTGTTCAAATTTTGGAGAAGAAGGGATATACATATATTTTAGAAAATGACGGAGTGTATTTTGATGCTGCAAAATTTCCGGATTATTTTAAGCTTTCCCGCCAAAATCCCGATGAGCTCAAAGCAGGCGCAAGAATAGATGTAGTCGAGGGAAAGAGAAATGTTACAGATTTTGCTTTATGGAAGTTTTCTCCTAAAAATGAAAAGCGCCAGATGGAGTGGGAAAGTCCATGGGGGATTGGGTTTCCAGGATGGCATATTGAATGCTCTGCAATGTCAATGAAAGCCCTAGGAGATACTCTGGATATTCATACAGGAGGCATAGATCATATTAATATTCATCACAGCAATGAAATTGCGCAAAGCGAAGCCGCAACGGGGGAAACGTTTGTAAAATACTGGGTTCATCATGCTTTTTTACAGGTTGAAGGAGAAAAAATGAGTAAATCTTTAAATAATTTCTATACGGTTCAGGATATTGTTAAAAAAGGTTATGACCCATTGGCTCTTAGGTATTTATATTTACAGACTCATTACAGACAAGAAATGAATTTTACTTGGGATGCGCTAGAAGCGTCTCAAAATGCGCTTAATAAAATTTGGGATAAGGCAACGGTTTTTGGTCATAATATTGATTTGGAAGGCGATAGGAAACCATCTGGAGAAATAAAAGATATTGTTAATAAGTTTAAGGAAGCTATAAATGATGATTTAAATATGCCTAAAGCTCTTGGGTTATTTCACGAAGGCTTAAATATTGGAAATGATGATCGCGATACTGTTTATCTAATGACCATTGTGGATCAAATTTTTGGTTTAGATATGGAGAAAAGAGGAAGAGAGGCGCTCAAAAAGGAAAACAGAGAAATGCCGGCAGAAGTTAAAAAAATGCTAGAAGAGCGGGAAATTTTACGAAAAGAAAAGAAATTTTCCGAAAG
>Ga0182027_10003266_pt1 | contig 25822 bp, 43 predicted proteins | sample 712E1DmetaG_FD_121300 | JGI IMG/M metagenome (GOLD analysis project Ga0182027, IMG submission 121300) | Permafrost microbial communities from Stordalen Mire, Sweden - 712E1D metaG (Illumina Assembly) | ecosystem: Environmental > Terrestrial > Soil > Wetlands > Permafrost | place: Sweden...
TACCCGCTCCCGCTCCCGTACCCGTCCCCGCTCCCGTACCCGCTCCCGCTCCCGCTCCCGTACCCGTACCCGCTATCAGTCATGGTATTTTAGTTAAGTGATAATTAAGCTCTCTCCCTATTCTGCTACTGATTGGGGCTTCTCATCGTTTGTGGCCCCATGCACTCATCAAACATTTTCTGGTTCTTCTCCGTCAATTCAACGATATTCTTTATCACGTTTTCCGCATACGCTTCGGCCTCCTCTGCGGCTATCGTGGCTTCGGGTGTTTCCCGTACCACCTCATCTATCGCGCACTTTACTACGCTCCTGACTTGCGCCAGTACGTCTTTCCTGACGGGATTGCCGTCTTCCAGCCCTTCTAGGGTATCGTCCAGTTGCCCTAGGGTTCTTAAATGATATGGTTTGTTCATGGTTATTTGGTTAATTCTTCATATTTTTTGAATGCGGCGGCCAGGTCCTCGAAGATGTAATAGTATTGGTTAAGCCAGTTCCTCCGAGACTTTCCGATGTGGCGGCCTGACCTAGATACAACCCTATAGCCGTCATCTCTTAGATCATGGATTCTCGCGCCAAGACGGAGAATATTATGGGCTATGCACCAAAAATTGTCGATATAACCCACTTGGGCACACCTTTTTAAAATGACCTCCTTTTGAGATAGCTTCATATCAACTGGGGTTAAATATTGACCTCACTATCATCCGGGAGTCCTTGTAGAGGGACTTAATGAATTGATGGTATTGTCCATAGCTCTGGAATACCACCGTCTTCCCGTCTTTCATTCTTAGCGAAGACGGGAACCTTAGGCCATCTAGGTAGCTCCATTCCCTTGGGAGCCTCGGCCCATCAAGGATCGACCATTCTTTCGGTAATGTCATAGTATTTGTTTAATAATATGTTTTGACTGCGTTCAGCCATGTCCCCGCGCTATCCCCGCCGGTGTACTTCTTCGCTAACGCCATAGTGGGGAACGCCTTGTAATGCTCTGACCAGAGCTTTGTGAACGCGGCCTTGTTAGCTTCTATTGATTCAAACTTTTGTAGGTGGCGTTTACCGCCCGTCCATGTCATTATTGATACGCAATTATTGTTTTTCTTGTGTTGTGCGCTTGCGCAGTTGCCCGATTCCGCCATTGATACCGCGTAGTACAGCCTGTCGTAGTCCACCGCCCCGTTATCGGCGATTTTAGCCGCCTTTGTCCCACTTGTGGCACTTGTGGTCGTCTTGACTGCCGAAGCCTTTAAAAACAGGGGTTACCCGTCCCCAGCAAGGCTATCTTGGCCTCGGTTTTATATCCTTTCAGTGCTTCATAGCTTGCGTCACATGCCTTCTTGTTGGCCGTAATCGCCACCACGTTTGAGGCCAGTGATTGCTCAAGGCTCTTCAACACCATGTCGTCATAGGCTTTGCACACCCCCACTACTACGAAGGGTAGGAACATAATCGCCAGCCCTGCCAGGATCAGGACCCGACCCTTGAACCATGGTACTTTTTTGGTTGGTTCGCCTAGTTTTGAGATTTTCATTTCCATGTAAGTTTTATTTATGAATAAATTATTTTTGTTTGATCACCAGTATGGCTGCCCAGGTCCCGAAGATCATCATGCAAATCCCGAGAAACGCAGTGAAGCCCAATGGTAATGGAACCCCGGCCGCGGCGGCGATGAATACGATCCACAACGATGCCAACGTCCCGATGGCTGGTAAATATCTTAGATTTTTCATGTTTTGGATAATTGAAGGATTAAAGTTTCCCGTGTTGGCGGACGTATAGTTCCCGCCACGACCCATCGTATAAGCGCACATAGATGCTCCCCTTGTCGGTGAGTGCCCACATATCGTTACTCTTGCACTCGATCTGTATCGGCTTCCCATCCAACTCCTGCACGATACCCAGCACCCTGGGCTTTCTTACCGTGATTTTGTCCATAGTGAGAGATTAAAGAATAGTTTTGCCAGCCCATCCTTCCAGAGTCTTCGTCGTCCCCACTTGGAGGAGTTCTTTCTTCTTAGTAGGAATGGGCCAGCTTCTAAAGCTTACCATATCTCTATATAGCAAGTCAAGAGAAAACTACTACTCCTCAAACATAATCTTCTTCTTCATGCCAAGAGCTAGGAGCTTACGCACATAGGCAGAAAGTGACGGATAGCCGCTTGCTTTCGTTCCGGCCTCAAGTGCTTCAATCATGTTTTGGCTGATAAACACATTGAGGTTTACCGAATAAATTTTCTTTCGTTCGCTCATGTTGTTTGTTGGTTAGAAGATGGTTGACTTGTGGCTTGTTGTGTTTTTTCCTTGGCTAAGACTTCATCCACCCATTTTTGCATCCCTGCGCGGAATGAATCGCTCGGTCCGTCATACGCATCAACTTCCCCCTGCGTAGAAAGGCTGTTCTTGCGGGCGAAATTATAGCCCGCGTCTGTTCCTGCTCCCATATAAAATTGGTTAAAAAATTAGAATAGAAAATCAAATACATTATTGAGCATTCCGATGATCGCCTCCTGGAATTGTGCCGGCACGATCAATTCATAGTGGTCGATTATCTCCTTGGCGGACAACTGGATTAAAGAAAAGTATGGGTAGCCCTCTCTGCTCGCCGTTATCTTGGCACAATAGTACCCCTCGCCCATAGCGATGTCCTTTATGTACAGCAGTGAGGTAAACCCGTGATTCCCACAATGCTTGGACCTCCAGTACGAGTGGAGCGCGTCACCATCCCGGCCACCCAGGATTAGCGACTGCATAATCTTTTCTGCCGGGACCTGTTTTTTATACGGTACTATTGCCATATCTAGTCTTCTATAAATACCCCCTGCACTACAATAAGTTGCCCCTTGAACCGTGAAGGGCTGCGGTCCATACTTGCACACGCCGACAAAATTGGTTTAAGGAGTTCAGGGGTGCAGTACACCCTTTTTCCGCCTATCAATGCGAGTAGGATCTCTTTGTCGTTTGCTGGTTTTGCCATATATTTTTTATTATTGTCTTAATCCTAAAACCTGGTGAATATTTACGCCGGGGATTTCGCGCACGCCCTGGCTGACTGCGTTCCTGATCGTTCTTTCGTCCGGGATGAGATAATCTCGCGGTATCTTGCCTACATCGACAATCTCGAAGTCCCATCTTTCCGCGAATGTAACCTTTGCTCCAGAGGCCGTCCGGGTCGTTTTCTTTGGTGGTTCGACCATCGCCGTCATGATTTCCTGGTTGGCCTCGCGTTCCCGTAGTTCCTGGAGTTCTTTCTGTTGCTGTTCGAGCTTGCGCTGTGCCGCTTCCGCCTGTTTCTTTGTCAGGGTTTCTTGGTCAAGCTTGCGCTGTGCGTCCGCCATCTTCTTTTCTGCGGCCCTGCGCTCAGCGTCAATCTTCTCCTGTTCTTCTCGCGCCTTACATTCGGCCTCTTCTCTCGCCTCCTGTTCCCTAGCCATCTCTTCGCGCTGGAAGCGGACCATCTTCTCATTGAGAAGTTCACGGACTTTCTGCAACGGTTCGGCAAAGAACTTGATTTTATTGTTGATTTCCTTGACTTTCTCGTTCAGCGGCTTAACAGCCTCCTTCCGCATATCTTCAAGCTTATTGATCGCCCCTTTCAGGCTTTGTCCTAATTCCGTAGCTTCTGCCATCGTCGCCGCATCTTTTACTATAATCACGGCCACGGCTTTGGTCTTGTTGTCGCAGAACTGCTGGATTTGAGCAATTTTTTCCGGGTTTATCATCAATCCTGTGTCCATAGTTTCTTTTGGTTATTGATTAAATTATTCATTTTTATACCTGCGGTGCAGGAGGTTGTGACATTTGTTACAAAGCTCAATATATTCCAGCGGTTTATCGTAATCCTCGTGATGACATTCCGTAGGGCCGCCACAACAGGTCTCACAGATATTTCGTTTTTTTAATTTATTTTCGTAGAACATCCTCCTCACCACATTCCTGCACAATATCTTTTTATGGTCTTTCTTACCCCTGGCTCTATCGTATTCGACTCTTTTTTCCGGGTGTGCCTCCCACCATTTTTTCATATAATCCTTGGCGTAACTCGACCCTTCTCGTCGCCTCCTTTGGAGGATATTTACCCTTCTGCGGTTCTTATTCGCCCGATCTGTTGCCAATACTTTGTCACACTCTTTGCAGTAAGAGGAATAGTATTTTTCACGAGCATAGAAGCCGCTTAATGGGCTACTTAATTCGCAGCGCAGACAGATTTTTATAAGCTCGGCCATATCAGTTAAATGAAAAATCTTTTTCTGCCGGTTGCCCGACCGTTCCCGCCTCAACCTTTTGCTCAATTTCTTCTTCTTTCTCCGTATCCTTAATGTCATGCAGCAATCCAAAGGATTTAGCGCACAATGTCCAGCTCTTTGTAATAGCGGCCTTAACAAAGTCGTCCGGCGTAGTCGCAGGGGACGCAAAACCCTGATGAGAACTCCTGAACATTCTCGTTATGTCCCGGTAAGACCGCGGGTCATGGAGCGTAAACTTAACCGTCACTGCCGCCTGATACGCAGTCTTCGGGCCATTCTTGGTCTGCACCTTGGTTTCAATAAGTTTAATGTCCGAAATTTCGAGCGAAATATCAAACGCGAATATGTAGTTGAGTAGCTTCATGCTTAATTCTCCGGGAACATAAGGGACACTTAACCCCCCGACCTGTCTATACTTAATCCATGCTTTCGGGGTGCGGCTGAATAGCGACATTTTATCGAACAGTGGAAACAGGGAGAAGTTGCTCACGATACCTGATTTCAGGTACGCATTAGCAGATTTGACCATGAGTGCGCGATTATTCGATACAGCCTCCTTTGTTGCCACTACTGGCGCGAGTGAATAGTCCTTGCCTGCAACCGCGCCCTGTACTGGCTTTTCCTGCGGCTTCCATTTCTTGTCTTCAGTCATGTGTTGGAGTTAGTAATAAAAAACTCATGTGCTTTATCCTGCATTTCCCTCACAAACAGATGGCGTTCCGCGCTTTGCCTGGGCCACTTCGTAGATTCATGGCGGATCATGAGTTCAATTTCCCTTATGCCTAGAGGCGTAGCTGAATGAGTTATCGAGTAGAACAGTTCCGACACTCTCGCGCCGATGTCCGGCGTTGTTTTGATTTTGCGGTTTGCCATGTGCGTGGGTTAGATGATAATTTTATAAACTTTACTCATATTAAATTTTTATAGAATAAGCGTTTTTTTCGTCAAAATAAACTCCTTGTATGTCGTCCAGCGGAATACCCGCTTGCTTGTGGATCATCCACATATACCGATAAATCTGCGCACTGACCTGCTTTTGGTTGACCTTGTTTGCGTCAGGTTTGAAATCGCATATCTCAATCGTCTGGTCTTTCACCCTCACAAGATCGACGCTCCCGCCCCAAGGTTTCCCGTTCGGGCTTTGTTCCGCGTTAATCCATAGCGGCATCTCCGTAGCGAGTGCTTTCTTGTCATGTTTAAGCAGGTGTGCAAGCGCGGTTTCGTGCTGGTATTGTGAATATCCTCGATAGTTACAGCCCTGCATGAGTGCCGCCAGTTCATTCTCGTCGCCAAGAAGCGGGATGATCTCCTTTGGTTGCGGAGTCCTTGCGGCAGAACAAGTTTCGTACTCTCCAATGTTGGAAGGAAGCCCATAGATGAAGGCGAACCTCATCCACTTCAGGAGTTTCTGGAAATTGCTCTTCGCTTTGTCTACCGGCGGTTTAGCGAAAATGATTGAGTACGTCTTGAACTCAAATTTCTGCAAGTAATCGCCCCTCTTTTTTGTGAACACCCTTGTGATTTGGTCCATGGTTTTAAATATCAATGTCGTTAAAAATCTCTTCCACCTCTTCCGCTGATACTCTCCTATCATCCGTCGGCGTGGTTGTCTTGATCCGGGTCGGCCTGGCCGCTATCGCTTCCTGCGCGTAGATGTTGTCATCCTCCTTATTGACACGGGTTTTGAGTCCCGGACCGATAAAGCTTTTAGCGATGAAGTTAATCGTGAACATCTTGTTACCCTCTTTGTCGATGTACACGCTTGGCACGATGTCACCCTCTGTATAAACAAGGTCGCCTTTCTGATGTTTCGTGAGCCTCTTTAAGATGTACTCGTCGAATATCGTGACCTGAAAATAGTATGGCCGGTTCTTAAATCCGGTACTGGTCTTATATGAATCATTCACGCATACACTCACCTTGCCGAGGCTCTTCCCCTCCTTGGTCTTGAAGAGGTCTGGATCAGAAACCAGGTTGCCGACCAAAGAATAGCGATGAAGACTGAAACTCATGTTTTGTTTCTTATGGAGTGCTACAATCTTATCTTATATATAGTAGTAAGTCAAGAGTATTTACAGGAAATCTCTATAAACAAAAAGGCCATGTACACACACCAGTCACGGCCTTCTTGCCTTCTCTATATCTCTCACCATAAGAAATATATGACACCACCTACTATATTACTCTTAACGGATGCTAAAGTCAATATGATTGTGGTATAATTAGGATCGTATTCTTTAACACGGCACTATGAAAACGAAAGCTGGCGCAGACTTCATGAGGAAGGTTGGCGCAAAGGTAGGAGAAGGAGTTAAGGCGGGAGCGAAGTTCACAAATTTCGGCAAAGGTCCACGCGGTCGCATGATCGGCGGCGAAGTTATTGGTAAAGGAGCCGGACCGGGCAAGAAAAAGTCCAAGGCATCAATCCCACCGGGCATGAAGGGGAAGGGCGGCGGTTGTAAAAAATAGGGTTTCGCTTTATAATAAATAAGGCCATAGAAAGTTTTTTAGTGCGGCAGGTCTTCACCCTTCCTGCGATCCGTCCCCTCACGGGTAAACGCATCCTAGCGTACTGGTTTCTTCCTTTCTATGGCTTTTTAATTTAAAAAAGATTTTTAATGCTGATAATCTCGATCTTTTCGTCCTCGGCCAGCGTCCCCCTGAGCAGCTTGGCCGCCTCTTCTCCATGAGATGCCATAATAAATACCTCTCTTGGATTTTTACTTGACGGCACTAGGCCAACCGACGGGATGTTTTTTAGTAGTGAAAATTTTATGAAATACTCATTAAATTTCATGGGGGATTTTTAAATTATGTGAGCATTTATAACATTCCGGGAAGTTGGCTTTCTTTGGCTTTCCGCAGTGACATTTCTCATCCGGCTTGAGCTTTTTCGTTAAGCATTTATAGCAGGTATTATACTGCGCTGGTTTTATTTCTCCGCACTCGCATCTTGTCGTGTTGTTCATGATGGCTTGGTTAAAATATGTTTCCTTGAAAGTTTGCTTCTCTTCTCGACAGGTTTCGCAATATGCTTGAAAAACTCCATCGCCTTTGTCGATCCAGGACCGGGCATGACGGCAATGATCTTCGTTTACAGTCGTTTCACCCTTCGTCCCGGAATTGATAGTTTTTAACATATGGGGTTGAGCTGGTCTGGTAGCTTGCTTTTTATATTATTAAATCTATATAACGGTGCGTTTCCATTTCACGTCCAGAACCTCTTTCATGGCTTGATGTGCCTTGCCCTGCTCTCCTCACTTTTTAGATGAGGGGGATTTAACGTGTGAGTTCTTATTGCCGTTTCCACACGCCCACTAAAGGGGGAGCTTCCACATGGGTATATCGCCGTATATGGGTCGCATTCTGTAAGCAGGTTATTTTACGTCCCCTGCTGGCACGCGACAAGCCTTGCTGGACTTCGGAGTAAATAAAAACCCCTTTATGTAAGGTGTCGGTGCATAAGCGCGTGCGGATTTCTCCCCGCGTTTCCTACACCCTACATAAAAGGGTTTTGGTTTTACGCTTATGCACAAACAATGCTAAACTATGTTTAGAAAATAGTCAATAACAATTTTTCTCATGCCTACAAATCCGCCTGGGTATATGAATAAATACGCCAAGAAGCACCCGGAAAAGTGGGGTTCTCCAAAAGAGATTGCCAAGCGCTCAGAGCGCAATTCGGCTCGTGCCGCCTTCGCCAAAAAATTAGGGGTTTCTCCAAAATCGCTCAACGGAGATGTCGATCACAAAGTCCCGTTGAGGCACGGCGGTTCTTCCGGTCTAAAAAATCTCCGGCTACAAAGTGAGACAAAAAACAGAGGTTGGCGGCGCAAGGGTAAGGGATAAATCCAGAGGTGGTCTTTTCCCATGTCTGGGAATTTTGGCGCGCCCGCTGTTTACGGTTCTTCAGTCATGGTTTGCATAGGTTTGCATAGGTTCTGGAAAAAATGCATAGGTTTCGTATCAATAGGATTGCATTAGAGGCCGGTGTTTATTCCGGTTGACCATCTATGGCCAAAAGAAAAGCCCCGCTTGTCTGGCGGGGCGTGGTATCTCTGGCGTGGTGTTCCGGCTACTTCTGTACCAAGTAATAAAGTACCGGCGTTGTTAGTATCATGTAAAACAATGCGGCAAGGCATATCTTGCCGAGGTCTTTAAGCATGGTTATTGGTTAAGAGTAAAAAAGTGAGCATAAGAACGGCATATACCGCCGCCCAGGATAAAGTTTTAGGGTTCAAATCATTTGGCGGTTATTTATCTGGTATTCCTTGGCTACTCCACTGTCCAGCAGGGAGTTAGCGTAGTATTGCGCTCTGCCGAAACTTGAGAATAACTCTTTTTCAGTTTTGCCGGAATATCTGGAAGTGAATTCCACTTCATAAACTGTTTGCGCGCGTTTAGGTGCGGGGCGTAATAAAATTTTAGTCATTGGTTTAAGATTAAAGAAGTAAATAATTATATTTTGCACGGCATGAGTAATGCCTTTATATGGTCATTGTTTTCACTTTTGCCGGTCATTATCATCGGTTCGGTTTCGCCGTATAAATCCAGCCGGACTTGGTTTGTTTCCCCGTCAAGAAACGCGGCCATACATTCCGTCACAAGTTTTGCGTCAAGCATGATTGTTACGACTGGTTCACCCGTCGGCATGATTTTCTGATATTCCGGAAAAGTGCCGTCAATGGTTCTGAATTGCAGGGTTGTCGCCGTTTCCAAGTCGGTTGTTGCGATAGCGACGCTTCCTTTTTCCGCGTTGCATAACAAGCCTTCGCCCAGGATTGGCAATGTTTTGCTTGTCGGAAACTTTAGCTTTTTAAGCAACGCCGCCGCCGGGATTAGCAACGGTTCGGGAAGTTCCTTTACTTCTTGCGCGTTTGGGATTACCGGAAATTCCTTTATGTCCGCGCCCTTGTGCTTTATCATCACCAACTTATAACTATCGGTCGCCGCATAGCCCTTGTCGGTGACTTTAACCGCCGTCAGTACCGGGCGTGATTCGTCCGTGCTTGCAAACTTTGCCGCTGTGAGAATGTCTTTTGTGATAGTTTTCATGGTTTTGAGTGTAAGAAAATAGAAATTTTAAGCGTGTTAGAATGGCCAGTCGTTCGGGTTGTCGTTCTTGATCACTTCCTTGCAAGCCTCCAGTTCCTTGCTTGTCATTGGTTTGGCTTCCGCTTCCGGCTGGACTTCCGCCGCCGCCGGTGTTTCTTCAGTCACGGCTTCCGGCTCACGGCTTGCCGTGTTTTCTTCCGCCGCCTGGACTTCCACCAGTTGTGCGGGTTTTGACAATTCTGCTTGTGCTGTATCTGCTATCGGCTGGACTTGTGAGAAGTGGAAGACCGCCGCATAAGATACGTTTACCATTTCGCTTGAATTGCTTCCGTCTTTATTCTCATGTTTTTTTACTATCGGTTGGCAGACAGACACGGCATGTCCGCCTTTCTTTACGCTGTAACCGTGCCGCTTCCAGTCCATAAATCCGGCATATGCTCCGGCTTCCCCGCCTAGCATGGCAATAAAGCAATGGTTATTCCCGCTGTAAACATGGCCGGTAAATGCGTTGTAGCAAACAAAGTTATCGGCCAGCTTGCCTTTGAATGTTGCTAACGCTTCCAGATATTTTGCGCGCTTTTCCGCAAAGTATTGCTTCTTCTGTTCTTTGGTAAATGTGGTTTTCATGGTATGAGAATTAAGATATTGAATATGTAAAACTGTCTGTTTTTTTATCCAGTATTCCGCTTGGCGTGTCATAGGTGAATGAAAACACAAAGCTGGCAGGCGTGAGCATTCTAAACCCGCTTGCCTTTGGCCAATTCATATAAGACGGGCGGGTTGTGCCGTCTGGCTTTTGGGTGAGTAGGGAAAAACCAACGGAGTTGACCTGTACCACTTTGCGCGGAATGCTCACAAGGCGGTTGTCAAAACTGCATTCTGTCATGGTGAGGGTTTGCCCTGCTTTCAATGTTCTTTTAAATTCTGTTAGTGTCATGGTGTTTTTGATTAAGGGGGTTATGATCCTTTACAGTTTGGCGAGTGCATTCTCAAGCTGTTTCTCAAACTCCGCGCCGTCAATGCGCTTGCTCTTGTCTGGCTCACATTCATTTAACAGCTTGCCCGTTGTTGTTGACCAGTCATTTTTGCGTGTTGCTTTCTTGAAGCGTTGGCCGTCGGGGGCGGTAAAGTCGCGCTGTTCAAAACTGATGGGCGTTTTATAGCTGAAAGTAATTTCAAGCGTGCCCCGCGCCGTTTCAAGCGTAACCATGTTTTTATTGACCTTCCCCAAATTTTGTAATTGTACTTTCATATTGTAAGCCTTTCGGCGGTTAAAGAGATCTATTGATTAGATTAATAAGGTTTTGAGCTTTTGGATTTAGCCGTGTGTAACTTGTGCGGTTGAACAATCCTTGCTTTATTGTGGTGGTTTGGTAAGCGGTGCCGGCTACGTTTTCAACTTTCACCCGTGGCTTGCCCAGTAGTAGTTTTAGCATTTTGTTTTTGTGTTATTGATTATATTTTTCGTCTTCCATGCGTCGGTTGTTGGCTTGACATTCAGAACAATAAATATGCCCTAAATATTCATAGTGTTTTGGTTAGTGGATTAGTAAAAGGATTAGGCCGCCTTGCGGACTTTGATATTGTGAAGTGCTGTCCATGTTCCGTTACTGATAGCGTTTAACTTGGCTTCACGTTCGGCTATTTCCTGTTGAGCCTGTTGGATAATCACGTATTCCCGCTCAACAGGATTTGCATACATGGGGCAATTGCCGAAGGTTTGACGGCTCCCGCCGTCTGTTCTTGCTCTAATACCGCTTTTAGCTTCGGGCGTTCCTGCGTTGGTAAGTTCATCTGGTGCGCGTTTATCGTTGTAATTCATGGTGAGAAATTGAAGAAGTAGAAATTACTCTGTTAAGTCTTGTGTGATTTTAGCCCGTACTTGTGCGTCTATGGTTGCCAGAAGCTCGATAGCTTCTAATGAGAGGTTAGTATCCATGGCGTGAATGGATTAAGGATATATGATAGTGTGGTGTGTAATGTGTGCTAGTTGTCAAGTATCAATGGGCGGGAACTCTTAACTTTCAGACCCGCCTAATTTCCAATGTACGACTCAAGTATATCAAGTGAATAAGAGCAAGTCAATAGATATATCTTAATTATATATAAATAATAGGGAAATGTTGTAAAGTATATCGTTTTAAGCTCAAAAATTGAAATTTAGGTGTATATTCCTATATATATAATATATAATAAAAAAAAAATATAGGATTACTATAGCTTCATAATTACTTTACCTTATACTGGAAGGAGTAAGTGTTTGGAGGATGGTGTATTATGTGTTATAATCATACTTCATAGCATAAATATATAATGTGTTAATGTATATCTTTAAGCATGATATACGGGTATATCCCTGTAGTGGCATGGCTTACTGTAGAGCATAACGCATTGAATTTTGTACAATAGTCATTGTGCGTAATAGGGATTTCCCTACATGGTGTAGGTGACGACCTCATTACATTGCATTATAGGGGGGTGAGTTAGGGCGGATGAGCCCATACTCATTAAAAATATAAAAGACGCAAGGACAGGGCATAGCACGACAAGGGCAGGGCATGAGGCATGAGGCCAGAAGTAACATCGGTTGGCGGCGGGGGCATCGTAATATATATATCTCTCCCTCGGACCCCCGGCCCCCCCAGTTTGACAACGGGAGCGCACCGTTCTCCTGTATATCTTTGTTTGACATATAGCCTTGTTTCTGGTTATTCTTTTGCTGATTTAAGAAACTATCTATGACAAAAAACGATTCCTTATGAGAAAAAAGAAAGATGAGGTTGCCTTGGTGGAGGCGCGGGTTGCCCTGGACGACGAGGACATGGAGATCAGGAAGAGTTTTCCTGATCCCGGGCAGCTACCGGGGGTGATAAACGAGAGGGTTCTTGGTCCTATGACAGCTGTAAGGCCGGAGAGTCAGCGGATGCCTGTGGATAATGCTGATGCGGCGATGATGATGAGGGAATATGGCTATGGGATTCATCCGGGGACGAAGAGGCCGAGAGCGGTGACGGTGCTTATGGCCCTTGAAGTCGCGGCGCTATCGGGGAATATAACGGCGGCGAAGGAGTTCCTGGACCGGACTTCGGGGAAGGTCGTGGAGATGGTGGCGATCAACCATAGCAGGTTTTCCGGGATGTCTGACAGGGAGCTGATTGATACCGTTACCGGGAAACTCTCTAAGAAAAAGAAATGACAGACATGGAAACCTCGTCAGGGAAGAAGGTGGACCTGGATAAACTCACTGATGAGCAGCGGGTCGCTCTTCTTGAGCTTGTCCGGCGGCGGCGAGAGGAATGTATCCGGTATTTCAAGCCCAACCAGGGTGCGCAGGTGGAGTTTTTCAGGCTTTGCAAGGAGAAGCGCGAGGTGGCTTACTTTGCCGGCAACAAATCGGGCAAGACTCACTGCGGAGCGAAGTTTGTGGTGCAGTCGGCGCTGGGGGAGGATGCGGCGATGTATGGGATGGAAGTCCTCTACAATGAGCCGATAGATGTCTGGGTGGGATCGGTCGATTACAAGATACAGCGCGAGTCGGCACAGAGGGAGATTGAGCATTTCCTGCCGAAGGACGAGATAAAAAAGGCGTTCATGTTGCAGAACGGGATCATGGACCGTATCGAGCTGAAAAACGGGTCGATGATAGGGTTCAAGACCTATGAACAGGGCAGAAAAGCGTGGCAGGGACCAAAAAGACATATCGTCTGGTTCGATGAGGAGCCCCCGGAGGACATAATCAAGGAGGGGATGTCGCGTTTGATCGGGAAAAACGCCAAACTCATCTTCACCATGACCCCATTGATGGGGCAGACCATCGTTTTTAAGAGGTTCATCGAAGAGAACATCTCGTATCGCGGGTATGTCTATGGCTCGACCTATGAGAACCGTGACCATTTGACCAGGGAGTACCTGCAATCGCTCGAAGATATGGGTGAGGAGGACCGCGCCATGCGTCTCCAGGGACAGTTCCTCAAGTTGGAGGGGCTGGTTTTCAAGGAGTTCCATCGCCGCGACAACATGATCCCCCATATTGAACCCCTGAAAGACGATTATGTGTTCCTGTCCGGCTGGGATTTCGGAGCGGACCATCCTACCGCTTTTGTGCTGATGGGGATAGACCTGGACGACAACATCTATGTTTTTCGTGAGTACAAAGAGGCCAATGGGATTATAGAGGAACATGCGCGAGCCTATCGCATGGCTAACAGGGGACTTACCATCACCCGCGCGTACGGCGATCCGTCCGCGAAACAATGGATGAAGGAGATGCGTTCTCTCCGCGACAAGGAACTCCGCGCCTATATCACGCCGGGGGTGAATGACAGGCCTTCCGGGATTTCCCTCATCAATACGCTGTTCAAAAAAAAGAAACTGTTCATCTCCGAAGCATGTCCGCAACTTATCTTTGAGCTGGAACACCACCGATACAAAACCAAGAAAGAAGGGCAGAAGGATGGGGATGTGGTCAAGGTCGGGGACGACCTTTGCGATGCCCTGCGTTATCCTATCAGTTCGGCGGTTAGGACAAAAATGCACTCAGGCCATCAGGCCGACTGGGGTATCAAGCGGCAGAAACTTGCAGAGCAGACGGTAAGGTGGTAAAGTTTTAATCGGTATTTTTTAACCAAGAAGCCATGCAGATTGACCCTAAATTCAATAAGGGGGAGAAGGTGTTCACCATCACGAACCTGGGGGGTGTGTTTAAGCTGCTTGAGGTAGAGCTTACCGGGATAGTGTACCAGGATTTTGAGAAAGGCAAGGAGCCGGTATTCTTTTATGTGTTCGACCTTGCCCCTGCGGAAGCGGCGGCCATCGAGGGGGCAAAGGCTGGCGCAAAAACTTTTGGTAAGGCGGACGATATTTTCAAGACTCAGGAAGAAGCTATCAAGGCAGTCGCCCCGATATTAGCCAAAAATGTAGAGCATTTTGACGAGAATATCGAGTCGATGGAGAGGCAACTGGTGCTGATCAAGGAGGCCAAGGAGAAACTTATCGCTTCGGCGCAAGACTTAATCTTATCAAAACTCACATGAAAGATACTCAACCCCAGGTCGTAATATATATCACTGATCATCCGCTGAGATTCAAGACGGCAGGGGACTTTGCCATATACTATGAATCGCAGAGGCAGCAGGGCGGCAATGACGAGGTGGGCCAGCCTGTATATAAGAAATTTTCTCATCTCCCGATGCTTAGGCTGGTGGACTGGCGCAGTGCCGGCGGCGAGTTTTCTATTGTATTTAAAGCCGAGTTACCGAAAGAAACGGTACTGAATGACAAGGGGGAGCCTTTACTCATTATCGGATAAGCTATGGCTGACGAAAAAATAGACACTCCTTACGGCCAGACCGTAAAGACATTTACCAGCGAAGAGCAGGATATTTTGGCATTGATGGGGGCAGACAAGGTTGCCAGGGTATTCTACGAGAACCAATGGCGTGAGTTCAACTATGCTTACCAGATGATCCTGTATGAATATGCCTATCAGAGGCAGTTCAACCCATCGCTCCCGCTTGAGCAGCAGGTCCGCAATATGTTTCCGGAAAAAAAGCTGGCTGACTACAAGTTGCCGCTTGAGTTCGCGGTTATCACACGCCAGATGGCGGACGAGCTGAACAGCATCCCCCGCCCGAGGTGGACTTCCATGACCGAAAAGAACTCTGATAGGGACTCGAAATCGAAAATCTTTCAGCGGGTCTATGACTTTATCTTTGACCAGGCTGACGGGGACTGGGAGAACTTCAAGACATTGCTTGGGAAAGCCATCTATGGGACTGCGATAGAACATGTCTTCCACGAATATGCGGAATATCCTGACTATGAAGTAGACAAGGTTGACAGCGACGGGCAGGTGGAGTGGAAGAAAATCAACCGGGTAATTTCACAGACGCGCTTCAAGTACAAGGATTTACGTCATGTACTGATTGACTGCAACGCTACGGACATCAATGACGCAGAACATTCGTTCCTGCTTTCAAACATAAACTACCCGACTTTTGCGAGGCTGTATGGGGACAAGAAGGTCTATGACATCGAAAAGGTCAACCCGATTAAGCCGACAGAGGCGTATGTTACGCTTGGAGAAGCCAGGAAAGGGACTGCATTCCCAATCGTGCAGATTGCCCTCTTCCATGATGTGCCGAACAACCGCGAGATCATAATGGCGAACGGGCATAGGATTAACAGGAAAGACAGGCACATCCCGATACCCTCGGTCAAGGGTCGCCCGATGCTTCCCCTCGCCGTCCATTATGAGTCCAAGGCGGATAACGAGCTTTATGGTATATCGAAATCCTCTATCATCAAGCCGTTCCGGGAGGTAAAGAACAAACTCCGTAACGCCTTTTTTGACATTGCAAAAAAGATGGCTTTTAACACGCTCGTCATTGACCCGATGAGCGACTTTGACGAAACCACCTATGAATTTGGACAACCCTTCATCCGGGCTATACCTGACGAGATTAAGCCAATTCCTTCTTCCGGCAACCTCCAGCCTATCGTCGATCTCGACAAACAAACCGACCAGGACGTTATTGTTTTTACAGGGATTAATATACTCAATACCGCTGGCGGCGGAGCATCGGAGTCCGCTACCAAGACGGCAGTCCGGCAGGAAAGCCAGGTAAAGCTAGTGGAGCTTGGCTTGAAATTGAATAGTTATCACGGCTATAAGCGGAGGGCAATCCTCATGAAACAGCTTATCCGGTTACACTACGGCTCAGCCAGGATAAGGAAGATTGTCGGGGAGGGTTCTATGCCGATGGTGATTACCACCCCCGGCGTACAAATGACAAGGGGGAGCCTACTCAGGAAGAACAAGGTCGATGAAAAGAAGATCAATGGTGTCGGGAGGTTTGAACTCAAGCAAACCGACCTCCAGGACGATGTGGAACTTATTATGGAGGGCGGGGCAGTATCAGCCACGAAAGAGCTGACAAAGGCTCGCCAAAAAGAGGCAGCCGACTTCATTGTCTCAATCCCCCCGGACCCACAAAACCAGGCAAACTACGATACGGCCTCGCTGATTAAGTGGGCTGTAGAGTGGGGGGAATTGCCCAAGGAGATCATGAAGGGGCAGGATAAGGGTCTCGACGGGAAATCCCCGGATGAGGTTGCACAGGGGATGGACCTGCTCGATAGACCGCCGACAGTACAAGGAGCCATTAACCAAATGCAAAATGGACAAGGACAACCAGGGCAGCAAGCCGTACAAGCCTCGCAACCGCCTGTTGCGCCAACCGCAGCGGGAGGACGGCCAGTCATGTCAGGCCAGGGAGCTGTTAGCCAGTCACCTACTCGCTGAGTATGACGGGTTGCTCAAAGAGGTGGAAAAACTATCGGAATTTGACAGGAACATGATAGGAAGCCTAACATATCAGGAGGGATGGGCCTCTTACGACAAACTCCTGAATGGGCTGATATTCCGGGCATATAGGCAGATTCTAGTGGATGACGACATCAAGTCAGCTAAAAAACTTATCTACTTCGTTACAGCGCTAAAGAATATCCCTAAAAGTTTCAAGAATGAAAAAACTATGGCCCCCGGTAAAGACCAAATTCAAACTCAAGGAGACGCAGCCATCGGGATCGAAATATAAGAAAATGAAGCCGCTGAGATTCAAGGGATTGGTAACGGTGGGTAAGATGAAGCCATTGAGTGTAAAGAAACTCAAAAAATAGCAAGGGTGCGCTATTTTATAATCAGGCAGATGCAAAAGCCTCGCTACCCGGGTGTCCCACTAGTGATCCGGTCACTGGTGCATCCCCGGATAATGTGGCTTTTGCTACAACTTATTCTTTTACAGGTCATTTTATGGCAGAAAAGAACACTAATTCGATGGGTGTCGATTTAACGCAGGACCCCGAAGACTTCAAAAACCTTGCCCTCGGCAAGAAAGAGGTTGAGGCCCCGGCGGAACCTGAGAAAAAAGGCCCCAAAGAAAGTGCGGCTGGGACTCCCCCTATGCCAAAGGAGGCAGCACCCCAGGATAATGCGGACAAACCCGCTGATGAGAAAAAGCCGGTGGAGAAGGAAACCCCGGAACCCAAACCTTCAAATGTCGAACCTCCCGTAAAAACGGAGGAAAAAATGTCGCCGGAAGAATTTCGGGCCAAAGAAGCGGCCAAGATGATCCAGCGGCAAGGCGAGGAACGCAAGCGGGCTATGCTGGCTCACGTTGAGGCGGCAAAAGCCAACCCGGACCATATCCACACGGTCGCAAAATTCGACAAGAATCTTGCGAACGAGGTGATAAAAGAGGTTTGGGGCTACCAGGATTATGATGAGCTGATCGCCCAGTCCAAGATTGCCGAACTGAAACGGACGGACCCGGAAAAGGCAGAAATGGAATTGAGGCTTTTAAGGCTTGAGCAGGACTCTAAAAAGAGTTTTGCATCGGCCCAGGAGCAAGTCAAAAAATCGTTCTTTACTTCAAGGGGGTTCACTCCAACGGAGTTTGATCCCCGCGTCGTGAAGACTATGGAAAAGCTGGCGTTACTTAACCCGACGTTTGTGACCTCGGACTATCAGGGTGCTTTGGCAGAAGCTTACCGGATGGCTACCGGAGAAGAAGTTGTAGACCCCTCGAAAGAGAGGATGCAGGATGCGGTAAACAAATCTGCGACGATACCGCCGGCATCAATAAAACAACCACACGCTACCCCCTCAAATTATGGCGAAGCCGCAGAAGGCTTTGCTGGACTACTAGGGGTAAAACTGACCTAATTCCTAACCAACCAATTAAATGTACGGAGCTAACTTTCCAAGGCTCGCCTATGATGAAGCTCCTCTCGGCAACAATGTCGGTAAAAATTCCGAAGTTATTGCAAAGGGGGACTTCTTGACGTTATCATCCGGGTTTGTCGCTGTTGCTGGTGCGGCCAGCATCCCTCTGGGGATCGCTGACTGTTCTAAGACGATGGCTTCTGATAATCAGACCGTAGCTAAGGTGCAAGTACCTTATCTCCCGGCTGAAACGGATATGATGTTCGAGGCGGACTTCAACACGACTGTCGTTATGAGCGCGGCTTATAACGGCTATCTGTTCAAATTAACAGGCACAACGGGCGCGATGCAGATAGACTCAAACACAGCTTCAACGACAGTGGGTGTCGTAGAGCTGGTAAAACTTGATCCACGCGGAGAAGGAAGCGCAGTCAGGGGATTATTTAGATTCGCTCGATCTGCGAGAGGCTACACGGTAGCAACTTAATTATTTCTTAACGTCCAAACAATAAATGAATACGATTCAAACACTGGACGCGATAGTCACTCCAACGGTTGTTGCACTCTTTGATGAAGCCAACAAGCAGATTTCACAGACGTTGCAATATATGAACCTTGGATATGCAGACTATGAGCCGTCCTTTAACGCTCCGGCGTTCCAGGCCATTTCGGGTTCAACCGAAGCGGTGCTGACGCTTGAGGGTGAAGCATACTCAACAGAAGACCTGCTTCAAAACTATAAGACCACAATCACGATCCAGAAGTACACCAAAATGATGCTCATTTCGGAGGAGACCGTACACTGGATTCAAAAGGGCAATAAAGAAAAAATCCAGGAGTTCAAGGATGTCGTCAAGGCATGTAATAACGGCCTAAACGCCAAGGTTGATATTGAGGCTGCGAAGCTCTACTATCTCGGCTTTGGTACGACATTCCAGGCAGGTGGCGATGGTGTTGCGCTTTTTGCGTACAACCATCCGTCTCCTGACTCTTCGGTTTCGGTGCAGCGCAACATCTTTACTGCCGCCGAAGACCATTTACCTCTTACCCGCGACAATCTGACGCTCGCGTTGCAGAGGCTGAATAGGTTCAAGGATATTCGCGGCATACAACTGATGAAATGTCTGCGCCCAAAGGTGATTATCGCCCGTGAGAATGAGGAGAATATCAAACAGATTCTCTACTCCTCTCAAGGTCCTACCACGGCTAACCTTGGTATGAACCCGATGGCGACGGCAAATTCTAAGATCACTTACGAAGTTGCTGACTGGATTCCGACCACTTACTCAACATATTGGTTCTTGATCGACGAAGACCGTTCGAGCAGGATGCTGTATATGGTTTGGGGCTGGAGGCCAAGGGTAAACGCTGAAAGCAATTACTCAAACGGCACACTGTACAAGGCCGGCTCTGTTTACTTCAAGCCAGGCTTTACGGACTGGAGGTTCGCATTTGGTTCCAAGGGGGACCTTACTGACATTACGCTCTAGTAAAAAGCTGATATGCTGCCTCCGTATACGGAGGCAGTTATGAACGGTTTACTACTTAAAAAAGAAAACTATGGCGATAAACGTCACGGAAAACCTCATGGCGAGGTTAAACCCGAAGTGGGTGGAGAGGTTCAAGAAAGTCAAGGGGTATCAGCAGAGGGTGGCGCTGGTGCGAGACTATCCTATTCAAACGCATGAAGAAGAGGCGGTAATCCAACTTCTTGTCGATAAACTTGACCCGGCGATGCCGTCGCAGACGCGGGTTACGGCAGTTCGTGCGGAAATGCAGAGGGATGAAGCGAAGGGGGTCGGGGCAGAGCATCGCCTAGATACTCCAGAGGGGGAAAAATATTGGCAAGGACAACTCGATTCTGCCTCTAGTCTTGACGAGCTGGACAGGAAGGCCGAAGTTGCCAGAAGGCACGCGGAGATCAGGAAGTTATTCCCCGGACTTTTGGTCGATGAGGAGGGTGGCAAGGAGGCTCCTCCAAGTTCCTCGCTACCCGCTATCACGGTAAATCCCAAGACCAAGGAAGCAACGGTCGCTGATCCTACGCAGAAGAACGCGCCGATGCCAAATCCGGTCCCTAATGGGGCAACCACGGAAGACCTATCCACTCTACCGGGGTTTGGCAAAAAGACCGTAGACAACTTCATCGAACATGGGGTGGTTTGCCAAAGACAACTATTTGAATTAACATATAGCCAGGCACTTGTTATCGCTAGGACCCCTCTTGTTCTGGCGAAAATCAAGGATAAATTCAAGTCTGAAAAATAAGAACAAAGGTTAGGGTGAAGCCATTTATTCTTAACTCATCTTAACGCATGAAAACGGATTTAAATTCATTGCAGTTGGATGGTGACTTAGTTCTAGTGGGGGGAGTATCGACATACGCACTGATGTATGATCGAAGTGGCAACTATGCCATGCTCGCCGCCGCGACAACACCTACGGACAGTCTTGCTGGTATTGCCACAGGCTGTATCTGGATTAATACGTCTGGTGGCTCGAATACCACGATGTATGTGAACGAAGGGTCATCAACCAGCTCGACATGGAAAGCTCTACGGACTACGACTGGCGGAGGCGGTGGTTCCACCGATCTTGACGGGGCGTATTCCAACGGACAGACGATTACTGTTGACGAGGGGACGATTGCCCTGACTGACGCTACTACAGGCGCACTGGACACACTCTCTATCAACAAGACAGGAGCAGGATCGGGCGACCTCATCCAGCTCACGGGTGGCGCAGCCGCTACAGGCGCGTTTGTCAAAATGACTATGGGAACCGCAATCGCGGCACAGGGTCTCTATCTCGACTGTAGCGCAGGGGCAAGGACCGGATCGGACATCTTTGTCAATGATGATTCGACCGCAGCACACTCGGTAATTGACATAAACTCTTCTGGGGCAGGGGCGACAATCGGGTTCGACTGGACCGGCAGTTATGTCGGCTCCCCGGCTGGCTCAGGAATATCACTGACATTAGGGGCGGCGAGCAACTTGGACACTATCCCGTTTGTTCTTACCGCTGGTTCCGGGAACCGTGGGCCGATGTTTGACCTAAATCTTAACTACACGGATTCAGCGACATCTTCCCCTCTATTCGACATTGATGTGACGACCGTCATTGATTCAAACATTCTTGACTTCAACACATCGGGGGCGTGTACGGGCAACCTGATTTACGCGAATCTGGACAATGCCGTCGCCATGACCGGCCTTCATTTTGAGGGTTCCGGCGCAAGGACGCAGCCATTCGTGGAATTGTTCACAGACTGCACGGGGGCAGTAAACCTCCTTGAGGCTACGATTTCCGGCGTAAGTTCCGGCAACGTATTTGACTTCAACATGAACGCTGCCCACACGGGTAACGTGATTGACATTGACATGGACCTCGCGGTAGGAGGCAAAGCTGTCTATATCGACGCAGGTGGCGGAGTAAGGACGGCAACACTCGTTGACATCAAGAGTGATGGTACGGGGAACGCCCATACCCTTGTCGTCACTGATACGGCTACAGGGACAGGCGACATATTTAAGGTCGCCTTAAACGGAGCAAAAACAGGAGGCGTAGTCCTGGACATTGACATGGATGCGGCTCTTGGAGCTAAGGCTTTAGTGCTGGATGCCGGAGCTGGTCTCCGCACCGCAAGTATGGCGGTCGTAACCCATGACGGTAGTGGAACGGTCCCATTTTGGGACATCGGAATCTCCAATACTGGCGCGGGAGCAACCTCTAATTACTGGGACATAGATGTGACGGGGGTTTATACCGGACATGTCCTCTATGTGCTGTATGAGGCCGCTGCAACGGGAGGGGCAATCAAGCTAGACATGACCTCCGCTGTCGCTGCGCCAGCCCTATCAATCGTTGGGGCAGGGGCAAGAACGGACGACCTGATCCAGATTGATGATGCTTCAACGGGCGCAAGTGCGCGGTCAATATTTGACATCAACATCACGGGTGCTGGGACATTCCCGGTTCTCGACATATCAACGGGCAATACTTCGATTAACGCGACCCCTATCCTTCTTTCTCTCGGTACTGGAGCAAGGGCGGTGGCTATAATCAAGATTGACGACACCGGAACAACTTCCGCCTCGACAATCCCACTGATTGATATAAACTTTACCGCCGCTGGTAGCGGCACGGCTCTCGACATTTCCTATGCGACAGCAGCTCATACAGGGGATGCTATCAAAGTCGCCATGGGTACGAACCTTGACGGCTCCGCCATCGTTCTTACGGGTGTGGGAGTCAGGACGGATGATCTCATCCAGATTGACGACACCTCGACGGGCAACTCTCACATCTTCGACATTAATCTGACAGGTGTTTACACGGGTAACATCTTTGATGCGTCTTTTGCCACGGGGGCAGCGACGGGTAACGCGATCAATCTTGCCATGGGAACGAACGTGGCAGGAAAAGCAATTAATATCACCTCTGCCGCAACTGGCGTAACCGGGACAGGTTCGCTGTTCAACGGAGAACATACAGGGGCATTGGTCGCAGGAGCGTCCGCTTTCTGGTTACACTCAACTGGTAGCCCGGATGGGACAGCTTCTCTGGTCAAGCTCACCCAAGATACGGGCGCAGGTTCAGCTGGAGCTACATTGCTGACACTCGCGGCAACTGGAACAAACGTGGAGGCGCTGGCGATCACGGCAGGCTTGGCCTTCTTATCGGCGGCTACGGCCACCCCAGGTTCAGGTAACGGAGAAACCTTGCCGACTGCTACAAACGTCGTATTCTATGATCCGGTCGCTGCACGCACTGGCGTGATCCTCGCGGCAGGTCTTAGGGATGGGCAACAGGTAAAAGTCGTGAATATCGCAAGCGGCGCTTATTCGATAACTTTTGCGACGGCTGGCACTTCACATGTGGCGTTCGGGGCATCATGTGTAATCCCTCAAAACTTGTCGCAGTCATTCACGTGGAACGTGGCGACATCTCTGTGGTATAGCAACGCCGTGGTATAATAGTCATGGTTTTATTCTTTAACCCAAAACTCTCATGACAGACGTAAATGCAAAGGTCCTGGAACGGAAAGCTGCGATTGAGCTGGAGTTCAAAGAGCTTGATGCTCGCGTGAATCTCCTGAACAGCCAGGCGGCTGAACTCAATAGGCAGTTGTCCATTGCGCGATCTAGGCAAGTACAACTTCAAGGAGCTTTCTCGGAAATCAAAGGGCTTCTCACGGAAGCAGAGGGAGAACCTAAATAAAGCTTAAAGTGCTGTCTCTCAGGGACATAGGGAGGCAGCCTTTAGACCTTATAACCAACAACGCCATGCTTAACAGAGGAAAAACGAACGCAGTTACACTTGAGAAGCCCCTGCCGATTCTTAATGCAGAAGACCTCGGGGAAGGACACGGAGATGTCTCTGGCGAGGCGGTTTCATGGCAGTATATTTCTGGCACGGCCTGGGCATCCGCCACTGGACAGGCGGCCTCTACGCTCTGTACGGCAAAACTGCTTAACCGCCGCATCACAAACTCCATAAAAGCGTCGCTCGGAGGGAACGTAGACTCATCCCTCTCTTTCGCTGCGGCGACCAGGGCGGCGACTAAGGTTTCCGTGTCTGAGGAAGACTTTTCCAGGATCGCAGCCTATTCTCCGGTTGATCAGGCCGTTGCTATGGCTCTCCTGCTCCCGACTGCCGGGAATTACGCAGTTGACCATACAAGAGGGCAGGTATGGATGAACTCTCTGGCTGTTGTCGCGGCTGACTCTGTATCATACAGTTTTTTTTTAAAACCTAGCATAAGCAGGGGCATAGAAGTGGTAAAAACCGATACACTGGATGGCAACGGGGCGCAAGTTGACAATATTTTCAAGTTTACGGGGTCGGTAGAATGTGTGATTTTCGGCATTTGTACCGAAGCCACAAGCGCGGCAGTCCTCTCGACTTCTTCGTGGGATGCCTATGACGGGACGAATACTGTCGTGATCACCGCTGCCGCCGGGACGGACCTATCCGGGGCCGTCGCTGGATCGGCGATAGTGAAAAAAGCCGCAGCGGCTACAGCACTTTCACTATCAAACGCTTCGCAGGTGCGAATACAAGAGGGGGCCTCTTTATCCGAGGGCGCTCTTTATCCGTTTGTATTGACGGCAAAAGCTGGAGTTACAAATTATATTCGTTTTAATTTCACCGGGAACGGAGCGACAGACACAGACATGGAATTTCACGTGATCTACAAGCCCCTGTCGAAAGATGGGGTAGTTCTACCTGTTTAACCAATTACTGAAATGGCCGAAGCGACTGCTGACCACGACTTACTGGTAGAATTAAAAACCGAAATGGCAGGTGTCCGTTGTGACATCAAAGATTTACGGGATGGGATGTCAAGTAGGGTTTCGACCCTTGAGCGGGACAAGGCCGATAGAAGAGAAGTAGCGGTGTTGCAGGGCATAATAAACGACAGTCTTGAGGTGCGTATGAGAAAACAGGAGAACTCCAGTAGCAGATACCTTATTTTAATGGGCGTTTATACCGCAGTTGGCCTATCCATGATTGGATTGATTCTTTACCACATTTTCCAAAGGTGACTTCTTAACAATAAAACATTATGGGAAAGCTTATAAATCTTATCATAGCAGCGGTGATATTCTACGTCATAGAGTTCATGCTCGTTCCGATGTTACCAAGTCCAGCGCGGGCTTTTATCAGCATAGTTGTAGTCATTATTGCAATCGTGTACCTGCTTGGCGAACTGACTAGCTATACTTGGCCTTGGAATAAGGCTTAACAATCATACGATGGACACACTTGAAGGCAAAATCAATAAGTTCACCGCTACGGTCGAGTATCTCAAGGACGCTCCGCCAAACGAGGAAACACAGCAGATAAAAAAGCGGGTATCGGATATACGGGACTTGATGATAAAGGCCGATGTGCTGATGGAAACGGGGCGCAATCCTTCATTCATATTTGACCGCATAGAGCAACTACTGGACACAATTCGTATTCCTAACAAAAAGGACAATGGCAAAACCTAAGCTTGGCGGTGGAGGACGTTTTAAGGCATTAGTAGGAAAGCTGGAGGGCCAGGGGAAGTCTGCTGATAGCGCAGGAGCTATTGCGGCCAGCGTCGGAAGGAAGAAGTTTGGAGCAAAGAAAATGGCTAACTGGGCCGCAAAAGGTAGGAAAAAATAACCCAATAACTCATGAGCGCGATAGACCAAAATTTAGGTGATTTACGGACGAAGGTCCTGATTGAGCTGAAGTCAGTTGCCGGAAGCGACGCTTATCCGCAGGCGATGATTGACAACCTCCTGAATGAAGCGTACTTGGCGATATTCAACTCTCCGAAAAAGGAGCTTTATCTTCGTGAGGATTCGGTGGAATTTATGAGCATCGCAGATACGCAGGTCGCAAGCCAGGTCACGGCAGGGGATGTTACGATTAACGTAGCTTCAACGGCTGGCTTCCCGGTAGCAGGACAACTCCTCATCAATGAGGATATAATCACTTACACAGGGACTACCCCGACTTCCTTCACAGGCTGTACGGGAGTGGATTTCACCACTACGGATAATCCACTTTGTAGAGCGATGTACCCGCTGGTGACCTATCTTCCAGATATTGACCAGCAACAGATCAGGGGAGTGCTGACTAATGGCATCGCCCTTGAGTTCTTCCCTTACGAGCGGTTCTTGACGCAAAACCAGTTCACTTTCTACAAATATACGATATTTAAGGGGAACTTGATATTGCCTAAATACAACGCCTCGACTCGCATAATGATTGAGTTTTTTAAGGAATTGACACCTATGGCGATGGATGTAGACACTCCCGA
>Ga0182027_10003267_pt1 | contig 25811 bp, 29 predicted proteins | sample 712E1DmetaG_FD_121300 | JGI IMG/M metagenome (GOLD analysis project Ga0182027, IMG submission 121300) | Permafrost microbial communities from Stordalen Mire, Sweden - 712E1D metaG (Illumina Assembly) | ecosystem: Environmental > Terrestrial > Soil > Wetlands > Permafrost | place: Sweden...
CGAATGAAGGCCATGGCTTATTTTAAGCCATAATAAATCTGTTTTCATCCCCATTAGTGACCCGAAAATCCACATTTTGATAACAAATATTGCTAAAAATCGGGAAAATGAGAAACTCAGGGGTCCAGCATTGCCTGGACAAACAATAACGCGAAGATTAAAATAATCGCCCACAGGAAGGGCCTGAGATGTTTAAACAGTTTTGTCATTTATCAAAGTACCTCCGTGACCATGATGCCGCAATTTACCCTGTTAAAATAAAAAATGGACGTGATTTACGAAGCAAGAAATCGAACACCGGCGCGATTTATTTAATTTATAATTTGCCGATGGTATTTCTTAACGTCTCAAAAGCATCTGCCATCTGCCTGAGTTCGGCCGGCGTGAGATTTGCCAATCTTTTTTTTATATTTTCCCGCACCCGCCGTTTCATGTTTTCACCGAGCACCCGGCCTTTTTCCGTGAGACTCAGGATGATGACTCGCCGGTCCTTGGCATCGGAGCGGCGTTCGACCAGACCCAGTGTCACCAGCGCCTCCACCAGATGCGTCAACTGGGGTTTGGTCATCATCAGCGCCTTGGCCAGCTCCGACATCGTCAGGTTATTCTGGCCGATTTCGCCCATTACAGACAGATGGAGACGGGTCATATTCTCCGGGAATCCGCTGGCGTCCATTTTCAGGACTTTTTTATGGGAGACCAGCATCACATGAAACATGTTTTCCAGAACACGGTCAATATTGACTTCTTCCATTCTTTCCAGTCCGCTTTATCCTATTTTTAAAACAATATGTTAACTAAGATAATAGTTAACTCCATTAACTATCTTACTCAGTTGCTTTTCAGTTGTCAACCTTAATGTTACCAAGTCCAGGTTACGTTTTGGTAAAATTTACGCCTATTAATCTAATTATTACCGCCGGACCTGGCATTGCGGCAGGATTGACAAAAATGCGGTACTAAAGTACTATAATGCTGTTTTTTATTTGCCTGATTCAATAACAGGAGGTTTTCATATGACGGACGCCCCTTTACCGGATGGAAACGATGCACAGGTTAATGCGACGGACGCGGCGCAAAACAACGGCCCCACCAATCCGCCGGATAATGCGCAGCTCAGCGACCAGATTACGGCGCTGAATAAAAAAATTGACTCGCTGAACGATAAACTCGATAAAAACCAGGCTTCCACAGAACAGTTGATGAAGCAATCGCAGACAATGGTGGATACGACCGGTTCGGCCAAAGCCCAGGAAATACTGCGGCAGACGGTCAGCAACCCCAGCGGCTTCATCGCCATCGAAGCCACAAATTTCATCGTGAAATATATCCAGAAAAATGAGACCACCCGGTTCAGGGCTTCCGCCATGGCCAAAGGCCGGAAAGTGCTGCAAACGATTATTGCCAATTATATTGCGCAGAAAGTGCCGCAATTGAACTGGTACGGCACCACCGTGTCCGCCCAGGGCGGCAACCAGTATCACATGAAAACCAGGACTAATTTCCCGGTGCGTATCAATACCGGCCTGCCACTGGTGGGCAACGTCACCATCGCCGCGGTGGCGATGGAAGTGGAGGGGGACGTAGATACGGTCACCAATGAAATGAAGAATACCAAAGTCACGATGGCCACGGATGAGGCCCAGCGGCAGGTTTTCAAAGACATCCAGGACGAGATGGAGTACACTTTTAAACCGCACAAGCACATCTGGGCAGTGATGTACCCAACGGGGAAAGGCATCCGGGCCGTCTACCGCTTCCTGAAGAAGGAAACTGCTTTCTCAATTCCACTGTTAATATTATTTATCCTGACCGGATTTTTTATACCGTCATTATTTCCGGCGGCTGCCCTCTGGCGGCATCTCGGCCAGCCGGTGATTTTCCGGCGGTTTATCGGCATCAGTCCGCTGGCGCTGTGGTTCGGGATTATCAACGGCATAATCTGGGGCGCAGTAATCCTGGCCGTGGTGCGGTTCAATATTATTCCCGGTCTGGGTAAAGGCATCAAGTTCGTTGCCGGGAAGGTCTTTCCGCCGCTGCAGGCATTCTTCAGAAACCGCGTGCGCCGGTTTGCCACCCTCGCAGGGGTGCTGGTGCTGATTGTGCTGTTTATTCTTTGGCGGGTGGGCGTATTTAACGGACCGCCGCCGCTGCAGTTCGCCAACGCCAGTCCGGTAAATACCGCGGTGGGGTCTACCTACACCGCAAACTTAACCGTGAAAGGCGGGAAAAAACCATATACATTATCGGTTGTTACCAATGCTTTGCCGCCCGGATTGACCCTGGATACGACCAACAATGTGATTTCAGGGAGCCCCACCACGGCTGGGAACTACCAGTTTACGCTGCAGGTTCAGGACGGTGCGAAAAAGGACACAATGGTGACCGAAAACTGCGATATCGTGGTTGTGCCGCAGGGAAATTTCGAGGTCTGCAGCACTGATTTACCGGCCGGCAGTAAAGGCAGGACCTATTCGTATCAAATTGTTGCCCAGGGAGGCTATGCGCCGTATCTATGGGGCATTTCCGCGGGACAGTTACCGCCGGGGCTGACGCTGAGCGCCACCGGTATTATTACCGGCACTCCAACCGCAAAGGGTGACTTCGCCTTTACCTTGATAGCAGATGACAGCGGCGGGACGGCGGCGGTTTTTTCACAAAGTTATACGATGCGGGTGAAATAGCTATCAGCACTCAGGGTTCAGCTTTCATCGGGATAGATAAAAAAGAGAGAGGCGAGGGATTTTATTCCCCCGCCTCTTTTAGTATTTTCGGAAACAAACCTTTTTTATTGACCCCAGGTGTTGAGCGAGTCGGCCAATAATTCCACGTCGCGGCTGTTGGGCAGGCTAGTTTCGAGGACGCGGGCGGCTAACGGGGCCGCCTTTTCAATCGGCAGGCAGTACTGCATGGTCTGGAACTGCTGGCGGAACGCTTTGACCTTTTCCCCGACTTTTCGGTTCTTCATGATGCAATCGGCCATGTAGTCGGCCAGTTCCGCGAAGTCTTTTTCTTTCATGCCGAAGCGGGTCATTTCCTGGACCCCCATGCGGATGCCGCTGGAGCCCACAAAGCTTCCGTCGTCCGGCAGGGCCTGGTAATTGGTGATGATGTTGTTCTTTTCCAGGCGGAGAGCGATTTCTTCGCTGATGCCGTATTGGCGCACGCGGATGAGCACCTGATGCGTTTCGGTGAAACCGTCGGCGGGGTCGCCTTCGACAATAACCCCTCTCTCGTTCAGGGCTTTGGCAAAAGCGCGGGCATTGGCAAGAACCTGTTTCTGGAATTTTGCCTTGAAATAATTCATTTCGTAAGAAGCCACGAGGAGACCCAGCAGCGTGCCGAGGTGATGGTTGCTGGTGGCGCCGGGCAAGGCGCGGCTCTTGATTTCGCTCCAGAGTTTCTCCAGGCCGCTGTTTTCATCCATGTTGCTGACGATGACGCCGCGCTGCGGGCCGAAGAAGGTCTTATGGGTGCTGCCCGTGACCACGTCGGCGCCTTCCGCCAGCGGGTCCTGGAATGCGCCGTAGAGGCCGAGCGTATGGGCCATGTCGTACATCAAAATGGGGCGGGGATTCAGATTTTTCGTCAGTTCATAGACCTCTTTGACCGGTTCCTGATAGAGGAACATGCTTTTCCCGAAAATAATCAGTTCGGGTTTGGCCTCGGCAATCAGTCCGGCGAGTTGGGAAACATCGGTTTTATAAGGATTATCCGGCAGCCCGGGGAAATGATAAACGAATTCCTTGCCGGTGGCCGGATTTTCTTCGACGAGATTGAACAGGGCGCCCATCGGCTGGTCGCTGAGGTGCCCGCCGGTTTTCAGGTCATTATTGATGACGGAGCGCATGCGGCGGGACAGCTTCGTGCCTTTACCGCGGTTGATGAACTTGACCATCGCCTTGAAAACGATATCATTAGCCATCTGGCCGCTGATGGGGCGCAGTTCGACATTGGTGCAGTTAAAATAAGCCTGCATCTCTTTGCGGACGTCTTCTTCGACATCCCGGATGAAATCAATACCCTGGTAAAAATAGACCTCTTTGCCTTTCATCACGCGGTGCTCGGCGTAGCGGCCGGAGGCATCGGCAATGGAGCACATTTTCACTAACAAGCTCGGCGTGGATTCGGAAGGAATCAGATTGATGCATTCCCGCTGCCGCCAGATGTTGTTCTTTTCGGTCTTTTTGACCAGTTGCTCGATTTTTTTCTGAAATTCAGCCATCGTAATCTCCTGTCTGAAATTGCCCTTTTATTACAGTGCCGTGCGGCATATTTTTAAACCTCAGCGTATCTTATTCTCTCATTTTTTGGCGATAAAGGAAAGTGAAAGAAAAAAGAAGGACTTTTCGTCAAACAAGCAGATTAAGGGAAGGTGCACTAAATTGCAAGAATAATTCGCCTGTAATTACATCTAAATGCTGATTGTCCCGGTCAGAATCAGGACCAGCATGACGACCACCGCGAGCATCACCAGGCACCAGATGATTTCACTCAAACTGACGTAATTGAACGCTTTACGGATACGCGCGGCCACTTTCTCTTTGGTGATGCCGGCGGCAGGCCAGGGATATTCGGTACCGCCGTTAATCGCGCGGAGGATACGCGGCATGACGAGTTCTTTGTTATCCCAGTAGGAAACATGGTCGGTCAACACGCTGTCCTTATTGATGACCTTACGCTCTTTCCACTGCCGGTCAGGGTCGATTTTAGCCTTCTCGACGATTTTCCTGCCAACCGGCCCGGCCGGCACGGGGTCCCGCCGGGCGTAAATATCCAGCCAGTAAAATTTATCTTCCGGCGGCCCAGAATATGACTTGTCCTGAAAACCGGTGATGATTTTGGCCAGCGGTTTGGTGATTTCCAAGTTGTTGTATCCGATTTCCCGGTTGGGCTGACGCTGTGATTTGGCCGCATCTCGATCCAGTATTTCGAAGACACGGTTGACCGCTGCGCCGACGCTGACGAAAGTGATTTTTTTACCGGATTTACCTTCGCCGGAACGCGCGAGGAATTCGGCGATATTATTCCCTTCGGTCAGCGCGTCGTAGACCAGGATGGTGCCCAGGGAATGCGCCACGATGGTAATGTCCTTAATCTCATTGTCCTGCAGCATGCCGATGACAATTTCTTCCACCCGCGCCCGGGCATTGGCGGACCAGATTTCCTGGTCGATGTACCTTTCGATATCGCCGAGGCTGATGCTGATAAATGGATCCAGTTTGCGCACCCAGGTCACCATTTTATCCAACGGCTCGATACTGGGCACAAAATGCAGCAGCCAGATTAATCCCAAAACGAAATAAGTAAAAATGGTAGCTGGAATTAAAGCGAAGCCGGAAACGCCGGATTTAGTCCTGACCTGTATCCCGGCTGTAGCATCCGTTGCGACGCTTTTTTCCGCGTTCTTCCATTTATCATCAGGGTTTAAATCCTCGTTGCCGGGGTCGCGAAACATTTTGAATAAGGACGCGATTTGGGCTCGCAGGTTCTGATTGACCCCCCACCACAGCACTTGGGTCGGGGTTGGCGGCGGAAAAGCGTCGCCCCAATGGGCTTCGCGGCACAGCCAGACTGCATGTTCGCCGGATGGGGAAGTAATATGCAGGGTGACGGTGGGAATTTTTGCGGAAACGTCCGATTTGAGCTGCACCTGCGGTTTCAGACTCCCTTCCGGGGAATTAATCAGGGTGTCACAAACAGCCTTGGTAAATGTCGCGATGGTATCGCCGGCGGCCGGGTTGCCGATGCCGTGGACAATGACCACGCCGTGGATGCCGGGAGATAAAGCCATGTTTCACTCCCCGATTTATCATGTAATATGATTATTTTCTTTGTGAACATTATTATGCTTTCAGAGGACGATGTCAAGCCCGGCAATAATAGAAGCCGCTAGACAAATAATTCACAGTTGACAACATCAACAATGTTATGGTAAATTGGTGATTACAATGTTAATTCAGACCGTTAGACACAACCATAAATTTTCCGCAACTGCAACTGCAGCAACTAAGTTTACTGCCGGGGAGGGCTGGCGCGTCTAGTTACCAATTCTGAAAAATATAGTATCAATAGACACAAGAGCCCTCTCCATAAAAAGAGGGCTCTTTCATTTTCGGGAGAAATAACGGAGAAAAGGAGGCTGAAGGTGGACGATATCACCGATATCCGGGAGATGTACAACGCGAACTGGGAGAAAGAAGACGACCGGCTGTTGCGTCATCAGTTGGAGCGCGATATCACCTGGCGCTATCTGGAGAAATACCTGACGACGCCTGGCATGAAAGTACTGGAAATCGGGGCAGCCACGGGGAGATAAACGATGGAACTGGCTCGCCGTGGTTACAGTGTCCTGGCAGTCGATATCGCATCGGACTTGGTGGCCCGCGCTAAAACGCGCATTGACGACCTCGGATTGGGTAGCCGTGTTGAATTCCGGGTGGGGGACATCCGGACGTGCAGCGATATCCCGGAATCATCTTTCGATGCCGCGCTGGTGATGGGGCCGCTGTACCACCTGGTTTTGCAGGAAGACCGTGAACTGGTTTTAGAAAGGGTTTTTAAATTTTTAAAGCCGGGTGGAGTTGTTTTCTCAGCCTGGATTAGCCGGTTCGGGATTTTCGGGGACAATTTGAAAAAAATGCCCGACCTGATTTTTAAGAAAGAAGCAGTAGAATCCATACTGGAACGCGGCTGCGACCTGGACCTGTTTCATCCTAAAAGCAACTTCCGCGGCTATTTTGCCACGGCGGATGAAATCGTTCCAATCCATGAAAAGACCGGTTTCCGGACGCTGGCACTGGCAGGCGCCGAACCGGCGATTTCGACGGATGACGCCAGCTACAATTGCCTGGAAGGGGAACGGCGGCAACTTTGGCTGGACTTGCTCTTCAAACTGAGCGCGGAGCCCAGTATGATAGCCTCGTCAAGGCACATGTTGTATGTGGGGAAAAAACCGGAGAAAGGCGGGGAAAAGTGATACAGAATATCCGTCTGCGGACGATGAAAACAACCGATTTAGCGGCGGTTTATGCGCTGGTGCAGAACACGATAGCAGTTTCCTACGCCGGCGTTTATCCGCCGGAAGCCATCGAGTTTTTCAAAAATCACCACAGCCGGGAAAATATCCTGAATGACCTCGCAAGGGGCTATATTGTCGTGGCAGAATCCGGCGGGCTGCTTTTAGGCACCGGGACAATAATCGGAACCAGCATCCGCAGGGTCTTTATTAATCCGGAATATCAGCATCACGGCATCGGGAAAATCATCGCCGGGAAGCTGGAAAGAAAAGCCAAATCAGCCGGACTGGCAAAACTGGACCTTTCCGCCTCGCTAAAATCGCGCCAATTCTGGGAGGCAATGGGGTTTATATCAACCGCAGAATTTGCCTTGCCGGTGGCGAGCTCCCAAAAATTGATATTCTACGAAATGACAAAAACCTTATAATGGTAAGAGCAGCAGCGGAAAGTTAAAATAGAAAAAACCGGGTAACGGAGCGACAACGAAAATGGAAAAAATAACGTATTACAGTACCAACAATAAAAACGAAAAAGCGAATTTCCGGCAGGCTTTCATGAACGGCCTGGCCTCCAATTACGGGCTCTACATGTTCCGGCGGGACAGCGTGCCCAAATTGGACATGGACGCTATACTGGCAATGAAGGAATTGAACTATGCCGGGATTGCCGACAAAGTGCTCGCCCCGTTTTTACGGGAAGACATCAACTCCGCCGACCTGAAAAAAATATTGAACTCGGCGTACGATGAGAAAATAATCCCGGTAGAAATTCAAAAAGTCACCGGGAAAACTTACCTCGCCTGGCTGTCCAAGGGCCCCACCTACTCCTTCAAAGACTTCGCGGCCAGATTTTTGGGGCGGACGCTGGAGTATTTCCTGAAAGAGGAAGGCCGGAAAAGAATCGTGATTGTCGCCACCAGCGGCGATACCGGCGGAGCGGTGGCGGCGGCCCTGCACGGCCTGAAACAGGTGTCAAATATCATCCTGCATCCGCGGGGTAATATTTCCGCGCAGCAAAGAAAGCAGCTGACCACACTCAAAGGTAACATTTACGCCTTTGAAGTCAACGGGGACTTTGATGTCTGCCAGGCCATCGCCAAACGGCTGCTGGGGGACCGGGATTTTGCTGAAAAACTGTTCAATGACCCGAATTATCTAACATCCGCCAATTCCATCAGCCTGGGGCGGCTGCTGCCGCAGGTGGTCTATCCGTTTTATATCTACTCCCGCATTGCCGAACACGGCGAGCCGATTATCTTATCCATCCCTTCGGGTAATTTCGGGGACATGATGGGCACCGTCATCGCCCGGGAGATGGGGCTGCCCGTAACCAGAATATTGTGCGGCGTCAATGAAAACGCGGAATTCCCCGAATTCCTGAAAACAGGGAAATTCAACAAAAAGCCGACGATACAGTCCCCTTCCAGCGCGATGAACGTCTCCAATCCCAGCAATTTTGCGCGGCTGGTGGATTTTTACGGCGGCCACATTTATGACGAGCGCGACAAAACCGGCCGCGTGACCCGGGAAGGGGTGATGGATGTTGTTCCCGACCTGGAGAGCATGCGCAAAGATTTATATTCCATCAGCGTAAAAAATGCCGACCACTACAAAGCGATTAAGGAAGTATATGAACGGTCCGGCATCGTCATCGAACCCCACGGCGCGGTCGGCTGGCGGACGCTGGACACTTATCTGCACGGCAAACACGACAAGCTGGCGGCAATCTACGAAACCGCCGAGCCGGGGAAATTCCCGGACGATATCAAGAAAGCCATCGGGATTGTGCCGGATTTCCCGGCGGGCATCAAAGCGCAAACCCGGCTTAAAGAGCGGATATTCAGCGTGACCGAAGCGCCGGATATTAGTCGCGACGGGTCGCTGATTTTGAGCGATAAGCAGTACGTGCAGGTAAAACGCATCATTGCCGAAATCTTTCAGGGCAACCCGATGTAAATGAAAAATCAAACGCAGGAATCATACAACCTATCCGCGGAGAAATACCGGAATAAAACAGGAGCATAAAATGGATAATCTATTAACTCAAGCCCAGGCGGTACTAGCGACCACGCCGTCCCGCTGGCAAACTTTGACGGCAACGATTCCTGAAGCATTGTTGAAGCTTGAACCGGCGCCCGGCGAGTGGTCGGCGCTGCAGTGCCTGCGGCATCTACTGGACACCGAGGAAAAGGTTTTTCCGGGACGGTTGCGTGCGTTCCTGGCCGGGCAAAATTTTCCCGCCTTTAACCCGGACACCGACGGAGAAAAAATAATTTCCGGGATGACACCGCCAGAACTTGCCGCAAAATTCGCCGCTGTCCGAAAAAACAATCTGAAGCTGTTAACCGGATTGACCCCGAAGGACTTAACCCGCACCGCGATACATGCGGAGTTGGGGAAAGTAACTTTGGGCGAACTGATTAATGAGTGGATCGGGCACGACCTGAACCACACCGTACAGGCGGAGCGGGCGATGATGCAGCCGTTTATCGCCGGCAGCGGTCCATGGCGGTCATATTTTCAAGACCATGACATTAAATTTCACGAACATATGAAATAAGGGGGTCGGCGATGAAATGGCAGCAGTTTGTGATGGACGAATTTCTGAGAATCGAGGATGAACTGGGGCAGGTTTTGAAGGGTTTGACCGTCGAAGACCTGAATACGCAGCCTGCGCCCGACTGCAACAGCATCGGCTGGCTGGCCTGGCACCTCACCCGCTCCCACGACCGCAACATGTCCGAGGTGATGGGCGAAGAACAGCTTTGGATCGCGGAAAAATGGCACGTTAAATTCAACCGCGCCCCTGACCCCGGCGAGACCGGCGTGGGGCATACCACGGAACAGGCGAAAGCGTTCCAATCCCCCGAGGCAGCGGTGATTCTGGCCTACCACCATGCCATCCTGATAAAAATCGAAAAATACATCAATACCAGGCTGACGGAAGAGGAACTGGGCCGGGAAAGCTACAGTCCGACATTCAAATTTACGAGACCGGTTTCGAAACGGATTATCGGAGTGATTCAGCAGGGATTTTTACACGTCGGGCAGGCCGGTTACGTGCGCGGCTGGATTAAGGGCAAAGGCTGGTACCACTAGCATGATACCCGGCCTGGAAAGTGCCCGTTTTACCGGATACGTGAGATGTGTTGTGAAATTATCTACCGTTCGGTTGTCATTTTCAGCATCGTTTCAGCCGTCCAGGCATCTGTCACCAGCGTCAGGTTCCTCTTTTGCAGCGGTGCATTCGGGTATTCCCCGGTCAGGACGCCGTGCAGCGCATTGACTTTCTTCCAACCGCCGGCGATCAGGATGACTTCCCCGGCGTTGTGAATTTTTTCCGGGGAGACGGCTAATACACTCCTGTTCGTCTCCCTGATGGTCTCCAGAAATTCTTCCGGCAATTTTTTCGTTCCGTTGGGATACAACCTCAAAACGATTTCCGCCACGCTGTCCCGCAAATCGGGGTTTTTAGACTGCCATTCGATGATACGGCGAATGGGTTCCGACATCGATTTCAACTGCAGTTCGTTATAGTCGCGGAAAAAGTGGTGTTGGATGTTCAATTGCCCCAGTCCGATGACGGCCATATCGAGGCTGAATTTCGGGGATGTTTCTGGCGGGGGACTACCGGCGTCCAGCGCGACCGGGCCGCTCATGTAGGAGACATTTTGTCGCGGAACTTTCAGCAAAGACGCCAGCGCAAACACATTTTCATCCGCATCGAAGTCACGGCTGCCGGCGTGTTCCCAGGTGCCGATATGCCCGCCGCCGCAAAGCGAAACTAGCCTGACACTCTCGTAACCGGAGGCCCAGGATGGCGCCCGGCGAACGATTTCTTTCAATCCGTCGACGGTAAAACCGACGCCCCGCCCCGACGAAATGCCGATAGTCATGCCGCGGCGCAGGCTGTTCAACATCAATTCGGCAGCCGCTTCACCCAGACAGCGATGTAGTCCGTCCGCCGCCCGGTAGGCAGCCGCAGCGCTTTCCGGCTGTTCCCCGTTATTCCCCGAACAGGCAGCTTCGACACCGGCAATCCGGACCACCCGGGCGCGCCAAATACCGGTCCGTCGCACCAGTTCTTCACCCAGGCCGTCATCCCGGGCAACCACCCGCATGTCATTATTCGCAACAGTTTTATCCTGCAGTTCGAAACGGCCTTCGGCCAGCCATTTCGTGAGACGGCGGTGGATGGTTGACGGTGAAGTGTAATACATTTTGCCCAATTCTCTGAAACTGACATTTTCCAACAGGTGTTTCCGGGCGATTTCCGAAGCCAGTTTATCCAGGTCAATAATATCCAAGTCGCACCATCCTTATCAGACCCATCACAAAAACACAACCGCATCATGCATTATACAACGTTCTGCCCGTGTCATTGCAGAATCAATGACTGTCCTCAATGAGGTATCCGAAATTAATCGTTAGTAGATAGTTACCTGGATTCCCGATGAGGTCGGGAATGACAAGTGGTTTTTGTCATTGTCGGGCTTGACCCGGCAATCCAGAAATTCTTGCAATAATTCGAAATGTCGAACACTAAGCTTAATACCCTGAGTTATCATATATTGACCAAATACCCGACGTATACTGTGTCCCTGCAACCAGGTCTCACCATTCCGGTACTGAATCTCACACCGCATTCTTGATAAACCATTGTTCCCACTCTGCACGGGCTTTACGATTATCATGGGGTGAGCGGGAATGGTTAGGGCGAGAGCAGATAAAAAAACAATCTCAATCAGGAGCAATAAAAATGATATCACATGGCGCAATCATGAACCAGACTAAGTTTACTTTAAAAGAGACCGATTTTAAAAATCTTGGTAAAAAATATCAAGGTAAAGTGAGAGATATTTATGTTTTTAAAGATAAAATTTTCCTGATATCCACCGACAGGCAGTCGGCATTCGACAGAAATCTCGCCATAATTCCGTTTAAAGGCCAGGTTTTGACTCAAACTTCAGTTTTCTGGTTTGACAAAACCGAAGATATCATTCCCAATCATATCATCGCTGTGCCTGACCCGAATGTGATTGTGGGTAAAAATCTTAATGTTTTCCCTGTTGAGGTTGTTGTGCGTGGTTACATCACAGGCGTAACCGGTACCTCAGCATGGACATCCTACCGGAAAGGCGAAAGAAACTTTTGCGGCAGCGTACTTCCTGAAGGTCTTCAAAAGAATCAGAAATTTAACAAGCCCATCATCACCCCGACAACAAAATCCGAAGAACATGATGAACAAATTTCTCCGGAAGAAATCGTAAAAAGAAAATTAATGACTCAGGAACAATGGAATTATATTGCAGAAAAAGCCCTCGAACTATTCAAAAGGGGAAGCAGATTAGCCGATAAAAATAGCCTCATCCTGGTGGACGCGAAATACGAGTTCGGATATGACGACCATGGAAAAATTTATTTAATCGACGAAATACATACCCCCGACTCGGCAAGATTCTGGCTAAAACATACTTATCAAGAAAGGATTGCAAAAGGAGAAGAGCCGGAAAATATTGATAAAGAATTTTTAAGGCTGTGGTTCAAAGAACATTGTGACCCGTACAGGGATAAAGTTTTGCCCGAAGCGCCGGAGGAATTAGTTCTGGAACTGAGTAAAAGATACATCAGGCTTTACGAAATGATAACGGGGAACCAATTTGAAGCGGAAACAGGAGACGTAAGTAAAAGGATTGAAAAGAACTTAAAGAATGCAGGCTGCTTACGAACATATGAACGGGTAAGAAATTGAGTTGAGTGCTGTTCTTGTCAGACTGAGCCGCTGGTCGATAATCAGGTTCAATCGATAGAGTGAAGTATCCGGTATTTTATTACACTTTTTTCGCCTCTACCAAGACGGGAGAGGATTAAGGTGAGAGGGAAATCCTTAGGAATAAACGTCTAATTCGATATGGGCCAAATACTATAACAGAGGAGCTGGATCAATGTCTTTACGCATTATCGTCGGGGTCAACTGGGGGGATGAGGGCAAAGGCCGTATGGTTGATTATTTCGCGAAAAACGCCGATTTTGTCGTCCGGTTTCAGGGCGGTAACAACGCCGGGCACACCATCGAGAACGATTTCGGGAATTTCAAGCTGCACCTGATTCCGTCCGGAATTTTCTACAAAAACACGGTGAATTTGCTGGGGCCCGGCACGGTCGTCAACCTCGAGGCGGCCGTACGCGAGATGGAACGTTTGCAAAAACGGGGCATCGAAATTAACGCGACCAACTACAAAATCGCGAACCGCGCGGTGATTTGCTTCCCGTTTCATAATTTGCAGGATGAGTACGAAGAAGCGCGGCTGGGGCAGGCAAATTTCGGCTCGACCCGGCAGGGCATCGCCCCAGTTTACGGCGACCGCTACATGAAATATGGCGTGCAGGTCGGCGCGTTATTTTATCCGGAATATTTAAAGCAGGAAATCGAACGCTGCCTGCAATTGAAAAACCAAATATTCGAAAAAGTGTACGGGAAGCCCGCCGCCGACCCTGATGAGACCTTGCGTTGGGCAACGAAATACGGGGAAATCCTGAAGCCGCATATCTGCGACAGCCTCGCCCTGCTCAAGGACGCGCGGAAAGCCGGCAAAGGGGTCTTGCTGGAAGGCCAGCTCGGGGCGTTGCGGGATATTATTTACGGCATCTATCCCTACCCCACTTCCTCCTCGACCATCGCCGGTTTCGGGCCGGTTGGCGCCGGCTATTTCAGCCGGGAACTGCCGGAAGTGACCGGGGTAATGAAGGCGTTTTCGACCTGTGTCGGTGAAGGCCCGTTTACTACCGAAATCCACGGTGAACTTGCGGCTCAAATCCGTGAGACTTCTTTCGAATACGGGGCATTGACGGGACGGCCGCGGCGCATCGGCTGGTTCGATGCTGTGGCCTCGAGATACGGAGCCGAAGTCAGCGGCACCACCGAACTGGCCCTGACGAAACTGGACTCCCTCTCCGGCCTGGAGACACTAAAAATCTGCACAGCCTACAGCGTTGGCTCCCGTACACTGGATAATTTCCCCATTACGCCGGAATTGATTCAGGCTGAGCCGGTCTACACGGAAATGCAAGGCTGGCAGGAAGATATCCGGGAAGTCCGTCAATTCACGCAACTGCCCGCCCCCGCCCAGAAATACGTGGAAAGAATCGAAAGGCTGGTGGAAAGGCCGATTAAATATGTTTCGGTCGGGCCGCACCGGGAAGCGATGATAGTGAGATAATTATCTTCCGCATAGCCATAAACTCTATTCCTGAAGCTTGACATTTGATTCTTGAATCTTCGTTTGTTGTGTTATAATTCTGTTACTTTTAAATCATCAAGCCCCGGTTAATTTGTCTGTTTTTGGCAGGAGGTTTTTCATGAATTCTGCACGTTCAAATAACATCACTCCGGCTCAGGCCTATCAGGAACTGGTCGAACGCTCCCATGAACTAAGCTGCATCAACGCCATTGGCAGTCTGGCGAGTTGGGACCAGGAAGTTTACATGCCTCCGGGCGGTTCTGCCTCCCGTGCCGAAATGGTCTCATTTGCCGCTGAACTTTACCACCGGAAACTGACCGAGCCGCGCTTCGGCGAGCTTCTAAAAATCGCGCAGAGCGGCCAACTTTCCGCCGGTGAAGCCGCTAACCTGCGTGAATGGCGCCGCGAATATGACCGGGGCGTCAAACTGCCGGATGAATTTGTCGTCCGGGCGGCCCGGCTTTACAGCGAATCTTTCGATGTCTGGCAAAAAGCCAAAAGGGAGAATAATTACGCTCTTTTTGCCCCCAACCTGGCGAAAATTATTGATACCGGCCGCCAAGAAGCCAAATATCTCGGCGGGATGCAAAATCCTTATGATGCCCTGCTGGATAAATACGAAGAGGGCTTGACCGCGGTGAAGTGCGATGCCCTGTTCACGCAGCTCAAAGCCGCCCTGATTCCCCTCCTCCGGAAGTTGAAAACTACCAAAAACAAACCGTCCCGCGATTTATTTCAGGGCGCGTCCTTTAACATCGAAAAACAGCGGGTTTTCGGGCAGCAGGTTTCTGCCGCGCTGGGATTCGATTATAACGCCGGGCGTCTCGATGTTTCCGAACATCCCTTCACCAACCGCATTGATACCGGTGATGTCCGCATTACCACCGCTTTTCATTTGAAAGACCCGCTGGATGCGCTTTTCTCCACCGTGCACGAATCGGGGCACGGCATCTATGAGCAGGGTCTGCTGCCCGAATACCGCGGCACGCCGCTCGGCACCACCGGCAGTATGAGCGTCCACGAAAGCCAGAGCCGTTTCTATGAAAATCACCTCGCGCGCAGCCGCCCGTTCTGGGAATACTGGTTCCCGAAATTTCAGGAGATTTTCAAGAGTGAAACTGCCGGCATCGGCTTTGATGATTTCTACCGGTTTGTCAACCGCGTCGAACCATCCCTAATCCGCACCGCGGCCGACGAATTCACCTACCATCTCCATATCATTATTCGTTTTGAGATCGAACGCGACCTGCTCAACGGGGCCCTTGACGCGGCGCAGTTGCCTGAAGTCTGGCGGCAGAAATACCAATCCTATCTCGGTGTGGATGTCCCGGACGACGCGCACGGGGTATTACAGGATGTGCACTGGTCCTGGGGCTCTTTCGGCTATTTCCCGACCTATTCCTTCGGGTCTGCCTATGCAGCGCAACTCGAAGCCGCCATGCGCCGCAATATCCCGTCTCTGGACGAATCGATTGGTAAAGGGGAGTTTTCTGTGCCGCGCCTCTGGCTCAACGAACATATCCATAAGTATGGTTGTCTCTACACACCGTCCGAACTTATCCGGCAGGCCACCGGCAAATCATTTGACCCCGCCGATTTGATAAATTATTTGAACAACAAATTCCAGTCCGTTTACGGGTGAAATCGTTAGTCTTCCCTCACTCTCAGACCGGAGGTTTCCGGTCGTAGGTACTGAGCAGAGCGATTGGAAGAATTTAGGTTGCATCTGTAGGGTCGAGTTTCGAACTCGACCGCCAGGGGTTTGGCTTTGGACGAATAAACCACGAAATGAAATATAAAGGCAATGGTAAGTTTCTAACCGACTTGTCCCTGCATTCTCGTTGGCGTAAAATAAAACCACAACGACAATTCTGCGAATATTAGGGAGGTTATCATGGCAAAACTCACCGAAGAAGCAAAAACTGTCATCGGGGCGATGCGCCCGGCCTGTGTCGCCACTGCCAGCAAAACCGGCAAACCTAATGTCTCGGCCAAAGGCTCGGTCCGTGTGCTCGATGATGAGCACGTCGTATTTGCCGATGTCCATTCCCCGCGCACTATCGCCAATATCAAAGAAAATCCGCAGGTTTCGATTCTCTGGCTCGATGCCGCCACGCACAAAGGCTGCCGCGTCTGGGGCAAAGGTGAAATCATCACCGCCGGCGAACTCTTCGATAAAACCGCGGCGATGTTGGCTTCCCGGAGCATGAAAATCAACGCCGTGGTCAAAGTTTCGGTGGAACAGGTCGAAACCAACTGACGGAGCGTATCGGCGATGAACACTAACAGATTCGAAGCTACCGCGCGTCAGTTATTATCTGCGGCAGGGATAACAATCAACGGCCGGAATCCCTGGGATATCCAGGTGCATAATCAAAAGTTCTACCAGGCGGTTTTGTCGCAGGCCAACCTCGGGCTGGGCGAATCCTACATGGACGGCTGGTGGGATTGCGCCGCGCTCGACGAATTCTTCGCTAAAATCATCCGCGCCCAAATCCAGGACGGGGTGAAAAAGAACCCGGCCTTAATCTATCAGGTGCTGCTCGCCAGACTGCTCAACCGGCAATCGCGGAACCGCGCTTTTCAAATCGGCGAAAAACATTACGATTTGGGCAACGAACTGTTTATCAACATGCTGGACAAACGCCTGGTTTACAGCTGCGCCTACTGGCAGAAAGCGCCGACCCTGGATGCTGCCCAGGAAAATAAACTGGACCTCGTCTGCCGGAAAATCGGGCTGCAAGCCGGCATGAAAGTGCTGGATATCGGCTGCGGCTGGGGCAGTTTCGCCAAATACGCGGCGGAAAAATACGGGGCGAAAGTCGTCGGCATCACGGTGTCCAAAGAACAGGTGGAGCTGGCTAAAACACTCTGTGCGGGCCTGCCGGTGGAAATCAGGCTGCAGGATTACCGCGACATCAATGAGAAATTCGACCGGATTGTCTCAGTGGGGATGATTGAACACGTCGGCTACAAAAATTACCGCACTTACATGGCCATCGCCCGGCGCTGCCTGGGTGATGACGGCTTGTTTTTACTGCACACCATCGGCGGCAATAAATCGGTGAAATCCGTTGACCCCTGGATTAATAAATATATCTTTCCCAACGGCATGCTGCCTTCGATCAAACAATTAGGCGAGGCCATCGAGGGTTTGTTTGTGATGGAGGACTGGCATAATTTCAGCGCCGATTACGATAAAACATTAATGGCCTGGTATGCCAATCTGGAACAAAATTGGGATAAATTGAGTTCAAAATATGACGCGCGCTTCCACCGCATGTGGAAATATTATTTATTATCCTGTGCCGGGTCATTCCGGGCCAGAAGCAACCAGTTGTGGCAAATCGTGCTCTCCCCGAAAGGTGTCAGCGGCGGGTACAAATCAATCCGCTAAACCAGCAGCGCCTGCTCCAGCCGTTCAAACAACGATTTATCCGCGCCGTTCATCTCCAGGTATTCCCGCACCGGGCCAAATTCCTGTTTCAATCCCGTCAGGAATGTTTCCATCGATGCCGCCGTCGCTTCCCAGGTGTACGCCGGGAGATTTTTCTCTTCTTCCGGCGTACCGGGGTCGTTCATCATATTGGCGACCAGGTCCCGCATGTAAGGCGCGGACAAAATGTAGTCCGCGATGATATCGCTATCTGCCACACCCAGCACGCTTAAAACAAAAGCTGCCATCAGCCCCGACCGGTCTTTGCCCGCGCCGCAGTGAAACAGCAGCGGGAGACTTTTCGGGTCGGCGATAATTTCCAGCGCCGCGATTATCGGTTTGGCGTATTCCTGATGCCGGATGCGGAACAGAAAGGCTTCGCCCATGTTCGTGAAATTATAATTTAGTTCTTCCTGCTGGTAATCGAAAAAAGGGGTGCTGAAGTATTTAATTCCGGCACTATTCAGCAGGGCGACCTCTTTTTGTTGTCCTGCTTTATTGCGGCGGAGGTTTATCACCGTGGTCAATTTGAGCTCTTCTTTGAGCCGGTTTAAGTCGCGTGCCGTCATCGGGTGCAGATACCCGCTGCGGAAAAGACGCCGCCAGGCGACGGTGCGGCCGCCTTCAGCCCGGTAGCCGCCGAGGTCGCGGAAATTGATAATTTTTTCGAAATTAATTTCTCTGGAATACGAGGGCAATGTAATGCTCCTTTTTATTGCAGAAAATTATGGTCTGCGGCGGTTCCTGACCACCAATAGGATAATAACCGCAATCAGGACAGCACACAGGGCGCCGACAGCCCAAAACAGGTAGGCGGGGATTCTTTGAGCGTTGGCGGATGAAACAGCCTTAAAATCGGTAGGTTCCAATTGAACCTGAGTAGAAGAGGGAGCCGGCCCCAGAGAGACTGCAATATCGGCTGTTTTTGAAACAACTTCACCCGACACGGCGTCTATTCTGATAACGATTTGGTCGAAGGTGCCATCAGGTCCGGGATTTAGCGTCGTCAGGCTGTCGGACTGCCAGCCCAGCTCTGCCTGGGTAACGGAAATATTCTCGAAAGCAACATCCCAATAATAGTTGGATTCTCCGGTTGTCAAATTGCCGGCCGCTTCCATGTTGGCTTCTATCATGGCCTGGCTCACAACATTCGCGGGCAGATATTGGGATGCGGTAGCAATCGCCTGAACCTGGGTTATTTTCCAGTTAGATTGATCGAAAGGCGGAATACCGGGCGGCGAAACAACCGGGGTGGTGGTAGTCGTTGTAGAAATGACTGAAGTAGTTATTAAGGTGTTCATTACCGGGTCGCCTGCTTTTGCCTTTGTGTGAGGCGCGGCACTGCAGCCGGAAAATACAAATAATACCGCCAAAATCAGTAAAGGCGCTAATTTAACGAATCTTATTTTTAACATACATTTACTCACTTTTCATCTTTAGATAGTTCCGGCTCAGGACGCCTGTTTTCAATCCCTTTATTACTATAACGTCGGTGTGATAAAAAAGATAGCATGTGAATAAATAATTATATCTGGTAGGCGCAATAACATCGCTTGCCGACAATATTTGAGCAGCAAAGAATAAGGCGGGCGGGTTCAAAACCCGCCCCTATTGTGAGACTATTAATTTCCTAAGCTTCAGCCGGTGCATGCCGCGGTAAAGGAATAGAATCTACCCGTTGAATTTAATCGCTGGTGATGAGCTGCATGACGCAATCGGGACCGCCGACCGTAATCCCGCCGCGCGCGGCATCGCCGTTGCGCCGCCGGTCCACCACATATTCACCCGCTGCGTTGAAATGGCCTTCGCAGACCCGGACGAAAAAGTTATAGAAATTGCCGTGGGTGAGGTCAACCCCGCCGAGCATGGTCACCGGCGTCTGGCCGATCACAGGTTTGGGGCGCAGCATCAGTTTGTAGTTGACCCCAACAAAATAGAATTCGTGCCGGCTGACCTGGAAGACCAGGCCGCCGCCGCGCTCAGAACCGTTGAATTCCGCCAGTCCCATATAGCCGTCGAAGTCCAGCCGCTGCGCCCGGCCGCGTTTTTTGACCGGTTCTTCTTCTATAATGGCCTGGATCTTGCCGGTGCCCTGGTATTTGAGCAGCAGCGGGATGACCGCCGCTACACACCGGACGTTGTCAATCCGGCGCTTTTCCTCGGGAAACAGCGAGCCGTCTTCATTTTGTTCGTAATGGGTAAAATAACCGACGGCATTATAATCGGCGATATTGCGGAACATGTTCAAGCCGGTGTTGGATTCGATGAAAAACAGTGGATTGTCTTCGCGGGCATAATTCACATTGCCCGGTTCTTTCCCTTTGGCGTCGCCGTTGTAATTGTCCAGGGAGATGGTATCGATATACGGCGTGAACCATTTGTAGATGTCCAGGACCTTGTGCGCCGGTCCGCCCGAGGGATAGGCTTCGCCCGGAATCGGCCACCAGTTTTGCTCCTGTCCCCAGGCGTTGATGAAAGTGGGGATATCGTAGGCCGCTTTCCCGGCCTTAGCCACTTCGTTGATGAAGGATGCGATGCTCCAGGCGGTCATGCACTCCCCGGCATCCACCCCGAAAACCTCCGGCCAGGTGCCGGACGGCTTGCCGCCGGCCTGCTGCCACAGGTCGTATACCTCGCCTTTGCCTTTGGTTTTCATCGCGGACATTAATTTAACGGGTACGGGACGATCAAACTCCGCCTGTCCCTCAGGACTGTAATCACGCTCGCTGCCGATGATGCCCGGCTCATTTTCCACCTGCAGTCCGATAACGGCTTGCTCGGTGTCGGTATCCTTGAGGTGCTTACAAAGGGCGGCGAAAACCTTTTTATCGGCTTCAAGGTTGGCCTGGCAGTGTGAAGAAAGCACCCATATACTTTTGCCTGTCGGGCAGATTACCCGTTTGAAGCGCTGCGGGTCGGCTTTCATCCATTCCGGGGCGTAGTCCATCACCGCATTCTTCCAGGTCGCGAACCACAAAAAGATAATCTTCAGGTTGTATTTGCGGGCGAGGGCGATTGACGTATCAACGCTGGAAAAATCGAACATGCCTTCCGCCGGTTCGATTTCATCCCAGAAAATGGCGTGGCTGACGGTATTGCCGCGGCAGGCGGTGGAAGCCTGCATGTAAGCCTCAATTTCAGCGGCATCCCGGGCGACATAGCCGCCCAGATAAATGCGGTGCCGTCCCAGCGGGAAAAAAGGTTGGCCCTTCACTTTGAAAATGCGGTTGACAGCAGTCATTTTATGTTCACTCCTTTTCCATGATGTTGGTGCAAAACACGTTTCGGTCCAGTGCTTAACAGCGACAAGAATAGCAGAATATCGGGGGGATGTAAATATTATTTGCAATTATGATGATGTTATTCCTTGATTTTATATTGAATAATAAAAATATATTATTGAATATCAATAAATATTACTTGACAAACAACAAACTATTGATTATACTGAAAAATGAATAAAACGGAGGGGTTCAAATGAAGTATTTCGGTAAAAATTCTTTATCATCCGTAGTCAGTGTAATTTTAAAAATAGCGTGGTGGGTAGTGCTGGTAATGGCGATATTTGCCGTTGCAGTATTCGCCCTGTTGTTGTTTTCCCGTAGTAGCGGCAACTGGATTGCCGCCCATGTCGCTCAAATCAGCCCTGACAGCAACTGGCAGAAGATTTATACCTGGCCGCTGATTGTCAGGATTATCGCTTTGCCTTACGTCGCAGCGGTCGTGGTTCTGCTGTTGCTAATGATTAAAAAAGCGCAGCAGCTATTTGCAAATTTTACCAACAATATTGTTTTTAACAAAAGCAATGTGGTGATTACCTCGAATATCTGTAAAATACTTATTGCCTATTCCATCTTAACAGTTGATTTCACTTTATTTGTGGTGAGTATCATACTGGTGATAGTCTGCGCGGTTCTTAACCACGGCACTGCACTGCAGGAAGAGCACGATTTAACGGTATAGGGAGGACTATATGAGTATCATTTTTCGGCTCGACAGAGTTATGGCCGATAGAAAAATTTCACTGAATGAACTGGCTAAACGCATTGACCTGACCGATTCAAACCTATCTATCTTTAAAACCGGCAAAGCCCGGGCGGTGCGTATTTCCACGCTGGATGCGCTTTGCCGGGAATTAAATTGCCAGCCCGGGGATTTAATGGAATATAGTCCGGATCAGCAAAACACCGCAGATGGGAAAGGAGAATTATCGTGAAAAAGCAAATATCGTTGGTTCTCCTGGAAATTACTGCAATTGTGCTTATGCTGCTGGTAGTCGGCTGCGCGCCGGGGCCTAACCCAGCTCTAAATACGCTCGATGCTGCTGGCAAGACCGCCGGGTTCTGGTGGGGGCTGTGGCACGGTATTATTTCCCCGGTTACTTTTATTATTTCGCTGTTTAACAAACACGTTAATATCTATGATGTTTATAACGACGGCAACTGGTATAACTTCGGTTTCATACTGGGTGTCCTGATTATCTTCGGGGGCGGCGGGCAGGGGGCAAAGCGAAAAGCTAAGAAAAGTACCCATCAAAACGTTTGATTCAACTATTGTGGCGCCGCGTGTGCTCCTAACCGCAAATGGTGACTTCCCGGTCGCCCTGTTCTTTGAGCTGTTCAATCATTACTCTTTCTACGCTTTCCCCTGCTTCAGTATTTAAAAAACATGCCTTTCGCCCCGAGAATATCGGAGAATGCCGGTTTTTTGGCAAAATGCCTTTTTCCTGAAAATATTTTATTATATCAAACATAAATAAATTATCTTAATACATAAAATAGTTATTGACAAACGATAAGTTATTTGTTTATAATCAAAAAGTAACACTCAAATTAAGGAAGGTGAAACATGGTAAAGACCGGTCAGGTGAAAATGAAAATGCTGGCCAAAATACTGAATGTTATCTGCAAAATTGCATTTTGGATTACGGCGGTGGGATTTGTGTTATTTTTACTCGCCGGTATCGTTATATTGCTTGTTCCGGCTAAAGATATGGTCGTATCCGTCAATATGTCCGGTTATTTGAACGCCACGTTTGGTAACACGATGTTTAAATTTATTCCGCCAACCAGCGGGCAAATTATGATTAAGCCTTTCCTGCAAACGTTGTTTATGTATATTTCCTTTGGCGCTTTGATGGTTTCCGTGATTTTATTTGAAGTCAAAGGCATTCTAAATACGGTGATTGCGGATAATCCCTTTGAAAAAGGTAATTCGAAAAAGTTAACCGTGATTGCCCTGGTTTTAGTAGTGGAATCTGTTATCGTGCCGTTCCTGGAAGAGCGAATCGTCAAGACTATCATTCAAACGCTGCAAATAAATAATATCAATGTAAGTTATGCCATTGATGGAAATCTGCTATTTACGGGGATCCTCATTTTAATTCTGGCCGGTGTTTTTCAATACGGCAATTATTTACAGGAAGAAGTAGATTCGACCTTATGAGGGGAAGATAAATGGCAATAATTATTCGTTTGGATAGAGTGCTCGCAGACCGGAAAATGCAAATGAACGACCTGGCGGAAAAAGTCGGAATCTCGAACGTCAACATGTCCAATCTGAAAACGGGTAAAGTGAAGGCAATACGGTTCTCCACGCTGGAAGCGATTTGCAAGTACCTGAACTGCCAGCCCGGCGATATTCTGGAATACCGCCCGGATGTAAAAATACCGGAACAAAACTAAGGGAGTAAAATATGGGTACATACAAAAAAACCGCGATAATCGCAGGAATATTATTCATCATTGCGACGGTTGCCGCCTTATTGAGCACGCCGTTTTTAACGCCTGTTAACGCCTCGAATTACCTCACGGCTGTTTCTGCTCAGGGCAACCAGGTAACGACCGGCGCCTTGCTGGCATTTATTGCCGCGGCGGCCAGTGCCGGCATCGCCATTTCGTTGTATCCGGTGCTAAGAAAATACCATGAAGGCCTGGCGCTCGGCGCCGTTGGCTTCAGACTGATCGAAGGAGTTTTCTATATTGTCGGTGTCATCGCCTTGCTGTTGCTGCTTACCTTAAGCCGGGATTTCGTTCAAGCCGGCGCTCCCGATTCACCGTATTTTCAGACCCTGGGTGCGTTATTACTCGCAGGGTACCATTGGTCCGGCAATGTCGGGTCGCTGTTGGCTTTTTGCCTGGGCGCGCTGATGTACTACTACATCTTCTATCAAACCAGGCTCGTGCCCCGGTGGTTGGCGGGTTGGGGCCTGGTCGGCGCCGCAATGTGTATGATAGCAGGGTTATTGGTCATGTTTCGTGTTATCGGACCGATGTCAACTCCTCAGGTCGTGTTAGCGCTTCCCATCGCCGTGCAGGAAATGGTTCTGGCCGTCTGGCTGATAGTCAAGGGATTCAACCCATCGGTAATTTCCTCCCGGTCTGTAACACAGATAGAAATGTCATAAAATTACGGCAGTTGAATAAAGAAAGGAGTCAAAAATGGAGAAAAGAAGAGGAGCAAGGGGTGCCGGCGCCGGCGTTATCTGGTTTATCGGGTGGTTGTTTACCATCGGCTTCGCCAATTTAATCTGGTGGAAAATCATCCTTGGCGTCGTGGTCTGGCCGCTGTTCCTGGGGCAGTACCTGCGGTGATGCCGGATTTAGCTTGAATGAGTGACCGGCCGACCTTTGTGCTTAATTCATAACGTTAAAAGAACCCGATATTTATATTGGTAGTGGTGCAAATATCGCGGTAAATGTGTTGTTTGGAAATATTTTGCCTTTTATTACCGCGCCCGATGCCGGAAGGATTGACAATCACATGTGCTCCAGTATAACATTCGATATCAAGATTTAAATAATAGTCATGGAGCTGTGTAAAATGATTGTCTGGATTATTCTGGCCGGCGTTGCGGTGCTGCTCGCCGCCGTTTACGGCACTACCTGGTATCTGGGTAAAAAAAGGGCCCAGGCATTACAGGCGCTGGCGGCCGCGTTGAGTTTCACCTTTACCGCGAGGGGCGATGATATGCTAATCGGCGAGCTCGGCGAATTTCACCTGTTTTCGCAGGGTTACCGCCGGCGGATTTCAAATGTCCTCCAGGGGAAGTTTAATCTGGTGCCCATCACCGTGATGGATTATAAATACACCACCGGCGGCGGTAAAAGCTCCCATACCTGGACTCAGACCGTGCTGGTGTTCGATTCCGATAAGCTGCAGCTGCCGCGTTTTTTACTGCGCCCGGAGAATCTGTTCGATAAAATCGAAAGCGCTTTCGGGTATAAAGATATCAACTTTGACACCGCGCCCGTCTTTTCCAAGAAATACCTGCTGCGCGGCGAAAATGAAGCCGCCGTCCGGAACACGTTCAATGGGGGCATACTGCAATATTACGAGCAGCATCCCGGCTTGAGCACCGAAGCCGACGGTAAAAAACTGATTTTCTACCGCACTTCAAAGATCGTGCCGCCGGATAAAATCCAGGCATTTCTACAGGAAGGCTACGACGCTTTCGAGCTGTTTAAGGTGAGATGATTGCGGGCGGATATCGAAGCTATTATCTGTTTCAGATGAACTTTTCCATCGGCACTTCGTCGTAATACCGGCCGTCGGCATATAACTCATCTTTAAAGAGGCCGGCACGCTTGAAGCCGCAAGCTTCATAGAGCTTCAATGCATAAATCTGTTCCGGAGTTACCGCCAGTTTGATTTTGCGGATGTCTTTATTTTCCGCGATTAATGAAATCATGCTGTCCATTAATCTTTTCCCAATCCCCCGGTTCCGGAATTCCTGATTCACGTACATCGCATAAATACCGGCAATGTGTTTATTTTTCGCACGGGTCTCAAATACGTAACTGACCATGCCGACGGGCTTGTCGTTTTCTACCGCAAACAGCATGCTGCCGATACGGTTTCGCCAGAATTCTTCCGGACGGGAAATTTCTTCCTCGTATGAACTGCCGAAAGCGATCAGGTCGGCTTGCAGCGCTTCCAGCCGCAGTTTTCGATAGTCCTGCCACCTCTCCGGCGGCAATTTTTTGATTTCAATCCACTCTTGTCCAAGATAGGTTTCCAGTCCATGTAGAAGAGAGGCTCTCCGAAGTAGTATGGTGAGAAAAGCATCAAATATTTCGAAGGAGTCTCAAATGAAATTTAGCACGAGTCTGTTCAG
>Ga0182027_10003268_pt1 | contig 25809 bp, 28 predicted proteins | sample 712E1DmetaG_FD_121300 | JGI IMG/M metagenome (GOLD analysis project Ga0182027, IMG submission 121300) | Permafrost microbial communities from Stordalen Mire, Sweden - 712E1D metaG (Illumina Assembly) | ecosystem: Environmental > Terrestrial > Soil > Wetlands > Permafrost | place: Sweden...
GGCTGCTCTGCTGACCTTCTTGCCTCTTTCGGCCTACCGGCAAAATCGTGCTGTTGTCCAGTCCACCCGCGAAATTGTCGAAGCCGTCGTGACCGAGCGGGATCACAATCGCGGCAAGGTCGTACCGCCCTCTGAGCTGGAATCGTTGCGCACGCGCCTGCGTGAGCTCAAGACCTGGGAAAAGGGCGCACCGCCGATCGCGATGAGGTTCGGCATGTTTCAGGGAGGCACGATTTTCCCGGTGTTGCAGCGTTTTTACATCCAGTTATTGCAGCGCGAGCTCTTTGCCCCGATTTTGCAGAACGACCTCGAGCAGATGCAGACCCTCAAACGAGTGTATGGCTACAACTCGCGCCCGTCCGACGAGGAATACAAGCGCTATTTTGACAAGCTCAAGCTGCACTTGATGCTGACGGCCCCCCACGCACCCAACGAGCCGCCGCTCGAAGGCGCGCGGGAACAGTGGGTGGTCGCGGACATCCGGGACCGGTGGAGCGCCGCTCTGGGTAGCGTGCCGGATAGCGCGACCCGCGAGCAGATGCAGGCACACATTCTGTTCTATTTGGAGCTGCTGCGTGACAATCCGGCGCTGGCCATTGCCCGCGATGAAGTCGCGGTGCGCGATACGCGCAACATGCTCAATCGAATCTCGTTTGCCGAAGCCGTGGTCAAACAACTCGTCGTCGAAATGGCCAATGACGATCGCGACCTCAACATGCGCCGAATCGCCGGCGGGTCGGTCACGCCGATTACCAGCGATCGCGGGCAAGGGGTGCGCGCAGCTTTTACACGCTGGGGTTGGGACAACGTCGTACGCGAGCGGTTGGCCGAGGAAACCAAAGGCGGGGACCGCTGGGTGTACACCACCGACGCGTCCGACCACGATCGCGACAAGGCCCTGGCCGAGCTGCGTTCGGCCTACTTTACATTGTACATTCAAGAATGGCGCGATTTTATTGCTTCGCTGCGCGTGGCGCAGCCGACCGATGTCGCTGACTCCCTGCGTATGCTGACCGAGCTGACCCGCGGGGAGCCGCCCGTGCACAAACGACTCCTCCAAGAAATTGCCGACAACACGGCACTGCGAGAAAAAGAAGCGACCGGAATAGGAGGCGCTGCATCGAAGGTGGCTTCCGGCCTGGTCGATCGCATCAAGACGAGCCTGGGAGGTGAAGCCAAGGCTGCGATGGAGAGCGGACAGGCCGCGCTGCAGCAGCGTTATGAAGGGCTCATTGGTGCGCGGGCGGTCGAGGAAGGCTTCAAAGATCTGGTTCGCTTCGGCGTCGCCGCGAGCGAGCCCGCGACGAGTGACAAGGCGCCGCCCGCGGCCCCCAAGAGTGTGCCGATGGATCTCGTGCTCGAGCAATATGGGCTTTTGCGCGACGCCATCCAGGGATACCTGCAAAACCCCAACGATGCGGCGCAGTTGGTCGGCAAGATTCAAGCGGCGCGCACCGCGGTCCAGGGAGTGCTCGGCCAGAACGACCTGGGTCCGGTGTGGCGCGCGCGCATCGCCAGCCTGATCTGGCCGCCGATTGAGCACGTTTCCGACAGCCTCGTCGCGCTCAAGGCCGACGTGAGCCGCAAATGGTGCAACGCCGTGGTGTCACCGTATGTGCGCTCGCTCAGGAGGCGCTACCCGTTCGAAGAGTCATCGCAAGAAGCCACGATCGCCGATGTCACCGCGTTCTTTGCGCCCAAGGCCGGAATTCTGTGGGGCTTTTATCAGGCCGAGCTCCAACAGGACGTGGTGCAGACAGGCAGCCGCTTCAAGCTGGATGCGCGCTTGGGCGGCATGCTCAATCGCGCCTATCAGCCGGCGCTGCTCGGCTACTTGAGCAAGGCGTTTGCCGTGACCAGCACGTTGTTTCCGCCGGGTGGTCAGGATCCGCGCCTCAATTTTGACGTGCGCATGGAGGCCTCGGCGTCCTTTTCCTCGATTACCCTCGAGGTCGGCGGCGAATCCGTCGAGTACAAAGGAGGACCGGAGCGCTGGAAGCGCATCTCGTGGCCGAGCGGAAAACCGGCCGAGGGCGCGGCGATCCGCGTGCTCGGTAGAAGCGGCAACGAAGAAACCCTGCAATTTCCCGGAGAATGGGGCCTGTTCAGGCTGCTTCGTGCCGGCACGGTCTCGGGCCGGCCACACAATGAGACTTTTACCATGCATTGGCCGATCGGCCGGGCAAAATCCAACGTCGCCATCGACTTTCAGGTCGCGGGTGCGCGCACCGGCGTATTCGTGCCGCACAAGGCAGGCAAGGCGCGCATGTTGCTCGGCGATTTGACCCCGCCGCCGACCATCGCCAACGGCAGCCCAACCTGCAACCCCTGAAGGAGAATGCGAATGACGCCACCGGTTGCAAGTCTGTTCGGCAAGTTGCCCACGCGCGGCGATTTTATCCGCGTCAATGCAGCCAGTCCGGAGGCGCTCGACTGGGCGAGCTGGCTCGAAGCGGGAGTCGATGCGGCGCGCGCCGCGGGCTGCGGTTTGCCCGGCGAGCCGGTTTGCTTTTTTTATCGGCGCGACGGCGCCAACAAAGCCATGCTCGGGGTGTTTCATAGCAGCACCGACAAGGTCGGACGCGTTTTCCCGGTGTCGGTGTTTTGCGCGGTCGATCTCAAGGCCTCGGCGTCGAGCTTTGCGGGAATGCCGGCGGTCGCGCAGGCTTTTGTCGAGCAAGCTCTCGCCATGACCCGCGAGGCTCCGGCACTCGCGCCGGAGGCGCTCGAGGCCCGCGTGCGCTCGCTGCCGGTTCCCACGATCACCGACTTGGACCGCGGCAAATCCATGGCGGCCGAGCTGCTCGCACGCACGACCAACCAGGAGCACACGATTCCCCTTTTGGGCCCGACCGCCGCCGGTGGGCAGTACTACGCCTTCTACACGCTGGCGATGGCCTGCCGGCAAGCCCGCGCGCCCGGTGGCAACAAGACGACGATCACCATCGATTGCCCCGGGGAGACCAGCGCCCATCAGCTCGCCTGGCTGGAGATGACCCGCCGGCTGCTCGACGGGTCCGCTGTAGCGCCCGCGATCTTCTGGACTGTGGCGCACCCCTCGCCGAGCTTTGGCAGCGTCAAGGTGAAGGTTCCCACGCCGCCCGTGCGCCTGCTCGTCAGTCCCGGCGAAGCCTCGGCACACACCCTGACGTATCTCGCCAAGCCCGGCCACCAGAGCAGCAAGCTCTGGCCGCTCGTCGTCAACAAAGAGACGGCTATCGAAGCGGCGCGCAAGGCCCTGAGCGAGTCGCAGCGCGCTGCGATCGACCGCGCGGACGGCTCGTTGGAACAACTCATCGGCGCCTTGGCGCGGCAGGAAGTGTGACCTGTGGGAAAGTCGCTCGACGAAATCCTGTTGCCCGCGATGACCTGGCTCGCACCGGTTTCGGCCGGTGCTCCAGGAGGGACCGACGCCAAGTTCTTGCCTCTCTATGAGCAGGCGCGTGCCGAAATGGCCAAGCTCGAATCGCCGCGAGGAGAAATCATAGACTGGCCTGCGGTAATCAAGCTGGACGAAGAGCTGCTGGCGACCAAGGCCAAAGACTTTACCATTGCCAGCCAGGCGGCGTTTGCGTTGTATCACACGCGCGGCCTGGACGGCCTGCTGACCGGCGTGGCCTTTTTGGCGACGTTCATCGAGCAATATTGGGAGACCGGATTTCCTCCCAAGGTGCGCGTCAAAGGCCGCGCGAGTGCGCTCGAGTGGTTTGTCGAGCACGCAACGTTGGTGGCCACTATCTACAAGTCGAAGAGCTCAGACCGGACGGCGCTCGAATCGTTCCCGGAACAGATCACGCGCCTGCGCGAGGTAGCGGCGGCCCGCTATGCCGCCGCCGCTCCGGCTCTGACGCCTCTGACGGAGGCGATCGAGCGGCTCATCATTCAATTGCCCAAGGAAAAACCTCCCGCCCCCCCGAAACCGGCCGGCACGGCGTCCGCGACACCCGCAGGTCAATCTACACCGGCCGGCGCCGAGGAGTCGGCGCCCGCAGGGGATGCGGCATCTGCGACGTCATCCGGCGCTGCGATGCCGGCGACTCCGGTCGCGGGTCTGACGACGACGGATGCCGAAGACGTGACAAAATTTCTGCGCGGCATCGGCCAGACCCTGGTAGATGCCGGCGCGGCCCTGCGCAAGGCCCAACCCTTTGATCCCACCGCTTATCGGCTGATCCGAGCCGGCATGTGGCTGCACATCAGCCGGCCGCCGCCGATTGCCGACACGGGCAAGACCCTGGTGCCCGGTCTCGCGCCGGCGCTGCGCACCAAGCTCGAGGCCCTTGCTGCCGGTCAGAGTTGGCAAGGTTTGCTCGAAGAGGCCGAAGCAGCGCTGCTGACCAACCGCCTGAATATCGATTTGCAACGTTACGCCTTCAAGGCTCTGCGCGGCCTGGGGGACGCAACGGCCGGAGCTCGCCAGGCTGTCGCTGGTGAGCTGCGCAATTTGCTCGAGCGGGTGCCCGGCATGCTGCAAGTCGTGTGCGCCGACGGGACGCGGCTTGCCGACGAGCCCACCAAAGAGTGGCTCAACGAAGAGGTATTGCTCAAGGCCGGGAGCAAGGGCGCAGCAGACACCGAGAGCGCCGAGGCTCCCGCCCTGCCGCCGGAGCTGGTTGCCAGCGCCAAAAAGCTCGCCGATGCCGGCAAGATTGGCGAAGCCATGGCATTGCTGCAGCCCGCGGTTGGCACGGCGCACGACGCGCGGGCTCGGTTTCGCGCGCGTCTGGCTCAAGCGGATATGTGCCGCAGGGCCGGCGCAACTCGGGTGGCCCAGCCGATGTACGAGTCTCTCGATGCCGAGTCGACCGCCCGAGAACTCGACAGTTGGGAGCCACATCTGGTAGTTTCTTGCCTGGTGGGCTATCTTGCGTGCTTGCGCGTCAACGCCAAAAATCCGGGCGAGAGCCAGGAGAAAGCCAAACGCGACGAGCCGGCGATCTTTAGTCGTCTGGCCCAGTTGCAGCCCTCAATAGCATTGGAGCTCACGAAGTAAACAAACAAGAAGAAGGAGAAGATCACGTCATGGCAACAGTAGCACCCAAAGAACGAGTGAACATTACGTACCAGCCGGCGACCGGCAACGTGGACGGCGGCGTCGAGCTGCCGCTCAAGATTTTGATGATCGGCGACTACACGCAGCGACCGGACGACACGCCCGTCGAAGACCGCAAGGCCATCAGTGTAACCAAAAGGAACTTCGAGGACGTTCTGCGCGAACAAAAGCTCCAAGTCACGATCAACGTTCCCGACAAGATCTCCGGCAGCGAGGGAGACATCCCGATGACCCTGAAGTTTTCCTCGCTCAAGGATTTTGGGCCGGAAGGCATCGTCAGTCAGGTGCCGGAGCTGAACAAGCTCATCGAGCTCAGAACCGCCCTGTCGGCACTCAAGGGCCCGTTGGGAAATTTCCCGAAGTTCAAGAAGCGAATTCAAGAGCTCCTGAGCGACGAGAAGCAGCGCGCCGCATTGATGAAAGAGCTGGGCATCGATCCTACCAAGACGTAAAGTAAACACGAACCCAGAGGTTGTGGAGAAAAAGACCATGGCAGAAGAACAAGCACAAGCCGCAGCGAGCGCACCCGATAACAAGAGCTCGTTGCTCGAAGAGATTCTGATCGAAACCAAGCTCAAGCCGAATGACGAGGCCTACGGCATCGCGAAAGACGGCGTCAAGGCCTTCATCGGTGAGCTGTTGAAGCCCAACAAGCCCGGCGCCGTCGATCGCGCTGCGGTCGATGCGATGATCGCCGAGATTGACCAGCGCGTCTCGGCGCAGGTCAACGAAATCCTGCACCAGCCGCAGTTTCAGAAGCTGGAGTCGGCCTGGCGCGAGCTGAAGTTTTTGACCGAGCGCACCAATTTCGACGAGAACATCAAGGTCGAGTTGTTGAACTTGTCGCGCGAAGACCTCGAGGCCGATCTCGAGGATGCCGCCGAGCTGACCAAGAGCGGCTTTTTCCGCCTGGTGTACTCGAACGAATACGGCCAATTCGGCGGCGAGCCCTACGGCGTCATCGGCGGGTGCTACGAGTTCGGCCCCGCCCAGCGCGACATGGCGCTCTTGAGCAAGGTCGCGGCGATCTCGGCCATGGCGCACGCGCCGTTCATCACCAACAGCTCCCCCGAGTTTTTCGGCTCGGAGACCCATGAGCCTCTGCCCAAGCTCAAGGATCTCAAGGCGATGCTCGAAGGCCCGCAGTACGCCAAATGGCACGCCTTCAGAAACAATCTGGACAGCGCCTATGTGGGCCTGTGCATGCCGCGCTTTTTGCTGCGTGTGCCCTACGATGAGGCCTCGAATCCGATCAAGGCCTTCAATTTCAGCGAGGACGTGATCAACAAGCACAGCAACTATCTCTGGGGCCATGCGTCTACCGCATTTCTGACCCGCGTGACCGATTCATTCGCGCAATATCGCTGGGCGCCCAACGTCATTGGCCCTCAGTCCGGCGGTACGGTGCCGGATCTGCCGTTGCACCAGTACCAGGCTATGGGTGAGATTCAGACCAAGATCCCGACCGAGATCATGCTCACCGAGCGGCGCGAGTACGAGCTGTCCGAAGAGGGCTTCATTCCGCTAACCTTCCGCAAGGACTCGGACAACGCCTGCTTCTTCTCGGCCAACTCGCCGCAAAAGCCAAAATATTTCGGCAACAGCGACGAGGCCAAGGACGCGGAGACCAACTTCAAGCTCGGCACGCAGCTGCCCTACATGTTCGTCATCACGCGGCTGGCGCACTATATCAAGGTCATGCAGCGCGAGCAGCTCGGCAGCTTCAAAGATCGCGGCGACTTGCAGCGCGAGCTCAACGCCTGGATCAGCGGGTACACCTCGGACATGGAAAATCCGGCCGCCGCCGTGCGCGCCCGCCGTCCGCTGCGCAAAGCCCAGGTGACGGTCGAGGCCGTTCCCGGACAGCCCGGCTGGTTCCAGTGCAAGCTAATCGTGCAGCCGCACATCAAGTACATGGGAGCGTCGTTCACGTTGTCGCTGGTCGGGCGGTTGGATAAGCCCAAATAACCTGGTCGAGCGGGGCAGGGTCCCGGCAAAATCGCCGGGACCGGGCTTCGGGATCCGGACTTCAGGCTTCAGGACGTTGTAACCCCTCGTTTTCCTTCGCTTTACCCGTGTAGTCACGCCAGCCTCCCTTACCACGCATTGTGTGCCGTGCGGAGGTGGGCTCCACCGACTTGAGGTCATCCAGATGTCTGGTCCCACAACGGTGTGCGACTAATTCGGAGTCGGTTCTGAATTAGTCTTGACTTTTTCGGATAACGATACGAAAAAGTCGCAATGCAGCGATCGCTCGCTCCCTTTATTCGTGAAGACCTGAGCCGGAAGATCATCCTCATCAGCGGCCCTCGACAAACCGGCAAGACGACCCTGGCGCGCATGCTCGGTGACCGATACGACTATCTCAATTTTGACGTGCCCGAGCATCGCCTGTCACTCGTCGAGCAGTCCTGGGACCGCCGCAAGGGCTACGTCATCTTCGATGAGCTGCACAAGATGCGCAAATGGAAGGTGTTTCTCAAGGGAATTTACGACGGCGAGGGGCTCTCTCCCGGCATCGTCGTCACCGGCAGCGCCAAGTTGAACACCTATCGCAAAGTGGGCGACTCGCTCGCTGGCAGATTTTTCCTCTTCCGCTTGCATCCGCTCGACCTGCACGAGCTGGCTGAACAGCGGCAGGTCCAGGCCGGCATAGAGGTCACCCTCGATCGGCTCCTCAATGTCGGTGGGTTTCCCGAGCCGTTTTTGCACGGCACGGAGCGATTTTACCATCGCTGGCGCCGATCTCACCTCGACGTCATCCTGCGGCAGGATCTGCCTGCGCTCGAGCATGTGCAAGAGATCACCGCCATTGAGACGCTGGTGCAATTGCTGCGCAAGCGTGTCGGTAGTCCCATCTCCTATTCCTCGCTCAGCCGCGACCTTCAGTGCAGCGACAAGACGGTCAAGCGTTGGTTGTCACTTTTGGAAAGTGTGTACGTCATATTCAAAGTGTCTCCCCACCATCGAAATATAGCCCGGTCTCTCACCAAGGCTCCGAAATACTACTTCTTTGATACCGGCCTGGTAATCGGGGACCAGGGCGTTCGCCTCGAAAATCTCGTTGCGGGCGCGCTGCTCAAGAGGGTTCAGTTTGCGCAAGACTGCCTTGGCAAAGATCTGGATCTCTTTTACGTTCGCGACAAGGACGGTCGGGAGGTCGATTTTCTCGTCACCCTCGATGAGCAGCCGCAGATGCTCATCGAGGTGAAATGGTCCGATGATGCTCCTGCGCCCGCGATTGCGCACTTTGCGCCGCTATTGGGCGTAAAACGCGCGGTCCAGCTCGTGCGTCACCTCTCTCGGGACAAGACGTTTCCGACCGGGCTCGAAATCCGCCATGCTGCTACCTGGCTGTCAGAGATCCCTCTCGACACGTGAACATCAATACCAAGACACAACCAAGTTCGAGCTCGCGGCGGTCTTTGCCGACCTCGACCCCTTTGCTCTCCTAACATCTTTGCTCTAAAGTCGATGACCGAGAAGGAAACCAGAGCCTTTCAGGCTTGTCTCGATTACATTTCTAGGTGAGGCAACACGCATGGTCCCATCCCTTGCCGGGTCGGAAAAATTTGTCATTTGCGGATTTGGTGCGGCCACTCCTGTTGGCGCAACGGGCCCGATGTCGGCGGCGGCCGTCCGCCTACGCGTGTCGCATCCCCAGGAACACCCGGAGATTTACAACATGTACGGCGAGCTGGCGATCGTGCATCGGGCGACCTACCTCGATGACAGTTGGCCCGCGGCAACCCGGATGAGTGCGCTCGCCGGGCTCGCCTACCTGCTCGACAACCCGCGCCGCAGGCAGGAGACCCGGCGGCTGGCCGCGAGCTGCATCTACCGGCTCGTGCCGAAGGTGACGTTCTAGTCATCTTTTCCGCACGCGACCCGCGCTCGATGGCAAAATTGCCACCGACGAGCTCGATATTGCCAAGGCGTTCGCAGTGGTACTAATGTGAAGGTGGGCCGGTCGTCGTTGCAATTGGCGGGTACGGGCCGTGCTTTTTGCACAAGAAACGGAAAGTGTGCTGCGGTGTCTTCGTGTCGTAAGAACATGCCTGCGGGACAATGGATATTGTACCGAACCAGACAACGTGGTCATCGATCGAGGAGGATTTGCGCGGCATGACACTCACCGTGGGGGAAGCTGCCATCACGGCGTTAGGCGCTGCAACCCCGGTCGGGGCAAATGTGGCGGTCACACTCGCATCGATCCGTGCTGGCATCGTCCGCTTCGCCGAACACCCTTGGCTGTTGGCTAACGATGAGCCCATCGTCGCCGCACGTTTCGCGCCCTTGGACGACAAGGCCCCTTTTGCCTCGCGCCTGAGCGCAATGCTTTCCTTGGCCGTGAGCGAAGCACTGCTGACGCTCCCAGAGCCTGGGGCGTTGCTGGCCGCGCTGCCTCGTGATCAGAGCCAACTTCTGGCACCGCATCTGCGCGGGTTGGCGCCAACCCGGGTGCTGCAGCCGGTTGAAGGAGAACACTCTGCTGGGGCACGAGCGCTCCAGACGGCCCTTGGCGTCTTGAAAGCGCAGCCAAAGTCTTCGCTGATGGTGGCCTGCGCCGACTCTTGGCTCGAGCGAGCCGGTATCAGCTTCTTGAGACAGCAGGAACGGCTGAAAACACCTGACAACTCGTATGGCCTCATCCCCGGCGAGGCCGCGGTTGCCATCGGGCTCATGACCCCGACACAGGCGCGTGCCGAGCGCCGCAATGCGCTGGCTACAATCGTCGCGGTGAGCGTCGAAAAGGATCCTCCGCTGGCCGAAGACGAAGTCCCGACCGGACGAGGTCTGACAACGGCCATCGAAAAAGTACTTGGCTCGCTGCCCAAAGAGGCGAAGATCGAGCGATGGCACTGCGACATGACGGGCGAACGGTGGCGAGGCAATGACGTGTGCTTCACCGTCGCGCGTCTCGCCAGGCGGTTCAAGAGGATCGAGAGCTACGACACTCATACGGCATCGGTTGGCGATGTTGGCGCGGCATCGGCGTTCCTCGGCACTGCCTGCCTAACGAGCCGCCTGGAGCATGGGTACGGGCTGGTGGTCGCTTGCGATCCTGGTGTGCACACTGCCATCCTCATTCGCAAGTGACTCCTCCATGGGAGAACAAAAAGGATCTGGTTGGATGGGTGGAGATGTGATAATATTACCCTATGTCTTCAACTGTCAGTGTCAACAAACTACCCGTTTTTCATATGATGAGCGGTGGCATGGCCGTTGCTACTACGCCAAACGTCTGTCTAGTGCCGGCCCCATCGCCGTCACCACCGATACCCACGCCGTTCCCGAGCCAGGGCACGGCATCAACCCTGATCGGTGGCACCGTAACCATGACTTGTGACGGGGCACCCGCGGCAACGCTGAGCTCAAAGCTATCGTTGACAACCGGCGATGCACCGGGAACGCTCGGTGGCGTGACATCCGGAACGTTCGGCATGATGGTGTCGTTCGTGACCTCATCGCCGGACGTCATGTTCGAGGGCAAGCCCGCGGTTTGCCATAGCCATAAGGCGACAATGAACAACAACAACTGTTTGTGTTGCTAATGGACGAACGACCTACCCCAGACCCGGTGTGCGACCCGAACCTGGCGTCGTGTGGCCCGGTAGAGTCCTCTGCTGCATCTCCCCCGGCATCTCCCCCAGCCTGCAGTGGGGGCGGCGTCACGTGCGTTGGTAAGTCCACTTCTTCTTCGGACCCCTGCAAGGCGCATATCAAGAAGTGCTACATCAACTGCGTTGGGCACAAGCGCCAGCTCGAAATTTCAGGCAACAAGCTCGCAACCAAGAACGTATTCCAGATGATTCAGGAATCCTCTGTAGAGTTCACCGACCCAGAGAACTTGAACTTGGACGCAAGCTACAACATCCATGCTCTACACCAGGCGCTTGTCGCAGTCGAAGCCGACACGTGTCCGAAGGGAAATCCGCATTGCCCAGACTGGCGCATGCGGTCTTCTGAGGGCCCCGTCGAGGCGTCCGACGGGCTCGTTTCTCAGAGAAGCTTCCCACTGAAAGAGCTGCGCAAATACCACGACGTAGGTGTGATCGACTACGATATCATTTATGACTGCATAAATGCGCTCATCGCTCCGAAAACCGTCGCTCCCAATCGTTACGTGTTGCAGGTCAAGACTTGCTCGCATGATTTTATGGACACCGCGGTCGTCATCGAGGTGTTCCCTCTCATCGCCACCCAGGTAAAGATCAAATTTGGCCTCGAAGCGGAGAAGACAGCAACGGGCAGCCGGGGATTTTCCCTCGAGGTCACCGGCTCGATCATCATTGGGAACCGCCAGGAAAAGTACAAATTCAAGCATAAATTTGGTGAAAAAAGTGGGAAGGGGCATGAAAAGGCTGGGGTTTTGGGAAAGATCCTGCCCGATCTCGCCCGAGTGTACGGAATAGTCGGCGCCTTCAAGAGGGTCTTGGACTTGCTGCAGGGTCACCCTGGAGGAGTCGCGTGGGAAAACAGTGATGGGAAGGGGTTCGTCATCCCCCGGAGGGAATGGGTGACTGTCGCTCTGACGCCCCCCGCCATCGAATTGGCACTTAAAGGTCATCACAAGGAGATGACAGACGGCAAGGTCTCCCCGTTTGTCGATTTCGAGTTCGAAGCCAGCCCGCTCATTGGCGTAACGTGCAAATTCGACCTCCTGATGTGCGTGGCCGGCGTCGCCTCGAAGCTCGGGCCAATCGCGCCGATCGGTGAGGCAATGAGGCGATTCCTCGAAGGACTCACGGCCGCCAACTATGTCTTCAAGTATCTCGGCGTCAACATCAATTTGGATCTTCACATGGATCTCGAGTTGAGCGCTGATGCCGAGTTCAAGGACGCTGCGATTCTCACGCGAGAAAAGTGGGCCCCCAAATACGAAACTCAGGTCGTTCCGCTCAGTATTAAACCCAATTTGAGCCTTGGTGGTGGAATCACGGCCGGAGAGTACAAGGTCAAGGCGTCCGGAAATCTTGGCGGAAAATCGACCGGTTCGCCCGCAGAGCTGAAATGGGTTCTCCAGAAGGTGAGCGGCACTGCCGCGATCAAGTCGGGCTATAGCTGGACAGGCGTGTACTTGCATGGAGCCGTGGTTGTTGGCTACGGCAGCCACACAATCACGCATGACTTTAAATCGATGCAGATCCTTCAGTCGAGCGAAGGAACGTTACCGCAACTATACAACTCTTTCGCAGCGTTGATATTTGAGTGAGGGCAGTTGCCATCGCCTCTCAATGACTCTCCGCGTCAGCGGGCGACGAGCCACACTCCGTCGCGACGGCAGAATGTCATGGCTAGCGATAGTCGAGTTTGGGGTGTCACCTGCCAGCCGATCAAATTTTCGTTCAGCTCATCGACGTCGCGCACCTCAACCAGCTTGCGACCCGGGTGTAGCACGAGCCGGTCTTTCCAGCGCTTGACGGGGATGGGCGTTCTCTTCTGAGCAACGACCTTGGTAATCGTGTCGCGCAAATCGGCTGCTGTTTCGCCGGCAGATTTGAAGTAGGCCGCGTCGTATTCCTCCGACCGCTTCCGACAGCGATCGATGACCTGGTCGAACTTCGCGGCCGCGATCTCTGCCGCAATCGTTTGATATTGCGCAACGAGCTCCTTCTTCAGTGTCTCGCTGCGTGGATCGAGCTCGTCCGCGGAGAAAAAATCCCAAGCAGGGAAAGGCAGCTTGACCGTGATGGCGCGTTTGATCATCAGGCCGCCGTCTGCTTGCGTCTCCTCGACCGGCTCTCCCACGACGACGTCGCCGAAGTCATCGTCGGGTTTCATGTCACGTTCGCTATCGAAGCTACCTGCGGGCGAGCTTCCGGTACAAGGCGTTCCCGCAGCGAGGCCGAGCGCGGTGAATGCGAGCGAGGCCAACGGCCTGTTCTGCTCGGGTGGCGTTCCATTGGGCCGCCACTGCACTTGCGCCAAGACCTCGGCGGCGGCGGCGATCTCAGCGCGCGGCGGCAGCGTCAACCGGAGCTCATTTTTACCGGACATCAGCCAATGGTTGATCGGAAACCCATATTGGCCGCCACTGTTATCCCACTGGCGATAGGCGAGCCCCCCGTTGACACTCACGGCGAGCGGCACGTGGCCACAGGCAAGCTTAACGAAGACGATTGGTGTTCTGTGCATAGCAGGGCCTCCTAGGTGATGACCCAGGTCTCCGTGATGAGGTCGTCTTTCTTGTAGCATTGAAGCGGTGCATGCCAAGCGATCTTCAGTAGACTCGCGCTCGGGTCCACCACTACCGTGTGCAACAAAATCGGATGATCCTCGATCGTGGCGTTGTTCAAGAACGTTCGCACGATCGGTCGTTCCTTTGGCAGGCGCACTTCCCATCGACCCCGCGGCGCAAACCCGTCGGTGCGTACGACCTCTCCTCCGCGAAGGAACCCTTCCACCTGCTGATCGAGCGGCGCGGAGTTGAAAAAACGCGCCGAGAGGTCGACAGGAAAGAGTGGCTTCTGCGACCTTTCCCAGGCCTCGTCATAGGTACCCGCGAATTTCGTGCGCTGTGGCCAGTGCGACGCAATGGGCCCAAAGCCCACGGGTACGGCCCCTTTTTCGCCGTTGGCGAGCGGGTGGTCCGTGGCCTCGAACTGCGGTGCGGGCTCTCCAAGCTTGGGCACCGGTGCGGCCAGGTTCTCTCGGCCGCCGAGCGACAGCCGGTAGGAGATGGGAACGCGCTCGAACGACTGCTGGTCACCGGCCACGAGACCGCCAATTGCCCCTTTTTTCCACACCCGTGGGCCGGTCACACGCACCGCCTTCGTGATGTTGGCGACCGCGATCGCCGCATGCGTGTCACGCACTGCCTTGCCCTGCGGGGCGCACACGAAACCATCGATCAGGATGTCGGTGCCGGCTTTTTCCAAAACGAAGTCGGTTTCCGCTTCGAGCGGTCCATTGGTATCATCATCGACGAATTTCGGCATGGAGACGACCGGGACCTGCTCTTTGGCTAGGAAGGCCTGACCATCACGCACGTCATACGTGGCGCGCACGACAACGATCCAGATTCCGCGCCCTTTCCGGTCTCGCTGATACCTACCGCCGACTGAAAACGGCGTGCTGTTGACTACGTTCCACACGACTTCAACAGCTCTACCGCGCGAATGCGGTTAAGGCAACTGCATCCAATTTCTTTGTCAGCTTTCACTCCGGAACTACTAAATGCGCTTGGGCGAGCATGCGCTTGCGAAAGCCTCGAGCGCGACGAGCGCACGCTTCTGCTCCACCACCGGGAAATCCGTCTCAAACGCCTGCGTGGCGCCGAACCGGATGGCCAGCTCGTCGTAGGCCAAGTCGCGGTGCCGCCGCGGCATGGTCGGCGCCTCGAGACACTCCACGAGGGCCGCGGCGCTAGCCGGTTTGCCGAAAATCCATCTTGTCTTCGGATCAAAGTGCGCATGGTTCTGCTCCCAGAAGGCACACCAACGACTCGCCAGCTCGACCTCGCTCGGCGGGGCGGGGTTGGCGTTTCTTGCCTCCAGCTCGTCCGGAAAGAGCTCGTCATCCCCAGCTCGCTCGGCGGGTTGGGGAACATCCACGCCAGTCAACCGAAAAAGACCGGCGGCCGCTGCGGCGGACGAGGTTTTCTCGGCCACGGCCTTCAATAGCAACTCGACACCGCCGACGGCGCCCAGCACGGAAATTGCTTCGACAACTTCCACGCTCCCCGCCGCACCGTTCTCGACGAGCGCGAAGAGGCGCGGCATGCTCCCTGGTCCACCGGATAGTGCGACCGGCAGAGCGGCCCAGGTCTCGCCGCGCTCGAGCGCCCGCAGACAGGTGTCGAGCGTTGTCTGATCGCGTAAACGAAGGAGAGCAAGGGCGGCGCTGGCCTTGACTGCCATATCGGCATGGTCGAGGCACGGCCTCATGATTGCAAGGCTCGCCGGGTCCGCAGGAAGTCGGCCCAAGGCCCAAAGAGCCGGTGCCAGCGCCACGCCCTTCTCGACGAGCCGCAGCAGCCAGCCGCGCACCGGCAAACGCGCGTAGCCCGCAAACCGGACAACAACACTGGCGGCCTTGCCGCTGCGCATCGCCGCCTGAACGAGGCTTTTTTGCCAACCGTCGGCAGTTTCTAGACCAAGAGCATCCGCAGCCGCGCGCCTCGCCTCGGGGCCGGCCTCGTCGGCCTCGCTCAGCACATGTAACAACTTTTCCAGCTGGTTTTGGCGTAGCAAAATGCGGCAGGCGACGTGTAGCTCGCCAGGCGTGGCCGTCGTGGCATTTGCACACACGGCCAGAGCCTCGTCGCCTCCCACCACGAGGCCGTCCAAGAATAGCTCGATGCGGTCCTCTACGGATTGGATGTCAGTCCACTTGAACCCAGCACGGTCGAGAAGCGCACTTCTCTGCTCGTAAAGAAATCCTGCGCTGTCCAGGAACTCGGAGAAGAGCTCCCGGTGAAACTTGATGATCTGCTGTGGGTCGATCGAGGACACAGCTGGCAACTATCATTGCGCAGGGTGATCGCAAAGTCGATTATGCACTTTTTTTGCCGCTCGTAAGAGCCATCGAGCCAGCCCCGCATAGAGGTTGTCGATGAGGTCGACGTTCTAACGCCGATCGGGCTAAATCGCCTGCGCCACAAGCGCGGCCGGATTGTTCTCGACCATGACCGTCGTGGTGCCGTTGATCATCGTGCTCGGCACGGTGTTGCTCATGTACGGCATCGGGACAGGCGAGCTCCCCGGCACCGGGGTCAAATTGATACCCGGGATCGTCGATTTGATGATCGGATTCGACCCGAGCGTGATAATCGGCAGGTCGTCGGCCAGGACCGTATAAGGCATGTTACTTCTCCCTCTTTGGCAACTTCTCCATCGCACTGCCGCAGTCAGGGCGCCCGGCGCCTATCATCGCGATAATACCATTTGGGCACGCGAGGCGTCAAACACACCAACGCCAACCCAACGCCGACAGGTCGGTGATGGGATTTTTACGGTCAGACAGTGTGATGGACTGCCCTGAAATCGTGTGAGGCCTTGGGGGGGAGGATTACAGTAGTAGATAATTCCCGTCAGGAGCCGAGAATCGATTCAAGAACATTGTGAAGGGCGCGCACGTCCTGCTTTTCGAGCTGGCCCAGACGCTCCAACACCAGACTTTTCTCCACCGTCGCAAGTATTGGCTTGAACACTGACTGCTTGAGCAATCCCGCCTGCTTCCATTTATCAACCGGCACCTCGCCAACCGTTGTCGACGCGTGCAGTTGGCTCGTGATCGCCATCAAAATGACGTCCGCGCGTTCTTGATGGTAACGAAATGAGCTCACCACAACTGCGGGTCGCTTCTTACTCGTTGTCTGATCGGTAAACGGAAACGGGACAAGAACGAAATCGCCAAACTCATAGTCGGTCATAGGCTGCGTCTTCCTCGTTGTCCCACACCTTGCGGAAAGCCTCTTCCGAGAGCTTGGCGGCCGCGGTTACCAGGTGATGGTCGTTTCGTCGCTGTCGCAAAAAATCTACGAAGTCTTCGACCTCCGCGCGCCTCTCGTCCGGCAGAGCACGGATTTTTGCGAAAAGATCTTCAGCGGCTTGGCTGTTGGCTGCCATGTCTACAAAGATACCTCTGACCTTGCGATTTGTCGACATGGTTGTGAGCTGGCCAGAAAGCTCGGTGTCGCTCAAGGCGACCTTTCAAAGATGGAAACGGGCAAGCGCTCGATAGGCAAGGAAATGGCCCATCGACTAGCCGGCGTGTTTGACACGGACTACCGCGTATTTCTTTGAGAGCAGGTTGACTTGCCGTGTACGGTGCTCATTTGTAGGCAGGAGGTCGTCTTACCTGGTGATCGTTATGCGCTCCGTCCAACGGGGGGGGGCGCGGATCTTCGCCACCAGACGTCAACGCTAGTAATTTGATCTGGTGATCAATTTACTTGCTTGTGTAATGATCACCCGGTAAAAATACTAGTGATGCATCGCTACCTCGCTGACAACATTCAGTCAGACCTGGCCCGGAAGATGGTTTTCCTTGCCGGACCGCGCCAAGTGGGGAAGACGACTTTAGCGAAGAGTCTGCCCGACGGGAAAAAAGGATATCTGAGTTGGGACGTGGATGAAGATCGGGTGAGAATCCTCCAGCGCGAGCTCCCCGCAACCGCACTTCTAGTTCTCGACGAGATTCACAAATACCGCAGCTGGCGCAATTATCTGAAGGGGCTGTATGACGGTTCGCGCGAGCGGGGTTTGCATATCCTCGTCACCGGAAGTGCAAGGCTGGACTATTATCGACGCGGCGGAGACTCGTTACAGGGTAGGTACCACTTTTATCGCCTGCATCCGTTGAGTTTGGCCGAGCTGGGACATCCTACTACGGCCACGCTGCGCCGGTTATTGACGCTTGGCGGTTTTCCCGAGCCGTTTTTCTCTCAGGACGAGCGCCAAGCAAGACGTTGGTCCCTCGACTACCGCACACGTTTGGTCCGCGAGGATCTTCAATCGCTCGAGAGATTTGAAGACCTTGGCAACATCGAGCTGCTGTTGTTACGGCTGCCGCAGCTCGTGGGCAGTCCGCTTTCTATCAATGCTCTGCGTGAGGACTTGCAGGTCAGTCATCATGCGGTCCGTCGATGGCTCGACGCTCTCGAGCGGATGTACGCTTTTTTCCGCATTCCACCTTTTGGCGCTCCCCGTCTTCGCGCGGTCAAAAAGGAACAGAAACACTATCATTTTGACTGGACGTTAGTTTCAGATCCAGGACCGCGTTTCGAGAATCTGGTGGCTTGTGCCCTCAAGAAATGGGTCGATTGGCAACGCGACGTTGAAGGTTTTGACTTCGAGTTACGGTACTTTCGCGACGTCGACCGGCGCGAAGTTGATTTTGTCGTCGTCGAAGGCAAAACTCCCAAGCTGTTTGTCGAATGCAAGTTGTCTGACGGGCCGGCAAGCACTGGGCTCCACTATTTGGTGCGGCGATTTCCCATGGTCCCCGCGTGGCAGATTGCCGCGGACGGCCAACGCGACTTTCAGACGCCCGAAGGAATTCGCTGCGCGCCGGCGCCAATCTTTCTCGCGACGCTGGTGTGACTACCTGTCGACCTGCCCGTAACCTCCAGGCATTTGCGCGCGAGCAACAATTCGGCGGTTCTAAGTTGCCCAGTCAGTCATCACCCCAGGATATCGTCGAACAGATGCGGCGTCTTTTGCACGTCGTCGATCACCCCAGTTTCGTGTTTAGATCCTCGTCACCTCGGGGGACATTCAGACAAACGGATTCGCAATGCCTGCAGCGATCGGCAATGACTTCCATCGAGAGCACAACAGCTTTTTCAGCTCCTTCTCCGCTTCGACCTTCTTCAGTAACGCGGGCCAAGTTTCGGCAGCCAGCACGATGGTGCCTCTGACCTCGTTTTCGACAGCGCGCGGCTCCATCCCAACGTAGCGCGCAGCCCGGTCGAGCTTTTTGATGGTGACGCCCGAAGGAGTCCGCGTTCCACCGAGCTTCAATGCCATTGTGGCGTCCCCAAAAGCGATTGTCGGCACGATGTCATAGGCGGGAGACAAGCTCGGCATAGTGCCGTCCTCGAATCTGAGTGCCCAATTCTTGAGGTGGGCGTCGCCGTTGCCGAGCAATATATTCACCGTGGTGCGACGTATTGCTTCCAGAATGGCGCCGCTGCTGTCGTCAACGAATCGGGACAATAGCTTCAGGTTCGTCTCTTCGTTGCCCATGGAGTACTTGCGATCGCCGACCGCGCCGAGAATCTGTGCGAAGTCTTCAAAGTGGACTCGCCGGCCGTCAACCCGATCGAAGCGGGGCACAACCAGAGCATACGCCCCATGGGCGACGAGCTCCCTGGGCAGACCTTGAATCTGATCAACAGGTGAGAGTCTGCATGGCGTTACATCGATCCCGGCTGCTCCGGCGAGTCGCATGCCCGCGTACTCGAGCTCGGGAAGGCGCGCGTAGTTTTTCGTAGGCAATTTCACGATCACGCGGCCCGACTGATTGCGGGCCGGCATGGTCAGGCGCATGCCCGCGTCGACCATCGAAAACTTTAGCTGCACGCCGGCGAGGGAGAATTTCACCAGCGCTTCGCCTTTTTCTTCGTCGCCCATATTGGAGATATCTTCGCCGATTCGATCCACATGAGCCGAGCCTTCATCGCGCACCACGACCATGGTTATTGAATCACAACCGAAACCTCACCCCCGAGCCGTGCATGCGCATCGCCTCGAAAATTGAAAGCCAGCAGCGTGGCTTTGCTGCCGTGTACGTCGGCGCAACGTCTGCGAGCGGACTGTGCCGTCAGCCAGGCTATGAGCCACCTGCTGAAGCGTCTAGGAGACTGTGTTTTTCGGGCTCACCTCACGAAATTCACTATTCCCGGTTCACTATTCAAAAAGCCGCAACGGTTTGGGAATGAAAACGGCGGGTGATTTCTCGTGAGCGATTTTCGTTTGACCGAAGAATGATTTAACAGCATACTGCTATTGAGATGGCAAGATCCCTTACAAGACCCCGTCCCGAGCTCGGCACGCGGTTGGTCGAATTGCGCAAAGCCGCCAAGCTGACTCAAACCGAGCTCGCCGAGCTCGTTGGCGAAAGCCAGACCAACATTGCGTATTGGGAACAGAGCGACAAACCGCCTCGCTCTGACGTTCTCCCCAAACTAGCGGAGGTCCTCGGTGTTCGCGTGGAACACTTGCTGACGGCTGAAACGCTGCTGGTCCGACGGGGAGGTCCTGTCGGGAAAGCCCGCCGCGTCTTTGAGGAAGTATCTCGTCTGCCTCGTCGTGAGCAGAATAGAGTCGTGGAGTTTGTCTCGGCGTTGGTCAGCCAATACAAGGCCCACGCCGGCTAGAGAGGTGCATTATGCAGAGAGCTATCGTCATCCGGGGCCACATTGCTGATCGCCAGCGGGTAGACCTCGATGAGCCCGTCGACGAATTGCGAGGCCAGGTCGAAGTTACATTGCGCGCAGTGCCCAACGACAAAGAAATGCCGCGCAAAAAAATCGCCGAAGTCCTTGCATCACTGAGTCACGGCACGCGCACACAAGAGGAAATCGACGCCGAGCTCGCCGATGAACGAAGCTCCTGGGGTGACCGATGAAGCCTCTTTACCTCGACGCTTCGGCCATCATTTATATGGTCGAGACACCGGGCTCGTTCACCGCGGCAACCCAAGAGCGCGTCAAACAACACACGAGCCAGCCAGACGGACGCCTATTGACCTCGCGTCTGTCCAGGCTCGAGTGCAGAGTGCGGCCCGTGCGCGAGCAAAATGCGAAGCGTCTAGCGGAATACGAAGACTTCTTCACCGCCGAAGACATCGTTGTCGCCGATGTCACCGCCGCCGTCATCGAGCGCGCGACCGATCTGCGCGCGCGTTACGGCTTCAAGACACCCGACGCGCTACACCTGGCGACGGCCATTGAACACGATGCCGGAACGGTCCTGACTGGCGAACCGGCGTGGAAGCGCTGTGCCGAAGTCGAGGTCGTGGTCGTCACGGCCAAGGCACCATAGATGACCAGCGCAGTCAAAGAGCCCACCGCAATGCGCGAGATCCTGGAGAGCCACTGGACGTCCGAGGAGATCGTGCGACCATGAAGTGCGCGAGCCACAGTTTGCGGACGCGGGATGAGATCAGCCGCGCGCTCGCCGAAGAAAGAAAATCCTGGGGGACCGCTGAGCCGGCCACAATTAATGAAGAGCGGTCTATCTGTTCCGCCACCCACGCACGAACAGATCACGGCCGTGTTCGGACGGATAGACCGTGTTCAAGTAGGCCGTCCTGGCACGGTTCTTGGAATTATGGGTACCAAATCGGCCGGGAAGTGCAAGAGCTTACAAACTTACCGTGGCCTCCCAAAGAGGCAGTCGCGCTCCATCCGCGTCGCTATTCGCGGCGCGAATCGTCCTGGCTCTGAGACTGCGAAACGCCCATGCGGCGGTTGCCATCGCTACAGGTGAGAGGTCTGACCCCAGGACATGGGCAACACTTCGATTGTAGCACAAACGCTGCGTACCAGCACGGCCGCGCCGCCGCCGAAGGCGGCTTACTTGAACGGCGTTATGTACAAGCGTTTCGTCGGCGATGCGCCGCTGAAACGAACTTGGCGGCGGCTGCTTGGTTCGTGGACTCGACCACCGCAGGTCGGGCGTGATCTGCTGCCTCGGCAATCGTGAGCCGTGCAATTTCGCCGGCGTCAACGCCGAGGTGAACTGAAAGTGGTTGGCGCCGGCGACAGCGAGGGAATGGCTGCGGCGCGAGCGAGTCGGTGGATTCGATGCCGCGGGAGTAGGCCCGCGAGCGACGGCCTGGAAACGGCCGAAATCACCGTCGCCGAGCTCGACCGGAAAAAACGATGGCCCTGCTTGCCCCTCCATTGCGCGATGGCGAAGGGGCCCTTGTCTTTGAAACTCTCTTTTTCGGCCTCGAGATCGGATCGACCGATCTCCGCGACTGTTCACGTCGCACACCCCTCGCTGTCGCTGGCGCCTCCGTCAGCCAGCCAAGCACTGCCTGGACGCCAGCGAAAAAGCACGGCACTCGTTGCCCATCGTCGGCCTCCGAAATGTGCTCGTACACGAATACTTTGGCGTTGACCGTGACGAGCTGTGGAATACGGCGACCATGGATCTTCCTCGGTTGAAATTAGAGCTCACAAGGATTCAGGCCGCTCTCCCTGGTGAGTCCTAGCTGCGAGCACGGGACGGGCCACCGGGCTGAAACCCTGGGAATTGACATCCCATTGCAATGCGGTATTCTATCATTGGAATACCAGAAGGGGTCGACTCCATGTTGTCCAAAAAGTTTGCCATCTCCGTTCCCATTACCGTCATGCAACAGGTTGACTTGGCTGCTCGGCGCCAAGGTGTTACGCGAAGCCGATTCGTTTCGAATGTGTTGCGTCGTATTGCCGACGCTCGGCGGGACGCTGAAGTCACGCGTCGGATCAACGAGCTGTTTGCTGATCAAGACGTGGGTGCGGAGCAAAAACAAACAGCACGTGATTTCAACTCGTTAGGATCCACTCCAGGAACAGAATGGTGATTCAGCAGGGCGACGTCGTATGGGTAAATTTTCCGGCGCCGCGAGGCTCGGCACCGGCGGGCCACAGACCAGCGGTTGTGCTGCAACACGACCGTTTCAATCGCAGCAAGCTTCAGACCACCGTCGTTGTCGCAGTTACGTCAAACCTGAAGTATGGCGAGCTGCCGGGTAACGTGCGTTTGCGCAAAGGCGAGGCAAACCTTACAAAGCCATCGGTGGTCAACGCTACCCAGGTGGCCACGGTCGATCGTAGCTACGTGGTCTCTGTCATTGGACACCTGTCGCAAGAACGCATCTTGGAGATTTGGCAAGGTGTTCGATTGGTGATCGAGCCCGCCGGCGTTTAGGCGACCGGCGTCGACCTGGCGAAGGGACGCCCGGGTACCGGCGGATCCCTTTCTTCTCAACCTTCACCAGAAGATGTTTGACCAGGTCTGGCGTTGGGCGGGAAAATTCCGCCAAAGCAACAAAGACATCGGCGTCGATTGGCGGCAGATTCCCATCGTCCTGCGCCAGCTGATAGACGATACGCGGCTTTGGTGCGGGCACCAGACCTACGGGTGGGATGAAATCGGCACACGGTTTCATCACCGGCTTGTGGCTGTTCACTGTTTCGCCAACGGTAACGGCCGGCACGCCCGTCTGGCAGCGGACGCGCTCATGACCGCAAATGGGCAAAAGGAGTTTTCGTGGGGTGCAACCGCAGGAACGATCTCGTTGATCAATCCAACGGATGCGCGTCATTGCTACATTCACGCACTGCAACGCGCAGACCAAACAGACTATTCGGACCTACTTGCGTTCGTTCGCTCCTGACTGCCACTTTATGTCCCTGTCTTGGGAACAATTTGGTCAGCCTCTCGAAAGGTGCCGCTCCTGTACGAGCGGGCATTTGGCGGTGTTGATGCAACGCACAAAGAGATAGGTCGGCTCCCATGAGAACGCCCCATATTAAGCAGGTGGCAATGTCCATCTCGAATGAGCGGTTCGTCGACCGGCGCGAAGTTGATTTTGTCGTCGTCGAAGGCAAAACTCCCAAGCTGTTTGTCGAGTGCAAGTTGTCTGACGGGCCGGCAAGCACTGGGCTTCATTACTTGGTGCAGCGATTTCCCAAGGTCCCCGCGTGGCAGATTGCCGCGGACGGCCAACGCGACTTTCAGACGCCCGAAGGAATTCGCTGCGCGCCGGCGCCAATCTTTCTTGCGACGCTGGTGTGACTGCCTGTCGACCTGCCCGTAACCTCCACGCATTTGCGCGCAAGCAACAATCTGGAAACTCAGCCGCACACCGTGCGTCGACCGCGGTTTATGTGGGTGACGCCACCAGCCAGGGATTAAACAAGGCCACACGGGTAAGCTCGTAGTCGGCGGAGCCGCGCGTGACCACGGTCAGACCGTGTAGCTGCGCCGTCGCAGCAATGATGAGGTCGGGCTGTGAGAATGTGTGGCCTGCCTTGCGGCCTTGCTCGACGAGTAGCCGCCACTTGAACATTACGTCCTCAGAGACCGACAGCACACGCTGCCCAAACATCGGTCGCAGCTTGTGCAGTAGCCAGTTTTGGAGATCGGCACGACGAATTGGATCGGCTACCATTTCGATTCCGAAACGGATCTCTGCGAACGTCACCGAGCTGATATACAATTGCTCGAGAGGTTGGGTGGCAACAAATGAAACAACCCGCGGTTCAGGCCGCGGCCGGCGCAGCTCGGAGATGACGTTCGTATCGAGCAACCAGCCAGTCATAGCGTGACGCCCCGTACGGGGAGCACTACGCGCGCAGGCTCGATGTGAATGTCACGGTGGGGGGAGGCCTGCAGAACCTCGATCAACATCTGTCCCCTTGGTTCCCCTTTGAGCCGGCGAAATTCCGTGGCGTCCACCACGACGACCGCGTCATGGCCATGAAGGGTAACCAGCTGCGGACCTTCTCCATGGGCACGACGAACGACATCACTGAAATGAGCCTTCGCATCCTGTAACGGCCAGCGAGGGGTTGGCAAGGTTGACGGTTTTCGACTGGCTTTGGCCTTTGCATTTCTCGTTCTGGTCATGCTGACTATAATAACAGCAGCTGGTGTCATATTCAAGCGCACAGGCAACGCTATGCGGAGTTGCCAAGGTTGACATATCAACCTTGTTCCAGACGCCTACATCGCCGCCCTCGCTATTGAGCACGGGCTCGAGCTCATCACTACGGACCGTGATTTCGCCCGTTTTCCTGGTCTCAAATGGAGGCATCCATTTGAGGTACACAGGACCACGAGCCACAGCTCAGGCATGTAGAAAAAGGAGACCAAATCCAATGCCAACCAATGCGAAGGGCACCCTGTTGCGTGTTCGTGGATCTTGACGATATGTAAGACAAATTGTATAACAATATCATGAAGTCGGTGTCGGTACGGGAGCTTCAACATCATTTGGCCGAGTCATTGAACGCTGCCGCGCGCGGTGAAGAGATCGAGGTGAAGCGTCGCGGCCGACCTATTGCTCGACTTGTTCCGGTTCCGGTGGCAGAGACGCACGCTGATTGGACCGGAGCCAAGACCCGCCTGCATGCCCAGTTTCCAGCATTGGTGCGCGGCAGGACAGTGGCGGAGTTCATCGACGAAGGACGTGGCGAACGGTGACCACCTATTACGACACCGGTGTTCTGGTAAAACTCTGGGTGCGGGAGATTCTGAGTGATGAAGTGGCGGATTTTGTGACGCAGCGTGGTGAGGTGATACCGTATACTTTTCTGCACGAGATCGAAATCAAGAACGCGTTGCGTCTAAAAGTTTTTCGCCGGGAAATCGTGCCAAAAGTGGTTGCCACTGCGATTGTGGCTATCGATGAAGATCTGCGTTTGCGGCGACTTGTAGAAGCTGCGCCCTCTTGGCAGGAGGTCTTTATGCGATGCGGCCAGATTTCGGCGACATCCACCGAGAAAATTGGCTGCAGATCCCTGGACCTTCTTCACGTAGCTGCAGCCCTCGTTTTGGGCTGCGATGAGATCGTTTCGCTAGACAACCGGCAACTTAGCGCCGCACAGGTCGCCGGTCTGCGCGCGACGAGGATCTGAGCCGCCCACATCCGCGCCACCGCCCACCGCTGCTTCACGAACAGCGCTCTCGGCGGTATCGCCGCGCCCCATGGCATGGCATCTACCGGTCTTGAGTTGCCCAGCCGATCATCGTCCCAGGAGCTCGTCGATCTCGCGGAAGAATCTCTCGGCCGGCACGATCTTGATGCCCGCAACCACCTTTTCTTCGTCGCCGCCGTAGATCAATATCCGCTCCGCCTGGGGATAGTCCTCATGAAAGAGCGCGAGCCCAGCGAAATCCGCGGGCCTGAGACGCGTTGAGGGTATTGAAAATCTCGTCATCGAGAAGATCGACATAGCTCGCGCCGATGTAGTGACGTCGCAGCCAGCTCGTCTTGCCGGTGCCGCGGGGACCGAAAAGGAAGAAGCTCCGGCGTAACGGCGGCAAAAACAATCGGGAATACATGAGGCCATTTCTCTGCACAAAATGGCCTCTGTCAACCCATATTTTGGATCTAGCTCACGTGGATAGAGGCCAATGCAGGCATCAACCTTGGCAGCTCACTCCTCCGCTCCTGACTGCCCCTTCAAGCTTCGAAGGGATCCATGATTTTCGCGCGGGTTTTGGCGAAGTCGCTGACGTTGTGGGTGACGATAGTCAGTCCGTGGCACAGAGCTGTAGCTGCAATGAGGCTGTCCTTGATCGGCA
>Ga0182027_10003269_pt1 | contig 25801 bp, 22 predicted proteins | sample 712E1DmetaG_FD_121300 | JGI IMG/M metagenome (GOLD analysis project Ga0182027, IMG submission 121300) | Permafrost microbial communities from Stordalen Mire, Sweden - 712E1D metaG (Illumina Assembly) | ecosystem: Environmental > Terrestrial > Soil > Wetlands > Permafrost | place: Sweden...
GTTTCGAGAGTTCCTGGATGCTCTCGCCTATCGCTACTGGGACGAGTCGGCCAATCCGGCCTATCGGACCTTCCTTTCGCCTTAGTAACTTGCCGGCAGAGCAAAAAAAAACGGTATGCCTGGCTAACATTTAGCATACCAACAAATGCAGTCATTAACACAATTCCTTATTATCAAAGTAAATAATGATGGCATACCTACCATCACTAACCATCATTTTCTATCGTTTTCAAGGCGTTTTGGCTACATAACTGGCTACACAGTAGAACGTTATGCGAAACATATCATGGGAATTTATGGTTTGCGATAACCAAACCTCGACTCACTCAAATTTTTAATTTCTTGACGCGAACTTCATAGAGCGCCCTCCCCTACCCTTCTTCGAAAGTGGCAATGAAATGAAATTCAAGGCAAGGGTTCCAAGGTGCATATACGACTAGAGTATTGGCCCTAAATTGGGGAGGGCCACGCAGACCGCGAAGCAATGCATAACGATCGACGCGAGATCCCGAGCCCTCCAGGGCAGGCCCAATGGATGCCTTCGGTCCTCGGATAGGATATAGTGGAGGAGCACATCCCCAAGAACAGTGAGGAAGGAATGAGCGTAAAACTAACATTTAGCGGGAAAGACACTTCCTTGGCGATTTCGGAGCTTGAGCGTCTCTGGGCGAAGGGAGACCCCAATGCCGTCTATGATCGCTGCTTCGCAGAGGATGTCACTTTTAAGGTCTTCGTCGAAGTCATGAGCGCCTTGAATAAGACATCCTTTTCGCCGACCAATCACTATGAACTATGGCAAGCCCTGGGAAAGCTCCTGGTAGATAAGCCCACGACGAGCACCGGTAATTTCCTGTTCAACCAGAGGGTGCTGCCCGGCAACGGTGAAGCCACATCACTCTGCGCGAGCGATGATGGGATGGTGCTAGCCTATCTGACATTCGCGGCAGCCAAGCTCCAGGATGAGGGCCAGATAAAAGGCCTATCGAGGACTGAACTAGCAACGGCTCTGGAGAGGAAAGAGGCGATCGAGGAACCCCGCTTAATCAACATCATCAAGCTGAGGCCCTACGAGGTTCGGTCGGTCGATGTTCCCCAGGATAGTGACGGAAAATCTGGAAATAGCTTCAGACTCTTGGGCATCGATACTGACACGATCTATGCCATAGAAGAAAAAACCAATGACCAAAAGCATCTGTATCGGATTCCCCTGGATGGCACACCCAAACGAGATTGCTGCCTTAGCTTCAGGTGTCCCGACATGTGCTATCATCTCGACCTGCGACAAGGGCGATTCTGCTATTTCGATCTCGATTCGGTATCGCTGGTCGAGACGTCACTCTTCGGGGAACGACGAAGTTCAGTACCCTTGCCGATGGTCGAAGGCCCCGGCGTGGAATCCCTCCATCAGCTCGTCGTAGCTCCCAATGGCAAAGACCTGGTCCTAACCGTCAATAATAGGATCGAAGAACGACGCTATGTGTTCGCAGTCGTTAGGCGCGAACTTGGTGCGGAGAGCGACGGGACGTTATCGGTGCAGATCCGTTGGTTCCTGAAAAAGGACCTTCGGAATGCCCAATTTCTGACCTGCTGTGCATATGGCCCATCCTTCAATCCAAGGGGGACCCATAGTGAACAAGGCGCCTTCTATTTCCTCGATGCTTCTGGGCAAGTTTTCCAGATCGAGTCGCGGGATCTAGAAGAGGCAAAGGGGGAGCTCGAGGAGCTGGACGGCATGGACGTCTTGAAGCCCTTCCAAGCGATCTCCACAGGCGAGAAGAGCCTGTTTGCCCAGATGGCTATAGCCCGGCAGTTCCCCATCGTCGCGACGACCAGCCAGAAGCCGAGCACGGTCCGGATATGGGATTCCGCCCGGAAGGTCAGATTGCTCGAATTAGAAAGCCCCAGGCCCATCGATGCAATTCTATTCGCCCACAATGACCAAATGATCGTTACGGTCTCGAGATACGCCGACAAGATGTGGGGCAATGTAGCTGTGACCTACCTGAATTATGCCTTGCTTCTCGGGAAGCCTCCCATCCAGCTCTGCGCCGAAGATTATGTCCGCATCAAGCCGCTTATGGAGATTGCTCCCACCGATACCGATCTCAAGCTGCTCGAGTGCATGATCAAATATTTCAGCACAATGAAGAAGGCGGATACTGCATCGTAGCTTACATAGAAAGGATCCAAGTATTCACTTTCTATTCCAAGCGCCACTTCCTTATCTCGGTGAGACGCGGACGCGTCCCCGACGCGAAGCCCAGGCTTATGATCGGCCATCATACTGAGACAATAACCGAGCACTATACCGTCCTTCTCGAGGAGGATTACACGAAGATTAGGAAGGTTCAGGAGGACGTGTTCGGGGACAGTAAACGGGCATCATGAATGCCCTCTAGCCCCTAAGCAATGACCTCGGCCGCATCTTGTGGAATGACATGGTAATGGCGGAGAATCATCGATATAGAATTTGCAACTGGCGCCAATAGGACATGAGGTTCGCCCAAGAAGGGGAAGCATGACAGAGAAGACGACGAAGGCCGATCTCATCGAGGCCATTCATACCAATGGAGTGCTGAACCGTAAAGAAGTCCATGGTCTCATTGACGCCCTGTTCAAGGAGATCAAGGGCGCGATATTGGCCGGCAAGATCGTCGAACTCCGGGGCTTCGGTACGTTCGAGGTGAAGAAGCGCAAGGGGCGAAAGCGGGCGAGGAACCCGAAGACCGGGGAGATCGTCGCCGTCGAGGATCACGGGGTAGCAGCGTTCCGGCCAGGGCGCGAGCTCAAGAAAGGCGCATGGTCGGCTAAGCCAAATGAGTCAGTTCAGAACTAATGTCCGACAGTCTGTAAGAAGGAGGTTGTATCAGGGGAGCCCCTAGAGATTAGCGGAATCAAGTCCTTCGAGTTAAAATCGAGCAGAGACAGCAGGCGGGAGATACCAAGAATTTTTCTTGTTAATGTTATCGATCTTCAGTCCATTTGAAATGGAGGAAGAATAATGCCGATCGTGAAACTGAATCGGGGTGAACTTGAAGTCCAAGCTGAAATGCTTGAATACCTGCATCAAAGAGTCTTCGACCCAATACTGAATTCCCCTGCGGCTTCTCAATCCGCGAAGGCAGGAGCAAGACTCACGGCCTTTAGGCTCGGAGAGTTTTTAAATACACCAGATGGTGCATAAAATTCATCATTTCTTCTGGTCGGCGATATCCGGGACTGAAAAGAGCATTCGTTTCTTCGATATCCTAAAAGCAGAAAAACTTCCAAGTTTCGAAGCCGAATTGGATGAATTCCGTCGATGCTGGGAAAACGATTGGAATCGAAGGAGAAGGCAGCGATAACCAAGGAAAGCCAAAGCTCTGGATAGTAAATTGGAACCACCGACTCTTAAGGTTGCGAATGTAATTACTTATATAGTATAATATTGTATGGATTTGGTATGTCACGGTTCTGGATGGTTTTAGGCCAACGACCAGGCCATTCCTTTCGGATAGATTAGCATAGATTGGGTGGGTTGAGGTGAATTTCTACGTAACAAATTCACGTAACAGATAGTATAGGTAGTCTACCTGGTATGTCCTATGGTTGGACAACTTATTATACTTCCTAAGAAGGTCATAAACCACAATTGCACGGTGCTGTGAAGCGTTGTATTCTGTAAAAGGTTATTATCTAATACGCAAATACTGAAGTTGTGATAGGAGATTTTGTGAGATCAATTGTGAACTCACTCTATGTGAAGACTGACCTGACTGCTACGAGTCTATCTACAGGAGCCCTTGGGCAAGTAGTACTTAAGCTTTTATACGATTCGGACGCCCCTCTCGGAACTAAGGAACTGTCAAAGCGTGCCTCTGGTGTCGCTGGCTGTACTATCGGGGAAACGAGGATCACCGCATCGCTGCTTGCTTTGGAATCAGCGGGTTCGCTTCATCATAGGGGGGCTAACTACGAACTCCGAACTACCAAGAGAGAAGAAATCCGATGTAATCTCGAGGCGCGTCAATCACGAATCAATCTGATCTATTCCAAGTATTTTGCGAATCCGCACTACGACCAGGTTCAGATAGAAAAATGGCAAAATGATGTCCTGGTGGAGTTCTTCACCAAATATGCGACAATTTGGATTAATGAAGCAACTGGAAAAAGTTCCGGTGATCATTCTTTTAGAGCAGATAAATCGATTGTTGTGAATGGTCGGATTTTTGATCGGCACTTCATTAAAACGGAGCATCGTGAAGCGCTTACCATTGGAATGATGGATTTCCTGGCAAGCAAGGAGCCTCCTGAGTCGGCAGTAATGTGGGATTATGCAAGTTCAGCTTTTGCGGCAAAGCTAATTGCTTCACGCGTCTTTTCGGACAAGTCAGTTTCGGACCTTTTGGGACGATCTCTCGCAATTCTTGACACAAATATATTAATGGGACTCGACCTAGAAAAGGATGGTTTCTCAGACCTCTATGAGCGGTTAGCGTTGTGCCTGAAACAAATAAATGTAAGAACTGGTTGTTTTGTGATAACTAAGAATGAGTATAAAAGGGTAATTGAGGTAAAAATTGCTGAGGTTGATCGAGCATTTAGGAAATTCTCTAGAGCTGTCCTTGAAGAAACTGATGACGTATTTATTCAAACTGCCTTGCATCGTGGGTGCTCCACAACTGATGATTTGCAAACATTCTACTCCACACTACGAACACCACCTGATGTTTTCGGTGATCATCTGCCTGTCGAGGTAATTGATAATAGAGAGCTCTCCGATTCAATTGTCTCAGGTGAAATGGACGATAAATTGAAGAGCCAGCTTAATGAGATATATAAGTCGCGGCATCGGCAACAGGATAAAAGAGTTGCGAGCCTAAGTCATGATGCCGGTATGGTCACAGGAGTCAGAGTTCTTCGTAGTTCTGAACGGACTTGGATTCTTACAAGAGATGGCTCTTTAGGTGCATATTCAAAGGCCTTTCCAGAACTTGGTGACTATCCGCTATCAATAAGCCTAGAGACCCTAATTAACCTGTTGGCTGTCAATGACGCAGGTACTAATGGAAATTCTACGGACTTCGGTAGGATTTTTTCTGCCTTTTCCAACCACCGGGTGTTTCCGGGCGCGGTTATGCAGGTTGAGGACTTAACACGATTGATCGATGTTGAAGCTCAGTTTGCCGAACTACCTGCGGATGAGATTGATATCATGGCTCGAAAGGTAAATAAACTCAGGTTTGATGGAGCTTCTGATGGCGATGTCGCGATAGAAATAAGTCGTACATTCCAGAGATACAAAAAAAGATTTGAAACACAGCTGGAAGAACAACAGAGAGCGACTTCAATCACAAACACCCTCCTCGAGGGAGAAACAATTAGAAGCAAACGACTCGCGGATAGTCTTCGCAGTGACTTGGCTAGAAAATTTAAAAGAAGGTGTGTGCGAAAGTTATTAATTGAAGTTATTGGATTTGGATTACTATGTTTGATCGGCATTGCTTTCGTATTATTTCTCATTGGGCTTTATTCTCTTAATAACCAGGACGACAGTACTGTCAAAACAGTGATTGGTGTCAGTATTAATGTGCTTTCAACAGTCATCCTTGAGATTCTCTTCTTTTGGCCACGCGCTTCAAAAAGGTACAAAGAGAGAATTGACGAATTGCCAGAAGAAATTGAGAGGAAGATTAGGGCCATAGAAGAAGGGACCCCTTAACCAAATAACGGGGCAAGCTCTTCAAGATCACGATAGATCGTCTGGAGCGCGCGCGATGGTCAGGCCTTATATCGTTAGTCCTTGAAGCGGTTTTCCGTGGACACAGTGTGTTTGAGATCCAGATGATCGTGCAGGGCACTGCGTCAAGGAAAATGTTGAGCAATGCCTTGTCGATGAGGTCGTGACCGTCGCACCGAGTCTTCGAATTCAGAATGGAGTCGGCCTCATCGATAATGAGGATTGATTACCATCCAATATGGCTCGCTGATTCTAGTCCCCATCATAGTAATGAGAATTAAAGCATCCTATTTATAAAGAGAGCCTCACGCGGAGGGGCCTTACCAATCATTTTCCCTTGGAAAGCTCTAGCCCATTCCGCGGCCTGATAGGTTTTTCAATGTTGGATGAAGGTTCGGCTACCCATGCTTCGAGCTCATCTATTGATTGCGGCTTGCGTCCGTTCTGTTCCTCAAAACGAAGTAGAAGTTCTGTGGCTAGTAATAGACGATCATTGTCCATATCATTTTTAATTCCCATTCTGCTATTTTCTTTCTTTCCTGGTTGTCGGTCATGATTTCCGTGGTGGCTTGGCCTTCGCCGCAAATGATATCCCCTTTCTCCTTCCATGAAACAAGCCCCAGCCCGTGAGGGCTAGGGCGCCCGATCAAGTCCAGGACGTCAGCACGGCAGCGTTGTGCTGCTGTGAGTGTCACCATGGAGCCGCTGATGGGCTCGATGACCTAGCCCTTGCTAGAAAGAGCTTCGACGATAGCCTTGAGCACCTTTTTCTCCAGACAGACGCGGAGCTCTTGGGTCGTCTGCATCCGGGTTATGGCCTTGGAGTCCTCGGCGAAAAGCTCGGATGGGTGTATTTCGAGAGCAGCGGCGATCTTGTTGAGGTTCTCGGCGGAAGGGAAGCGTTTGCCGATCTCGATGTTCCCAATGAGGGTGGTCGAGCAGCCTACCCTCTCAGCGAGTTTCATCTGAGAGAGCCCAAGGATTCCCCGGCAACGCTTCATATTCCGTGCCAGTAGCTCGCGGACGTCTGTCATGGCACGGCCTCCCGTGCCAGAGATTGTCACTTGTAGTGGGCTCGGCCTCAATAATCCCTAAGGTGTTGCGTATTGGGTCCTTGAGGCTATAATAGACAAAATATTACAAGGAGGCTCTTGTGGATATTCTAAAGGTCCTAGCGTTCAATAACGACCGGGCGGTGCGAGAAACTGTCGTTTCCTCGATCTTCAACTATCTCCTCGACCCGCACGGAGATCATGGATTTGGGAGTACGTTCCTCGGCAAGTACCTTGATGCGCTCAAGGGACACTTGCCATTCATCGACAAGAGCCTTCTGGCCGGTATAGAGGCTTACGCGAAGAACGATGACCTAGATATCGAGGTTATGCCTGAATGGGCACGAGGGAACGAGGAAAGCCTGAAGTATCGAAGACTTGATTCTCTCCTGCGAATCAGAAATAGAGATCAGCTTTACCTAATCGGGACAGAGATCAAGATCTACGCGGATTCCTCGTCGGATAAGGATCAGCTCGATGCCTATGCAGAGATGCTCGTAGCGCAGAAGAACATCGCTGTCGAGGAAGAAGGCATCGACGTGGGGTCAATTAGCACGGCGCTGGTGTATCTCGTTCCCGGAGACTCTGGGAAAGCATTTTCCTTCGCGAGCAGCTCCTCGAAGTATTGTGAGTCCCTCGGAATCCATGGTGTCGTTATTGTTCCCTGGTGGAATCCAGATTCGGGGAGAGTCAAGATTGAAGCTGGGCATAAGGTCGTAGATGTAGCCATGGACCAGCTTCTACGGGAGCTCCTTGATGCTGAGTTGCACGGTGACATTTCGCCGGTAGATAAGCAAGCCGCCGATGCTGTGAGAAGCCTCCGGAATGCTAGCCTCAAGCACTTCGATTTTTCTGTTCCTGTCAGTAATGCGAGTGATGCCCGATTCCCAACGAATACCGATTATGAAGACGCACTCGAGCCGGACCAGAAGATATTGCTCGATTGTTTCAGGGCAGCCGCTAAGGCAGAAGGGATTAAGCGGCCGATAGCTGGGAATCCGCGTCATACCAGCATTGGGATTCCTGCGAAAGAAAATCCGCGCGATGGGAATAATACCCTCTGCCGAATACTCACCGTGCAGTCGTACGAGGATCCGATTTCACGCGGGGATTTTGTGCTTCAGTTGTCGACGCCCGTTTATGAAAAGGGCATCTCGAAGATAGAGGAGATTCTCCAAAACTTTGTAATCAAAGCGCGTATGTCGGATAGGGATGAGCGAGGCAAGCCGTACTATCACGAAAATGGAAAACAAAATGAGGAAGTATATAGAATAAGCTTCCAGACTTCGGCTAAGAAGCTGGAGCTCCAGGATCAAACAACCATTACAGGGCAATTCATCGCTCTACTGAAAGCGCTCAAAGAAATATTCATGCAAAGAGCATGATGGTTGAGCTATCATTTCCAGAGTGTTTTAGGAAGCCGAAAAAGGTCAACCGGAGGTACAAATGAGACAGCTTATCGTTCTGGTCATCTTTTTATTCACGACTACGTTCGTATTTTCCCAAACGATATATCAAGGGAATGGAGCAGATGTATCTGATCTCGCGGTCAGCATTGTTGCAGATAGCGACACTTATTCCGGAGACGAGATCGTAATTGATAACTATATATTCCCCCATCTTCAGTTCCGTAGTGGAATTGCCTATTTCGAAGGAAATCCTTGGTTCGGAGATCCAAAAACTGCGTGGCTCGACGATAGTAGTAACATATTTCATAGTAACAATATTGATGTTTATTTCCATCCTCAGAAGGATGATCGGGAAGCATTGAAACTAGTTGTCCAGATGAAGGGCAAGTACTACAACAGCCCCCAGGTCGTTAAGATTAAAGCTAAAGCATATAAGACAAAATTCCCCCACAACCCGCAGGAATACATCGTAATCTTAATTGAGGAGCTGAGTATTACAGGAGTAGTGTATAAGGGCGAAATCCCAGATACCCTTTTTAAGCAATAAGGTGTCACGAGTTGAAAATGGCGAGGTAGCAAGGATACCAAAATGGACAAACTATCGGCAGAGTACCAGAAGAAATTCTCAGATAGGCTTTTCTTCAATGACACTGTATTGGAGAGTGTGGACCTGAGCGCAACGCTCCACGGCGAATCGAAAACGAATCCGCTGAGCAGTGCGGCGGCTTGCATGAATGTCCTCGGGTCCATGATGTTCGACAAGGAAGACTTGAAGGGTTACTTGAATGCCCTGGGATTAGGTGTGACCAAGGTCTACGAGTTCCCGAGCGGGGCTGATGTCGGAGGGCAGGTATACAACGATAGGGGCTGTGTCGTCTTCGAATGGGTAGGGCCGAAGGCATCGCCGATCAATGAGAAAGGTGGCGGACGAGGGCTGAACCGGACCAGTGTCGATGCCTTCATCATCGCCGAGATAGACGGTGTGGTGACGCAGCTATTGATCGAATGGAAGTTCACGGAAGGCAAATCGAGGCCGATCGTCTTGAACAAGTTCGGTGGACAGAAAGGCATCGAACGCCTTAGGCGATATGCTTCCGTGCTCGCCGATATGCGAGGGAATGGATTCCCTTTCGCCTTCTCGGAGGAAGGCGGGATAGGGCTCCAGGATTTCTCGACCGACCATTTCTATCAGCTACTGCGGATGACTCTGCTCGCGAGGAAGACGACGCCCATGAGGATCGGGGATATCGAGGTCCAGGATTATAGGGTCGTGCATCTTTCCCATTCTGGTAATGACAAGATCAACGTCGTCCAGCCTGAGTACGCGAAGTATTGCCCTGGGATTCAGGGAATGGTTGGCAAGGGATTCTACGAGGCCTGGAGGAGCATTCTGGCTCCCGAGGAGCAGAAGAAGTTCGTAGCGGCTCATTGGGATAGTGGCATAAAGAGCATCAAGAATGCAGCCCTCAGGGAGTACCTCGCCGAACGATATGGATGAGCCCGGCATTCAAGCCCAAAATATGCGTTCTAGGCGGCGATAGAGCCTCTAGCAAGTGCGATATGGGTACACCCCGTATCTTTTCCCCCTGAAAGACCGTCAGGCTATCGCGTATATATGAGAGAGGCCCGCTCCAATGAAGGGGCGGGCCTCGTTGCTATTTGAGGAAAGTGTACCGGGACGTGAGATAGAGCCGCCAGGGCTCGAGTTCAGGGAAGCGGTCGACGGGTGCGTGCGAGAGGAAGTCCTCGGCTGTGATCGCCATGAAGTCCGAGGGCTCGATGAGAAGCTGTTGCCAGACCTCGTAGGAGTCGCGGCCGAGCTCGCGGAAGTGCGGCGAGGTGACAGCCTTGAGCTCGCGGTTGCCCGATGCGTAGACATGGACAACCTTGACCCGGTCGACTTCGGGGATGCCCACTTCGATAATACGTGACGCTAGGAGCTGCTGGCGCAGGAGCTGATAAAATGGCTCGTAGAGAAAGTCTTCCACGCGTGAGGCGATCGAGAGATCGATCGGTGTGAACTCGGAGTAGAAGAGCTCGCGGTACGAGTCGATACGGTCGGTGCCATCGGTGCGGAAGCGCTTGTAGGCCACGCCATACGATTCCGAGAACTTGACCTCGATAAGAAGCATGACACGTTGGCCGGTCGTGGTCTCGTACATGACCATGGCATCAATTGAGGTTGAGCCTGCTCCCCTTTTCCGATCAGCCCCGAGCTTCGGTATCTCGCCTAAGTAATTCGTATCGCCGATCCATTCGAAAGCGATGAATCGGTCCTCCTCGACTGGGACCATGTGAGAGATGTCGGGGAAGTGTGGGAGGAGCAAGGCGGCGAGGGCCTCGGGACGATTGATGAAGGGGAAGAGGGCATTTACACAGAAGATCTGGGAGGAGCAGAGATGGTTCGAGGGGAGACCTGGGAGGGCCGCACCGTGCCAGACTATGCCGAGGCGGTCGAAGGTGGCGAGGGCGTCGTTTCGGATTTCATGGAAGAGGTTGAACGACGCGTATTCCAGGGGGAGGCAGAAGGGAAACATGCGGGAGTAGTAGAGTCCCGGTGTTTTGGCGAGGCGCGGAAGCGTTTTGGTCTGAAGCTTCCAGCTAGTTTGCATCTTTTTCTGAGCAGCAAGAAAGGTCATATGGTGGGTACCTCCAGATTAGTTGTGATGGATCAGGCAGAAGCGCTCGCTACAGCGCTCGCATTGCGGACGACCTTCTCGGAATAGCCGAGCATCTTGAGCACGCCTTGGCGATCGCGGGATTTGCGAGCCTGGCTTAGGATCCATTCGCAGTGCTTATCGGTGAGAGCATCGAAGTTCTCGTTGAGGAAGGCTTCGAGGCGGCCGAGAAGGGTCTCGACGGATTCATCAGGGAAGCGATCGCGATGATCGGATGGGTGCTCGAAATTCGTGGCCGAAGAAGGAGCACTGAGAGGTTCAAGAGAAGGAGAAGCGATGGAAACCGGGCTCTCGGCCGTGGCTGTAGAAGCGAGTGAGGCAGACGATTCGGCTGCCTGGGCTAGATCGGCTGCGGTGGGCGGTACTGGCGCGGCCGGGGCGAGGGATTCAGCATCGGGGAGTTCCGAGGGGTCATACGGAAGACCACCAAGTTCATCCGGAAAACATAACCTAAAACCTTGCGATATCGCGACCTTCTTGAGCTGGAAGCGCGGTTGCTTGGTCCAGAATGCGGTCAGAGTACCGTCCTTCTTCTTTTGCACGGCCTCCTGCCAGTAGGCCTCGTGGATGAAGGGTTCCGCCCAATCTTTCCTATGGATTTCCACGATTGCCTTCATGTTCTCGCCCTCGCCTTCGATCCGCGTAGACCAGCCATCTAGCTTGCCGGTACGCTCGGCCCTTTTCAGATAGACTTCGTAGCCGACGACGATGGACATGCGGCGATACTCGCCTTCGCCATACACGACGCAGTGGACTTCCCGTCGGAAGGGGTTCAGGCGAAAGGCTTGAGCGACCTCGATGAACTGGAGCTTTTCGGTCTCTGTGAGCTGGGAAGCAAGACCGAAGGCTTTGAGGAAGTCGAGGATTGTCTGCTTCGGAATGTCGGGGATAGCAAGCATTGTGGGCGGGGGCTCCCGGATCGCGGCCGGGAAGGGAGACACGTTGGTCATGGAGACCTCCTATGGGATGGGATCTCCAATATCAGTAGAGAATGAATGTCTCTTAACGCAGAACAAATGTGATTTTACATTGCTTCATAGAGGAGGCGTAGCCGGACACGGATGATAGAGAGAATTTCGTCCCATTCTCTTTCCGGAAGATGGCTGCGTTTGATAAAGGCTTTCCATCGCATCAGTGCCGCTTCGGAGTTCGCAAACGAAAGAGAAAAGACAATTGGCTCAGCGGGCCGAGGCGTTCCCCTCTTCTTGAAGGTCGCCCTCATTGCCGTTGAGAGCTCTTCATCCGGAATGTCATAGTTTTCGAGGAGATAGGCGACATCCCAGAAGTCCTTCATACGGCTGTTGATATCGGCTAGGGCGACCATAGCCTCGAACTTCTCCGCGATAACTGTGGATAGAGGATAGGACAGCAGAGAGAATGAACGCCCGTCTACCAGGATCGGGTATTCAATCTCACGACATGGCGATTCTACGGCATCGCCGAAACCTATATCGACTTGAATGGTGTTTCGGATGTTTCCGAGATAGCAGGTTATGCGGATTCTAGTACCATGGTATTCATTGCCTTCGGTGATGTCCTCGACTTCCAGAGAGTCTTCGTCGAAGCGAAGGGCGTCATCCTCGCTCGCCGCCGTGATCACGGAGACGGCGGATTTGATTTCGGCTGTGTCATTGGCTATCCCCCGACCCAGGAGATCGATGTCTTTGGTCGTGCGAGACGAAGACTCCGATAGACACTGAAGAAGAAGGCCTCCCTTGAGGATAAAGCGATCCCGATAGGGAGAGGCCGACAGACGCCTCAGGAAGCCTTCATGCACATAGAGTAGCGTCGCATACTGGAAGGTGATCTTCTTCCGATCCGCCACGGTTTTGAGCCGCGTGGCGATAGAGGCTTCTCTCCCCGTCATGTGAGCGCCTCGAGATAGCCACGCATTGAGCCTTCCATGCGGAGGAGCTTTGCGTATTCGAGGAGCCGAGGTATATCCCTGCCGCGGCCCTTGAGGTACTCCCTCAGGGCTTCCAGAGTGATATCGAGACCTAGGGAGTTCCGGAAGCGGACGATGTCGCAAATGGTCTTCTCACGATCGTAGACCTGGACGATGCCTGCCTCAGTAGCATGCTCTATGACTCCTAGGTCAAAACGAGTTCCTGAGAACGAAAACAGTCGGATTGGAGGGGTGTTAGGGAGGGCGATGCGGGAATCGCGGCGAATGGCGAGCTGGACCTCTGGCGGTTCCCAGGTGCCGATACCATGAACCGAGAGAGCAGTACCGAGGCAGAATACCCCGCAAGGGACAGCCTTCTGGATATCAACGAGCTCGGAGCTTTCTGCTTGCTTGGAGAGGGCATAGAGACCGCGCTTCAGGCGTATGATAGCGCCAGATTCGACGAGGGCTGCAAGTTGGGCGGAATGAATCCCCTCCGCCCGGAGCGTCTCGGCTTTGGCATAGCCGCCCTGCGCAGAGAGGAAAGCGATGATCTTTTGCTCAGTCTCCTGGGTCATGATAGACCATGATAAAACACACCACAGTATTTGGCAAGTGTGGTACGTTTAATCACAAACCGTGAATTATTATTCCACCGAGTGCCAGCTCAAGGATTTCAATGAGTGATAGGTAGAGGATAGCATAAGTCCAGTGAGACAAAAATAGTCCATGCGAAGAGTTGTGTCTGGAATCATTGAGCTAAATAAAATCACGAAGAGGGATTTGAATTTCCTGTTCAAGATTTTCGACCTCGATCGTAATGGCTGTTCTTATCGGCTCATAGATTTCAATATCTTGATTAATAGCTTCAATGCTAACAGCTAAACAATACTTTGCTTTGAATGCAGCCCCCCATCCTTCGTGGCCACGAACAGCTATGCAAAATGCGTCAGGAAGTTGGTTGGACTTAACAATTACCCAGTCCTTTTGAAGAGTGCCTTTGTTCCTGGAAATATCATTTGCTTGGCCTCGATTTAATGCGGAGCCAATGGCCCATAAAAATGCGCCGTCATCATTAATTCTATGGTTTTCGGATAGCATCCTTCGTTTGAAAGTTTCTGGATCTTCTCTTATATTGCTGCTTTCCCATTCAAGCCAAGTGGATAAGTATCTCTTTATTGTTCTCCTAGTTCTTCTTGGTTTTGCTGAATATGAAAGGGTAACTTCAATTAGATATTCAATATCTTCACCAATCTCATGTAACTCTCTTGGGATATTAATTTGGTAGATATGAGCATCTCTGGTCCCAAGAGCGACTTCATGTTCCGTTATTAATGTAACCCTATAAGGGTTATTCTCGGTTGCTCTTGTAGCATTAGGAATACCGTAGCCAATGTGCCTTAAAACATCCGCATATGATCCAGGGGGGATTGCGTTAGTCCATTCTGGCCATCTGGCTGATTGAGCAATAAGTGCTCTGTATAATAGGGCGGGTGAATTAGGGAAAAGACGTTGAATCTGCAAGGCAATACTAGAGACCTTGGGGGCAGAAAAAGAAGTTCCGACGCAATCCTTTGCAAATGCCGGTCCTTCCGGAGACACGCGAAGCAATGTCGGACATCCTTCAGGTGGCGTTGTTAAGGTTAGTAAATGCGTATCTCTGTTAATTGCATATGTTCCACCATATTCGACAACATCTGGCTTGATCGTATCCCAAATACCAGGTCCAGAGCGTGAAAATGAGGATGGTTCATCTTTTTTCCCTAATGAAACTATGTCTTCGGTCACAATGGTCGAGATGTTTATTGAACCTACCGTAAGGGCTTGAAGGCTTTGTGACGGATTGCTAATTCGGGATAGCTCTTCACTTAAGTAATCCGGGTACATTATACTAGCACCAATGTAGGCCTTAATAATGCTTTGCGGAATATTCCCTGCGGCCTGGATAACAAGAACATCATTTTCATAGCTCTGCTTATCGATTTCAGCGGCCCAGGCAGACATATGTCCCAACCTACATCCTGACGATGATGCTATTGAGTGATTTACTATCTTTGTTTTTTTCTCCTCAGCAACACAGTATTTATCAATGATGTCTTTAAGCAAGAAAGGCGGAGAAATATCGTTCGGTAGGAAATTCATCTCATTAAGAACTCGTATATTACGAATCCAAAATTGGAGTTTATAAGTACCTTCGGTGGGTATTTCTTTTGGATATAAAACCGCCCCGGCAACTCTTGTTCCGTGCCCACCATCCCGAACTAAATCAGAAACGTCCGTGGTGTCCTTTAGCAAACAAAGGGATTCCGATGCTCGAATTGAAGGCTGGAGGTACTTATGCCCTTCCTGAATGCCACTATCGATAATGCAAATAATTGGGGCATCTTCATCGGGTGGCATTAGGACAATTTCCTGTTCCGGTTGATATCCGTTTTCACTCGACGATTCTTCTTTTTCAAATTTGTCAGGCAATGATATTTCAAAAACATAGCCGAAGTTTTCGGCAAGATCTCGTAATCCTTTGCCGGATATTATTACCCTTACTGTAAAGCTATCTGGCAATTCGGAGATCATTCTGATACCATCAATATTGGAGCAAATAGTTCCATCGTAATTAGCAATAAAGGCAACTAGCAAATCCTCTCTCTTTAGTTTTAGTTCGTCCCATTCAGCATATTTTTCTGCAAAACTTTGTTCCCATGTTCTAAATCTGTCACTGAAGTGATTATCGGTTTCGTCTTCTTTTTTTTGTGGGTATTTAGGCAGCGAGATATTGCCAGCACACTCAATACCGATATCGACAGCGTAGTTGTTATCGTTAGTAATTTCATGCCATTTCGAGTATAGGTCTTCCGACAATATTTTTTGTAAACGATCGGCATCATCCTTCATCCCATATATTCTGGCTGGAGAATCACTTTTTAAGTTATACCGAGCAATAAACCTATCAAGCTTATCGTTGAGTGTTAAAAAATCAGCATCTTCAGTGGCTACAATAACAAACCCATCTTCAATTTCCGAGACGATTTCGAATCCCAGCCCGCGCAGGAATTCAACATCTGAATCGGGATCAATTTCGAGTAGTACTGGTATGCCCGCATGCAATGCTGGCAAATTCTGAATAGCACGCTGGCGCTGCTTTTCTTTCCAAAACCTGGAAACCTCAGAAGCTCTCTGCTTTAATGCTCCGCCGTATGCTATGCGGTTTTCTCTGTTTTCTTGTGTTCTCGGATTGGAAGCTGATCCTCCCCTGAGTTTGGGGATCCCCTTGATAACAAGAGGTAGAGGCAAATGCTCATAAGCGCCTTCTTGCCTTGGCATTAAGATGCCTCCTAAAATTTAAATGTTATTTCTTCAATAGCTTTCTGGATATGAAGATTGCTGACTATGTTAGTATTATCAAGGACACAAAACTTGGCTGCATTTTGTGCGATTAAGTCGATTTTTGCATATGAGTTACCAACAAGGTTATCAGCAATTGTGTCCCAAGGGATAGCCGAATCAATATTTATTGATGAAAGCGTCATTTTTAATAGTTGTTTAATTTCTGAAGCACTAGGTGGACTGAGCTCAATGATATCATCAAACCTCCTAAATAGTGCTTCATCTAGTGTTACTTTGAGATTCGTTGTCGCAATTACTAGTCCTGGTGCATCATATTCATCAAGTAACAACAAGAGCATATTTACTATTCGAGGGACCTCTCCTACATCTTGGCCATTAGTTCTCGATTTAGCTATAAAATCACATTCATCTAGCAATAGCACGACAGCATCTTTTTTGCAAAATTCAAAGACATTCCGTAAATTGGACGCAGACTCACCAAAGTATGAAGAAAGAAGAGAATCAAACCGAACCTTCATTAATGGGAGACCAAGATTCCATGCTAGCCTTTCCGCACTAAGAGTTTTTCCACATCCTGGTGGACCATATAATAAAATCTTTTTTTTGGGGAATAGGCTGAATTTTCTGAGTCGTTCTCTGGCCGAATACTCTTTCTCGATTCGTTGAAATCGTTCCTCGAGGTTTGAGGGCAAGATCATATGGTGCTTGAGTTGCTCTTGTAGAATTAAAGATACCAATTGTGAATTGTCCCTTTTATTAATTGGCAGACTAGTCAAATTAGTATTACCTGATAAAGGAGCAAACTGTTTGGAAATATTTGCTAGTTCATCTGCGAGAACTTTATGCCCATTTTTACGTTCATTCTCGATAATTAGTAGAGCTATCTTTCTTAAAGAGCTCATGTCGGAAGAGAAAATAGCGCGATAAAGCCTCTTGAATAAATCCGCTGTCATATACTTATGCTTCCTCAAATTGTGGCTTTCTCGTTGGCTAAAGCACCTTGGCCAAAGTATACCTGACAAACGAGCATACTGGAAAGACACCAACCCTCATTGGGGGGGATTCAAGAACTACTGCAAAGATCTGTCGTGATAACATCCTCCTTATCTATATGGTATGTATGGGAATAGGTGTTGTTTACCAAGTGTCATACCCTAAACACCTTCATCACCTCATCCCCCAAGTGATTGATCACCTTCACCGCGATCCTCCCCGACTTCGGCTTGTCGAAGGGCCGCGAAGTATCGCTGTTGAGGGTAGCCCAAGCTTCGGCGTTGACCTCGGCCTTGAGGCTAGTTTTAAGCGAACCATAGGGATCGTTGGCGCCGAGAAAGTAGGCCTGACGGACGAAGAAGCTCTCTTCGTTGTACTCCGAGTCGATGAACCAGCAGGCGATGCCTTCGGGGCCGTCGGAGCGGACTTCGCCTGTGTTGGGATGGAAGACGTCCACACCCTTCACCTGCACTGTTATCTGTCCACCCGGAGCTTCCTTTATCTCGATATCAGGCTCGCCGAAGATGACGAAGAGATTGCCCTTACCGTTGTTGCGCAGGTCGTCGGCCATGTGGAGGTCGGCGTTCATGCGGGCCTTGAGGATGGGGATACGGCCGAGCTTGGCGAAGTCGGTGGAATGGGCATCGTAGTTGAAGGCGCAGGCGACGAGTACATCGAAGTTGGCGTCTCCGGCTTCACGGGCCGCGGCGACGAGGTCGGGCTTGTTCACCGTGCCGAACTCAGGCCCGATGAGGATGCCCGCTCGGCGTTCCTGCGTGCCTTCGAGGTAGCGGCCTTCGGCGCAAATAAGCTCGCCGGGCCAGGGAGTGAGGGAGGTAAAGACGATTCTATCGTCCTTGTGCGCCTGCTGCACTCCGGCAGTCTTGAGGTTGTCGAGGATCATCTGGGCGAAGTCCTGCTCTGGCCCGTAACCAGGCTCGGGCTGCTTAGTCCCATCGATGAGCTGGTCGTTCTCGTCGACGGCGAGGACGCGGTGGGGAGAGAGACTCTCTACGGTAAAAGGACCGGCCACGCGCACACGCTTGCGATCGTCGTAGGGCCTGTCGTAGAGGTACTCGAACTCGGCCTTGGCGGCTATCGACGCGTCGATCTCTTTTTGGCGTGCGATGCGGAGTTCCCACCAAGCCTTGTGCGCTTCCTTAGCTGCGCTAGACCACTTCGCCTCGACCTCACGCGGTATCTCCCACTCTTCCCACTTCTTGCCAAGGGTCTTGTTGAGGGCTGCGCGCACTGGCTCGAGCTTTTCTTGGTACTTTTCCCATATGACGTCTATCTCCGCGTTGTTCGCGATCGACTTGAGGGTGATGTGTGGCACGCGCTCGTAGACGAAGCCCTGCCTCAGGCTTCCCTTAGTCGGCTGGGTCGAGGGAACGCCGCCAGTTACTTCTGCTTCCTTGGCTTGGCCTAGGCTTGAGTCGGCGAGGAGGTAGTAGGGATAGCGGGCGCCCATGATACGCGCCCGCGCGAGGGCGAGGGCTACACGCGATGTGTCGATAGTAATCCAGCGACGCCCCCACTGCTCGGCGACATAGGCAGTAGTGCCTGAGCCACAGGTGGGATCGAGGACGAGGTCGCCGGGATCAGTGGCCATGAGGATACAACGTTCAATTACTGAGGTTGCTGTCTGGACTACGTATATTTTTGGATCTGCCCGACTCTGCACTCCTCCAAGATCCGTCCATACATTGTTTAAGGAAAAAACTGGGAAATCATCATAGTAGCGCACATATGCTAGCTTTCTTGCTGTTGGATCAACCCGTCTTGCTTTTAGTAGTATAGCCATTCTATTTTCATCAGTTTTCCAATAACCAGGCTCTGGTCTATATACTTTGCCTTCATAAGCAACATCATATCGTGTTCCAGGACTCTGACTAGTAATAGTGTCTTTTCGATAAATACGAGCGTTTTTCGGTAGTTCATCTTGCTCATTCAGAAATGAATTTAATGGTCCACGAATGCCATTGCTCAACTCAATCTCGGTATACTTTGTCCCTCCATCAGACCCGACAACTTTACCTCTATATAGTTGTCTGAATTTTACTTCATCACTATTTTTAGCAAACCATAAAATATAATCAGCGACACCCGCTAATCGATTGTCAGTCTGCCCTCCTGTTTTTACAAAAGTGATAAATCCGATGGAGTTTTCTGCCCCAAATACTTCTTCAAGCAAAGCCTGCACACGATGCACATTCTCATCCCCGATCTGCACGAAGATCGAGCCTGAGTCCGCGAGGAGCTCACGCGCTACAGTTAGCCGATCTCGAAGATAGGTGAGATACGAGTGAATCCCATCCCGCCAGGTATCGCGAAAAGCTTTTACCTGCTCGGGCTCTCGGGTTATGTGATCGACGTTGCCGTCCTTTACATCGCGGCTCGTAGTGGACCATTGGAAGTTGGAGTTGAACTTGATGCCGTATGGGGGATCGAGGTAGATACACTGGACCATGCCCTTCAGGCCCTCACGCTCTGCGAGGCTGGCCATTACTTGTAAAGAGTCACCCAGGATCATACGGTTCGACCAGTGGGCCTCATGCTGGTAGAACTCCGTACGGGCGCCTTCTGGCACACCGTTGAAGTCGCCAAAGAGATCGATCTGAAACTCGGCCGCTTTCTTGTCCGCCTCGGTACGCCGCACGAGGTCGTCGATGAGAACCTTGGGGTGTACTTTCTCTTGGATGTAGAGGGGCGGCGCACTTACGATGAGGTCTGACCAATCCTGCTGGTCTTTGCCCCTCCAGACGAGCTGGGGGTCAAGGTCCTGATTGCGCCGCTCGTAGGCCATGCGCAAGGGGCTCTCGTCCGAGCCCTTCATGATTGACTGGTATTCGGCGGTGGGTATATTTTTCCGAGTCGCCTCGTCGTGCTTGAGGGTTTCGACAGTCTTCTTGCCGTTAGCCATTTTTACCGCTCCTCTCGCAGGCCTGGGCAATGAGCTCGCCGAAGGCTTTTTCTATCTCGTAGACTTCCGTAAACTCAGCGAAGGCCCATCGGCCAAAGTTCCCAGCGTGGTTCACGCCGGGGCCCCAGTAGCCGTCCATCGTAAGCTTCTTCTCCTTCGCGTCTTCGCCCCGATAGCCCTTGATCTCCACGACGAGGCGCAGGGGATCGTCCTTGCCGTGCCCATCGTCCACGAGGATGATAAAATCGGGCAGGTAGTGGCGCATCGTGGAGCCGAAGCGGTAGGGAACTTCGAAGCCGAGGCCCTGGTTCTTCACGTAAGCGAGGACCTTGGGATGCGCCTCGGCTACGCGGCAGAGCTCACCCTCCCAATCCGAGTCGAGGATAGCCCAGTTCACCTGGCACTTCCTCGCGTCGGTCTCCCAGCGGCTCTTCTTCGTCGTCGTGAAGTTGACGTGTAGGCTCGAGCCTTCCGGGTTGTAGGGATCGAGGATGGCCATGATGGGCCTATCGCCCTCGAAAGCGCTCGTGACTGCCTGTGTTATGCGCTCGCAGGCCATGTCGGCGAGCTCCTGGTACAAAAGCTGGGCGGGATAGGTGCCGCCAGAGCACTCGAGATGCTGGTCGAGCCACTCGCCCGTTATGCGCTTGAGCTGGCCGAAGAGGTAAAGCTTGGGCTCTTCGGCAGGGTCGCGGAATTTCGTCTCGATAAGGCGCTTGGTGAGGTTATAGAGGATACTAGTACGCCTGGTGGACTCCAGGCGCTCGAGGCTCAAGTCGACGGCCTCGCCGATGATGCCTGAGTTGCTCACTCTCGTCGGACCCACGAGCTCAGGCGTGAGTACAAGTGTTGAGTCAGGGCCGAATTTCGCTGTCAGCTTCTCTTCCGGCAGGTCGACGCGGTAGCCCATCACTCGCGGGAAGCGTATCTCGAGCTCATCGCGTTCGGGCTTGACCGCGTGTACGTGGATGAGCTTTTCGGGTTTCTTAGGCGGGGCCACGACAGGTTTCGCAGTGAAGTCGAATGGGATGCCAAGGACATCGGCGTACTCCACGTCGAAGAGTCCCTCCCCATTGAGGTCGTAGGACTGGCGCCTGAGGGCTCGGCCTATCACCTGCTCGCACAGGAGCTGAGTCCCGAAGGCTCGCACGCCTAGAACATGGGTGACGGTATTCGCGTCCCAGCCTTCAGTGAGCATCGAGACCGAGACGACACAGCGGATGGACTCGCCGAGGTGCCCGGCCTTGCCGACGGTATTCATGACCTCGCGCAAGATGTCCTGATCTGTGATCTCGTCGGCCTGTCTCCGGTCTCCCGTGCGCTCTACGATCTCGCGGCGGAAGAGCGCTAGCTCCTCCGAGGCAGCGGAAAGAAAGCTCTCGTCGAGCTTGTCCCCCGATTCGAGCTGCTGCGAGTCGATGAGGAGGGTACGAGGCCGAGCGAGGGGCGAGCCGTCCTCGGCGAAATTGCGGAAGAGGCTCAGCCTTCCGTTCTCGAAGCGCTCGCTTCCGTCAACATTGGCCCTCTTGAAGCCGGAAATATAGTCGAAGACGAGCTTGGACGAAGCGGTATTGTTGCAGACAATAATAAAGCAGGGCGGCGAGTCGAGTCCCGCCTCAGACCAGAGGGCGAAGGTCTTCTCATAGTGGCCGTACAGCGCGTCGAGGGCGGTCTGCAACTCCACGGGAATGGAGAGGGGATCGAGACTCCCAGACTTCCCCCTGCCTTTGCGTGGCATCTTGGGACCGACGAGATCCCAGAGCTTGCGGTACTTGGGCATGTCGCCGCCCGCTATGTTGTCGGCCACCGGCACGCGAGGCAGCTTCACGATGCCGCATTCGATCGCGTCCATGAGGGAGAAGTCGCTCACGGTCCAGGGGAAGAGAGTGCCTTCGGCATAGCCCGAGCCACGGAGAAAGAAGGGCGTGGCGGAGAGGTCCAGTACGCGCGCGATGCCGAGATTGCGCTGTGTGGCCTCGATGCCCGATATCCAGACTCGGGCGGCCTCGGCATTCTCCTTGGCCTCTTCTTTCTCGTCGGCTTCGATAGCCTCTTCCTCGTCCTCTGCGCCCTTTGGCTTCTCGCGATAGCAGTGGTGGGCTTCGTCGTTGATGACGAGGATGTCCTTGAGGCCCATGAGCTCGGGCATGACGCGCTGGAGCATCTGCCCCTCGGTCTCAAGCGTCTGCAACTCGGGGCCTCGCCCCTGGAGTAGGGAGCGCCCGCCCTTGGACAGCTCGATCCTCTCGCGGAGCATGAAGGCGTGATAGTTCGTGATGACGATCTTGGCCTTGGCTAGCTCGCCTAGAAGCTCGGTCGGCACGAGCTCGCGGCTCGCGTAGTAGCTGTTGGGGTCGTTGGGCCGCAAGACCTGGAGGCGGTCTCGTATCGTGATACCGGGGGAGATGACGAGAAAGCCCTTGGTAAAGCGCTTGCTTTGAGGATGTCGCACCGCGTTGATAGTCTGCCAGGCGATGATCATCGCCATCACCGTTGTCTTGCCCGTGCCCGTAGCCAGTTTCAGGGCAAGCCGAGAGAGGCCCGGATTGGCCGCCTCGCTCGCACTCTCGAAGTGCTCGAGAAAGGCCGCCCCTGTCTTGCCGGCAGTCGGCGCTACCTCAGTGAGCCAGATGATGGTCTCGACCGCCTCGATCTGGCAAAAGAAGGGGCGCTTGCCCGAGAACTGGTGATGACGCCAATGCTCGAGGAGCCGGGCTGTTTCGGGAGTCACGCGCCAATCAGCCTGATTGGTGAGCTCACGCCACTCGTCGACCTGCCTCCGTAAGTCGTTGATGAAGGCTGAGTCGTAGCGCTGAGCGGCGGTGGAAAGGTTCTTGTCGTCCCCGAATTGCAGGTCAGTCTGTTTGGGCCCGTCCTTGCGCTTCCTCGGCTTGGGTATGGGCGATATGAACTCAGCCCTTCGACGCGATTCGACGGTCTTCTGGGTTGGCTGGCCTTCCGAGTCAAGCTCCCAATGGCGATGAGGGTAGTCGTATGGAGAGTTCAGGATCGGATGCTCGTAGAAAGGATTGGACATTGTTACCTGCTTCCTACCATGCACGTCGGTAGGCTCCCTGTCGAAAATTCACGCAAGGGAGCCCAATTTGCATACGTAGTATATCATCTTGAACTGTCGGTGCAAGTGCATTTCATAATGAGTCAAATACTTATGCCGTCAATAGATGGTCTTCCAGCAAAAGAAAACCCCGCCTGGGTCCATCCAGACGGGGCAAGCGGAAGAAATGAAACCAAAAAGCACAATAGTAAGGAATAGGCGGATTTACTTGAGAGCCTGGCGCAGTATTGATGTAGCTGACTTATATGCATCCCGACGGGATTCCTCAGGATCATTCCTAGCCAAAGTCTTCAAGCACAAAAGGATGCGATACGCCTCTGCGATAGCGTCAGCTTCAGCCATCTTGTTTTTAGATGGCTTCTTTGCATCGACAGCACGCTTAGGGGAGTTCGAAGTACGCTTTGCCCTTATATCCTGCGCCGCTTGGTGGATCGTCTTCTCGCCCATTCGGACAGCCGAGGACTCTTCGGGATAAGCGAGAACTGTCCTCGCCCGCTCCACTTTAGCCCTTGAAGTTCCAATGGCAGCAGCAGTGATATCGGCCGTTTTCATTGGCTTTTCTCCGGTAGCCTCAAACGCGGCTAGCGTGGTGTTAAAGCCTTCCTGGGGCTGGTCAACGATCTCGATGAGACGGAGGAGCTCGGCATCAGAGAGGTTCCGGCGATCCTTCTGGGTATGAATGGCATAGGCTAGGGCTTCAGCTTCAGAGGCGAAGGTCTTCTCGTAGGCCGTGACCCGGAGAAGGCCTAGTTCCACCGCCGCGCGGACGCGAGTGTAGCCGTCGATGAGGACGCGGGTGCCGTCGGGCTTTCTCCAGACGTTGATGGGTTTGGATGGGTCGAAGCCATTGGCTTGCATGTCGGTCTTGATCGCGTCAAAGACCTCGAGCTTGATAGCGAATAGGGAGGCGAAGGGCTCGGCCTTGGTGATCTGGTCAAGGTAGAGCTCGACGCCGACGGTCTTGTCCCCGGAGTTGTTGACGGACGCCTTCTCGGGCTTTGTGTTCATGGTGAGTCTGGGCATGGCTAGAACCTCTCGGTGGTGTGATCGATGCCGCAGTAGCCGGCAAGGGCTGTAATCGCAGCATGAAGAGGGGCCTTGGTCTGCGACGTTGTAATGCTCTCCCTTGTGTCGATTGAACGGCGGATGAGCGTCGTATCAGGGATAGTGATGGGCAGGATGGTGTCGCCGAAGGCGTCGCGGAAGAGGGCTTCATACTGATTGCGGAGAGCATCGGGATTATCCGAGCGCGGGGGCCGGTAGAAGTTGAAGAGGATGTGCCAGGCAGAGAGCTTGGCGGTATCGCGCTTGAGCTGGGCCTCGTAGAAGAGAGCGCCCTTGAAATCGAACTGAGAAAAGGCGACCGGCGTGATGATGAGGTCCGAGGCGTTCACGGCGTTGAGAACGATGTTGTCGTAGGTCGGTGGGGTGTCGACGAATAGGAAATCATAGGGCAGATCCGAGACAGAAAGCATCCGAGCAAGCGTCCTCTCCCCTATCGCGCGGAGCTTCACGAGATCGAGCGACGAGGCCAGGATGTCGATGCCAGAGTAGTTCGACGTGATGATGTTCTCCGCAAGGCGCTCGGTATGCAGGGCCACCGCGATGTTCTTGCGGTCGGCCTCATCTGGAGAATCGAGGTAATAGGATGTGGCGCTGTTCTGAAGGTCGAGATCGGCGACAAGGACGCGATAGCCCGCCGAGGCGGCGTAGTTGGCGGTGAGGATACAAAGCGAGCTCTTGCCCGTGCCGCCCTTGATCGAAGAAAAGCATATTGACTTCATGGAGTGACCTCACTGGCATTTCTTGCCCACAAATACGGAAAATGGAGATCGGCAGAGGGCAAAGGAAAAGCCCCGCAGAGCGCACGCCTAGGCGAAGATGACGGCGCGCGGCTCAGACGGGGCCGGGATAGGTCACTGAGGAGCAGGCATACCAAACAGCTTGTATACTAAAACGCTCGTTCTCGTGATAGCGGAATCGGAAGGATCGACTATCGGATCGAGTACGAAGCCGTAGGACATGGTTAGGTAGGGAACGTCTCTGGAGTTGTAGAACTTTATGTCATATGCGTTGAAGGTTTTATTGTCCATGTAGATCATGGCGGGATCGAAGATCGGCCTGTTGGAGGGCGGAACCATCGACATGATGTTGCTGATAAGAAACTTGCCGTGTAGCGAAAGCTGACCGTTGCACCCATAGAAGACATGAAACACTAGGTGCTGATTGGGTTGTACGAAACCAGTGGTCTTGGCAGTGTCCTGGTTGGTGAGGTAGCTGTTGTACCAGGAGAGGAGAACCATGAGGGCATCACGGGGGACAAGGAGTGGCAGACAACGAACTCCGTAGGGATTCGGCGCGGGCTTGATAGCATCGGCGGTGGCTGCGTCGATGCCGTCGAACGAGACGGAGAACTCGATATCATGGGTGCTTCGAGGCATGAACACGAGGGAAAAATTGCAGCTGAGCTTGGAGTCGGACAGAAGCTTGGCAAAGCCATCCGTCAGTATGGTTTGGTCGAAGAACGGGAGCGCGTCCTTGGGCGCATAGAAGTCGAGCTCGAGAGTATGGCCGTTGGCGAGTGGAAGCTTGGAAACGGTGTTGGGGTAGAGCGGCAAGGCGAAGAGCCCGATGGACAGAACAAAAAGGCTGATGAGAAGGACGAGTAAACGCTTCATTAGGCACCTCTTTCGTGGAAGATGTACTACGCTTGCCATAGTA
>Ga0182027_10003271_pt1 | contig 25794 bp, 24 predicted proteins | sample 712E1DmetaG_FD_121300 | JGI IMG/M metagenome (GOLD analysis project Ga0182027, IMG submission 121300) | Permafrost microbial communities from Stordalen Mire, Sweden - 712E1D metaG (Illumina Assembly) | ecosystem: Environmental > Terrestrial > Soil > Wetlands > Permafrost | place: Sweden...
CAAAGACAACAACAATAAAATCGTCGGCATCATCGGCGTCGCTCTCGAACCCATGAATCAATCCACCGGTAAGATAACCGCTCTCATCCGCACCGGCTGGGTATACAACCGCGACAACACCATCACCGACATCCAAAACAATATTAACCAAATCGCTTCCGCCGCCGGCATCAACTTATCACCGAGCAGTTCACCGGACAATCTTAACGTCCAACAAAACGGCAACCAGATAATCACCTCCGATCTCAACCTCAACAATCATTCAATCATCAATGTCGCCTCCATCACCGGCGCAGACGGGAAGTGGAAGATTGATACAGACGGAAATTTAATCGCGAAAGTCCAAACTGCGGGCGGCGAGCAAAATTTATATGCCATGCAGACCACGAATTCGGAATTGGTATTTTCAAGTTCGTCTCAGTTAATCGCCGGTGAAGTAAGAATCGACTTCGATCCTTCCGTTAAGGACATAATAGACACAAGCACACCGATGAAAGTAAGTGTAACTCTGACTTCGGGTGAAGGCAGCGGAATTTATGTTGCTTCCAAAGACGCAAGCGGATTTACGGTGAAAGAATTAAACAGCGGTAAAAGCAATGCCACCTTTGACTGGATAGTCGTGGCTACAAAAAAATCAGCGGATATCAGTTCCAGCCAACCGGTACAAGGCGGAGATACTGGCAGCATGCCACCGGCCGATTTAGGCACAACCCCACCGATAGGAGACGCAACCTCTACTCCAGAGACAGACACGACAACGCCAATCGTGACCGATCCGCCCGCTGATTCGGGTCAGAGTTCAAGCACTCCTTCCGGCACCGACACCACGCCCGACACGCTTTCCACGACCGATACAAGCACGGCGAGTTCGGGTTAGGTTTTGGTATTAACTTTAGGCGGTGGATAACTCATATAGTATGAGTTATTTTTTTAATATATTTTCTTTAATTATAGCGAAATTTGGGCATGTTGGCGCCCTCCTTGCAAAAGTGCTATAATGTATCTTGCTGACTCCTTTATACTATATGTTGTGTCTAAAAGAGTCTTCAGATACTATAAGTAGTGAAATTAAATTTTTTCAGTATGCAAAATACAATCGCTACAAAAACTTTTATCGTTGATAACGATTTCAAATATAATTTGGAAGACGGCCTTCATTTTGAAAGATATTATACGAAAGAAGATGTCAGTCCGTTTGACATGTTCAACTATGAAATGCGAACATCTATAATACGGGAACCAAGCGGACAGATTGTTTTTGAAATGAAAGAAGTTGAAGTGCCTACAACCTGGTCGCAGGTGGCCACAGACATTTTGGCGCAAAAATATTTCCGCAAGGCGGGAGTTCCGCAATATGACATAGACGGGAAACCGCAGTTGAATGCCGACGGAACCCCGGTTTTAAGCAGTGAAAAAAGCATTAAACAGGTCGCACACCGTTTGGCGGGCACATGGCGCTATTGGGGAGAAAAATACGGCTATTTTGCAACTCCCAAAGATGCGCAGATTTTTTATGATGAACTGGTCTACACGATAATCGCGCAAATGGTGGCACCGAATTCTCCGCAGTGGTTCAATACCGGTTTGTATTGGGCTTATGGAATAAACGGCCCGGCGCAAGGGCATTATTACGCGGACCCGGTTACCGGCGAGATAAAACTTTCCGAAGACGCCTATACCCATCCACAGCCCCACGCCTGTTTTATACAATCCGTAAGAGACGACCTAGTTAATTCCGGCGGCATTATGGATTTGTGGGTGAGGGAAGCGCGCTTATTCAAATACGGCAGCGGCACAGGCACGAATTTTTCATCATTGCGCGGAAAAGGTGAGCCGCTTTCAGGCGGAGGCTGCACATCGGGCCTTATGAGTTGGTTGAAAATCGGCGACCGGGCCGCCGGCGGAATCAAATCCGGCGGAACCACCAGACGTGCGGCGAAGATGGTAATTTTGGATATTGATCATCCGGATATTGAAGAATTTGTCGACTGGAAAGTTAAAGAAGAAAAAAAAGTTGCCGCACTTATCGCCGCCGGATATGACTCGTCTTATGAAGGCGAAGCCTATCAAACTGTTTCCGGTCAGAATTCAAATAATTCGGTGCGCGTCAGCCAGGCATTCATGGAAGCGGTGGAGAACGATGCCGAATGGAATTTGATCTGGCGGACAAACGGCGAGGTTTGTAAAACCATATCGGCCCGAAAATTGTGGGACAAAATCGCCAATGCGGCTTGGTCCTGCGCCGATCCGGGCATGCAGTTTCATACCAATATAAACGACTGGCATACTTGTTCAAAATCCGGAACAATCAAGGCCTCCAATCCTTGCAGCGAATATATGTTTCTGGATGACACCGCTTGCAATCTGGCATCCATAAATTTGGGCCATTATTACGATTCTGAAAATCTGACTTTTAATGTTGAAGGTTTTAAATACACAACCGGCCTCTGGACCGTAGTTTTGGAAATAAGTATTCTAATGGCCCAATTTCCCAGTGAGGAAATCGCCAGGAATAGTTACAAATTCCGAAGTTTGGGACTTGGCTATGCAAACATTGGCAGTGTTCTTATGACCGCCGGCATACCGTATGATTCACCGCAGGCGATGGGTTTTGCCGGAGCCGTAACGGCGCTTATGACCGCAGAATCTTATTCAACTTCAGCGGAAATGGCCAAACTTCTCGGGCCTTTTGAAGGCTACGAAGAAAACAAAAAAAGCATGCTCAAAGTTATCAGAAATCACCGCCGCGCCGCATATAACGCTCCTGAAGAAGACTATGAAGAGTTGGCTGTAAGGCCAATGAGCATAAACCCTCAATACGTTCCGGCGTATCTTTTGCAGGCCGCCCAGGAAAGCTGGGACAAGGCCCTTGCGTTCGGCGAAGAATTCGGATACAGAAACGCGCAGGTCACACTTCTTGCGCCCACCGGCACAATCGGTTTGCTGATGGATTGCGCGACAACCGGAGTTGAACCTGATTTTGCTTTGGTAAAATTTAAAAAACTGGCGGGCGGCGGCTACTTTAAAATTGTCAACGAATCCGTTCCGGTCGCATTACGGGTAATGGGATATTTGGAAGAACAGATAAGCGACATGATTAATTATTTAAGAGGCCATGGTACTTTAAAAAACGCCCCTCACGTCAACCATGAAAATTTGAAAGCCAAAGGATTCACCGACGAAGATTTGGAGAAATTGGAGAAATCGATGCCGATGGTTTTTGAACTTCCGTTCGCTTTCAATACCTGGACTTTGGGCGAAGATTGTCTGATCCGTTTGGGATTCACAAGCGAGCAATACAACGATCCGAATTTTAATCTGCTTTCCGCTCTTGGATTTACACAGGATCAAATATTGGCCGGAAATGAATTTGTTTGCGGTGCAATGACCATTGAAGGCGCACCGCATCTGCGTAAAGAACATTATGCGGTTTTTGATACCGCCAACAAAAACGGAAAAAAAGGCCAGCGCTATATTCATTATCTCGGACATATCCGCATGATGGCTGCGGTGCAGCCGTTTTTATCGGGTGCGATTTCCAAGACGATCAACATGCCCAATGAAGCGAGTTTAGACGATGTGAAGACAGCTTATGTCGCTTCCTGGAAATTGGGATTGAAAGCAATCGCTCTCTATCGCGACGGTTGCAAACTATCCCAGCCTTTATCCGCGAAATCTGACGCAAAAGAGGAAAAAGAAGAAGAGAAGGTTGAGAAAAAAGAAATTAAAACGGAAGAAGCGGCGGCAATATTGTCAAAATCCATAGAGGAAGTGAATAAGAAATATACATTGTCAACAAAAAGCGAAGAGGTAATAAATCAAATTGTCGCCAATGAATTTGCGATGATAAAATACGCCCACGATGGAACCAGCCAAGGCACTAAAATTTATGTCCACGGCGAGCAGAGAAAAATGCCTTACAAAAGAAGCGGAATAACCATAAAAGCAAAAGTGCAGGGACAAGCGCTGTTCATCCGCACGGGCGAATATCCGGACGGAAAGCTCGGCGAAATATTTATTGATATGTATAAGGAGGGCGCGGCGTTTAGAAGTTTGCTCAACGCTTTCGCCATTTCTATTTCAAACGGCTTACAGTACGGCGTGCCTTTGGAAGAATATGTAGACAAATTTACATTCACAAGATTTGAGCCCAGCGGCATGACCGATCATCCGAATATTAAATTCTGCACTTCCATAATTGACTTTGTTTTCAGGGTTTTGGGAATGGAATATCTGGGGAGAACGGATTTTGTGCAGATAAAACCGACCGGCATACAAAAAAATAGGGCGGAGCAGATGGAAAAAATACAGGCAGAATTGCGCGGACAGAAAACAATGCCACTGGGGGAAAAAGTTGAGAAAAAAAAGGAAAGCGAAGGACAAGTTCCATTACCAAATATGCCCAAAGTTGATTCCAGTGCTGATGCTGTCGCGGGAGCGGGAGGAATTAACCAGCAATTATCGGGTATGATGGGGGATGCGCCTCCTTGTCCGACTTGCGGGCATATCACGATCAGAAACGGAAGTTGTTATAAGTGTCTCAATTGTGGAAGTACAACCGGATGTTCATAATTGTCATTCCCACGAAAGCGGGAATCCAGATATATGACAAAGATCTACACCAAAACAGGCGATGCCGGTGAAACCTCTCTGCTGGGCGGCAAAAGGGTGGAGAAGAGTTGTCTGGAAATGCATGTGATCGGAGAACTTGATGAGTTGAATGCGGTGTTGGGAATTGCAGTTGTAAAAGTATCGCAGAATAATTTGAAAGATTTTTTAGTTCAGGTGCAAAAAGATTTGTTTGGGTTCGGTTCGGAGATTGCTTCCTTGCAAACCAGTCTGGAAGAAAAAAAAGAAAAGATCGGCGAAGATAAAATTCTGGAAATTGAAAATCATATTGACGAAATGTGGGCCGAATTGTCGGAATTGAAGAATTTTATTCTCCCGGGCGGAAGTGAAGCCGGTGCGCATTTGCATTTGGCGCGAACCGTTTGTCGCAGAGCCGAAAGACAATTGGTTGAATTTGGAAAAGATACGCGGATTAGTCCGGAATTATATAAATATTTGAACAGATTAAGCGATTTCCTCTTTGCCGCCGCAAGGTTGGTAAACTATAAAGAGGGGATTGAAGAAATAAAAAATTGAATCTCAATAAAAAAAGACCGGCATAAAAGCCGGTCTTTTTAGTGCCCGGGGCGGGAATCGAACCCGCACGACCGAAGTCGCAGGATTTTAAGTCCTGTGCGTCTACCAATTCCGCCACCCGGGCTTATTACGCCTAAAATATTACCACAACATCCCGTCAAAATCAAGTAATGAACTCGTTCATATTTTATGGTATAATATTCATGTGAAACTTCTCAAAGATAGAAATGGTTTTACGCTTATTGAGGTAATAGTCGCTACCGCTATTTTTTTGCTGTTTGCCCTTGGTATATATGGAGCGATAAATTTGGTTTTTAAGATTGTCTACCAATCGCGCACGCGAATTCTGGAAACGGCTTTGCTGTCCGAACAGCTGGAAATCGCCCGCAATCTTCCCTATGACAGCGTCGGCATAGTCAACGGCGTGCCTTCGGGCGTTTTGCCCTATAGCACAACTACAATACGAAATGGGGAGATTTTCAATTTGGTCACCACCGTGCGGAATATTGACGATCCGTTCGACGGCACTTTGGGCGGGACTCCCAACGACACAGCTCCTGCGGATTATAAATTGGTTGAAATGTCCGCTATGTGCCAGAATTGCATACAGCATACACCCGTGATATTGAGCACCATTGTCGCCCCCAAACAGCTTGAGGGAGCCAGTAGCAATGGCGCGCTTTTTATTCAGGTTTTTGATGTCAACGGCTTGCCGGTGGTCGGCGCGAACGTCACCGTTACCGATACCGCGCATACGCCTGCGATCGTTATTCACGATGTAACCGGAAATGACGGCTATCTGCGCATTATAGACACGCCGACCGGCACTCAGAGTTATTATATAAATGTCAGCAAGTCAGGATATTCAACCGATTATACGGTGGCTCCCGGCGATAGCGCGCCCACTCCCGTAAAACCCCCGGCCAATGTGGTGACTCAGGACATAACCGACATCAGTTTCTCCATAGACAAACTCAGCAATCTCACTTTACATACGATCGGCACAGCCTGTTCGGTCATCGGCAGTGTTAATTTGAATATGACGGGCGTGAAAAAAATAGCCATTGATCCCGATATTTTTAAATTCAATAAAAATTTCGCAACCAATTCTTCCGGAAACTACAGCTTCCCCAATCTTGAATGGGATACGTATTTAGTCTCGGTCACCGGCACGGCAACCTACGATGTCGCCGGCTCCATCCCGATGCTGCCGTTAAATATAAATCCCGGGCTGACGCAGGACGCATCAATAATTCTGCAGGCTCATTCGTCAAATTCTCTTTTGGTAAATGTGGTTGACGCCGGGACGGGACTGCCATTGTCCGATGCAACCGTTGAACTCACTGCCAGCGGTTATGATGAAACCCGGATAACAGGCTACGGGTTTGCCAGGCAGACCGACTGGTTGGGCGGCAGCGGGCAGGCAGCCTATACAAATTTAACAAAATATTTCAGTGACAGTGGAACTATTAGCGGCAGCGCTTCAGCGGGAGATTTGAAATTAAAAAAGACCGGCAATTCATATGCAAACAGCGGCTGGTTGCAGTCGTCAACTTTTGATTTGGGAACGCAGGCGAATTTTAACAATATCATTTTTTCGCCTTTATCCCAGCCCTCCCAGACAGGTGCCAATCCGATAACTTTCCAGCTGGCCGCCAGCAACAGCAGTTCCCCCAGTTCATGGAATTTCTTAGGTCCGGACGGAACCGCCGGCACATATTATACGGCCACGAATACCCTCGTTTGGAGCGGCCTTAGTGGAAATCGTTATTTCAGGTACAAAGTATTTTTAAATACCATCAGCACTTCCTACACGCCGACACTTTCCGAGGTTTCCTTCACCTACACCACAAGCTGTACTCCGCCTGGCCAGATTTTCTTCAGCGGGCTTTCGGCTATCACTTACACGTTGAATGTTTCCCATAGTGGATACACAAGCAACGACGGCGACATTAATGTCAGCGGCAACGAATCGACCGTGGTTAACATGTCGCCTTCAAGTTAAAAAATTATGCGGTTTATTTCGGAAAAATTTAAAATTGATTCGCGCGGTTTTTCGCTGATAGAAGTTCTTATCGCCATAAGTATCTTCGGCTTGTTGATAGTATCTATCATGGCTATTTATTTAACCAGCTGGAGATACAACAGCATAGTTTGGGAACAGCTTTCCACACAAAATGAGGGCAGAAAAGTAACCCAGGATTTTGTCAACGAAGTGAGAACGGCTTCGGCATCCAGCATCGGCGCGTATCCGATACAATCGGTTTCCACCAGTTCAATAATTTTTTACACTAATCTTGACGCCGATACCCTGCGGGAGCGTGTGCGCTACTTTTTATCAGGCACCACGTTTAAGAAGGGCGTCATTAAGCCGACGGGCAATCCCTTGACTTATAATACCGCAAACGAAGTCATAACCGATATTGCACACGATATTGCCAATGGCACGACTTCCATTTTTTATTATTATGACGGAAGCTACTCCGGCAGCCAGTCGCCCCTGGCCAGTCCGGTTGATGTGACCAAGATAAGAGTAATCCGGATAGTTTTGAAGCTTGATGAGAATCCTCGGCTTACTCCGGCACCTTTCTATGTTGAATCAAAAGGCATGTTAAGAAATCTGAAAGATAATTAAACCGTTATGTTCGGAAAATTTACAAATTTAATTAAAAAAGTTAACCGTAAGGGCAATATTTTGCTTTTTGTCATGGTTTTCGGCGCCATCAGTTTTTCCGTCATCATAATCGGAGTTGCCGGTTACGCTATTTCGGAGAACAGGGCTTCGGTTGATAAACATAACAGTGAAATGGCTTTTCAAATCGCGGATGCGGGCATAAATTATTCCCGCTGGCATCTGGCTCACAATAAAACTGATTACTATGACGGGCACAGCACAAGCACGCCCGGGCCGTATGTGCATGATTATAAAAATAAAGACGGAACTATTATTGGGCATTTTTCATTGGAAATCGGCGCGCCTCTATCCGGATCAACTATTGTAATTGTGACATCCACCGGTTGGTTAAATGTTCAGCCTAATACAAAAAGAAAAATAAAAGTGAAACTGGGGTTCCCGGCTCTTACGGATTATTCGCTCTTGACCGGCACGGATGTTTGGATAGGAAGTATGGAATCAACGCATGGAAAATTTCAAGCGAATGGAGGCGTAAGATTTGATGGGACAGGTGATGCGTTAATTGCAAGCGCGATGGCCACCTATACATGTAAAAGTTATCATGGTTGTAGCAATGTGACCAAGCCCGGTATCTGGGGAACTGGGGGGCCAACTCAATACTGGAGTTTTCCGGCTCCGGCTGTAGATTTTACGGCTGTAACGGCTGATTTGGCGCAAATTCAGGATGCTTCCGATCCTGATAAAGGCGGCTTAAATTTCACGTCTTCGGGACAACAAGGCTGGCGGTTGCAATTTACTTCTTCCAGTCAAATCATCGCTCATAAAGTGTTGACGACTAGTTGTTTTCAGGCAAGAGATGTCGGAGCCAGCACTGATTTTTGGCCGTGCATTGATATCAGCACCCAAGACACCGGCACAACATATAGCATGCCCAGCAATGGTTATATTTATGTTGATGATAATGTTTGGGTTGATGGCGTGGTAAAAGGCAGAGCCGTGATCGGCACTTCGGCGGGTAAAAATATAATGATAAATGGGAATCTCACTTATCTTGCAAAAGATGGAACAAACGTATTGGGTCTGATCGCCGATCAAAATGTTTTGATTCCTAAAAATTCACCCGATGTTCTTGAAGTTGATGCGGCATTGTTGGCGCAAAATGGAGCTGCTAAACGTTATTATTATGCAAATAATACAAAGACGAGCCTGCTGATTTATGGCTCAATTATATCCGACAAAATTTGGACATGGAACTGGCAAAGCGGCGATTCCATTGTTTCCGGCTACAGGAATACGAATTCAACCTATGACGCGAATCTAACCTACGGTCCTCCGCCCGGATTTCCGGTCGGTTCGCAGTATAATTTAATCAGCTGGGAGGAAGTTAAATAATATTTACATATTTGTTAAAACAGGGGTATAATACCGCATATTAAACTGTCATCCTGAACTTGTTTCAGGATCCCTTTTCAATAATATTATAATCATTTTTTATGACAAAAATTAGAAAAGTAGTTATACCGGTCGCCGGATTGGGCACCAGATTTTTACCAGCCACTAAAGCCCAGCCGAAAGAAATGCTGCCGGTGGTTGATAAGCCCATAATTCAGTATGTTGTTGAAGATGCGGTAAAATCCGGAATAACCGATATTATTCTAGTTACCGGTCCCAGCAAACGGGCGGTGGAAGATCATTTCAGTCCAAATTATGAATTGATAAATTTGCTCAAGAAGCAGGGTAAAGAGGAAATTGCGGAAGAGGTTAAAAAAATTGCCGACCTGGCGAATTTTATTTTTATCCGACAAAAAGGCCCGTATGGGAATGGAAGCCCGGTTTTAAGCGCTAAAAACGTTATTGGAGACGAGCCGTTTGCCGTGATGTGGGGGGATGAATTTTTTTACACCGAAAAAAAGCCCCAGCTTAAGCAATTGGTTGAGGTGTATGAGAAGTATGGCGATCCGGTGCTTACCGCTTATGAAGTCAGCAAGGAAGATACCGCCAAACACGGAATGATTGACGCTTTGGAAGTGGAGAATGGTATTTATCAGGTAAAAAATATTGTTGAGAAACCGGGCCCGGAGAAAACACCGTCAAATTTGGCCAGTCTTGGCGGTTTTGTGCTCACGCCGGATATTTTTGAGGCTTTGGAAAACACAAAACTGGGCAAAGGCGGAGAATTATGGCTGGTTGACGCCATCTTTAAATTGTTGAAAAAACGCCCGGTTTACGCCCGGCTGATTGAGGGAACCTATTATGATACCGGTTCCAAGATAGGTTATCTGAAGGCGAATGTTGATTTTGCGTTAAGAGATAAAAAGTTATCCACGGAGTTTAGGAAGTACTTAAAAAGTGTGGTATAATACCGCAAACTTTAAGCCTTGAGTTTTCCTTGGGTATGTTCAAGAAAATTCTTCCAGTCATTTTAATAGTGCTATTGCTCCCGTTAGCCGGTTTTGGGTGTAAGGGCATTTCCGCGGAGCAAGCCGCCGCCACAAAACCGGTAACACTTGAATTCTGGACCGTGTACGACGACGTGGATGCACTCCAGGCTCTGATAGACAAATACAAAGCGGATAGGCCGTATTTAACCGTTAATTTAAAACAATTGCGATCCGACGAATTTGATAGCCGGCTTGTAAACGCGCTGGCCGAGGACCAGGGTCCGGATATAATTTCCATACAAAATAAAGCTGTACCTTATTACCAAACCAAACTTGCATCCATGCCGGCCTCCGTAAAAGACACAACCGTTTCGGTCACTAAAAACGCCATCGGAGGCACCGATACCGCAGTAAATATTAATACCCAGGTTTTGCCCGCGCCTCTCGATGTAAACAGGGAATACGTGCAAGCCGTGGGAAAAGACGTAATTCTTGATGGAAAAGTCTATGGATTGCCGCTTTCCTTGGATAATCTCGCCCTCTATTACAATAAAGATTTGCTTGATAAAGCCGGAATTCCGGAAGTTCCGCAAACATGGCAGGATTTTCAGGCAGCCGTTAAAAAATTAACAAAGTTTGATAAAGCCACCGGAAAAATCATACAATCCGGAGCGGCGCTCGGAACCGGAAATAATATTCCCGGCTTTGACGATCTGTTATACGTTCTGTTCAGACAGAGCGGGTTAAGTTTCGTTTCCACGAACGGATACACCGCCTTTAATATCGTACCGTCAAGCGGAGTCGGTGCGAACGGCACGCCCGCGATGTCGGTGATGGATTTCTTTACCGATTTTTCAAATCCTCTGCGCGATACTTACACCTGGAACGAAAGCATGGGAAATGCTCTGGATGAGTTTGTTAACGGAGAGCTGGCTTTTTATTTCGGCTACAGCTTTGATTACCCAACCATAAAAGCCCGCGCGCCGCAATTGAATTTTGAAATCCTGCCGATGCTTCAGTTAAATCCGGAACAGCCTGTCAATGTGGCCAATTATTGGGTGCAGGCCGTAACTTTAAAATCAAAACATCAAAACGAGGCATGGTCATTGATAAATTATCTGGCTCACTCCAAAGCCACAAAAGATTATCTTGATCAGGCCGACCGCCCTTCCGCTTTGCGCACGTATATCGGCGGGCAAATGGATAAGCCGGAACTGGCTCCGTTCGCTTCGCAGGTTTTGATTTCCGAAAGCTGGTACAAAGGAAAAAATTACACCGTTGCTTCGCAGGCTTTGGCCGACATGCTCCACCAATGGCTTCTGACTCCGCCCGACGCCAACAGAATAAACGAATGGAGACAGAGTATTTTGGACAGGGCCGCGGCGAGAGTGAATCAAACATTGTAGTACTGTCATGCTGAACTAGTTTCAGCATCTATTACCACGTATGAAAAAACTTTCAAAATCATTTTTTGTCCTGGCACTGATCGCTGTTTTGTTTTTTTCCGTCGGCCGGGCGCTCGCGGCTAATCCGGTTAGTACGCTTGTTACACAATGCGGTAACGCAACAACGGTTAAGGGCGATTGCGCGAGTGTAAGTATTTTTGTAAGTTTGCTTATAGCTGTAGGCCAGTATATTTTCGGAATCGTGGGCGCTTTGGCGCTTTTGTTTTTTATCTATGGCGGATTCACATGGATATTATCGCAGGGCAATCCTGAAAAAGTAAAAAAAGGCAGAGACATCGTTTTTGCCGCCGTCATCGGTTTGATTATTGTTTTCGGCGCGTATATTCTAGTGCAATTTATAGGAACCACACTGGGGGTAAGCACAAATTTAAAATAATATGAATCGAAAAATTTTTTTTATATTTTTTATTTTAATCCTTGGTGTTTTTTCTACCAAGACTGCTCGCGCTGCCGATCAGTGCGATGTTAAGTTTCCTACGGGCCAAGGAACTGGACAATGCGTGGCCAACGATCAGTGCGTGCCCAAAAAGAGTTGGCGAAATAACGCCACGGTTTCAGTTGCACCTGGTGAAGGATTATGTGATAGGTCTGATTATGTCTGTTGCGTATATTGGGATGAAATACAAAGCGGTGGTACAACTGCTACCACGTCGTCTGGCGGCAAGTCAGCCGATACTTTGCTCGGCGATGCCGCGGCTTTGAATCAAACAAAAATAAGCGGGGCAAATTCCATTCCCAGCCTGATAAACAGATTAATAAGCTTTTTGTTATATCCAATCGGCGCGTTTGCGCTTGCTCTGTATGTCTGGGCCGGTTTTACATGGATGACCTCGGCCGGAAACTCCGAACGCACTGCCAGTGCTCTCAAAATTATTGTTTGGACAAGTTTGGGAGTCATGGTCACCCTTTCGAGTTATGTCTTAGTTCAATTCTTGTTCTCACAGATAAAATGATATGAGTAAATTTTTATCAAGAATAATTTTCCTTGCGCTTCTATGTCTTTGTTTTCAGACAACGATTTTTGCTTTGGCGGACGAAGCCCCTTCTCCTTGTACGAAAAATTATCCCACAGGTCAGGGAAGCGGGACTTGTATTATAGAAAACGATTGTACCGACGAAAAAGCCGGTGCTCCTGTTGAAGTAGTGCGCAATTTGTGTCCGGGTGAATATACAGCCGACAAAACCAAAAATGTAATTTGTTGTAAATGGGTAAATGATCCGGCTGCGGCATCAGCTTCTGCCGCATCTTGCCCCAATGGTTCGGTATGTTTAGCCAATCCGCTGGCAGGCGGGCAAACAGATGTTCCGAGTTTGGTCAGTAAAGTAATAAAAGGGCTTCTGGGCACGGTCGGCGCTCTGGCTCTGCTTATGTTTGTCTGGGGAGGTTTCACATGGATGTCGTCGGCGGGCAATCCGGAAAGAGTCAAGTCCGGCACCATGACGATGATCTGGGCGGCGATCGGCGTGGTTTTTGTTTTTATCAGTTACACGTTGTTAAGTATTTTTACGAAGTTTTTATCTGGCGGTTAAACTCCGGATATGGTATAATATTTGCAATTATTAAATAGAAAAAATATGATATATTCATTCGGAAAGGGGGTGAGAATATGATAAAATTGAAAAACATTTTCACTATAGCAATAGCGGTGATGATGCTGGGGAGCGCCTTGGTGTCAGTTGGAACGGCTTTGGCCGATCCAGCAGTAGTAGGATCAGGAACATCCGCCGCAGCCTGCGACGTTAACGATCCTCTTTGCTTAAAACCGGCCGCAACCACAGGTTTGGGAAACCAGGATATCCGCGTAACAATCGCGAGTATCATTAAAACCGCGATGGGATTGCTCGGTATCGTAGCCGTGGTTATCATCCTTATCGGCGGCTTTACCTGGATGACCGCAGGCGGCAACGACGAAAAAGTTGGTCAGGCAAAAAGTTGGATTTTTGCCGGTGTAATCGGCTTGGCAATCATTTTGTCAGCTTACGCTTTGGCAACCTACGTCATCAATAGTTTGTTGACAGCCACAAGCAATTCAATGGTAACTCCGACATAGTATCTTTCCCGGCAGGGGGTTCGCGCGCGCAACCCCCTGCTGTGGGAAAAGTTTGCTCTTCTGTCATTCCAAATGAATTTGCATTCATTTCGGATGATAGTTGAACAATAATAAACTTATGTTTAAAAAAATCCTCATAACCTTGGCATTGGTAAGTATTTTAGCAATTCCTGTTATGGTTTTTGCAGATAGCTATGGACTGGATCTTGCCGCTCCGCAAGATTTAAAAAGCACAAGATTGGGAACCTCGGTTCCGCAGATAGTAGGCGGAATTGTGGGCGCCGGGTTGTCGCTGATCGGCATTGTTTTCTTTCTGCTCATACTTTACGCCGGCTTTTTATGGATGACTGCTCTTGGAAACGCAACCAAGGCCGACAAGGCGAAAGAGATAATGGAAGCCGCCGCAATAGGTTTGGTTATAGTCTTGTCGGCTTACGCCATTACGACGTTTTTGTTTTCAAAAATAGCCAACGGGGGAGCGGGAACCGGGAGTAGCGGTACGGGAGCAACAAGTGCAGTAGGTTGTTGTACTGCAAGTCAGACGAATATACTCAAAGAAAATTGCAGCGGAGATTGGACTGCCAGTGCTTGTGCAAGTACCGCGAAAACCGGGCAAGGCGTATCAACAGAGTTGACTTATTGCTGTTGCAAGGTTAGTGGAGCTTGGCCGGCAACCCCACCTACAGCGCTGCCTGCGGGCGAGGATAACTGCAATACAATAGCGGTCGGTTGTCTGCAAGCGGCTAGTCAGTCAAGCTGTGATTTACTTGGTAATACGGCAGGTGGCGGTGGTTGTTGTGTCAATGCGGCCGGTTCATGTGTGGAAGGAATTGATAGAGAGACTTTGTGTAGTCCCGCCGCCGCAGGCTCGGGCGCACAATGGAGTGCGGACGGCGCAAAAAATTTCTCCCCTGATTACTGTTCGTCAATCAGCCATGACGGAGCCACTTGCTATCCTTCAGCCAATAAACAGGGTGATGCCAGTGTTTATATTTGTAAAGATTCGCAATGCGTTACGCAATGCGCATCGAAAGGCGGAGATTGTATCAGCGGTACTCAACAGGAAATTGATTATCAGTGTCCTATCACAGGTAAAACAGGAATATACAAAAATACGAGTGACGGGTGTCCGTCGCCAAATGTAGGAATCGGCGTATGTTGCATGCTAAAATAAAAATTAACTTTTACACTACCCGCTTAATTATGAAAAAAATATTTATAATCGCAATAGTCGCCGGTTTACTGGTTACTGTGCCCCTAATCGCCCATGCCCAGCTTGGTCAAGCCGGCGTAAATTTGAAAAGCGCCGCCGGTTCGACCGGTTTAAGCGATAATCTTCCGGCTACTATCGGCGCGGTAATAAAGACGGCACTGGCTTTGGTGGGGACCATCTTTCTTGTGCTTACCATTTACGCCGGCATTCTTTGGATGACCGCCGCCGGCGCGGAGGAACAAATTGAAAAAGCGAAGAAAATTATCACCGCCTGCGTAATCGGCCTTTTTATAACATTATCCGCCTACGCCATTACTTATTTTGTGACCACCAAACTGAATACGGCCACCACCAGTACAGGCACATTGCCGCCAAGTTAAAAATATTATTTATGAAAAAAAATATAATACAATTTATTTTATTACCGATCCTGTTTTTGGTTTTTGGATTAGGGCCGGCGTTTGCCGCCGCCAATATCAACGATCTCACGAATAAAGTGGCGCAAAGTGGCGGATATCAGATTAACGGGGTAACTGACACGACATTGTCGCAGACGGTCGGTAAAGTCATCAAAGTGGTTTTGGGTCTGTTGGGAACAATATTTTTGGCTCTGACTTTTTATGCCGGCGTTCTTTGGATGACTGCCGGGGGAAATGAAGACAATATTGAAAAAGCCAAAAAAATACTGTCCGCCGCGGTAATCGGGCTGGTGATAGTGATGGCCGCGTACAGTATTACATATTTTGTAACCACTTTTGTCTTTGGCGCGTCATCCCAGACGGGTCAAATCGGAACCTAATAGTAATACTTTTTTATGCGTAAATTTATATTCGCAATTTTACTTTTTTTGGCATTGGCGGGTTTCAGAATCCCGTCCGTTTCGGCTCAGGCACTCCCCGGAAGCACGGCCAGTGATGTTCAGAATCAGCTTAATGCCGCCGCCGGAAGCCAGGGAGCGAACCTGGGCCAGCCTCAGGATCCCCGGCTGATTGCCGCGAATATAATAAGATTTGCATTACAGCTTCTGGGAACGATTTTTGTCGCATTAACGGTTTATGCCGGTTTTCTCTGGATGACCGCCGGAGGAAACGAAGACAATATTGGAAAGTCAAAAAAAATATTGACCGCTTCGGTTATCGGGTTATTTATAATTCTTTCTGCCTACTCCATAACATGGTATGTAACCAATGTTATTTTAAGTTCGCAGAATGCCACTAACGGATTGTACGGCGGGCAGGTACAAACCGTTGTACCAACGGGAGGATATGGCGGTCCGGGATGTTGTTTCCCGAATGATAAAACTTGCGACCAAAATATGAATTTTGGAGATTGTACGGCAGCAACGAAAAATAATCCCGGAAGAGGTAGTTATTGGACAGACAATTGCGCAACCTGCATGTAATTTTTTTTCACGAATCAGTTTTAAATACCTCATTCAAAATAATTTCGCACGCATTAGATGTGCAGTATTTTTTTGTCGTTCCGGTTTTTTCGTAAAGTATTTTTTGAATATTTTTGGCTAATTCATCGTTTGAATTGGCCTTAAAACCAAAGTTATTTTTTTCTATATAGTCTGCGTTATAATCTTCCTGGCCGGGTATCGGATTGATTATCACCATCGGTTTTTGCAGGTATATACATTCGGAAATCGTCAGTCCCCCGGCCTTGCTCACCACGACATCGGCCACCCGCATCCATTCGTCAATGTTGTTAGCGTTTTTCAGGATAATAAAATTTTTTTGCCCGGAGTTTTTAATTTTTTCAAGCGCTTTAAACGTCGCATCGTTGTTTTTCCCGGTTACGGCAACCAGATTCACGTCCTTGTTGCAGGAAAAAATTGCAGTCACCGCATCTTTGGCCGTAATATTTCCTTTTTTTATGGGCATCAAAAGAACAACCGGTAAATCATTGTCTATACCGAATTGTTTTTTCAGTTCGTCTTTTTCTTTATGCCTGAAAAATTTTGGATGGATCGGAATCCCGCTCACTATGCTTTTTACCCCGAATTTTTCCAAATCATTTTTTATTTCCTCCGTGGCGACAAAAAAATTTCTGACATTGGGTGTCAGCCAAATCCGGTGAGCGTGATAATCCGTGATCACGGTATCAAGAGGCGCCGGAAGATTTTTTGGCAAAACCATCGGCGCAAGAAAATGCGTGGATATGATATAGTCCGGCTGGTAATCTTTGATTTTTTTTAAAATCTTTTTCACGCCGGCGGACAGAAGAAATTTAAACGCCGCCAAAACTTTTGGTACGCTGGTATTATCCGAAAGCGCGTATGTTGTACTGTACAATTTAGGCGCTCGGGATATTGAGAAGTCGTAAAAATTTATCGTTGGTATTTTGGCTGCCCAACTGCAATAGTCGGCGAAATCAATATGAAGAACCTGTACGTCCGGATACATTTTTTGGCAGGTTAATCGGAGTGCCTCCGCGGCTCTTAAGTGACCCGATCCGGCAGAATGGGAAATGATCAGAAGTTTTTTTGTATGGTGCATATGAAATCTGGGCGGGGGTGGCCAACGGGAATTGAACCCGTATTGAGAGATCCACAATCTCCCGTAATAACCATTATACCATGGCCACCCCTGCACAGACTTCTTTAAATTCGGTCCCGTGACCCCGCTAGGAATTGAACCTAGATATTCAGCTTAGAAGGCTGATGTTCTATCCGTTGAACTACGGGGCCATGTCAAAAGTACACATAGCATATCTTATTTTGATTGAAAAATCAAGATGTGCTACAATAATGTCATGCTGAACTTGTTTCAGCATCTGCTAACATTAACTGTCTGTGAGATCCTGAAATAAATTCAGGATGACATCGATAATCCAAAATATGACCAAAAAAATCTTCGTTGCCGGTATTATATCATTTTTTTTATTAAGTATGGCAGTTCCGGTTATGGCCCAGTACGGCCTTCAGGACGCCGGCAGCAAAGCCGGCTATCAGGATAGCGATGTATACGCTTTTTCCGGCAAGGTAATAAACATGGCGCTCTCAATGCTGGCCGTGCTTTTTATGGGAGTTATGCTTTATGCAGGCATCCGCTGGATGACTTCCCGTGGAAACGAGGAATATTCAAAGAAAGCAAAAACCGCTTTAGAGGCGGGCATTATCGGATTGATCATAATTATAATGGCGTACGCGATATCAACGTTTGTCCTCGACCAACTTAAAGTGTCAGGTCCTCAAAAAAGCACTGATCTGATAGATGTGCAATTTAAATGAGGCTCCAAGCTAGATTTCAACCTTGACACCTTTCTTTTTCTGGGCTATGCTACCCTCGCTAATTTAATCCCTTAAGGGGCGGACTGCCGGGAACATACTCTTGGCAAGCTCGTAATAAATATTAATGTATGTTAGAGAAAAAGAAAAAGCAGAGTATAATCAAGAAGTACCAAACTCATGCCGGTGATACCGGTTCAAATGAGGTGCAGATTGCCATTTTGGCGGCAGAAATCGAAGAGCTTGTGGATCATCTTAAAAGCCATCCCAAGGATCATTCTTCCCGCCGCGGACTGCTCCGAAAGGTAAGCAGCCGAAGACATTTAATGCGTTATTTGAAGAAAGAAAATCCGGAAAGTTACGAAATAATCGCCAAAAAACTTAAAATAAAACAGCCCAGGGCTATTATTAAGCCGGATGGCACAACAGTTTCCGAAGCGGAAGAAGATCTCGTTGACGACCTGGAAGTAATAAACCAAGGCAATGAACCCGCAATTGAATAAAAGAACCAACCCTCTAAAACACCCCGACCAAAGAGTAGGGGTGTTTATTGATGTGCAAAATATGTACTACAGCGCCAAAAATTTGTTTGGCGCCAAAGTTAATTTTGGAAACATCGTAAAGGAAGCGATTTCCGGACGAAAGCTGGTGCGGGCTATCGCCTACGTGGTGCGAACCGAAGGCAAAGAAGAACAGCCGTTTTTTGATGCCTTATACAATTTGGGAATAGAAACAAAAGAGCGTCCTTTGCAGATATTCTACGGCGGTGAGAAGAAAGCCGACTGGGATGTGGGCATAACCGTAGATGCAATCCGTTTGTCGCCAAGTTTGGATGCGGTTATTCTTGTCAGCGGCGACGGGGATTATATTCCTTTGTTGGATTATCTCCGTAATCAGGGCAAGCAGGTTGAAGTGATGGCCTTTGGCGAAACCACTTCCGGCAAGCTTGTTGAGGTCGTGGATGATTTTATCGATCTCAGCAAAGATAAGGGCAAATTTTTAATCAGCGACAAGAGATATAATGTAAAAAAACCTTTTCCTCCCAAAATACAGCAGCACCCTTAATTGCTGAATTACCAACTCCCCATTCTCTCCGGAGGAAGCGAAAGAGGAGTTAGCGATTTAACAATTTAATTGAAGTTGGTACGGGGACAACTAGACCTTTTATAAGAGGTCTTGAGCTCTCGCATCAACTTCGGGTCCCGACATAGTCGGGACCAAGAAAGGTAATTTTGTATGGAAATTAAGAATTGGTCTATGGAGTGGGCCGGAAGGACCCTCTCTGTTGAAGTTGGCAGATTGGCATTACAAGCCAATGCCTCATGTACGGTGCGCTATGGCGATACTGTGCTTTTAGCAACCGCGGTAATGAGCAAATCAACTCGCGACGGTATAGATTTTTTCCCTCTGATGGTAAATTTTGAGGAAAAATTATATGCAGCCGGAAGAATAAAAGGCAGCCGTTTCATAAAGCGTGAAGGCCGACCCAGTGAGGAGGCTATCTTATCCGGACGTCTGGTTGACCGCGCCATCAGGCCGCTGTTTGACGAAAACATGCGCAATGACGTGCAGGTCATTTTAACCGCCCTGTCGTTTGACGGCGAAAATGATTCGCAAATTCCGGCTATGGTTGCGGCTTCTATTGTTCTCTCCATATCCAATATTCCCTGGAACGGTCCGATTGCCGGAGTCAGAGTGGGAAAAGTTGACGGAAAATTAAAAATAAACCCGACTTTAAAAGAAAGAATAGACGGCAATGTTGATATCGTGGTGGCCGGAACTCCGGAAAAGGTAATCATGGTTGAAGCCGAATGCCACGAAATGCCGGAAAATGAGGTGATCGAAGCGATGCAATTCGGCGCAAAGGAAATGGGTTCTGTTTTGGACTTCATTAAAAAAATTCAGAAAGAAGTGGGCGCTAAAAAAATTAACCTGGCCGAAAATTACGATGAAAAAGAAAAGAATCTGATCAAGATTGAAGCCGAAGTTGAAAAATTTGTCGCCGGTCATGTTAACGACTGGATTTTTGACGCTCCCAAAAAAGGAAGAGCCGAACGCGTGGAAATGGTGGACAAATTCAGCGCCGAGATCAAGAAAATGCTGGAAGAAAAAGAAACCGATGAAAACACCATGAAGATAGTGTTGGGCAGGGTGAAGATTTATGTGGAGAAAGTCATATCCGAACAGGTTCTCAAAAAAGACCAGCGTTTGGACGGCAGAGCTCTTGATGAAATCCGCGAGTTGAAGGCTGAAATTTCTTTGCTCCCGCGCACTCACGGAACGGGCATGTTCATGAGAGGCGATACGCAAGTACTGTCTGTCGTCACCTTGGGCGCTCCCGGGGATGTCCAGACTTTGGACACAATGGAAGAAGAAGGCACAAAGAGATACATGCATCACTACAACGATACGCCGGCCACATACGGCGAAGCCGGTCCGTTGCGCGGTCCGGGAAACAGGGCTATCGGACACGGAGCTTTGGCTGAAAAAGCTTTGGTTCCGGTTTTGCCGGCTGAAGCCGATTTTCCTTACGCAATCCGGGTGGTTTCCGAGGTTCTTGGCTCAAACGGCTCAAGTTCAATGGCTTCTACTTGCGGTTCAACCTTGGCTTTAATGGATGCGGGCGTACCGATCAAGAAGCCGGTTGCTGGCATTGCCATGGGCCTGGCCAGTGATAAAAAAGGCAATTGGAAATTGCTTACCGATTTGCAGGATGTTGAAGACGGTCCGGGAGGCATGGACTTCAAAATTGCCGGAACCAAAGACGGCGTGACCGCCATCCAGATGGATACAAAAACCGACGGCTTGGGTTGGGATATTGTGAAAGAAACTTTCAAGAAATCAAAGGAGGCCAGAATAAAAATTTTGGACAAAATGGCCACTGTGATTTCCGAGCCGAAAAAAGAGATGTCAAAGTACGCTCCAAGAATTATCACTATCAATATAAATCCGGATAAGATTCGCGACGTTATCGGTCCGGGCGGAAAAATGATAAATAAAATTATCGCCGAAACAGGTGTTTCCATTGACATCGAAGACGATGGACGCGTTTTTGTCACTTCATCGGATGCTTCCGGCATGGAAAAGGCTGTAAATTGGGTAAAAGAATTAACCCACGAAGTTACAGCCGGAGAATTATATGACGGCACAGTTGCCCGTCTGGAAGACTTTGGCGCCTTTGTGAATATCTTGCCGGGACAGGACGGTTTGGTCCATGTCAGTGAGATCAGCTACGACAGAGTAAACAGGCCGGCTGATGTATTAAAGATAGGTGACAAGGTAAAAGTAAAAGTAAAAGAGATTGACAATCTTGGCCGCATCAATTTGAGCATGAAAGCCTTGTTGGAAAAACCGGAAGGCTATGTTGAACAGCCGAGATTTGAAAGAACCGGCGGTGGAGGCGGAAGAGGTTTCGGCGGCAGAAGCGGCGGCGGAAGAGGAAGATAAAATGTATATTTAAAATAAAGGGCGCCTCCTGATGGGGCGCCTTTTATGATTGATTTTTTATTATATTTGTGGTTAAATAATGCTGTTGTAAAGCTGGAGTGGCGGAATTGGTATACGCGCGTGCCTTAGGAGCACGTTCCGCAAGGATTGAGGGTTCGAGTCCCTCCTCCAGCACAATATCAGAAACTTCTATTATATTATGTCAGATTCCGACCTAAAATTTTTCGCAGCCCAACTGGGGGCGGATATTCCCGAGTTGGATTTGCACAAAAATAATCCCGGCGACATTGAAATAGAGATCGACCAGTTTCTATATCGAAGTTTTCAGGCAAAAAAAGATGTCGTAAGGATCATTTACGGCGGGGGACAAGGAATAATGCGTAAATCCGTTTTGGATTTTTTACATCAACATCCGCTCGTAGAAAAAATTGAAGAAGCGGGTGGAAGCTGCGTGGTGAAGTTATCCGATTAAAGGATTATCTTTATTCCATCAGGAAAACAGCCGCCGCAATCACGGTCGTCCAAAGGCCGTTTTTGTTTCCTTCGGCAGACTGCACGACATGCGTGGTTTTGAAGAAGTGTCCGCTGGCTTTATATATTTGTTCTCTTTCTTCCCAGGCCTGGTTCGGGTCAAATTCTATGCCGAGGGTTGTGGCAAGCATTGTGGCCGCCAGGTCTTCGGCGTATTCGCCGGTTTTTTCTCTGGTTTCGCCGAAACCGTGATGTTCGGAAAGATATCCGTAGTGGCTGTTGTCGCTTGGCGACGCCACGCCGATTGAAGATGAAATTAATCTGTTCGGTTCGCTTGTGTCGGTTCTTGCCATTACGCAAAAGGTAATATCTCCCGGAGATAATTGTTTTACTCCTTCTTCCTTGCTTACTATTTTGCAATTCGGAGGCAGGATACTTGAAACATACACGAGATTGCATTTTTCAATTCCCGCTTCGCGAAGTGCGGCTTCAAAAGAAGCCAGCCGATCTTTGTTTACGCCCGAACCTTTAACAAAAAAAACTTTTTTAGGCACCATAGGACTTGTGAATTCAAAAAATAAATTAAAGTTGCTAATAGTTTACTTTTAAATTATAGATTTGTAAAGACAACATCCAAAAAGACCGATGATTAAAGGCTGAAATTATCCACTGTTTATCCACATATCTGGCTCTTGACAAATATATTTAGGGTGATATAATGATGTTTGCAATACGAAGTCCCCATATTGGGAACCATGTCCACAACGGATAGACTATTGTCTAGCTTGGACCTCTGGGTAAAATCGAATCTTAATCATAAAGCAAAACGTATGAAAAAGATTTCAATTCATTACTCGGATCATCCAAGCGGTTAAGTTCAGTCACACTGAATTTTAAAGGAACCGCTTATGCGGTTCTTTTTAAATCTAAAATTCTAAAACACGAATCACACTAAAAAATTGGTATGATGCGTGTGAGAGAATTGCAGAGTACGGTCGAACATGGCAAATGTTCGTTGACAACTAATAATAATAGGGTAGAAGCGACTAAGCACAATTAAGTGCTTAAGTCGTGCGCAATTTTATAAGGGCGCATGGCGGATGCCTTGACACTAAAAGTCTATGAAGGACGTTGCAGGGTGCGATAAGCCTCGGTTAGGTCCCAAGCAACCTTTGACCCGGGGATTTCCAAATGGGGGAACCCATCCTGATGAAGATCAGGATATTACGTACTGAATACATAGGTACGTGAAGAAAACCTGGCGAAGTGAAACATCTCAGTAGCCAGAGGAAAATAAATCGAATGAGATTCCCTTAGTAGTGGCGAGCGAAAAGGGAAGAGTCTAAACCGTATAAATGTTACTGTAGTAATTGGTTGGTCTTCGGATTAACTTTGAACTGCAGCTTAAAGGTGCAGACCGTTGTTTATACGGTGTTGTAAGACGTTAGCGCTGACTTTCTGTAAAAGTTGGGTAAAGAGTTAGCTTTCCTAGTAGAATGTTCTGGAAAGAACAACCAAAGAGGGTAATAGTCCCGTACGCGAAAGGAGTTAATAAATTATGGCTAATGTTCTTGAGTAGGGCGGAACTCGTGAAATTCCGTCTGAATCTAGGCCGACTATGGTCTAAGACTAAATACTTTTAGTGATCGATAGTGGACAAGTACCACGAGGGAAAGGTGAAAAGTAGCCCGGAGAGGGCGATGAAATAGTATCTGAAACCATGTGCCTACAAAGAGCGGGAGTCCAACTTCGGCGCAAGCCGGAGCGGATGACCGTGTTCCTATTGAAGAATGAGCCTGCGAGTATGTTGTGTGTCGCGAGCTTAAGCCCCTTTGGGGCGGAGGCGTAGCGAAAGCGAGTCTTAACGGGCGTTAAGTGGCACGCATATAACCCGAAACCGGGTGAGCTATCCATGGCCAGGATGAACCCTGTCGAAAGACAGGGGGAGGTCCGAACTCACGCGCTGTGCAACACGCGGAGATGAGTTGTGGATGGGAGAGAAATTCTAATCGAACTCGGTGATAGCTGGTTTTCCTCGAAATATATCTAGGTATAGCCTCGAGTGTTCCTAACGGTGGTAGAGCACTGGATGAGAATTGGGTCCTTCGGGATACCGTTTTCAATCAAACTCCGAATGCCGTTAATTAAAAACTCGGGAGTCAGACAGTGGGGGCTAAGCTCCATTGTCAAAAGGGGAACAGCCCAGATCGCTAGCTAAGGTCCCTAAATCCATATTAAGTGCAATAAAGGCAGTTTTGATTCTCATACAACCAGGAGGTTGGCTTAGAAGCAGCCATCCTTTAAAGAAAGCGTAACAGCTCACTGGTCAAGAGTCTCAGCGCCGAAAATGTCCGGGGCTAAAATATGGTACCGAAGCTGCGAACTTGTTTACTATTTATAGTAGACATGTGGTAGAGGAATGTTCCATACGCACTGAAGCCGTAGCCGTGAGGCGTGGTGGAGTGTATGGAAGTAAGAATGCAGGCATAAGTAGCAAAAAGGCAAGTGTGAATCTTGCCCGCCGAAAATCCAAGGTTTCCTGGGCAACGAGAATCGCCCCAGGGTTAGTCGATCCTAAGGCCAGCCCGCTGCAAGGCGGGGTAACCGATGGAAGAGCTGGTTAATATTCCAGCACTGTATGAAGTTTGATTTCTGTTGCGCATTTCTAAGCTCTAAGCGTATTTTGGTTATATACGTATCGCAAGATGGAGATGAAGCCTTCGGGTGGAGTCAACTTAGAGGATTGAAGTGCCGAGAAAAGGCAGAAATCGTTAAGCTGCATATAACCGTACCGTAAACCGACACAGGTGGATAGGTCGAGAAGACCAAGGCGCATGAGAGAACCCTCGTTTAGGAACTCTGCAATACAGCGGCCGTAACTTCGGGATAAGGCCTGCCTGTTTAATTACAGGTTTCAACAAAAGACGCACTGCGACTGTTTACCAAAAACACAGCTCCCTGCAAAAGCGCAAGCTGAAGTATAGGGGGTGATGCCTGGCCAGTGTCAGAACGTTAAGGGGAGAGGTTAGACGCAAGTCAAAGCTTTGAACTGAAGCGCTGATGAACGCCGGCGGTAACTATAACCGTCCTAAGGTAGCGAAATTCCTTGTCGGGTGAGTTCCGACCCGCACGAATGGCATAACGATAGTGCGACTGTCTCAACGAGGGACTCAGTGAAATTGCAAGGGAGGTGAAGATGCCTCCTACCCGCAACTAGACGAAAAGACCCCGTGAAGCTTTACTATAATTTGATATTGGTATAAGTATAAGTATGTTGAGCGTAGGTGGGAGCCGCAAGGCGCCAATGAGACACCACTCTTACTTATTTTTATGCCTAATCTTCCGACTTGAATCAGCCGGAGGAGACAGTGTCTGATGGGTAGTTTAACTGGGGCGGTTGCCTCCCAAAATGTAACGGAGGCGTTTACAAAGGTCAGCTTAGCTCGGATGGAAATCGAGCTGGACGTGCAAACGCAAAAGCTGGCTTTACTGCAAGGGCTACAACCCGAGCAGTCGCGAAAGCGGAAGTTAGTGAACCGACCATCCTTCATAGGAAGGTGGAAGATCAACGGATAAAAGCTACTCCGGGGATAACAGGCTGATCTGGCCCGATAGTCCATATAGACGGCCAGGTTTGGCACCTCGATGTCGGCTCATCGCATCCTGGGGCTGGAGAAGGTCCCAAGGGTTTGGCTGTTCGCCAATTAAAGCGGTACGTGAGCTGGGTTCAGAACGTCGTGAGACAGTTCGGTC
>Ga0182027_10003272_pt1 | contig 25791 bp, 22 predicted proteins | sample 712E1DmetaG_FD_121300 | JGI IMG/M metagenome (GOLD analysis project Ga0182027, IMG submission 121300) | Permafrost microbial communities from Stordalen Mire, Sweden - 712E1D metaG (Illumina Assembly) | ecosystem: Environmental > Terrestrial > Soil > Wetlands > Permafrost | place: Sweden...
ACAAGTATTATAAATCCAGGTCGGATCTATGGGTGTCCATGAAAAAACAGAGAGATCCATAACCAGAGTGTGATGAGTGATGTAATATTTACCCATCGCCATTTGCCACCATAAATCATAATCACTTCCGTCCACCTTATATTCCAACAGAATCAGCGCCGGTAAAAGCGCTATCATCAACCATCTCAGGTATTCTGAAGATGCCAGCTTTTCCGAAAAGGCAAAAAAAGAAGATGTCTTTGAAGGATAATTGCTTGTTGTATTAGCGGTATATTTTGGCGTAGTGGGAGTTTGATTTCCTTTTTCTTCTTTTTCGCTCATAGATGCGTTATCCTCTCTGGTTTTTTAATAAATGTTAATTTATTGCCAGATTCCTCCCGTTAAATCAGAATCTCTTATAAAAATTTCTTATGTTTCCGGTAACGGAATGGACATCATCATCCCTCATTTCATAGTAAAGCGGCAGACGCAAAAGACAATCGCTTACCCTTTCGGTAACCTCCAATGTCCCGTTCGTTCGTCCGTATAATTTCCCCGCAGGAGAACTGTGGAGAGGCACGTAATGAAACACGGCCATTATGTCCTGATCTTTCAAAAATTGGGCAAGTTCCGTCCTTTCTTTCAAAGACCGGGTTATGATGTAGAATATATGACCGTTGCTGCAACAATCATTAAGAATGAAAGGAAGCTGAATGTAACCTTTTTCAGCCAAAGGCCGCAGATCTTCCATGTACAAAGCATAGAGTAAATTCCGTTTGGCGATAATCTGATCGGCATTCTCCATCTGGGCGTAAAGGAACGCAGCGATAATATCGCTGGGCAGATAAGATGATCCGACATCAACCCACGTGTATTTGTCAACCTGCCCGCGAAAGAATTTGCTGCGATTGGTGCCCTTTTCTCGGATTATTTCGGCGCGTTCAACAAATTTTTCGTCATTTATCAACAGTGCGCCGCCCTCGCCTGAAATGATGTTTTTAGTTTCGTGAAATGAACACGCGCCGAAATGCCCGATTGATCCCAACGGACGCCCTTTGTAGGTGGACATAATGCCCTGCGCGGCATCTTCAATTACAAAAAGGTTATGCCTCCCGGCGATATCCATGATGATATCCATTTCACACGAAATACCGGCGTAATGAACCGGCAGGATAGCCCTGGTACGCGCAGTTAAGGCCGCCTCAATCATGTTCTCATTGATGTTGAGTGTGTCAGGCCGAATATCAATAAATACCGGAACACCTCCTCGTAAAACAAAAGAACTGGCAGTTGAAACAAAGGTGTATGAAGGCATAATGATTTCATCGCCGGGCTCAATATCAGCCAGAATCGCTGACATTTCCAGTGCCGCCGTGCAGGAATGTGTCAGGAGCACCTTGCGGCAACCGAGGCGTTCCTCCAGCCATGCCTGGCATTTTTTTGTGAAGGGTCCGTCACCGGCGGTATGGTTGTTCTCAATAACGGCCTGGGCAATGTAAAAAAGTTCTTTGCCGGCAATAAATGGCTTATTGAAGGGAATTTTATTTTTATTGTTCGCCATGTATCCTCCCTTTTATCTTCTATTTTGAATAGTAGCTTCTTGTTGGAGCGTTATAATTGTTCCTATAAAAATTCATCGATCAATTGTAATCGGAATCCATTTTCCGACGCAGGACTAACTTCCAGATGATGAACATAACAAATCCCATAATCAAAGTTATTACGCTATAGCCCCTGATTATCAAGGCGCCTGCCTGAGCAACAGGAATATCCTGCTTGAAATAAACAAGAAAAGAAGAAATACTTACCTCATTAATGCCAAGCGACAAGGGGATAAAACTGAAAATACCTATCAGAGTAGTGATGGCAGTCATCGCAGCGGCATCCAAAAAATTCACTGAAATGGAAATACTACGCAAACTGGCATACCAGCCCAGAACAATAAATAACCAGCCTCCGATTGTCAAAATGACGACTGTCGCCATAATCTTCCCGCTTCTTACGCACTGATTAAGCGGTTGGAAAAAACGCCCAACGACATTAGCCGGAGGTATGTGCCGGATAATTACGAAAAAAAATGCAAAACAAATAATCATTAAAGCTATGACAGTAAATATCACTTTCGTATCCAGTAATTTCGAAGCGCCGAAGATTATTCCTGATAAGGCCATTAGCAAAACAACCATCAAATCGAGAATCCTTTCTGTCATAAATATACCGTAACCGGGAATCCTCTCCAGGGAACCGGTTTTTTTTAACAGTTCCACCTTCAGAGCTTCACCGGACTGAAATGGCGTAAGTAAAGCAAAAGCCACTGACATGGAACAGACCATGTACAAATGATAAAAATCAATATGGATATCCGAAGCCTTCAGCAAAACGAACCAACGCATAGTTCGAAACAGCCAAAAACAAAGAATCGTTCCCGTAACCGTGCAGGGCAGCCATTTCCAATCCGCATGTGTCAGAAGTGGAATAACAACACTCCACTGAAAATAATGAATAATGTAGTACGCACAAATAAAAAAGATAATGCCGCTTGCTATTATGCCTGAAAGTTTTTTAATGTTTCCCTCTCTCCAAGATATTCGACTTTCATGAATTTCTCCTGTGTGGCCATCCCTCTGCAAAATATAAAATAATAATATATTATGAATTTTCTGCAAACCATTTATGAAAGGTATAATAGGAACAACCCGGATCAAAACCGAGGCGAATCCATACCTTCTGAGATGCCAGGTTGGTAATCTGGGTAGAGATGATTATCGTGCCTATATTCCTTTCAACGCACCATTTCATGCAATTCGTCATGATCATACGGTAGATGCCCATACCCTGGTACGGCTTCAAAACGCCAAAAAGGATGCCCTGTCCTTCATCAGGACTGTTTTCCCGAACCGTACCGAACCCAATTATATTCTCCTTTAACTCGGCAACAAACACCTGAGCCGCAACTTCTTTGTGAAAGCATGATTTATATGCCCAATCCGCATAAGTTTCATTGCATTTCGTTTTATCCAGCCTGCTGTCTGAATGATAGTGCCCAAGATAGCCATCAAAGGCTTCAGCAGCTATGGCTTTAATAATTTCTTCTTCACCGGGTATGAAGGATCTGATCCTGATCTCAGAGACGTATGCCGGAGGAGGATTTTCTCTGAGATTACATGAGTAATATATGAGCGTATCCATAAGCAAAAAGCCTTTTCGTTCCAGTTCCTGCACCGCCGGCAGGTCGCTGGTAGGGCAGCGAGCCAACAATAAACGCACCTTATTTTCTTCGCAGAACCTCATAACATTCGGGATATCATGAAGTTCCACATTCTCCACCTTGGCAGTCTTAATTCCAAAGCGCTCCTCATCTATTGCAGAAAGGGAAATCGGCAAATCCTTCGGTTTCATTCTTCTTCCCCGATTATTCGTAATCCTTAAAACAACGCTACGGTAGACTTTTATAAAGAATCGTCTTTAACAGATAACCGTGTCCGGTCTTTTACAACATAGAGAGGTCTTCCCTTTACCTGATTAAAAACCCGGCCGATGTAAACGCCCAGAATTCCCATCCCGAAAAGGAGAGTTCCTGATAAGAAAAATAATGAAACCATCATACTGGTCCAACCGGTAGGTATATAATCAAATAAAAAATAACGAATAAATAACCATGCTCCATAGCAAAGAGCCGCAAAAGCCATGAAGAATCCGAACTGAACGCAAAGTTTTAAGGGTTTGTTGGAATAGGAAATAATGGTATCGGCAGCTAAAGACAATTGGCGGATCAGGGTATAACTGGATTTGCCTTCGGCGCGCCTGTCATGTACAATGTCAATACTTGCAATCTTGAAGCCTGTCCATCGAACAAGAAGAGGAAAGACACGGGGCTGTTCAGGCAGCATTTTAACCACATCTACAACCTTACGAACGTAAATTCCAAAATTCGCCTGGGCTGCGTCACTTTTCTGATCTGTCATATATCCGAAAAACCAATGAAATAAACGGGAAGACAATCGTTTCAAAAACCTGTCCTGCCTTTCAACCCTGCGTCCAAAAACTACGTCAAAGCCCTCCTGTGCTTTTGCCCACAGACGAGGAATTTCCTCGGGACGGTCTTGCAAATCGCAATCCATTATCACGAGCCAATTTCCGCGTGAAATTTCGACACCCGCCATAATGGCGCTGTGCTGGCCGAAATTTCTTGATAGTTTCAGGCCTATAACTCTTGGATCGCTTTGCGCCATTTTATTGATTAATTCCCAGGGATTTCCCGGTCCGCAATCATCAACAAAGATAAGCTCGAAACTGGCCTGAATTTGGCTTGCTGCGGCGGCAACCCTTTCATAAAGAGGTTCCAATGTACTGTCACTTCCATATACCGGCACAACAACGGAGATATCAGGAACATCCATCATAAAAATAGCCCAAACTTAGGATTTATAAAAAACGCTATTTACAGCAATCTTCAATTTTAAGATTGAAAACTTTCGCACAACTGACCATTAATTTCAACTTTTTTATACCCAATATTTAGTATGATAAATCGCGATTACCGAAGCTCTCCGTGGCAAGCCGCAGAGAATCTTTAATTCTTAATCAATATTCGTCCACTTACCCCAAAGCTCGCGAAGGTGTTTGCGCTCGCGGCTTAAATTGAATATCATTGAGCAAAAATCAATGGAGATATCCTTACATAAGTGGTAATTGATTTCAACAATTTTTATATTATATCGATGACTATTTAAAAAGAAAACATAATAAATTTATTGATATTTTTATGGTATTGTTTTACAGAAACGCTACAAAAAAATCCGGAGAATTATGTATGAATATTCTAAGAACATTGACAAGAATTTTCCTGACATTTACGTTTCTTTTTATATTAACCGGTTGCGCTTGGGTTCAACTGGAGATGAGCAGACAAACTCCTCAACAAAAACAAAACACGGCGAATACCGTCCTGCTTGCCGGCGTGGCAAGAGCCGATATTACTCCGCCTCCAGGAATGCCTTTGGGCGGATATTGGATAGAATCGAATTACAGCAAAGGTTTTCGTACCAGACTCTACGCCCGTGTCTTGTATTTAAAGCCTGTATCCGGCAGGTCTGTCGCCCTTGTTCAGTGCGATCTTCTGTCAGGCTCTTTGTTTCTCAATCATCGCGTGGCTGAACTTATAGCCAAAGAAACCGATATCGGAATAGATGGCTTGCTCATCGCGGGAACCGATACTCATTCGGGGCCAGGCAATTATTTTGACACTAATTTCTACAACAACCATGCTTCCAATGCGACCGGCTTTGATCCCGAATATTTCAATTATCTATCGAAACAAATCGCGAATGCAGTTATTCGCGCCTTTAAAGAAAAGAAGCCGGCAAAAATTGCTACAGGAAAAATAGAGATACAGGAAATGACACGCAATCGCAGTATTCAATCGTATTATGCCAACAAAAATGTCTCAGCGAAAACACTGCCTGATATATATGAAGCCGTTAATTCCAACATGTATATGGTTCGTGTGGACGGACGGGATAATGACGGACAATATTATCCGCTTGCCGCTCTTTCCAGTTTTTCCATCCATGGGACGGCGGTTCCGGCTAAAAACAATCTCTATAACGGTGATGTATTTGCTTACATGGAACGGGAAGTGGAATATGGCATAAAAAATAATTATAAAACATCATGGGAACCCATCCATGCCGCTTTCAACGGCACGCATGGCGATAACTCGCCAAACTATAAGAAAGGTGCACAGGGCTTCATTGAAGCTCGCCGGATAGGAACATCCATCGGACAGAAGGCGCTGGAACTTTTCCGTTCCCTCGATGGAAAATTAAAAGATGAAGTGACCATTCGCTTCTCAGCAAAGGAAATAGATCTCTATTCCGAACCCTGCATTGATGGAACATGCCTCTGCGAAAGACCTGTTGTTGGTTCCGCGCTTGCGGGGGGAACGGATGACAGTCCTACGCCTGTACTGGATCAGCTCCCCTGGTTAAGGCAGGGCTCTCCAAGATGGCTTTTTAAAAATTTCTGTCAAGGCCGTAAGCGCACTCTTGGCGGTCCCGGCCAGTACCTTATGCTTTCCAAAAAGGATTTCCCTCATCAATTGTTTTTACAAACGATTCAAATTGACGATTTCCTGCTGTTACCTCTACCCTTTGAAACAACAGCAGAGTCGGGAGTCAGAATAGCGACAGAGTGCCGGGACAAACTTGCATCGGCAAATAAAAATGATATACAGTCTTTTTTCGTCATAAGCTGCGCAAACGGTTATTTCGGATATGTTACAACACCGGAAGAATACCGTATCCAGCGTTACGAGGGCGGACATACTTTGTACGGACCGCAAACGCAACCGTTTCTAGCCAAGCAATTAAGCAAGATGGCTCTGGATTTTGGGCAAGTGAAAACCGAAAGTAATTTCCCCAAAAAATGGTCTTATAATTTACAGGCAAAAAGATTTTATACCAGTAAAGTTATGTTTGGAACCGAAAGAAGAGCTGATCATTACCCTGAATTTGTTGCTGCAGAGATTAATGATGAACCCTACTGGTCGTTTGTCTGGGAGGATTTGCCACCTCATCTGATTTCATGGGAGCAAACGCTGGTAAGAATCGAAGAAAGTAATGATGGAGGAATTACATGGAAACAATTCCAATCAAACGGACAACCTATGGATGACAGTGGGTATGACATTGCTGTCATTTGCAACGATATAATCAATAAGGGCAAGACCGGAATCTATGAAACTCGGTGGTATAATCCGCCAACCGGTAAAAAAATAGAGGATAAAATAAAATACTACCGTTTTGTTATTCTGCCGCAGGCGGGGCGTGATTTGCTTTATTCGTCGCCGTTTCATTTAAAATAGCAGTAACTTTTACTATGAATAATCATAATACCAAATCCTATAGGAATTGAAGTCTGACAGGCGGCAATTCCCTCGCGGGATATTGAAGCCCTCTGCGGCAAGCCGCAGAGAATAAAGCGTTGCAAAAAAAATTAAATGTTTATAAATGTAAATATTTAATATTTGAACAGAATTAATCTATGGGAATAAAAAAATATTTTTAAATTGCTCGCGGGGGGTAATTATGAAACCGGGTTCAAGCTTAATGGATAGATTCAATGGCTGGTTTGTCGAGCCGATTTATAAACTTAAAGAACTGCCGGAAGGCGACGGGGGATTTTTGGCCATGTCCGCTGCGCTTTTCTTATGCGAAAGGTATTATCGCGCTTTAACAGACAGCCTTTCTGGCAAAAGAGACGATGAAACATTTAAGATTGCAGCGGCAAAAGATTTCGGGCTTAGCCTGGATGATTTTAAGAGCTTTTGGATTGTTTACCGAAACGGAATTCAGCATCAGGGAACGCCAAAAAAATATATTGATAAGAAAAATAAAATAAAATGCTTCTTTCACATTTCCGAAGCATTCAACGCAATTCCAGAAATATACAAAGTCAACGCATACAAGCGCGAGATAAGACTAGACGTCTGGAAGTTCGCTGACCTTATTATCAATAAGTATAAAACGAATCCGGAAGTCTTTTTAAAAGCAGTTTCGGGTACATTTCCTGAAGTTAAGGAAATCAAGGACGTTAATGAAAGATAATAAAGGAGGTTCTCATCAACAATACTACAGCACCAAGGATTGAATGGCTGGATTTTGTAAAAGGTATGGCTATAATATGCGTTGTTATGGGGCATAGTGTAGAAGCGATATCTTTACATCACCTTTTCTTTTTTTCGTTTCATATGCCCATTTTTTTTATCATTTCCGGCTTTCTTTTCGCTCATAGCAATTCAATCACTCTGCGCTTTGGAGAAATTGCCTATAAGAGATTTAGAAATCTCCTTCTTCCATATCTTGTCACAGTGTTAATAGGATTTTTTATATATTGGAGTATAAATTTTTATGGTGTGGTGACAACCTATTATTCTGGTAATCGTAATCTAATTTTTAGTATTATACAGGGTATAGATAATAGCCATCAGTTTATATTAAAAGACTGTCAGCAATTATTACTAAGTATTTGCTACGGCGCGAGCAAAGAAGTTGTCCTGTTTCATTTAGTTTTTAATTCATTAGGTGTATTTTGGTTTCTGCCATCCTTGTTTTCTGCGATTATTATTTTTTATTTTTTCTTAAAATTATTTGATAAATATTCTATTGCAATTCAGTCAATAATTATAATTATTTTAACATTTGTAGGATACATGATTGGCAAGTATATCTTTTTGCCTTGGAGTATTGATATATCGCTTGTGTCGCAAATTTTTATGTTTAGTGGTTATTTGATGCGAAAACATATGATCTTTGAGAAAAAAACTCCCATAGGGCTTTTTATTATAGCCGCTGGTATTTGGCTCTTAGATCTTTACATGGGCAGTATTGACATGGCTGGGCGTATATACAATAATCTTGCTGTTTCAACGATTGGTGCAATAGCAGCAAGTTATCTCCTCATGAAGTTGTCATATTTTCTATCGAATAGTATTTCATTTTTTTATAAACCCATCCCTTATATAGGTAGACAATCCCTTGTTATTTTATGTTTCCATACATTTGATCTTATGGCTTGTCCTCCAATGATCAAACATTTTATCCTCGAATGCCTCCACAATAATCATTGGATAACTTTAACAGGATTCCGCCTCTGTTATTCATTGCTTATTGCGAAAGCAATAAAACTTCTCCCTCTTTTGAAATCAGTCTATTATCCGAGAACATCAAAAATAATTGAAGAACATTGAGGGCACTACCTTACAAATGGCAATCTATATTCTTGTTAACTCAAACAGATTTAGCCTTTGTATATAATCATCAAAATTTTACTGGCAGAATTCTCTTTATTTGGCGCCGTTCCAGTCAATACCGGAGTCTAAACCTTCCCCGATGAATATTCCGGAATCTTCGCGTATTTTATTCCTGTCAAAAAGAAATCTTTTCCCTGTTGCAAAAACAAATGCCATGCGGTAGAAAAACATAGAGAATCAGGAGAAAATTTATGAATAAACTATTCGGCACTGATGGAATCAGGGGAATTGCCAACCAATACCCCATGACAACAGAGGTTGCATCGAATGTGGGACGGGCCATAGCCCACCTTTCTAAAAAAGAAGGACACACACCGCGTATCCTTATCGGCAGAGACACAAGGCTATCCGGCGATATGTTTGAGAGCGCGATTATATCCGGCATTTGTTCAATGGGTGTCAATGCCATTTCCGTGGGCGTAATTCCCACGCCGGGTATCGCTTTTTTAACTCACGATATGCGAGCCGACGCGGGCATTGTTATTTCCGCTTCTCACAATCCCTCGCAGGATAACGGCATAAAAATTTTTAATAGTGAAGGCTTTAAACTCTCCGACGTAAAGGAAAATAAAATTGAAGAACTCATCTTTGCCGACAATATGCGCCGGCTCCATCCATCTCCGAAAGAATTGGGTAAATTATCACGGATGGATGACGCCGCCGGACGTTATGTGGATTTTTTGAAATCCACTTTTCCCCAGAAGCTCAATCCCGAAGGAATGAAAATAATTCTCGATTGCTCAAACGGCGCGACCTATCGTGTGGCTCCCGCCGTTTTTATGGAACTTGGTTGCGAAGTTAAAACCCTGTTCGATCAGCCTGACGGCAAGAATATCAATCTCAAATGCGGCTCGCAGCATACCGACGCATTGGCCGCGGAAGTATTGCGGCAGAGAGCCGACGCCGGTTTTGCTTTTGACGGCGATGGCGATCGCGTGATTGCCGTTGATGATAAGGGCAATATTCTCACCGGCGACCGGATGCTGGCCATCTGTTCAGCTATTTTAAAAAAAGAAGGCCAACTGAAAAACAATTTAGTTATCCGCACTGTGATGAGTAATCTTGGATTGACGGTCGCTTTTCAGAAACTGGGAATTGATTCCGTATTCGCTCCCGTGGGAGACCGCTTCGTTCTGGAAGAAATGCTGGCACGCGGCGCTGTTATCGGCGGAGAAGATTCCGGCCATCTGATTTTTTTAAAACACCACACCACGGGTGACGGTTTGATTACGGCTATGCAAATTCTGGCCGCCATAAAAAAAGAAGGCCGGCCTCTATCGGAACTGGCGCGCATAATGTCAGTTTTTCCGCAAATGCTTATCAACATTGACGTTAAAAGAAAACCGGAAATAGAAACCGTGCCGGAAATTATGACCGCCATCAAAAAAGCGGAAAAAGCGCTGGGCGATAAAGGACGCGTTCTTGTGCGCTACTCCGGCACACAAAACATGTGCCGCGTCATGGTCGAAGGCCCCACCAAAAAAGAAACCGAAACCCACTGCCGCCAGATCGCTGATGTTGTGGAAAAAATACTGGCCTGATTTAGAAGTCTTACATAGGCTATAATCATTAGTCAGGCAAAACTTCAGAAGATAATTACAGGGGATGATAAATGAAATATTTCTATTTGTTCTTATCAGTTGCCTTTAATGTTGTGTCCTATCTCTTGTATAAAAGTATTTCAAACAAGCAATCTGATTTTCTGTGGTTCATGGTCTTCGTATCAGGCTTAATTATCGGTGGTATTAACGTATTGTTCTTCACAAAAGCACTCAAAAATATAGATTTGAGTATTGCGTATCCTATATTTTCCGGAGCATGCATATTTTTCATGGCAATATTCTCCCACTTTATTTTCGGTGAAAAAATAACCGTCATCAATATGGTTGGCGCAATTATCATTATTGCAGGGATAGCTTTAATGTCAAATTAAAGGCCATTCACAAACAAAAGTAAGTGTGATCGGCAAAATACGTCGTTTATTTTCCACTGCACCTTCTATGTCAATGCCCTCCCAGATGAATTTTCGACTGTCGCGCAATGGGCCCACGAACCACAGTTACAGGGGTTTCTGCGCGGAAGGATGCCCCTTCAATTGATGTATTTCAGGTTGATTAAATTTTCCTGGATTCCCCGGTCAAGCCGTGAAATGACATAGTTTATTTTTAAAAAGTTGGATTTATCAGGATACCGAGGCGGCAAGGAAGATGCACCGGAGACGTATATGAACATACGTCGAGGATGCTGACGACGAAGCCAACAAAGGTAGCCGTATGAATCCGGCTTTTTAGTCTACGCGAATGAGCATCGCATCCCCTTGCGCGTGCCCCGAGCAAATCCCGCAGACACCCCAGCCGCCTCCGCGACGTTTCAGTTCATACCCTAACGTCATGGCGATTCTGGCTCCGGTTGCTCCGATGGGGTGACCATAGGCAACCGCTCCGCCATTGACATTGACTCTCTTGAACATGTCTTCTTTGGACATGCCCAAAATTGAACGGCAACTTACCAGCGCCACTGCGGCAAAGGCTTCGTTGATCTCAATGAGATCCATCTGATCAAGTGTCATATCGTTTTGTTCGAGAATCTTTTTAATGGACAGTCCCGGAACAGTCGCAATATCTTTCGTCGGCTGCGATACTTCGGCGTAATCAACAATGGTGAAAATCGGCTTAAGACCCAGTTCATCGGCTTTTTCCCTGCTCATCAAAAGACAGACATCCCCGCCATCGTTTACACCTGGCGCGTTTCCGGCGGTTACACTGCCAGGCTGGCCGGTGACGGTGCTTAGATGATTAAAAACCGGCGGAAGTTTGGCCAATACTTCCAGGGTGGTTTCCGGCCGCGGCCCTTCGTCCTTATCAAAAACAATTACTTTTTTGCCCTGTTTTACCTCCACAGGAAAAATTTCATCATCAAGTTTACCTTCGTTCATAGCGCGGACAGCGTTCATCTGCGAATTTAGCGCCCACTCATCCTGTTCCTGCCGGGAAAAGCCAAACTCGTCGGCTACTTCCGATCCGTGAATCGCCATGTGACGATTGTAGAAAGCGTCCCAGAGGCCATCATAAACCATTGTATCAACAACTCTGCCGTTAGGCAATCCCATACGCATGCCCCAGCGCATATCCGGCAGGACAAACGGACAGTTGCTCATGCTCTCCTGACCGCCGGCAATACAAATTTCAGCGCGCCCCAGAAGAATCATCTGGAAAGCAAGGTCAATAGTTTTGATGCCGGAAGAACAAACTTTATTAACAGTAATGGAGGGAACTGATTCCGGCACGCCCGCGAGAATCGTAGCCTGCCTTCCGGGAACCTGACCGCAGCCTGCGGGAACTACCTGTCCCATGAAAATATAGTCCACGTCCGCGGGATTCACCTTGCCACAGGTTCTGCTCAAAACCTCTTTAATTGCCAGTGCGCCCAACTCCATCGCGGAAAAATCTTTCAGCGCGCCGCCCGAACGGCCATATGGCGTCCGGCATGCTTCCACGCAAACAACTTCCCGGAATTTTTTATGCGGATTTTTTATTTTTCTTCCCATTGTCGTAAAATCCGGCTTTCTTTCACCAAACTTCGCAATAGGCGCATCTTTATAAATTTCTGATTTCTTTCTTTCCAATTTTTGCGGCACTTTCGACATAATAATATCCTCCCTCTCTACTTCACCAAATGATATCAATTCGCTTGTAATCAACGCCTTGCAGGCGATAATTGCCGGCAAGGGAAAAACTCTCGCTTAACATGCGCTCCCCTGCGGGATGCGCTTCCGGTCTTTGGCTAACTTTGTTGACTTTGTCGTCGCGATATCCTTTGAAAGCGAAACGGTATAAGTTTCTATTTCACGGCAAAATCAGCATTTTTAGAGTTTTTAAAGATTTAACTTTTTTACACATAGTTTTTTTAAAGTCAACTATTTTGGCCTGATTGTCAAACAGATTGATTTAAAGGAGTATTAGCTGGTAATCCAACCCCAAAAAGACAACAATTAACTAAAAGACAATCCGTTTGACTAAACTAAAATAATATTATACGGTTCTGGAAAGAAAAGTTATTGGAGGTGTTATAATGTTTGAAGGACTTATGCAACCGATGCACCTTATAATCATCCTGGGTATCGTTTTGATTATCTTTGGTCCTGGTAAACTTCCGGAGTTGGGAGGTTCGCTAGGTAAAGCAATACGGGGGTTTAAACAGGCAATGAACGAACCCGAAAAAAAACCAGGGGAAGAAGCAAAGAAAATTGAAAAATAAAACAAGAGATTAGCAGTATTATATCTACCCATGAAAAAAAGTCTCATCCTCCGCATTCTATTACTGCTCATCTTAACAGGCTTGGCAGTTTATCCTTTTTTTCATTTTGACCTCTTAGGATTCTTTCAGGACAGACATCAGATATTACAATTCATTAAGTCCTACCATCCTTACGATAAACTGGTCTTTATTTTGCTTCAGATAATACAGGTTGTGGCCGCGCCGATACCTGGAGAACTGACCGGTTTCATCGGCGGTTATCTGTATGGCCCATTCTAAGGAACTGTTTATTCCACGATTGGTCTGACAATTGGTTCCTGGATTGCTTTCATGCTGGCAAGATTTTTGGGTGAGCCGCTTTTGGAGAAAGTAGTTAAGAAAGAGGTTTTTGAAAAATTCGAACATTTTATGGAACACAAAGGGCTTCTTGTTTCGTTTTTACTCTTTCTTATTCCGGGCTTTCCCAAAGATTATTTATGTTACATAATGGGTGTCAGCCTAATTCCCACAGGAACATTTATAATAATATCCACAGCCGGACGTCTCTTAGGCACAATTATACTTTCTGTTACCGGAGCTTTCGCCGGCAACGGACAGTATATTTTTTTAACCGTTATTCTGTCCCTGGGGATAGCAATATTTATCGTCACTTATTACTATCACGATAAACTTCTCGCTATTTTAAAAAAGAAGTGATGGAAATAAAGTATTAAATTTTTTCCTTTCATATCCTGAAATATTCATTTATCGCCTCAAATGCAACTCTGGCCATTAAGTTGATATCCTCTTCTTCTACAACATACGGTGGCATAAAATAGATGATATTGCCCAAAGGACGCAGAAGAACACCTTTTTCGAGAGCGAGCCGATAGATTCCGTAACCGACTCTCCTCTGCCAATCAAAACTTTTTTTAGAAATTTTATCCTCCACCAATTCCAGCGCACCGATCATCCCCATCTGACGATATTCGCCAACATACGGGTGACCTTTGGCCAAAGCGTTTACCTTTTCGGCAATGTTTCTTGCCCTCCTTTCATTTTGGACAAGCACATTGTCTTCAGCCAGGATACTCAATGATTCGCGGGCAACAGCACAGGCTAAAGCGTTACCGGTGTAACTGTGGGAGTGCATAAAGGCCTTAAGCTCTGTATATTCGGCATAAAAAGCCGAATATATATGATTCGTCGTAACCACCAGGGAAAGAGGCATGTAACCTGCCGTAATCCCCTTTGACAAGCACATGATATCCGGACTGATGCCGGCATGTTCACAGGCAAACATTTTGCCAGTACGGCCGAAACCAACCGCAATTTCATCGGCAATAAAGTGAATATTATATTTTGTGCAAATCGCCCGGAGTTTTTTCAGATAAACCGGAGGATATATTTTCATGCCGGCGGCACACTGTACAAGAGGTTCAATAATGACTCCACAAATTTCGCCGGAGTGCTCCTCGATAATTTGTCTAAGTGATGCAAAGCATTCGGCATCACAATTCCCGCGGTCTTTGCCGTAGGGACAACGATAACAATCCGGCCCGGAAGCTTTAAATGTTTTAAGAAGTAATGGCTTGTAGATTTTACTATACAGGTCAAGATCACCTACGGAAAGCGCGCCCAGTGTTTCGCCATGATAGGCATCAGTAATCGCGACGAAGCGGATTTTATCTGTATGACCGGTCTGTTGGTGATAATGAAAACTCATTTTCAGGGCGGCTTCCACCGCTGATGATCCGTTGTCGGCAAAAAATACTTTGTCGAGTCCTGCCGGTGTAATACGAATAATCTCTTCTGCCAGTTCAATGGCAGGCGGATGAGAGAAATTGGCAAAAATAACATGTTCAAGTCTCTGTGCTTGCCGACACAGAGCTTTGTTTATTCTGTCATTGCTGTGACCGAAGAGATTTACCCACCATGAAGAAACAGCATCAAGATATGCCTTGCCTTCCAGATCATACAAATATGCCCCCTTGCCTTTTTTTATCACAATAGGAGGAAATTCTTCATAGTCCTTCATCTGTGAACAGGGATGCCAAATATAACGCAAATCTCTCTTCTGCCATTTATTCATTTTTCGTCACCATTTATATTAACAGTTTACCTTTAATTTATTTCCGGTATCTTTCAGGATTCCAATTTCCTCTCCTATGGTTGTTATTGAATTGATAGCATGCGTCAAATCATCAATCGTGTGGGTAGCCATCATATTAATCCGCAGGCGGCTGGTGCCCTGCGGAACAGTTGACGGACGAATGGCCGAAACAAAGATATTCTTTTCCATCAACCTATTGCTGAAATTTACCGTCGGTTCAGGTTGACCAAGAACAATGGAAATAATTTGAGTGGGAAAATCCATGATATGGAAACCTGCCTCTTTGAGTCTTTTCCTGAACCAAACGGAATTGGCCATCAGGGACTGCCGCAAACAGGGTTCAGCTTGAACAATTTCCAGTGCCTTAAGTGACACGGCAACGGTTGCGGGTGAGAGCGCTGTAGAAAAAATAAAACTGCGGGCTTTATTGGCAAGATAATCAATCAAATCGCGATTCCCGGCAATAAAACCGCCTTCACTGGCTAACGCTTTACTGAAAGTTCCCATCTGAATATCAATTTCATTTTGCAAACCAAAATAGTCCGCTGTTCCTCCTCCATTTTCTCCCAAAACGCCAGTCGCATGAGCATCGTCAACCATCAACAGCATATTGTACTTTTTCGCCACTTGGACAATCTCCGGCAATGGCGCAATATCACCATCCACACTAAAGAGCCCGTCTGTGACAACCAAAGCCCGCTTGCCGCGACGGCTATGCGCCTTTTTCTCCAGATCAGAGGCATTGCAATGTTCATAGATGACGATTTCGGCGCCGCTAAGCTTACAACCATCGATAATACTGGCATGATTGAAACGGTCGGAGAAAATCACCCATTCTTTCCCTGCAATACTGGATATGGCTCCGACGTTCGCCATATAACCTGTATTGAAAAGCAGCGCCGCCTCTGCTCCTTTAAACGCGGCGATTTCATTTTCCAGTTTCTTATGCACTTCATAACTGCCCGTGGTCAGTCTTGATCCGCCTGAACCGACACCATATTCTTCAATAGCTTCTCTTGCCGCCTGCTTGAGACGGAAATCATTGCAAAGCCCAAGATAGCTGTTGGATGAAAGCATCAGATAGTCTTTGCCCACTATTTTTACGTAAGGCTGTTGTGGAGATTGCAGATATTTCATTTGACGGTAAAGACCGCTTTTTTTAATCCGTTCAAGCTCATCGGGAAACATTTTCATCCTATGTCCTCTATAACTCATCCATTTCGGCCACAATTTGATCAATAACTATTGATTTTTCAAACACTTCTTTAAGATTCCCTATTTGACACTTTTCTGTATCAACACCGGTCAGCGCGGGTATGGTTATAACCGCGGGAACACCGGCAAGCTTGATGATGGTTTCCGCATTATCTCTTTCCAATAAACTCCGGGTGCTTCCGTTGATGATAATTCCCTTGATTTTCAAACCAATACTGCGAGCAAAATGCACTGACAAGAGGGTATGATTGATTGTTCCCAAGCCGGCATTGGCAACCAACAGACAAGAAAAGCCGAGTTCCCTGATGAGATCATACTGCATATACCCTTCATCATTTAAAGGCACTGCTAAGCCGCCGGCTCCTTCGGCGATGATCCATTCATAACATCCTTTTAAATATTGGAAACGGTCTTTGATAACCCCAACATCAATGGGCATCTGTTCCAGACGCGCGGCCAGATGCGGCGCCACTTCATTTTTAAAAACAAACGGGGTTATATTTCCCGGTTCCTCGCTAAAGCCGGAAGCTGTTCTGACAAATACTGCATCTATTGCTTCAGTAATGCCATTTATAACAATAGCGCCGCTGGCTACGGGTTTGAAATAAGAGCTTCGGTATTTTTGTGCCAGCATCAAATGCATGAGTCCGGCAGAAACCACTGTTTTACCGACTTCTGTATCTGTGCCGACGATATATATTCCTTTAGGCATTGAACAACCTCAATGTTAAAGTTTTAAAAACGAAGTTATACCAGGTTTAATATAACTTCCAGAGGAAATTGCAGATGTTTTCAAACAGTGATATTTGCGCCGTAATTTCCCTTTTCTGCCCGCCTGAATAATCTGCATGAAATCATCCTCCGGGGGATTGACATTTAAACTCATTTCTTCTAATAATCGCCTAAAAAGATATAATAGGAATTTATGAATTTAATAGATAAAACAAAAAATGCAATTATCAAAAAGATGAAATCTGTCAGCTCTGCCGAAGCACTGGAACTTTTCATTGAAGCTGCAGATCACCCATGGATGATCCTGGCCGCGGCATCAGAAATTCGAGAACACTTCAAAGGCAAAGAAATCATTCTCTGCGGCATTACCAATGCCAAATCGGGTAAATGCTCCGAGGACTGCAAATTTTGCGCGCAATCTTCACATTACAAGACAAATGTACCCTCATATCCTCTGAAAAAAGCGAAGCAAATCGTTGCCGAAGCCAAAGAGGCGGCGAAAAACGGAGCCGAATTTTTCGGCATCGTCGCCAGCGGTAAGCGCCTAAATGCAAAAAAAGAATGGGTGGAAATTTTAAAAGCAATCGAAGGGTTGCGGGGAATCGGCATATCTCCCTGCGCCTCTCTGGGTATTATCGATAGGGAGAAAGCGAATGAACTTAAATCCGCGGGCCTGTTCCGTTATCATCATAATTTGGAAACAGCCCGAAGTTTTTTTAAAAATATTTGCACCACGCATGACTACGAAGATGATATTGAAACAATTCGCGCCGCAAAATCGACAGGATTATCCGTTTGCGCCGGTGCTCTGATCGGCATGGGTGAAAGCATTTCTCATCGTATCGAACTTGCTGAAACTTTGAGAGAATTGAATGTTGATTCCGTTCCTCTGAATATTCTCAATCCTATCAAGGGAACGCCTCTGAGCCACATGAAGGCATTGCCGCCAATGGAAATCCTTATGACTATAGCTATTTTTCGTTTTATGCTCCCGGCTAAGGATATCAAGCTTTGCGGCGGCAAGGAAAAAAATCTGCGCCAATTACTTCCTTTGGGTATTTTATCCGGCGCAAATTCTCTCATGACCGGAAACTATTTAACCACAGCAGGACGTGACAGTTCTATGGACCATGAAATGATTTTGGATTTGGGACTAAACCCTACGAGAATCCAGACGAAATGTAAATGTGATGCCGGAAAGATTAAATCCTGCAAATCAAAAACTGCTTTAAAGTAAAAAGGGTCAATTGCCGTTATATTTGTCTTTTGTCCAGTACGCGCAAAATTTTTCCTTTCTGCCGCAAAAGACTTTTGGACTCAACCAGTCTGACATCAACATTAATGCCTGTTACCGATCCGATGCGCTTCTTAATCGCTTCCAGAAAAGACCTCTGTTTCTGCAGTTCCAGAGAAAATATTTTATCCGTAACTTCAACGACCACCTCCAGACTATCCATCGCGCCTTTTCTTTCCACAACTATCTGATAGGGCGTTTCACCCTGCGCCACACTAAAAAGTGCATCCTCGATCTGCGTCGGAAAAACATTTACGCCTTTGATAATAAGCATATCGTCGGACCGCCGCGTTATCTTCTTCATGCGCGCCAGAGTGCGGCCACATTCACACGGAACATAATCAATACTGGTGATATCCCCCGTACGGTAACGGATCATGGGAAAGGCTTCTCTGGTCAGTGTTGTAAGCACCAGTTCACCCGTGCTTCCGGCAGGCAATATCTCTGTTGTTTCCGGATCAATAATCTCCGGAATGAACGCGTCTTCATAAATATGCAGACCTTTTTTGCACAAACATTCGCCGGCAACGCCGGGACCTATTACTTCGGAAACACCATAATTGTCGGTCGCGCTTAAAAACAGCCTTCTTTCAATTTCTTCACGCATCTTTTCCGACCAAGGCTCCCCGCCAAAGAGTCCCACTTTTAAAGAAAGCGACTTGGGATCAATGCCAAGCTGCTCTATGCGGTCCGCCAGAGCGATGGCATAACTGCACGTGCTGACTAACACCGTGGTTTTATAATCCTGCATAATCATAATTTGCTTATCCGTATTTCCGGTGCCCATCGGAATAACCGACGCGCCAATGGCTTCCGCGCCGTAATGCACGCCGAATGCTCCGGTAAAAAGACCGTAACGGAAAGTTATCTGCACCACATCATCATGAGTAACACCTGCGGCAGTCATAAAACGCGCCGCCAGATTAGACCAGATTTTTATATCATTTTTAGTGTAACCCATCACTATTGGCTTGCTGGTCGTGCCGGAGGATGAATGAATGCGAACAACTTCTCTTAGAGGCACGGCAAACATGCCGTAAGGATAATTAATACGCAGGTCTTCTTTCGTGGTAAAAGGCAATCTGGTCAAATCGGATAAAGAACGGATATCTTCCGAAATAATGCCTGAATCGTTAAATATTTTCCGGTAATGAGTAACATTCTTGAATACCCTGTTGATTATAGCCTGAAGTCTTTCCAATTGAAGTTGCTCTAGCTCATCCCGTGACATACACTCATGAGTCGCATCCCAAATGTTCATAAAAAAACCTCCCGGAGGGCTGCTGAAAAAAACCATCTGCTGCGTTGTACTTCGTCCGTCGTCGCTGCAACGTACGTAAAAAGTACGCTTCACTCCCGGGGACTTGCACACCTTGCATCAGGCTATTTTTGAACAGCAAAATAATAGTTTACATTTTCACTTGCTTTCATCATTCTTATCGCTCCCATATCTCCTTTTTATCTTTGCCGAGATATGCTCTCTGAACGTCTTTATTTTCCAACAATTCGGCGGCTGTACCTTCTAAAATCAAGCGGCCGTTTTCCAGCACATAGCCGCGATTGGCCATCTTCAGGGCAGCCCTCGCGTTTTGTTCAACCAGCAAAACCGTTGTTTTTTTCTCCCGTGACAAATTTTCTATGACCCGAAAAATTTCCTGGGATACCATTGGCGCAAGCCCCATAGAAGGCTCGTCCAGAAGCATCAGTTTCGGTCTGGCCATGAACGCCCGGCCGATGGCGAGCATTTGCTGCTCCCCTCCCGATAAGGTTCCGGCAAGCTGTTTTCGCCTCTCCCTGAGAATGGGAAATAAATCATAGACCATTTCTTTGTTTTTTTTCACATCATCCCCGCCGCCCAGTATTTTGTGTTTCAGATAAGCTCCCAATTCCAGATTATCCTCCACCGAAATCGGTTTAAAAACCTGCCTTCCTTCCGGAACCTGAGAAATCCCCATCCGGACAATCTGGTGCACAGCGAGATTATCTATCGGCACATCATTAAAAATAATCTGGCCGCTGCGGGGATGCACCACTCCGGACAAAGAATTAAGAAGCGTTGTCTTGCCGGCACCGTTGGCGCCGATAAGAGTTACTATCTCGCCTTCAGTCAAATGAAGAGAAACGTTTTTTAAAGCCTGCGCTTGACCGTAATAGGTATTGATGTTCTTAATCTTTAACATATTCTTGTATCGGAACTATATTAGCCTTCACCTAAATATGCAGCAATCACAGAGGGATTTTCCTGAATCTCCCGCGGTGTCCCTTGTGCCAGCTTTTTCCCCAGATTCAAAACTACGATGGAATCACAGATATCCATCACCAGATCCATATCGTGCTCCACAAGCACTATCGTTATGCCGGTTTTTCTGATCTTGCGGATGAGCAAGGCAAGCTCCGTGGTTTCCCTGCTGTTTAAACCAGCTGCCGGTTCATCCATCAAAATAACCCGTGGCTTGGCAGCAAGCGCGCGGGAAATTTCCAGCAGTCTTCCTTTGCCGAAAGGTAAATTGCCGGCCTTCATATCGGCATGATCAGCCATGCCGGTAAACTCCAGCCACTCCAGACTCATCTTCCTGATATATTTTTCTTCTTTTATCTGACGGGGCAGTTTGAAAGCGCAGGAAAAAATACCGCTTTTGCTTCCGGTGTGGAGCCCAACCATAACATTTTCCAGAACTGTCATCTGCCCGAACAACTCCACATTCTGAAATGTGCGCACCAGACCAAGTCCGGCAAGTGACTCCGTATTAAAAAAAGAAATATTCTTTCCACCAAGATAAACTTCACCTGATGTCTGAGTATAAAGACCGGTTACAATATTAAAAAGCGTGGTCTTGCCCGCGCCGTTAGGGCCGATAACGCCGGTTATTGATTCGCCGGTCACGGAAAACGAAACATCTTCCAGCGCAGTCAACCCACCGAAAACTTTGGTTACGCCGTTAAGCCTGAGCATGGTCATCTTTCCTTTTTCTTATTCTGGCTGCGACAAATTCCGCTATTGCCCCAATGCCGCTGATAAGACCGCCCGGCATGAACATCGTCATTAAAATCAGCATCAATCCATAAATAACAATATCAAGATTCTGAAAAACTCGCAGTAATTCCGGCAGCATCGTTAAAATAGCCGCACCCAGAAATGAGCCGTAAATACTACCCAGGCCCCCGACAACGACCATTGTAAGCAACTCCACGGAAAAATTGAATCCGAAAGACGCCGGAGCGATAAAGGTCATGATATGGGCGTAGAGGCTTCCCGCGACGGCAGAGATAACTGCGGAAACCGTAAAAATCTGTACTTTTAGAATTCTGGCGTTAACACCCATCACGCGGGCGGCCACTTCCGAATCATGAATGGCTCGCAACGCCCGGCCAATTCTCGATTGGGATAAATTGATGGATAACAACATAACGGCCAGAGTGAACGTCCAGACCAGGTAATAATTATTCAAATCATTGTCAAAAATCAATGAACCGATATGAAGACTGGGTATTCCCGATAAACCTGAAGGGCCTCCCGTTAATTCAACGGTTTCGTTAAAAATAATATACATGATAATGCCGAAGCCAAGCGTGGCCATCGCCAGATAATGCCCCTTAAGTTTTAAAATAGGAAAACCGATGACAAAAGCAAGCGCTCCGGAACACAGAGCCGCCAAAATCATGACGAGGAACGGATCAACCGGAAATCTGGCCGTGATTATGCCGGAAATATAAGCGCCCATTCCGAAGAAGGCGGCGTGTCCTAGAGAAATCTGCCCGGCGTATCCCAACAGGAGATTCAGCGCCACGGCCAGCATAGTATTGATGCCGACGAAAACGAGCACATTTAAAAGATAATTACCTTTTAAAAAAAACGGCGCTGACAGCACGGCTGCAGTGAAAATCAGAAAAATAAATATCTGGCGTTTTTTTTCCGTTATCATATTAAACTTCAATTATCGGATGAGCGAGACGCTTGATCCTAAAAAGAATCAAATCTCATAGCGTTAAAATCTTTCCGTTTCCTTTTTACTGAACAAGCCTTCCGGCCGGATAAAGAGTATTAACAATAAAATTATAAAGGCAATGGCGTCTTTGTAGCTGGCGGAAATAAAACCGGCGCCCAGAGATTCCAACAGACCCAGCAAAAGCCCGCCCATTAATGTTCCCAGGCCACTGCTCATGCCGCCGATGATTACCGCGCAAAAGCCTTTCAGGCCAAGCATGATGCCGACATCATAAGAAGTCATAGTCAGCGGAGCAATGATTATTCCAGCCATCGAGCCGATAGCCGAGCTGATAGCAAAAGAGAGCATAACCATATTTTTAACATTAATGCCGACTAACCCGGCAGCCAGGGGATTATAAGAGCAGGCGCGCATGGCTTTACCGGCAATGCTGTAATTAAAAAATATCCTGCTGCCGATAATGATTAAAACGGTTACGCCTAAAATCCAGAGGTGCTGGGGAAGAATAGTAGCGCCGGCAATATAAAGCGGATCGCTACCCGAAAAAGCGGGCAGAGCGTAAGTATCTTTCCCCCAGATAAGCATAGCTGCGCCGCGCATAAAAATGCTCGCGCCGATAGTGATAATAATCAGGCTCAACGGACTGGCATTCTTCAAAGGCCTGATGGCAAGACGTTCGAAAGAGACACCGACAATCGTCGAAATAATAATGGCCAGAATTATAGCCGCCGCCAGCGGCAGTTTAAAAACCGCCAGAAAAAAAACCGTTAGCATTCCGCCGAGCATAACAAACTCGCCCTGGGCAAAGTTGATAATGCCGGTAGAGTTATAAATTATGGCGAAACCAAAACCAATAAGGGCGTAAATGGCGCCGTTGGAAAGGCCGGATAAAACATATTGAAATAATTGCCCGAAGCTGTCCATTTGCAATTCCATTTCTAAATTAAAGCGCTATTCTCATTGGTGTCGTCGGCATCCATAACGTATACATAATAATACGCCTCGTCGCATGGGACCTAGCCGCCTCAATATCATCTTTGATTTAGAAATGGAATAAATTTATGTTGTGGTTCTTCGATAAATATTAAAGCGGCGTGGGCGTTTCATCCCACACCGCTTACAAAGCTAATCGACTTAAATCAATTGATTACGTCATTACTTAATCAATTTCCAGTCGCCTTTTTCAACCTGTACCAAAACAAAAGCATCGCTGTTCAAACCGGCATGATCCTGCGGAGAAAAACTGAAAGTTCCGCCGATACCTGCAACTTTTTTAGTTTTTTCGAGTTGATCACGAATTGCCGCGGGAGAAAATCCTGCCTGCTCCATTGCTTTCTTGAGCAGCATAATTGCGTCATACGCATGACCGCCAAAATGATCGCCTTCCACCTTATAGTGTTCTCTGTACTTATTTACATAGTTCATCAGGGCTTTTTTCTGTGGATCGGACTTGGGCAGTTGATCAGCGACGATGACCCGTCCGGAAGGAAGGATAATTCCTTCGGCGCCTGCACCGGCAAGCTCAATGAATTTTTTCGAAGAAACGCCGTGACTCATATACAGAGGAATTTTTATCCCCAGTTGCTTGGCGTTTCTGGCGACTATGGCCGGTCCGGGATTGGTTCCCCAGCAGACAATAGCCTGAGCTTCGCTTTGGCGTATTTTTGTCAGTTGAACGGTCATATCCTTATCACTGGGACTGTAAGTTTCATCTGAAATTATCTTTATATCAAATTCCTTAGTCTGTAATTTAAGTTGTTCCCTGCCGGAAGAACCGAATCCATCAGAGACAGTGAGTATCGCTATTTTATTAATTTTTTGCTTCTGCAAATTCTTATAAATTTTCATTACGGCCAGAACATCGTTTTGCGCTGTTTTAAATACCCATTTCTTAACCGGGTCGGTTATTTTAATTCCCGCCGCGCAGGAAATAAGAGGTATTTCAGCTTTTTCGACCACGGGAATCACTGCCATACTGTCGCCTGTCGTGCTGGGACCAATAATAGCCACAACCTTATCGTCTTTTATCAGCTTGTTTGCGGCCTGCACTGCTTTGGTTGCATCGCCCTGAGTGTCATATACTATAAGTTCCAATTTACGCCCTTTTATTCCGCCGTCTTTGTTTATTTCCGCCACCATCATTTCCGCTGTATTGCGCTCCGGTTCACCCAGGAATGAAGCTGGACCGGACACGGAAAATAATGCGCCAATTTTTACGGAAGGAGCGGCAAAAACTGCTCCGGCCATCAAAAGACTGAAAAACAACACAAAAATTGTTCTAAAAATACTTCTCGACATACACACCTCCACTAATATTTATTCAACTATAAATCTGCAATTAAAAAATCCACCAACTCTTTTGTTTTGCTCCCATGGCTATTAATATGATCTGTTTTCGATTCGTTTTGGCGATTAACCCCATGGAAACCAGACAATGCCATAATAAATAAAAACAGCTGATTCTCAGCTTACAATTTGTCCGTGGATTTTTCCATCAGACAATTGCCGCCAACTTCTTAATATTTTTGCCGATTTGTAAATCACAGACAAAACTACATGTCAAACGAAAAATGACACAATGCAGAACGAGGCTTCCATCTGTCTGCGGTCATCACTTCTCCGTTCAACAATATGTTTCCCCATAATTCCCCTTCCGATAAAACAAAATATTAACCGGCGTCACCTGATAATTTTGTAAAAATTAAAATCGGCTTAAGGTTAAGTATCTTCATGTCCTGCGGGTATATTATCTTCAAGCAGAATTTCGGTGGAAAGCGCCTCGTCCGGCGTCGCTTCAACAGACCTCAGTTTATTGGAAAGAGTCCGTGTTTTTTTCTGCGCTTCATCCACTGAACTAGCGGCCTGTTCCAGCTTTTTACGTACCGCGTCCAGCGTGTCGCCAAATCTGCTAAACGCCGTTTTTACTTCGCCCAGAACTTTCCAGATTTCGCCGGAATGCTTTTGTATAGCCAGCGTCCGGAAACCCATCTGCAGGCTGTTTAAAAACGCTGCAAAAGTGGTGGGACCGGTAACAACAATATGGAGCTCCCGCTGCAACTGCCCAACCAGAGCCGTGCGGCGGATGACTTCCGCGTAAAGCCCCTCCGACGGCAGAAACATAATGCCGAAATCCGTTGTTTTGGGCGGAGAAATATATTTCTGATAAATGTCTCTGGCGGCTTTTTTAATGCTCGCCTCAAGTTGCCGGAGGGCCTCGTCCGCCGCCGCGGCATCAGCCTTTTCCTGAGCGTCCAGCAAACGATGATAATCTTCCACAGGAAATTTAGCATCCACGGGAATCAGCACGGAATCGGCGGGAGAGTCGCCCTGACCCGGGAGCTTGATGGCAAATTCGACAAAATCGTTTCCGTTTTCGTTTATCTTGACATTTTTTAAGTATTGCTCCGGAGAAAGGATTTCTTCCAAAAGCGCGCCCAACTGTACTTCTCCCCAGGTGCCGCGC
>Ga0182027_10003273_pt1 | contig 25790 bp, 21 predicted proteins | sample 712E1DmetaG_FD_121300 | JGI IMG/M metagenome (GOLD analysis project Ga0182027, IMG submission 121300) | Permafrost microbial communities from Stordalen Mire, Sweden - 712E1D metaG (Illumina Assembly) | ecosystem: Environmental > Terrestrial > Soil > Wetlands > Permafrost | place: Sweden...
ATGGGCGCCACGAAGATATTCAAGTTTTACAATGAATTGCGTTCCGCGGTCAATGCGTACAACTGGGAAATAGAGCGAAAAGCCGAAAAGGTGTGGTTATCGTTTCCTCCTGAATTGCAATTTGTTCCTGCCGTGCGACAAATGGTAAGCAGGGTGGCCCGTCAAAAAGGCTATACCCAGCGCGATGCGTTTCGTATCGAGACAATTGTCGATGAGGTATGCAATAATGCAGTTGAGCATGGCTCGATAAAGGATGCCCGTAACATCGACCTTACTATTTCCATAGACCGGGACAAAATCCAACTTGAAGTCATAAATGCCAGCGACCCTGAAAAAATTGAGGCGCTTGAGGCATTATCCAAGTCTGTCGCTAAAATGTCTTCCCCGAAAATGGGAGACAAGCGGGGTAGAGGTCTTTCTTTAATTAAGATGCTTTCCAATGGACTTGATATCAATTGTTCCACCGAAGGTACTTCGGTGCATGTTACAAAATTAAGAGAGGAATAGGTATGGAGTCTCAGATCGATCTTGAATATGAAGAAATCAAAGGTCATACCAACACGAAACTCGTGAGGTTCATCGGCGATCTTGATGCGACCAACGTTGAAACCGTGTTGGAAAAGGTGTGCAATTTATTCAATGACGGGTTCATCAATATTCTTGCCGATTTTAAAAAACTCCGTTATGTCAATAGCACCGGCCTTGGCATCCTTTTGCATTTCAGCAAATCGGCGCGTGAAAAGGGCGGGAGCTTCAAAATAGCAAACGTCAATGAAAACGTGTATGAAATCATCGAAATCATAGGCGCCACGACGCTTCTGGAAATTTATGATGAAGTTGATGACGCCATTGCGGCACTCAAGTAAATTTAGAAACAGAAGGGAACAGTCGTGAAAAAAAGCTTTTTTTCGCAAACTAAATTTTCAACCTATATAACATCGGAGAGTTTTTCAATGCATACGAGAATTGTCGGAGTAACTATCGCCGTGCTTATGTTATGTCTTGGTTCATTTTGCCAGAACAACGACAAGAAGGACATTGTTGCAAAAATAGACAGTTTTTCGATTACCAAGGACGCTTATAATGCTTTTTCCGAAATGCGTCGGATGTATCCTTCTTGGAGCGGGGATTTTTTTCCCGGTGAACGCACGGTTTCCGCGTATTTGATCGATATGAAAGTAATCAATAGCGACGGAAAGGCAAAGTCTCTTGCCGAAAAAATGAAAACAAAACTCGATTGGGAATGGAAACAGCGCTATTTTCCCGCCCAACTGTATTTGATGAAGGTTCTTGACGCCAACATGGGTTTTACCCAGAAACAACTTGAAGACTACTATAAATCACATACTGCCGAGTTTAAAACAAAGGTAACAAAGCCCGCTCCTGCCCCGGAAGCTGCGGCAAAAGACAGTACCAAAAAGACAGTTAAGGCAGTAGCTGCTCCCAAAGACACGATCATTCAGCAGACGCTCCCGGAAGTAAAGGATCTGATTGCGAGAAAATTGTTTTTGGCAAAATACCCTGTGCCTGATTCGCTTTTTAAGAAAGCAAATGCAAAGGACACGGTCAAAATCGATACTGCCGCAATTCGCGACCGGTGGATATATATGGTAAGAAGCGATTTACCGAATTTCTTCTTAAAGAAATCGTATGAACAGAAATACAAAAAGGCATTACCCGATTCATTGTCGGATTTGTGCGGAAAAGGCAAGCCGGTCACTCCTGAAGATATGGCCGTGATCATGAGCTGGCTGCCCGAATCGCAGCGCGGATTGTACAATAATCCCAATGGCCAGCGTGATTTGGCGAAATGGTTGCTTAAGTGGAAACTTTTCACCGAAGACGCGAAGAAATGCGGTTTTTCGGACCAGCCCGAAATCAAAGCTATTGTCGAGAGCGCATGGGAAGCCGAAGTGGCAATCAACTTTGTCAATAATTACCTCGTGCCGATTGCCGTTAAAGACGTCAGGATAGACACGGCAATGTGCGTCTATGCAATGTGGGACGAGCGGAATTCCGCGGCCACCAAAGACACGGCAGGAATTAATAGGACGGTGTCTTCTTTTGTAAAGAAGCAGACCTATAACAAGGTCGACAGCATGATATACAGCATACGGAAAAAGCATTCGGTTTCCTTTGTTGCCGCTGAGTTTAAGGACGAGCAGGACGGCAACCCGGCGGTAATGGCTGTCCATGCGGATTCGCTTCGTGATACCGGCAATACCGCGGAGGCTTCCGGTATATATCGCCAGCTTGAGACCTATTTTCCGTTTACGTCCGAAGGCGTTCGTTCGTTTACCGAGCTTGCAAAAATACAAACGGAAAAAGGCGAATATATGGAAGCGGTCAATAATTACCGCAACTTCCTTGTGCTGGGCAACGATAAAACAAAAATGTGCAATACGTTTTTCATGATAGGCTTTATTTACGACGAATACCTCAATAAGCCGGAACTTGCAGAAGTCAATTATAAGTGGGTGCTTAAAAACGGCACCGGCTGCGAATTGTCGGATGATGCGGAATTCATGACGCTGCATCTTGGTGAGCCTATGAACAGCGTTGAGGAATTGCGTGCCGAGGCCAAACGTCAGGGCAGGAAGGTCGATACGACGAATGTCGACATGCCCATGGACAGCGGTGCAAGCAAGATCAAAGCAAAGGTGAAGAAGTAAAAAAAAATCACAAATCAGATATCGCAAAGCGATATCGCCTCACCCCTTTTTCCCCTCTCCGCTTGCGGAGAGGGGAACATTGATGCCTATCGATGTTCTTTCTTTCGAAAAAATGTATTTAAAATGCACCCTCGCTTGCGGCGGGTGCATTTTCTTTTCCATGGCATAATTCCGAGAAATTGCAGAACCTGCAGAGGGTGCTTGATGGAGAACAGGGGAAATTTTCCATAGGCAAGGGAATATTGTTTTGAACATCCTGGCAATAGGCATGCATTTCCTGGGTCTGCTGCATAATCCTTTTGTAAAACGCGGAAAAGTCCTGTTCGGTGAGCGGTATTTCGAATTCTTCAAATGTCGGGTACAAATAAATAATTTTAGGGAAAATCGCGTTCCAAGGGATAGAAAAATTATTGCTTGCCGCGGCTGCATAGCCTATAAGCTGCTGTGAATGCTTGTAGGTGTCTTTTGCCCCGGTTTTCCAGTCGAGGATGTAAATGTCGTTTCCAACCGGGAAAAGAAAATCCATTTTGCAATAGGCCTTGAGTCCGCAAAGCCTTGTTTCCCCATATCCGGGCGGTTCGATCATCCAATTGTTTTTGTTCGTGATCGCTTTCATAAAAAGCCAGGTAAACATGGGGCTTGTGATGAAATTTTTAAGGCATGCTCCGATTTTTTCGAACGCCTTTGCGCGGTCTATTGTTTCGTACAAACCATAATAGGTTTCCATAAAGGTCTTGGACGAAAAATACTGGTCGGTTTTTTCCTTGGCATATACGAAAAATCTGTTTTCGTCGATGTTGCTGTCGCTTTTTTGCAACCGTTTTAAAAACGCCTCGACCACGTCGTGTACGACATTGCCGATTTCAAGGGCCACGGACGTGAGTTCCTTGAGTTGCATGATTTTGTATTGCGGGACATTCTTGACGAATTTGGAATAATAGTTGAAAAAATACTGGCGTTTACATTTGTCGAATGTTTCGTAGCGCGAAATCGACCATCCCAGAATGGGCGTGTAGGAATACGGTTGATATTTGAGATCCATGGGGAAAATCCCGGTCAAACCAAAAATGTCAGCGCAACGCCGACGACCATTATGAGTATAAATCCCGGAAGGATGGCTTTTTTCAGGGGCGGGGCCCCGGTAAAAATAACAATGCATCCTTTGACCAGCGTGTTTGACATTGCAGCAAGGACAATGGCCCGTGACGCTATCGTATGGTCGAGCCCGCCCATACCGCGCGAAAGTTTAGCCATTGAAAATGCTATGGCATCCACATCTGCCATTCCCGCGACAAAACTTGAGGCATAAACGCCGGGATTGCCGAAATATACCTGCGTTGCACGGGAAACGAAAAGAATAACGGCAAAAAGCAGGCCGAATTTTATGGCAAGCCCAAGCTCAAAAGGATTTGCAAAAGCAAGGTCATGGCGATGTTCGGTCTTTTGCGCCCTGTACAAAAATGCGCAGCAGACAAGCCCAGCGACAATGGAGCCGCATACGGGAAGAAGAATAATCTTGATTAGCGCGCTATTGAGTACCGCGACAACGGCAAGGACACGGACAAACATGACTGTCCAGGCTATGGTGATGGCAAGCGCAAAGGGCTTGGCGAGGTTGGGGTTTTCGTGGCTTTTGCCTGTAAAGCTCAACGTAACGGCAGTGCTTGACGCCAGCCCTCCCATGACGCCTGTAAGGCCAATGCCTTTTTTTGACCCCACGACCTTGATAAGCACATATCCCACGAAGCTGATGCCTGAAATGAACACGACAAATAGCCATAACTTGAGCGGGTTGAAAATATCAAAAGGCTGGGGCCCGAACAGTTTGTTTGGCAAAATGGGAAGCACGATAGCGGTTATGACCGCAAGTTTCAGGGTCGCGCTTATGTCGTCGTTCGTGAGGTGCTTGACGAATTTGTGCAACGGGATCTTGATCGAGAGAAGTACGGTCATGGCCACCGCTATTGCAACGGCAAGCGTGGTGGTGTTTTGCCAATATGCCATGGCGCCGACAAGAACGGTGCAGACAAAAGACACTTTGGTGGTCAGCCCGGGTTTTCCTGCTTTTGCGTCGATGTAATAATTAATGGCGAAAAAAACCGAGAGGGAAAGAATGACGCTAACAAGCGGCCATGGTGAATGCATCAGATCGGAAAGCAGTGCCGAACTGCATCCGACCAGGCCGAGTATGCCGAACGTGCGGACGCCTGCGGCAAGTTCCTTGGTGTGGTTGTCGGATGCGAATTCCCGCTGAATACCGACTAATATGCCGATGGCGAGCGCCACACCGAACCTAAAAAACAGGGACGAATCGTTCATTTGGCCTTGCCGTTAATCGGGAAATGCGTAATCGGCAATGAGGCCGACCACGGTTTCAATGTTTTTGTCGGAGATATCGGTGAATTCCAGTCCGGTATCAAACAGCTCCGGGTTAATGTCGTGCCTGCACCAATGGGCGATGGCCGTAAAATTGACACGATTTGTATGGAAAATTTCCGAAGGCAATTCGACTGACAAATGCAACACTGAATTTATGTCGACCGGCCGCGCGCTTACAAGCATCATGCCTTCGGGCGTAATATCCACCATTCGGCCGATGGGCCCATTGGTCTTTGCGTCGAACACGTCGAGATTATACACCAAAAGCCTGCGCTTGAATTTCCTCCTGTCGTTCACGGTCTGCTCCTTGCCCAAGAATATCAGTCTTTACATCCGCATTTCGATTTTATGTCATGGTACTTTTGCGCTTCATCGCTGTTTTGCAGGTTGAAAGCGTTTTTCAGGTTTTCACAATTTTTATATCCTGCCTTTTCAAGACATTTTTCGGTATTGGAACATGATATGCACAAGAGCGAACCAAAACAAACGAGCGCAACAATCGCAAAACGTTTCATAACCCCTCCTGAGTATTAAAGTGATTATACTGATAAAACAATGGTATAGCAATAATATAAATAGGGGAAAAGCTTTGGGTTACAGAAAAAAAAAGGCAACAGGATTGAGCGAATATATTTTGGGGATTGAAAGCGATGCGAAACCGCATTGCTTCATCCCATCTTTCTCCGCTCGCAGAGAAGGTGAAATAAAAACCAGAAGACTGAACAAAGGGAATGCGATGTATGAAAATCCATTATTTACAACATGTTGATTTCGAAGATCCGTCATTTATTTTGTCGTGGGCAAAAGAGAATGGCCATTTTTTGACAAAGACAATGCTGCATGAAAATGACAGCATGAAAGACATGCCCGATTTCGACCTTCTGATTATCATGGGAGGGCCGATGAATATTTACGAATACGATGTCTACCCGTGGCTTCGGGACGAAAAAAAACTGATCGGGACTGCGATTTCGGATGGGAAATTTGTTTTGGGCATTTGTCTTGGCGCACAACTCATCGCCGATGTTTTGGGCGCACAGGTCACGCGGAACACCTGCAAGGAAATCGGCTGGTTTCCTATTGTGCAATCGGATGCAATCATGGCCGAAAAACCATTCGACATTTTGCCAAAACAGTACATGGCATTGCATTGGCATGGCGACACGTTTGCAATTCCGCAAGGCGCACTATTGCAGGGATCGAGCGCGGCTTGTGTTAATCAGGGGTTTGTTTACAAGGAACGGGTCATCGGCCTTCAATACCATATTGAGGCCACAGGCCAAAGCGTTGCACGTCTTATTGAAAACTGCGGAAACGAACTTTCACGGTCGGCAGAATATATTCATGACAAAGACCGGATTATCGCTGATACAGCCTTGCATGCGCAAAAGGCCCAGGCGCTTTTATCACAATTATTGAAAAGGTGGCTTTCGTGAGACGTACCGACAAGGAAATCATTGATATCAATGTTATGGAAGGCATAATAATCAAGGCCCAGATTTGTCGTGTTGCTTTATGCGATAACGGCGTGCCGTATATCGTGCCGCTCAATTTCGGCTATTGCGACCGGGTCGTGTATGCGCATTGCGCGCCCGTTGGCCGTAAACTTGAAATCATAAAGGCCAATAATACCGTTTGCGTGGAGTTTGAAAGCAATACGGAGCTTGTTACCTCGGAATCGGCCTGCAAATGGACAATGCGGTATTACTGCGTTTTGGGTTTCGGCCATGCAACCATCATTACCGAGCCCATTGAAAAAAAGGCCGCCCTCGATTGCATCATGAAACATTATTCAGACCAGACCTTTGAGTACGACAGTGTATCTTTTGACAAGATAATGGTAATACGCATCGATCTTGATACCATGACGGGCAAGGCCTCGGGGTATAAATTATAGAGGAATAGCGCAAGAACAACAGTGGACAAGCGCTTACAAATTACTGCCCCTGGCGATATCATGTATATACAAGATCTAACCCCTTTGTCCCCGCAATAATTATTTTTTCATGTATATGTACACAAAGGATGATGCAAAGATGAAGCAGAACAGTCTTTTTCCGGAAGAACAATAATGACAACCCGAACATATGACGCGCAATCCAATGTTGAAAAAGTCGAACTCAAGCGGAGCGGTCGTAAACTCATGTACGGCCCGATTGAAAAAATCCCTGTCATTGAAGTTGAAAATTCGGCATTAATAGGGAAATTGACCGCTTTCCGCTTTGTCGAATGGGTGCTTAAAAACCCGGGCGGCGTCATTTCTTTGCCAACGGGGAAAACCCCGGAGCGTTTCATCAAATGGACAAACAGGATACTTTCAAAATGGACATCAAAGGAGATACAGGCGCTGCTGGCCGAGTACGGCATCGACGGTTCGAAAATTCCCGATATGAAAAGCCTGACATTTGTCCAGATGGACGAATTTTATCCCATGAATGCGAACCAGCACAACAGCAGTAATAATTTTGTCAAGAAATTCTACATCGACGGCATGGGCTTGGACGCGCAAAAGGCCATATTGATAGACGCGACAAATCTCGGCGTTCCTGCAGGATACGGCATGGAACAGGTTTTCCCGAATTATATCGTCGACCTTTCACTTCGGTTCCGCAAACCGAAAAACGACCAGGAACTGCTGCAGAAGGAGGTGCTTACCTCGGTCGACATGTTTTGCATGGACTTTGAAACAAGAATTCGCGACCTTGGCGGCATTGGGTTTCTTGTGGGAAGCATCGGGCCCGACGGCCATATTGCCTACAACGTGCGGGGTTCGGGCGCGTACTCGGTGACGCGCTTGACAGGAACGAATTATGAGACGCAGGCATCGTCTTCGACCGATCTCGGCGGCATCGAGGTTTCGCGGAACCGGCTCGTTGTCACCATCGGGTTGGCGACCATAACGTACAATCCTTCCGCAACAGTGCTGATTCTTGCCGCCGGCGACGGAAAAATATCGGTTGTCAAACGGGCCATCGAGGAGAAGAAACACCAGCTCTACCCCGCTTCTGTTTTGCAGGATCTGCCGAACGCACGGTTTTACTGCACCAGGGGCGTTGCGGGTCAATTGTCCGAACGCAAACTCGTTGATTTTTCAAGCCAAACGACAATCAGTGATGCCGTTGCCGATGAAGTCGTCATTTCCATGTCGGTTGCCGCTCAAAAGCCGCTTTTGGAATTGACAAAAGAAGACTTCGATGCCGATCCGTTTGCAAAAGAGCTTCTGCGCATTGGTCGCAAACCGTACGCCGACCTTGCGAAGGCGGCTTACGACCGCATCGTGGCAAAAATAGAAAAAGGCGTGTCGGTTTATACGGCCACGAACTTTTTGCACACCGAACCGCACCAGGACGACGTCATGCTCGGCTATTTCGGGCTTATCAATCATTTGTTCCGCGACGGTACCAACCATCACAGCTTTGCAAATCTGACTTCAGGTTTTACCTCGGTAACAAACCAGTATTGTCTATTGCTTCTACTCAAGCTCAAGGCGCGTATCGACAGCCCAAAATTCGCAAAACTCCTTGCCGAAGGGTATTTCAGCCCGTCGAATGCAAAGGGCAAAATGGAGGACGTGTATTTGTTCCTTGATGGAAGCGCCGCATACAGCAAGGAGAAAAAAGACGAGGCGGAGGCCAGGCGCATGATGCGCAACATCACGGAGGTTTACGCAACACGCGATTTGAACGTGATCAAATACCATTTCGGGAACATCGAACATTATCTTACAACGCAATATCCGGGGGCAAAAGATCCGCCCGACATTCAGAAACTCAAAGGTACGCTTCGCGAATGGGAAGCGGAACTTTTGTGGGGATACTTCGGCATTGAAGCTTCGGATGTCCACGCATTGCGGTTGGGGTTTTATCAGGGCGACATTTTTTCCGAAGAACCGCAGGTCAGCCGCGACGTGCTTCCGATATTCGAGCTTATGAAAAAAGTTTCGCCCCATGTCGTTTCGGTGGCATTTGACCCGGAAGCAAGCGGGCCCGACACTCATTACAAGGCGCTCCAGGCTGTTTCGGAAGCGATAAAGCTTTACGAAAAAGAAGAACCCGATGCTGCGGCAAAAATGAGGATATGGGGCTATCGAAATGTATGGTTCAAGTTCAAACCGTCGGAGGCAAATTATTTTGTCCCGATTTCGCTCAACACCTTGTCGCAATTGCATAATGCGTTTATGAATTGTTTCGGTTCCCAAAGTGCTGCCTCGTTTCCGAGCTCCGAGCATGACGGGCCGTTTTCCGAGCTTGCCCAGAAAAACCAGGTTGATCAGTATACGGTCATCAAGACATGTTTGGGCCACGACTTTTTTCTGAAAAACACCAATCCAAGACTTAGGGCTGCACGGGGAATGATTTTCTTAAAAGACATGGGCTTGCCTGAGTTTTTCGAAAAAGTAAGGGAACTCAAAAAAGTCACTGAAGCAGTGTAGTACCTCACTGCATATATTTCTATGCACTCCTTTCAATAATTTTGCATATTGTTTTTTGGCATTGTGCAACCCCTGTGCTATTTTAAGAAATAACATCAGGAAATAAAAGGGGGCGCAATGCCGTCTGATACCGTATTCGGAAAAATAAATAAAACTTCCGATGTACCAATTTATTTGCAGCTAAAAGAAGCGCTTAAAAGCGATATTTTAGAAAAAAGAATAAAACCAAATGAGAAGATTCCCAGTGAAACTGTGCTTGCCAAGCAATGCGGCATCAGCAGGATGACGGTAAGGCATACCATACGCGAGCTTCAAAAAGAGGGTTGGGTATTCACGAAGCACGGCAAAGGCAGTTTTGCAAATAGCCAGAACAATACCCAAATGCTTATCAAGCTCGATGGGTTTTCCACGGAAATGATCAAGCTTGGATTCAACGTAAGCTCAAAAATATTGGAAGTCAAAAAGATCGGTTTCAACAGTGAATCCATAGACGCATACTCCGGATTGCAGGAAGAGAAAAAAAACCTCCTTGTCATGATTCGACGCGTTCGCTATGTCGAGGGCAAGGCCTTTGCCCTGGAAAGTTCATTCCTGCCATTACATATAGGCAAGGAAATATTGACCCGCAATTTCGACGAGCATTTCTCGATTTACCGTTTTTTGGAACATGAGTTGAATATAAAATTGGCACGCGCCGACCATGTTATTGAGCCTAAACTTGTGAGCGCACATGAGGCCAAACAATTGGACATTAAAACCGGAATGCCGGTATTGTTTATTTCAGGAACGACGTTTTCGAAAGCAGGTGAACCGATTGAATTCATCAAGGGGATTTACTTGGCAGACCGGTATAAGCTGAAGGTAAATATCAAGAAATAAATTTTTACTGCAATTAAGTAGAGACGTAGCATGCTACGTCTCTACAGGTGTTCCAAATCTCTTCAAACCGTATGCCGGAATTTTTCCCATTCCGGTTCATTATTGAAAATCCAGTAATAATAATCCTTGCCTTCCAGTTTTTGCGCGGCATCCTCGTCGCAAATCACCGTGCATCGCGGATGCAATTGCAATGCCGATGCTGTTATCATTGCAGTGATCGGGCCTTCCACTGCCTTGGCAAGAACCACGGCTTTTTCCTCGCCGGTGACAAGCATGAGGCACCGCTTGCTGTTTAAGACTGTGCCTACGCCCATGGTTATGGCCCTGCGCGGCATGTCTTCCGGTTTGTCGAACAAGGGCGCATTCTGGGCCATTGTTTCAGGCGTGAGCGACTTGACTCTTGTATGCGACCGCAATGCCGAAAGCGGTTCGTTGAACCCGATATGGCCGGCGCGGCCGATTCCCAGAAGCTGCAAATCGATGCCGCCATCCTTAAGGATCAGACGTTCATAGCGCGCACCCTCGTTGTCGAGGTCGGGCGCCATGCCGTTCGGCAAATGCGTATTGCGAAGGTCGATATTGACTTTGTCGAATAAATGCTTGCGCATATAGGAACAATAGGAAAAGGGGCTATTGCACGGAAGCCCGACATATTCGTCGAGGTTGTACGTACGGCACAATGAGAAATCAAGACCTGCTTCTTCATGTTGTTTTACAAGATAAGCATACAAAAGCTCCATGGTGCGGCCTGTTGCCAGGCCAAGCACCAAGGAAGGGTTTTTGTGCAGTTCTTCGGCAATAATGCGTGCCGCGAGAACTGTTGCAGCGTCCTTGTCTTTTTGGATGATTACTTCCATCAGCAGTTGAACTCTTTCTTGCTTTCTTCAAGCGTAACATAGAGTTTACTTGCAGGCAAGGCCTTTTTGAGCGCTTCGATTTCGTTCATGCCGCCCTGAAGCGGTATTCCTATTTGTCCGCCCTGGGAAGCGCTTCTGAACATTCCCATCATGACCTCGAAACCCGCATAGGCGTTTTCGAAACAGCAGGGATGCACTTTTTTGTCATCATTCAGCCAATCGGCCATGTCTTTGATATAGCCGGGCATGTCGAGCGCATAGTCCATGGCGCCGTTGCCGGACAAAATGCCGTCTTTGGTCACTGCCTTCCAGCCGTTGCCGGTATATACTTCGGCATAGCCTTCGGTGCCGATTGCGCCCATTTTGTTTTTTCCCCACCAGCGCGCAACTTCAGGTACGTCGGGTGCGCCGCCGCCGCATTCGTAAATGCCGCGAACGCCGTTTTCGAACTGCACAAATCCGCCGATATAGTCGGGTGATTCATGAAGCTTGGGATCGGAAAACTTGTTGGTGCCGGCTGCCTGAGCCATGACCCATTGCGGTTTGGAATAATTATTGTACCACATGGAATAATCGATAAGGTGGGAAAGCATATGTGCCGCCCAGCCATGAGCATTGCCGTAAACCGTATGGACTTTGCCGATTTTCCCCGAGGCAATGACATCTTTGACCGCCTTATAATGCTTGCCGTAGCGGTGCTGATGGCTCACAACGACTTTGACGTTTTTACCTTCGAGCAGTTTCTTGACTTTTGCGCCTTCGTCGGACGTAAGCGCCACGGGTTTTTCAAACGCAATCATTTTTGCGCCGCAGTCGAGACCTATCCTGATCATTTCGGAGCGGATATTGGGCAATGTGGCAAAGCAGAACAGGTCGGGCTTAAGTTCCATTGCCATTGTTTTTGCGTCGGTACCGATCTTGGGATTGCCGAGTTGTTTGGCGGGTTCCACAAGAAGGGATTCTTTAATGTCGCAGATGCCGACCACTTTGAAAGCAGGGTTCGCGTGAAAGTGCGTGGCATGGTGCATGCCGCGCTTTCCCATTCCAACGACCATGACGGTATATTGATGACTCATCTGAAACTCCTCGATTTACTTGAAAGAATGGGTGGATAAGCTGCGCAAAACAGCAATGTTTTGCGCAGCGTTACGATTGGCGCCGTTACAGTTATTTCTTGAACGACTTGACCATCTGGATCGTGTAATCGACTTCTTCCGCAGTGAGTTCCGGGAACATGGGAAGAGAAATGCATGATGCTGCGTTCTTCTCGGCGTTTTTCAATGTGCCGCGGATTTCAGCTTCTTTTCCCCAGGGGAAGCCTTCCTGCTGATGGATTGCGATAGAGTAATGTGTTTTTGCATCAATGCCGTTTGCATTGAGGTGCTTGAGAAGCTTTTCACGGTCGGATGCGTCTTTTGTTTCTATAACGTAAAGATGGAACACATGGCGATAGCCGGGAACTTCGTACGGAAGGGTGATGAAATCCAGACCTTTGAGTCCTTCGGTATACCGTGCCGCCCATTTGCGACGAATATCCGACCAATCGGTGATATGCTTGAGTTTTGCGCTCAGGATGCCGGCATGGATATCGTCGAGTCGGCTGTTGAAACCAAAGCTGTGGCAGTTGCGGGCCGCTGAACCGTGGTTGCGAAGCTTGCGTACTTTTGCGTTGACATCGGAATTGTTCGTGAAAATCGCGCCGCTGTCGCCGAATGTGCCGAGGTTTTTCTGAATGATAAAGCTGGTGCAGACCGCATCGGAGAGTTCGCCGATTTTGAAATTATCGCCGCGTGCGTCGATTGCCTGTGCATTGTCTTCGATGACAAACAGTTTGTGTTCGTCGGCAATTTTACGGATTTCACGCATAGGAGCGCATTGACCGTAGAGATGAACGGGCACGATCGCTTTGGTCTTGGGGCCGATTGCTGCTTTGAGTTTTGCGATATCGATGCAACGGGTCTTCTCGTCGCAATCGACAAGAATAACTTTACATCCAGCAATCCAGCCCGCTTCGGCTGTTGCGAAGAATGTGTTTGCATTGGTGATGATCTCGTCACCGGCCTTGAGGCCGAGGGCCATCATGGATAGCCAGAGAGCGTCGGTGCCGTTGGCAACGCCGATTGCGTGTTTTGTGCCTGCATATGCGGCAAGTTCGCCTTCGAACTGCTTGAGCATTGGGCCGGAAACGTATTCGCCGCTCATCAACACTTTCTGCATATTGGTGTCGATTTCATTTTTAATGCTCAGATATTGACGGACATGACCATAAAAGGGAACTTTTGTAACTGCCATTGAATTCCTCCTTGTAAAGGTGTATATGAGATTAGCAAGATAACATTTAACTTTTTATCGTTCTCCCCCCATGGTCCCCCGTAAGGGGACTTAAAAGGAATTGATTCCATTTTAAAAAAGTCCTGTCCTCAAAAGTCCCCCTATATTACTGCCCCAAAGGGGCGGGGGGCGCTGGTTTAAATTACCTGCCTGATTTCGTTAAGCGATACTTGTTCAACATTGTCACCATTGGTGGAAATGCCATATCCGTATCGTTTACTTTTAATGGATCGATAATCACATACGAATCATTTTCATCAGATAATTTCAGGGTGCTCATGTCTTTGGGCTTGCACAAAAAATAGGCATCAGCGGCAAAATATGCCACGTCTTTATATTGATATTCATTGTGCCATGATCCGAAATACCGGACATCACAAATTTCTATATTCAGCTCTTCGCGGATTTCACGAACAAGCGCCATATCAAAGGATTCATGATAATCGACAAAACCGCCCGGGAAATCGAGAAATCCTTTTTTAGGATCATTCGAACGCTTTAAAAGAAGAATTTTATCTTCGATTTCAATGATTGCCGCAACACCGGCAGCGGTATTATGAAAGTAAATAAGGTCACAGGCTTTGCATTGAATGCCATGTTCCAAATGTGACGTTATTTTAGGGCTTGCGCAACGCGGACAAAATTTAAACGGAGATAAAATTTTCACACCCCTAGTCGAGTCTGGTTTTGAAGCCAATAAAATACCTAATAGATAGATTTCGTTTTTGATATTTTCTTTGCAAAAACTTATCCTTTTTTTTTAAGCTCCTTAAAAACGTGAAAATTTGCCCTTATTGCATAGTTGAACAAAACTGGATTATAGGCGCCATATAAAATGATATATAGTTGACTATACAAGTTAGTAACTTATTAATATATTTTACACTCGTTACCTCGGTACCATGGTCTACGCGGGACGCGTAGAAATGATCTCAGCTAAAACTATCCTGTTGCGAATTAAAATTTGGGTAATTCCAAAAAAATGAAAAAGTAAATTTGTCTGCTATTATTTTTTAAAACAGGTATAGACATGGCGCAGTATTTTTTTTATATTGTTAATGTACATATTTGATAATAATGATATTTGAAAAGCATAGATACAATAAAATTGAAATATAAACAAAACTTTTTATAATGGATTTGTAGCTGAAGGGTCAATGAATGAAAAAATGTTTTTTCCCGCGTAACTTGATGATACAAATAGGTTTATTAAGTTCCTGCCTTACTTTGATTTCTATCTCTTTTGTTTTTGCATCTTCTGAAGGTAATTATACGGGAACAAATCCTACCCTCGCACAAATAGATGCAAACTGGAGAGCCATGTACGGTTCGCCTGTTCATGATGCAATTCTTGTTTTTAATAAGATGGCCGGCGGAAGCAATGATGCGAATGACGTGAGCAAAGATTCATTATGTATTATGCGTTTTGGAATGGCAGGATCAACTACTGCGACAATGAAGAATTTAATAAAATATACCCAGTGGCAAGGCGTGAGTGGCTGGGGCGTGTCATCCACGTATAGAATATCGCCGGATGGGGCGAAAATTGCCCTGCAAAATGGAACCGCCGTATCGGTATGCGATACGACAGGGTTGAATTTAAAAATCATAAAAACGGTTTCACTTAATGCCGACCAGCTAAACATGAGCTGGGATGATTCCGCATCAATTCGCAGAATTGTTTACAGTGCAGGATTTATTGTTTTACGAACAGTCATTAATTCAGATAATACTGCTGGAAAAACCGACACGCTTTGGAGTCATTCATGGGGAAAAGACCCTTCGGTAGGAACTGGAGCAAACCTTTATACTTCAATTAATAAAGTCGGGCATTTTTTGAGTTTTGATATGCCTGTTTCCCAAAACGTTCCGGTTGTTGTGAACCTGGCCACGCAAACTGCCCAAAGTCCTTCGAACGGCGAAGATGGTTGTCAGGTGCGAATGCTCCAGGATGGGCTTGGGACGGTAAGTTATCACCCGGCAACTCATCTTGTGGCCGCAAATGTTTGGCGATGGGGCATGGCCCAAAACGTCAATACGACGCTTATGAAAATTCCTTGTCCTAATGGGCAGACCTCGAATTGTTCCGATTGCGGAAACAATATGTATTACTGGTGCGATTCAGATACCAATTACATGGTACAATGCGGCGATAACCAAGCGAGCCAATCCCCTGGTTGCTATACAAAAGCTTTTATCCGTAAAGGTAAGAACTCTGCAAATGTTAAGTATTTAGGAGATTATATTGCCTTCCCTGCATTATGGATAAATCCTAATGTTCCAACGCAAACTTACAATAACCGGATTACAACAAGTCCTGATGCAAAAGTGGTTGTTAAGCTCACAAGCCGCGAATTGACCCTTATAAATTTTGCAAATACAGCTGTTGACGATGCAGTTTTGATGACGTTGAATGGAGCTGTTGTTGCTGTAGGGGAAAAAACGTCTCCTGATCAGCGACGATTCCCGATTGAACGAATCCCAAGCGGCAGCTATGTTCTTTCGTGGCATTCGGCAAACGCGGCTTCGGCAAGGTTTGTAACAATTACTCGATAATCCGTTGCATGGTCTGTTAAAATGTTAGCTTGCCGGAGATTTTTGTTTCCGGCAAGCTTTATATTTATAGTGCGGTTGTATAGATGAGTATTCTATAATTATTTCTTTCCGATGAAAGGCCCATACATGAAGCGCACGACCCTTGTTCATGGAACAAAACAATCTCTTAAGAAAAGCACATTGACATTAGCACTCGGAGTTGCAGCGCTTGGGTTTTTGATGCCGTGTTCGGCAGCAACCTACCAGTTAACCGTCTTTGCAAGCACCGGCGGTGCGATAACTGCGCCTGCAACGCAGACCGCAACGGTTAATCAGGATTCATTTACGGTTATTACTGCACATCCGAATTCAGGGTATGTGTTTTCAGAATGGGTTGATACGTCTACAAATGCAATCATAGCCTATAAGAATTCCGCATCAACAAAAGTTAAGCTCCCGACGAGCAATGCCGTGCTTCAGGCCGGATTTATTCCGATTGTTTCAGTATTGACGCCGCTTAACATTTCGGCATTTCAGAAAGAAAACGGCGCTAATTTTTCCCATTATCCGGGGAGTTGGGCCACACTCCCTGATTTTGCTGTCCTGGTTCCCGATTCCTCTGGCCCTTGTGATTCGATGGCAATCCAGGCAGTACCGCATCCGTCAAATGCGTTCGGCCTTGTCCTAAACGGCTACTGCAACCCTCCGGCCGATGGGAAATACACGATTTATTTCAAAGGAAACGGCGCATATTCTTTGCTGCTGAATGATTCGATCATACTCAAAAGTACGACGATTAGGACAACGGTTGTTGAAGATAGTACGGTTATTAATTTGTCAAGCGGCGCATACCAGTTCGAATTGCGATATATTAATTCGAACACGGCGCCGAATTTCGTTGTAAGTTATAGTTCTTCGGACGTCGGATTGGATAAAACGACGTTTTCAACGGATGCTTTGAGCCGTCCATATACCGGCACTGTACCGAAAATCTCGGTAACCAAGCCTGCAGGCGGAGAAATTTTCCATCTTGGTGATACAATTCACGTACAATGGGTTTATAAAAATGCAAGGGGCCAGACCTTTGCAAGTTTCACCAATGATAATGGGAAAAGTTACTCCAATATAACTCTTTTGGCGTTCCCAGGTAATGTGACGACATATGATTGGAAAATACCAAAGGACTCTGTTTCTTTTATCACAACGACAGCAAAAATCAAGGTGGAGGAATATTCTCCCTTTAATAAAAATGGCGTTTCGCTGCCGTTTACCATTGCTCCTGCTGCCGGTGTTAAAAATTCTTTGGTTCTTACACGGGGATCTTCGGCTTCGGTTAAAATCACTGCCGCTGATATTATCGTTGCCGGGGCAGGAAATAAGGCTGTCGATAATGCGGTCTTGATTAATGTAAATGGCGAAATTGTTGCCAGAGGTAAAAACACATCGGCATATGAACAGCGCGTTTCCATACATTCAATTCCCGTTGGAATGTACATTCTTGCCTGGCATTCAGAAAAAGCAACGATGACCCGGTTTATAACGATAGCGAAGTAGGGAAAAGAAGTAAATAGGTAATAGGTAATAGGTAATACAGGGAAAGAGCAAGACGGAATTAAAGGAAAATTCTTATGAAAAATACGCGAAAGTTTTTATTGTTGACGGTAATGCCGTTTCTTTTTGCTCTACCGTCAAGCGGTACGATAAGCGCCCGGATAACCGCCACGCAGGCAAAGCTCGACAGCGCCTGCGGTACGCATAATGTCAAGCTCGTTTTTATGTGCCAAAACAGTGAATACATTTTGGATTTCTCACAGGCAAATCCTCAAATACAACAGATGGCAGGGCTTGCCGGATCTTTTTACGCGGTCCTTTCGTCCGACGGACAGTGGGTGACATATCAGACAGGTGTTGAAAGCGACGGCGGCTCATCCAGCCCGGTCAAAGCAAAAAGTTGGATACGTGAAGCTGCGGTTGCCGGTACGCCGGTATTAGTGGCAGACACGGCCTTTGTTCCACGATTTGTCCAGAACACTTCGACCGCTACTCCGGAAATCGTGTACGCGACAAATATTGTTTGCCCTGGGAACATTTGCTACAACCAGGGAAAAACCCTAAAAAGAAAAATCGTCAATAATATGCCGCAGGCTGCCGAAGTCGTATGCAGCAATGGCAGCTATTACGGCGGACTTTCATGGGACAACCGATACCTGTGCAGCGGTTGGGACGGCGGGCCGAACGGCTTTATTCTTGATTTGCAAAATACGGGCGGAGTTCCCCACGGCGTCCATACGATGAGGGTGAAGAAAAATGGCACGAATGCGGATACCGTCGTCACCATCGGGGTATGCAATATTTCCCGTTCGGCAAGCAGAATATTTACGAACACGATGTTGTACTTTGATTTCGGGTCGGCGGCGATTGCCGCTGCCGGATGTTATCATCCCTTGCTTGGTTCATCGTGGGGGATGCATGAGAAACTTTTCGTTTCACGGTATGATTCCGAGGATTTACGGGTGTTCGATATGCCTGTTGACCAAAAAATCATTTCCTCCAATGATGCAAACGGCGTCGGCGAGCCGGTTGGAAAGCAATGGGATTTTCCCGAATGGTCGAACCACCCCTATTATGCAGCGGCAAGCCTCTTGGTAGACCGGCTGTATCAAGTGGCGGGTAATTGGGACCACGTTCAAAACCGCGAAGCAATATACCTTGTCAATTTAAAAGACTCGAGTTATATACGACTCCTTGAATCGACAGACACTTCATATGCTTCCAAGACATCGTTTATGTATCCATTTGTAAATGTTGCAATGCCGGAGAGTTTTGTTGAAGACAGCACCTGGCTTTCACAGACCATTTGGGATCGGGCAGCCCAAGGCGTTGTAAACCCGAACTTTTTCAATGGCGGCAAAAGTGCCATGTATATGGTCGAAAAGGGAAAAACAGCAATCATAACCGTTTACTCGGTGAAAGGTCAAAAGCTCTTGTCAACGGTACAGCCGGCAGCGTCCTGGAATGCAACAGAATTATTAAAACCGTTTAAAGCGGGTATTTATTTTATAGGAATAGGATTTGAAGGTAAGAAACAACAGATTGTTCGCTGGATCAAGACCCATTAATCAGTTAAGAATAGTGTTCGCCCTTTACCTCTATTTTTATTAGAAGGAAGTGCTATGGGAAACCAAAACAATGCAAATACGCTTGCTGCGCCGGTCAAGGTCGGGTATAATCGGTTTTTACTGCTTGTCGCCGGTCTCGGCGGATTGCTTTATGGTGTAGACGTTGGTATCATTTCCGGGGCGCTTCCTTACTTAGAGGCGACATCCGGCCTGAATTCCGGCCAGCTTTCCATTATAGTTGCCGCTGTTTTGCTGGGCAGCGTCATATCAACGCTTTTTGCAGGGATGCTTGCCGATTGGCTCGGCAGAAAATTGCTCATGACCATAAGCGGCATAATGTTTGTTTTGAGTATTCCCATCATTTCCCTTGCCCACGGCTATGCGCCGCTCGTGCTTGGAAGGTTATTGCAGGGTGTGAGCGCCGGCCTTATCGGCGTGGTGATTCCCCTTTACCTTGCAGAATGCCTGAGCGCCTCGAACCGCGGCAAAGGTACGGGGATTTTTCAATGGCTACTAGTAACCGGTTTAGTGGCGGCATCGGTCATCGGCATGTATTTCAGTTACCGTGTCGACATGGTGGCAAAACTTGGCAATGTAGAAAAGTTGTTCGCGTTCAAAGACGTTGCCTGGCGCAGCATTTTCTGGGTCTCTCTGCCTCCCGGACTTTTGTTTGTAGTTGGAAGTTTCATGGTTGCGGAATCCCCGCGCTGGCTGTATCGCCGCGGTAATAAAGAGGCCGCAAAAGCGGCATTACTGCGGTCGCGTTCCGAAGAACAGGCAGACGTGGAACTTACGGAAATGGAAGAGACCTTTGTTGCTGAAAAGGCCCAGGGCACGACGGGCCAAAAAATCAAGGAATCGCTTCTTAAACGCAAATATGTCATCCCTTTTATTCTTGCATGCATCATATTGGCCTGCAACCAGCTCACCGGTATCAATTCCATCATCGGGTTTAACACCAATATCCTCATTCAGGGCGGACTCTCGGATGTTGGCGCTCACTGGGGATCGTTTTTGTTTACTATTGTTAACTTTTTGGTCACCATTATCGCGGTGATACTTGTTGATAAAAAAGGAAGAAAGTTTTTGCTGACTCTTGGCACAAGCGGGGTTATTGTTTCACTTGTTGCCGCCGGGTTTTTATTCAGTAAAACCGAAAAGCAGCGTGTTGATTGCCGTGATGCTGCACAGGCAATGGTTGCCAATAACGAATTGTCGCTTTCCTATAACGATTCTACCGCAAATGCAATGCTGACGTCGATAGGAAGCGCAGGACAGGCAATAGGCTCCAAGCCGACATCGATGATCCTTATTTATTCCTATGGGGATTTTAAAGCTGCAAGCAGAGTCGTACGAACGGGAGTATTGGCTGAAAAGCCGATTACTATCAGCCGTGATGCAACATTACCGGCTAATAAAGTCATTGCATTTTTCTCAAATCCATTCGGTGATTTGAATAAAGCAAGGACAGCGCCGCTCACAATAGAAAATGCGCTCATCACGCCTGTTCCAACTGCTAAAAATGGTTGGGCAGTCGCCGTATTCCTTTATTTATTCATGGCATTTTTTGCCATTGGGCCAGGGGTCTGCGTATGGCTTGCTTTATCGGAACTTATGCCTACGCGCATCCGTTCGAACGGCATGAGCATTGCTTTGCTTATCAACCAGGCTGTTTCGACAGGAATCGCAGCATTCTTTTTGCCCACGGTTGGAAAATACGGCTATTCGACAATGTTCTTTGGTTTTGCCGCATGCACGGTTGTCTATTTTGTCACCGCAGCATTCTTCTTGCCCGAAACAAAAGGGAAAACCTTGGAAGAGGTCGAGGAATATTTTAGCGGATCTAAGAAATAAAGGCCAGGTCTGCGCACAATTGTTTTGCCAAAGATCCCAGCGACGGGTCGCGGGCGCCCATGACAAGAACAGCATCGTGCGGTTTGGCCCAAAGCTTGATACGATGAATAAGGTCGGGTCTGTTTTGGGCAACAATCGCGGCCTTGCCGTTGGCTTTGACAAGCGAAATTATATCGTCGGATGAAATGTCTTTTTGCGCTGTGCCGCCTGCATAATAAATGGGTAATAAAAACAAAAGGTCTTCGGAACGCAACACTTCCGAAAACATGGCGACAAGATCGTCTTTGAGAAAGCGGGTGGGACCAAACCCGTGTGGTTGGAAAACGGCAATAACGCGTTTTGAAAACCCCTGTGCAGCTTCGATTGCGGCGCGGATTTTTTCAGGATTATGGGCATAATCGTCTATAACGGTAATGCCGTTTTGAAGTTCTGTTATGGTAAACCTTCTATATACTCCCTTATACGCCCGCACGGCATCGGCAAGGTCTTGTGTAGTGCAGCCTTCCATTTCGCAAATAGCAATTGCGGCCAGGCAATTCGACAGATTGTGTTTCCCAGGAAGCGGAAGATCGAATACCCGGCCGTTTCGACTGAAGGAGACATAAGGGTTGAGGAAATGCACGGCTGATGGAAAAACCGTTGCCCCTTTTTCCGTGCCATAGGTCAAAGCGTGTGGTATCACCGATAATTGCTTGTCGTCGGCATTGATTATCACTGCGCCGGATTGCGACGCGAGTGTTTTGAACAATTCCAATGTTTCGGGGACCGGCTTATGGTCTTTTGAAATATTGAGGACAACGGTTATTGCAGGATGGTATTTGACAAGCGTGCCGTCGCTTTCGTCGGCTTCGATCACAAGCAAGTCGGACTCGCCGCAATAGGCGTTGCCGATGAGGCCTTTTTCCTCAAGACATTTGAGCGTTGCGCCGGAAATAAGCGACGGGCCCTTGCCACATGCGAATAGAAATTCCCAAATCATGGCAGTGACTGTGGATTTGCCGCTTGTGCCTGCAACCGCGATACATCGTTTGGTTGCGACAATCGCAGCCAGAACATCGGAGCGATGATATATCGGTATGCCGATTTTCCGTGCCGCAGCAATGTCGGGATTGTTTTCTTCGATTGCCGTTGAAACAACCACCGCATCAGGTTTTTGGATGATGCCGCTTCCATCCTGGGGATAAAGCATGCTGCCGAGGGAAATAAGTTTTTCCTGCGGGTTCTTGACATCAATAGAATCTTTCAATCGGTCTGATCCTGAAACACGAATTGATGACCATGCGCAATATTGCGCGATAGCACTCATTCCGGAACCGAGAATGCCCACAAAATGCAGTGACGAACAATTTTTTCCATTAATCGATAAAGACAATTGTACCCTCCAGGACCAGGTCGAATAATTCGATGATATCGTCATTTTTCATGCACACACACCCGTGCGAAGCAGGTAAGCCTATTGATTTTTCGTTATTTGTCCCATGGATGTAAATATACCGTTCGAACGAATCGATGCCAGGCCCGCGATTGATGCCTTCCTGCATGCCTTCGAGGCGAAGGATGCGGGTCAGGATAAGGTTCTCGCCTGGCGAGCCTATCGGCCAGTTTTCCCCAGTGTCAATACGATCGCGGAATATCCTGCCAAGCGGAGCGTTGTGGCCGTATTTCTCGGCAATGCGATGCAGGCCCGCGGGTGTCATCATGGAATTTTCGCGATTGCCAATGCCGAGGCGCGATGTTGAAACCAAATAATTTTTGGCGCGCATGCCTGCCTCAAAATGGGTGAGCGTTTGGGATTGCACGCTCACAATGATAAATTCGGCAGGGAGTGATCCCAGGATTTGTTTAATATGGTTTGTGATCCGGTCGGTTTCCATTCCGTAAAAGCCCCGATGTTTGCGATGTTTCGATGGACAATTAAAATATATTACAATATAATCAATATGTACAAGACCAGACAGGGAATCTCAGCATAGGAAGAGAGGCATCCGATATGAACGACATGAACGGCATGAACGGGAAAAATGCAGACTTGACACATGATGATACCTGGAGGATATTCAGGATCATGGCCGAATTTGTCGACGGTTTTGAAACGCTTTCGAAAATCGGGCCTTGCGTTACGATTTTTGGCTCGGCGCGGACCCCGGAGAACGACAAGTATTATCGGATGGCGCGCGAGGTTGCCAAGCGTGCTGTTGAAAACGGGTATGGCGTGATCACCGGCGGCGGCGGCGGCATCATGGAGGCCGCGAACCGCGGAGCGCAGGAAGCGAACGGCATGTCGGTGGGACTGAACATCCAATTGCCGTTTGAGCAAGCGCCCAACAAATACATTAAATTACTCCTGAGTTTTAAGCATTTCTTTTGTAGAAAAGTCATGTTTCTCAAGTATACTTCGGCGGTCATTGTGCTGCCCGGCGGGTTCGGGACAATGGATGAATTATTCGAGGCGCTTACCCTTATACAAACGCAAAAAAGCGGTTATTTGCCCCTTGTCATGATGGGGAAGGAGTATTGGAAAGGGTTGGACTCGTGGCTGCACGACAGCATGTTTGGGGAGCGTTATATTTCCAAGGAGGATTTCGACATAATCAATACCACCGATGATCCTCAAGAAGCAATCGATGTGATAAACGCGGTCATGAAAAAGCGAAATACAAAAATTAATTTTGCATAAAATATAAAAAAACCAACTTAGTTGTTGACATTGATTCTATTTGAGGTTATTATTATATGTAGATAAAGAACGCGGTTGAAACGGTAATATCAAAAGTAAAACATCGGTTGCCTGAAAACAGAAAAAAAGTGGTCTTTGTAAACAGCTGCGAACGTAGCGGCTGAGTTTTAACATTCCAATTATTTTAAAGGAGGTGCTGACGTGCCAGCCAAGAAAAAACTTGCCAAGAAAACAGTTGCAAAGAAAACAGTTGCAAAGAAAACAGTTGCAAAAAAAGCAGTTGCAAAAAAAGCAGTGAAAAAAGTCGCAAAGAAAAAGAAAAAATAAAATTCTTTTTTTTCGGTCTCGTATGTCGGCAAAGCGGGCAGATTAATTTCTGTCCGCTTTTTGTTATCCTATTGCGCCGTTCGATGGCATTGTGTAATTTTAATTTTGCGTAACACAGTCCACTATAAACACCCTGTGTATTAAAATTGCCTCAGCGCAAGGCGTTGGCTGCCGGGTCTTGTACCCCGCACTGTAAGGGTCATGAAAGAATTCTCCAAATACATTTCCGAAACATATTCCATTTCAGAGGCATGCGCATGTGAATTGTGCGATTGCTTTGAAAAGGGGTTATTGCCCAACTATTGCGCTGACTACAACATTACGATATGTTCCGAACTTGACGTTTGGGGAGTTTGGCGCATTTACGATTTTCTTACTTTGGCCTCCAACCTGTCGTCAAAGAAAAAACGCCTCATCAATGCGCTCAAAAAAAGTGAAAAGTACACCGCTGAGGTCGAAAACCGCATCACGTACATGATCAATGAATTTGAACTCGACGATATGCTTTTGCCCGAACGCATTAATCCGAGAAGTAAAGGTCAACTTGCCTTGAAAAAAGGGCTTGGCGTTTTTGCGGACAAGGTTCTTGCCCAAGAAGAAAACCTGCCTCTCTTGGAAGAATGCGCGGCCGAGTTTCGGGCAAGCGGCGCGTGCGACCCTACCCTTAAAACCGTCGATGATGTCATTGCCGGAGCAAAGGACATTATTGCCGAACGTTTTGCATACGATGAAACGGCGCGCACTATGGTGCGTGAATTCATGTATGATGACGGTTTCTTCGAAGTTACTCCTAAAAGTAAAACCGGCGAATTTGCAAAATATGTTGGAAAGCTCGTGGGAATTCGTGATGTGTCGCAGGAAGAATTGCTTTCGCTTTTGGCATCGGAAGACAAGAAAATCATTCGCTTAAAACTTACCGTTCAATTGTTCCGCATAACGGAGCTTCTCAAGCACCATTTTGTCGTTAATCCGGATTCATCGGCGTTTCAGCTCATTGCAGAAGCAATAGACGATGCCTGGTTGCGCCTTTTGCAGCCCATTGCCGAACGCGATGTTAAAATCCGGCTTCGCAATGAAGCTGAAGAGGCAATGATTCGTCCTGTAATGCTTTCTTTTGCAAAACAAATGTCGGTTGAGACGGAAGAAAAATCCTATTGTTCATGCGGTATTATCGATAATAAACAATTTGCCCTCATTGTATGCACAGACCGCGGGCGCTTAAGCGGTGCGGCTCTTGAAAAGAAAATCATTCTCGACAAACCTGTTGCAAGCGAACGGCTCAAACAATTCGTCATGCGTTACAGGCCATCGGGTATTCTTATTGTAAATAACGTGGATGCGCAGGCTGCGGAAGCTATTGTCAAGAAAACGCTCGATTCCATACAAAATACGTCGCAAAGTACCTTTATCACCCAACCCGCGGATTTTCCCGATATCGCAACATCTGCATGGATGAAAAAGGAATATTCGGATCTCGACGAACCCATGCAGCGGGTTTTCGGGGCAGCAATATCCCATCTGCAGCCGCCGGCCCTCATTTCTAAAATCGGTGTTGAATATTTTTCCTTTCACCCTTTGCAGCATTGCATTTCCAAGGAAAAAGTTTCTCAATTGGTCGACCGGATCATGTGTGATAAAAATCTTTCCAATGGCATATCTTCATCAGATTGCTCGGGATTGCTGGATTCGGTGAACATGGAACCGTTCATCGCCGGCGATGTAAAAAAG
>Ga0182027_10003274_pt1 | contig 25790 bp, 23 predicted proteins | sample 712E1DmetaG_FD_121300 | JGI IMG/M metagenome (GOLD analysis project Ga0182027, IMG submission 121300) | Permafrost microbial communities from Stordalen Mire, Sweden - 712E1D metaG (Illumina Assembly) | ecosystem: Environmental > Terrestrial > Soil > Wetlands > Permafrost | place: Sweden...
CGCCAGTTCGATCACGACGGCCGAGTGGCGCGGCAGAATGCCATCGTCGATGATCGCCCGGTAAATGAGCGGATTGGCGGCGCTGAGCAGCGCGTCGATCACGATCAAGACGAGGAACACCGCCAGCATCCGGCGGTACGGCCGCGCGAAGCTCGCGATGCGCCGGAAGATGCCGGCCGAGAGCCGCTGCGACTTGACGGTCTCGTCCCGACGGAACGAGCGCATCAAGCCCCAGCCGCCGCCTCCGCCCCGGCCCATTCCACCACGCATGCTCATCGGGGGGAGCTACCTCCGGCGGCAGCCGTCCGATCGGCGTAGAGCGGCATTCAGCGAGCCATCTCCGTGGTGGCCGGCGCGTGGTGGTCGAGCGAGGCCTGGGCCTCGAGCCAGCGCTCGGCATCGATCGCGGCGCGGCAGCCTTCGCCGGCCGCGGTCACGGCCTGGCGATAGCGGTGGTCGTCGACGTCCCCGGCAACAAAGACACCCTCGATGTTCGAGGCGGTGGTGGCGCCGTCGGCGCTCAGATAGCCCTTCTCGTCGGTCGCGAGCCAGTCGCGGAAGACCGCCACGTTGGGCCTGTGGCCGATCGCCACGAAGACGCCTTGCAGCGGCAGGGTCTCTTCGCCGGCCTCGTCGGTCTTGCCGAGGCGGATGGCCTCGACATGCTGATCTCCAAGGATCTCCTCGACCGTGCGGTTGAGGTGGAGCTCGATCTTGGGGTGTGAGCCCGCGCGGGCCTGCATGATCTTGCTGCCGCGAAAGGCATCCCGGCGATGGACCAGGTGCACCTTGCTGGCGAAGTGGGTCAGGTACAGGGCCTCTTCAAGGGCGCTGTCACCGCCGCCGACGACGGCGATCTCCTTGTCGCGGAAGAAGAAACCGTCGCACGTAGCGCAGGCGCTGACGCCCTTGCCGCGAAGCCGGGTCTCACTGTCGAGGCCCAGCCACAACGCCTCGGCACCCGTGGCGACGATGACGGCGTCGGCTCGATACTCGATTCCGGCGGCCCACAATCCGAACGGCCGCCCTCCCAGATCGACGTGATCGACGTCCGCGTCGATGATCCGCGACCCGAACCGCTCGGCTTGCTTGCGCATCAGATCCATCAGCTCGGGGCCCTGGATTCCGTCGGGGAATCCCGGGTAGTTCTCCACTTCGCTGGTGATCATCAACTGACCGCCGCCCACGACCCCACCGATGACTATGGGCTCGAGGTTGGCCCGCGCGGCATAGATCGCGGCCGTGAGGCCGGCAGGTCCGGAGCCGACGATGACGACCCGCGCCCGCACAGGCCCATCCGACCCAGAGGCGATGGGCGTCTCCGGAACCGGGGCCGTCGGAGCGTCCGGCGCAGGGGCCAGGAAGTTCAGTTTGAGTCCGGCCAGCGAGCCCTTAGGCTTGGCGGAAAGGTCGTCGGTCATGTCGTCATCCTAGCACGACGTGCATACTCCTGGGGAGTATCAGTCTCGTCTCGCTGGTTGCGTGCCGTTGACCGGCGGCCCACAGTCGGGCAGCGACCAGCGACCAGCGACGCTGCGGCGAGAGCGGCCGCGCCGCTGCTCACGCGTGATCCCTATATGGCCTTCGGGGCGATGGCCCGGGCTCGCGGCAGCAGGTCACGGCCGATGACCTCGATCGTGTGCGGGTCGGCGACGTTGGCCAGACTGAATATGACGTGTTGAACGCCGACCGCGGCCAGGGTCTCGAATCGGTCGAGAACCTGCGATACGGTATCGCGCCCGAGGTCCACCGACTGGAGGCTAGTCCGCTCGATCTCGCCGAATGGCCGGCCGATCTCGGCGCAGCGCTCGCGCAGGATCGAGAACTTGTGGGTCAGCTGGTCGGGGCCGCCGAATATGTTGCAGGCGTCGGCGTACTTGGCCACCAGTCTCAGGGTCTTCTGCTCGCCTCCGCCGCCGATGATGATCTTCGGATGCGGCTTGCTGAGTACCTGGGGCGAGTTGAGCAGCCGATCGGCCTGGTAGTGAGCGCCTTCGAACGACCCGCCGGAGCCGCGCTCGCCCTGCCACATGGAATGGATGATCTGCAGCGTCTCGTCCAGCATCTCGAAGCGGACGCCGAGCGGGGGCATGGGGAAGCCGAGCCCGTGGCTCTCCTCTTCGTTCCAGGCCGCTCCGATGCCCAGGTAGGATCGCCCGCCGCTGAGGACGTCGAGGGTCGTGGCCGCCTTGGCCCAGAGCCCTGCCTGGCGATAGTGGACGCCGCCGACCATCAGCCCGAGCGTGGCGGTCTTCGAGTGAGCGGCCATAAACGCGAGCGCCGACCAGCCTTCCAGCATCGGTTCTTCGGGGCGGCCGACGCCGCGAATCTGGAAGAAATGGTCCATGACCCAGAGGGAATCGAAGCCGGCGGCATCCGCGCTTTCGGAGATTCGCGCCAGTGTCGGTCCGATGGCCGCATCGCCTCCGGGCCAGCTGAACGATGAGATCTGGAGACCGATCTTCACGGCGCGCCTCCGTTGACTGCCGAATCTGGGCTGTTCAGGTGCTAGACGCGCAGGGTAGCACTCGATGCAGAACGGGCCTGATCTTCACATTTGTGGTGATTTCCGGCCGAAACTTAACCCTTCTTTACCTGACGGGGTTTGCTTACCTGGATCGTCCTCTGGTAGGGTGGGTCAGATCGATACCTGGTTCCCGACACCATCACTGGGAGCCGTCCCCCCAGCTGGAGTCCCATATTGCATCAGACACCGTCCGGAATCGACCGGATCCTCGACCGCCTGGCGCCCCCGACGGCGTCTACGGCTGGTCGTCCGGCCACCCCGAACGCCGTTGATCCGTTCACACGGCTCTGCGAAGCGACCGCTCGGGTGGCACGCCGCAACGGCGTCGACCGCCTGGTTCCTGTTGCGATCTGCGTTCTGCTCGTAGTCGCCGCCTTCGTCAGCGCAGTGCCGCAAGCGGCTCATGCCTCGGCGGATGCCCGCGCGACTTCCGACGCGCCGATGGCAGCGGTGGCCCCGGTGGCACTCTTCGGTCAGGGCGATGGTCCGGCCGCCCAGGACTTCAGCGATCTGTACTTGGGCGATGGGTCGATCCCCAATACCCTCCAGAACCCGGGCAAGGGGACCGACGCCAAGACTCTGCTGAAGAGCTACACCGTTCGAGGCGGTGACACTCTCGCAAGGATCGCCGGCCGGTATCAGCTGGCGACCTCGACGGTCTACTGGGCCAACAAGTTCCAGCTGGCCAACCCGGCTTCCATCCGCGTCGGCCAGAAACTGGTGATCCCGCCAATGGACGGCATGCTGGTCACGGTCGGCTCCAAGACCACGCTCGCCGCGCTGGCCAAGAAGTACAACATCACGTCCCAGGACATCATCGAAGCCAACAACATGCCGGACGCGAATCTGGTGCTCGGCGCGACATTGATAATCCCGGGCGCAACAGGGGGTGCGTTGCCCGCAGCGCCCAAGACCAAGGGCCAGCTCGCGTACCGCGCTCCCGGCGGGTGGGTGTGGCCTGTCGGCGGCAAGAACTACATCAGCCAGTTCTTCTGGTCCGGGCACCGCGCCATCGACATTGCGGCCAAGAAGGGCACGGCCGTCATTGCTGCCATCAGCGGCACCGTGATCTACGTGGGCAACCGGGGCTTCAACGGCGGCGGCAACGTGATCTGGGTCGAGGAAGGCCCACGCCTCTACACCACGTACAACCATCTGTCGGGCTGGAATGTCCACGTAGGCCAGACGATCTACACCGGCCAGCGGATCGGCTCGGTCGGGATGACCGGCGACGCCACCGGCCCGCACCTTCACTTCGAGGTCTGGCTGGGCAAGCCGTGGTCCGGTAACTCCGACGCCATGGCGGTCAATCCCTGCCGCTACCTGGCGGGCTGCTAGGCGGCCGGCTAGAGGCGGTCGATCCGCCTCGGGGCGAAGCGGGGGCCAAATCGCGGGATCTTGATCTGCGCGGCCTCCAGGAGCCGGATCACTCGGCCGCGTTGTCCGGGGTACGGAGCCAGCAGCTCGAGCATGCGCGCGTCATCGCCGCGCGGCTCTCCCGCCAACGCCCACGAAACCAGGTCCGGGATGTGAGCGTCGGCCAGGCTGACTGCGTCGGGATCGCCGAACGCGGCCCGAGTCGCTTCGGCGGCCGTCCACGGCCCGACACCGGGAATCTCCTGAAGACGCGCTCGGGCTTCCTCCGCTGAGAGGGATGTCAGGCCCTCGATCCAGGATTCGCGATCTCCGACGCGCCGCAGCACATCGGCCCGGCGGCGCTCGAGCCCCATCGGATGGAACTCGAAGTAGGTCAATGCCGCCAGGCGCGCGCCGGTCGGGGAGAGGCGGAGCGGCTTCGGTCCGGGAGCCGGTTCGCCCAGCCGACGCATCAGCGATGAATAAGCGGAATGGGCTTCGCCGGCCGTCACCTTCTGCTCCGTGACCGCCGGAATCACGGACGGCAGCAGTCGCCCCGTTCGCGGCATTCGCACGCCGGCGAAGCGGCGCTGGAGCTCCCGAACCAGCGGGTGACGGGCAACGAGAGCGGTCGGGTCGTCGAGCAATCCCGCCAGGCCCGGCACGGCCTGCAGCGCGGCAGCCGCTCCCGGGCCCCACGCCTGAGCTTGGACGACCATTCCGTCGGGCGCGGCCCAAAGGCGCATGGTCGCCGGTCCGTCGGAGGTTCGCCGGGCCAGCCACACGCCGTCGGACCCGAAGTGGATCGTGGGGTCGCCCGGTCCGTGGCCCAGAGGCGCAAGCGTGAGCCGAAGGTCGATCGTGGCCGTGGCCTCGAACCGTGCTTCCAGCGGCGCTTCCATCGGAGCCTGGGCCGGTCTGCGGCTTTCGCCGTCCGCGCCTCGCCGGCCGCGAGCGTCGTTCACTGGAACAGGTCGAACTCGCGCGGCATAAGGGCATCTGCGATCCGCCCCTCGCCGCGGGTGGGGTTGGCCCCGCTGACGACGGCAGCCGGCCTGCGAGTGGTCTTGCCCAGGACGAGTTCCGCCGCGGTGGCAATTTCGTCGGCCGTGGCGCGGACCGTGCTGTGCATGATTCGCCCATCCGCATCGGGCCGGCCGCGCATGTCGTCGAGCGGGATGAGCCCGCTCACGCCGATGGCGACATCGACGATGCCCCAACGCCAGGGACGCCCGAAACTGTCCGAGATGATCACCGGCACGTCCACCTCGAACGCGGTCCGAACGGCCTCGCGGATGAGCGTCGCCGAGGCGTCGGGATCCACCGGCAGGAGCGTGACGACGTTGCCGCTCTCGGGGCCCAGGTTCGACGCGTCGACACCGCCGTTGGCACAGATGAAGCCATGGCTGGTTTCAGTGATCAGCACTCCGTTGGCCATTCGGACGACGCGTCGCGCCTCTCTCAGCACGACCTCGACCTGGCGCGGGTCGCGGTCCCATTTCCGCGCGAATTCGATTGCCTCCGGCCTCGGCTCGATTGCTCGAAGGTCGACGATTGCGCCCTCGGCCTTGGAAACGACCTTCTGCGTCACCACCAGCACATCGTCCTCGGCGAGCGGAAGCACGCCTGCGGTGGACCTGAGCGCCGCGATCAGCAGCGCCGCCAGATTGTCGCCGGGCCGGATTTCGGGCACTCCGGCCAGTGCCACGATCGACAGCCGGCCGTCGCCGGGTCCGGCCGTCGAGGCGCCCGCGCCGCTCGGCGAGGCGCGACCCTCGCCCCTCATCGGCCGGCCTCGTGGTCCATGCCGCGCCGGTCGGCCTCGAGCAGATCGTCGGCCGTGTCCAGGTCGAATGTCAGCGGCCCGTCCAGTTCGAGGAACGCCGCGCCGGCAGCCTCGGCCGCGGCGCAATGTGCCTCCCGGCTTCCGTCGCCGAACCGGAACGGGATGACGTCCGGAGGCGCGAGCAGGAGTGCGTTGGTCCCCGTGCCGTGGCGGTCCGGAACCAGGGCCACGACGGGTCGGTGAGGGGCGGCGAAGCGGGCCAGCTGCGCGACTTCGGCCAGCCGGTCGATCGCCGCCGCGGCAACCGCCGGCAGGTCGGCCGGAATGACGACCACGGCCGTGGCGCTGCCGGCCACTTCGGCTCTGGCTTCGTCCAGCGCCTCGTTCAGGCCGTCCGACTTCTGCAGGAGCGATCCTGCGCCCATTGCCCGCGCCCGGCTCAGCAGTTCTTCGTCCTTCGAGACGACCACCACGCCCGCCAGCCGCTTGGCGGCCAGAGCCTGCTCGACGGTCCGCTGCAGCAACGCCATGATCAGGTCGGCTCGTTCCTCGGCGTCGAGGGGCTCGCCGAGGCGGGACTTGGCCCCGGTCAGCGATCTGACCGGCACGAGGGCCACGATCCGCAAGTGGTCCGCCGGCGTCATCGCACGGCCCGATGGCCTGCCGGACCCTGGACGGTCGGCCCGGGGGTGGAGTGTTCGGCGCCGGACCACGCCGCGGCCGCCAGCATCTCTCGCGCGAGCAGTGCCCGCGACCCGGCGTCGGTCATGACCGTCTCCGTGACCACGGTCTCGATTCCGAGCTCACGGATTCGAGCTGCCAGCGCTTCGTCTTCGCGATCGACGACGAAGACGTCGAGCAACCCGGCTCGGGCATAGCGGCGCGCAACTCCGAATGCGCTCGGCTCGTCGCCCAGGCTGGCCAGCATCCGGTCGGCCGGGCCGCGGAGCGCTTTGCCGCCCACGATGCCGGAGACGCCGACAACCGGCGCGCTTCGCGCCCGCGCGGCGGCAATTTCGTCAGCCATTCCCGGCACGGCCAGGATCGGGCCGATCGAGACCACGGGGTTGGAAGGAGCCACGATGATGGCCTCGGCCGCGCGGATGGCGTCGCGAACCTCGGGCGTGATCGTCGCCTTCGCGGCGCCCTGGAATTCGACCTCGAGGACGTCGGGCTCCTGGTGCAACCTGACGAAGTAGTCCTGGAAGTCGAGCCAGCCGTCCGCGGTCCGGACACGAGTTCGAACCTCGGAATCGGTCATCGGCAGGACGCGGGACGTGACTTCGAGCGCCCGGCCGAGTTCGACGGCCACGTCGGTGAGCCGGGCCCCGGCGCGCAAACGCTCCGTCCTGAAGAGATGCGTCGCGAGGTCGCGATCGCCGAGCCGGAACCAAGTGGAGTCGCCCAGACGGCCGAGCTGGCCCATGACCTGCCACGTCTCGCCGGCCACGCCCCAGCCCTGAATCGGGTCGGCTATGCCCCCGAGCGTATAGAGGACCGTGTCCATGTCGGGGCAGATCGCAAGCGCGTGGCGCTCGAAGTCGTCGCCGGTGTTGACGATTACGGTCAACTCCCCGGGCGCAAGCACCTGCTGGAGGCCGTCGGCGAGCTTGGCTCCACCGACACCACCCGCCAGGCAAACGACGCGCATCATTCCTCCCGATCGGCGGCGAGATCGCCCAGCAACAGGGTAACGCGACCGGGACTCAGATGGTCAGCTTGGGCAGGACCTCGCGGCCGAAGACGTCGATCCAGTCCGCCTGATTGCGGCCGACATTGTGCAGGTAGATCTGGTCGAAGCCGAGATCCAAGTACTTCTGAATCTCCTTGCGGTGGACCTCAGGATCGGCGGACATGAGCATCCGGCCCTTGAAGTCCTCGGGTCGCACCAGGGCGGCCATCTGCTCGAAATCACGCGGCGAGCGGATGTCCTGCTTGGCGAAGCGCATGCCGCCGTTGGGCCAGTCGGCGACGGCGTTGGCGACCGCCGCTTCGTCCGTCTCGGCCCACGACAGATGGAGCTGGAGGATCTTGGGCATCTTCGCCGGATCCTTTCCCGCCTCGCGCGCCCCTTCCGCGAACTTGGCGAAGACCATGTCGATCTTCTCCTCGGGCGCCCCGACGGTGATCAGGCCGTCGGCGAATTGGCCCGTCCGTTTTGAAGTGACCGGTCCGGCCGTGGCGATGTAGATCGGCGGGGCCTTCTCGGGCATGGTCCAGAGCCGGCAGGTCTCCAACTTGAAGAAGCGGCCGTCGTGCTTGACTTCCTTGCCGCTGAATAGCTTGCCGATGATCTCGATGGCCTCGAACATGCGGTTGATCCGCTCGGGGGCCTCCGGCCAGTAGCCGCCCACGATGTGCTCGTTGAGAGCCTCGCCCGATCCCAGACCGAGCCACGTCCGTCCCGGGTACATCACTTCGAGCGTCGCCGCGGCCTGGGCCACGATCGCCGGGTGCATACGGAATGACGGACAGGTCACCCCGGGGCCCAGGTCGCCCTTTGTTCGGGCGCCGGCTACCGCGAGAATCTCCCACACGAACGAGGCCTGGCCCTGTTGCGGGGTCCAGGGCTGGAAGTGGTCGGCCGCCATCACGCCGGAGAACCCGGCCGACTCGGCCAGTGCACACAGGTCGAGAACCTCGGCCGGTGCGAATTGTTCGAGCATGGCCGCGTAGCCAATCTTCGGCCTGGCCATCGTCTGTTCCTCCGAACTCTGAAGCGCATGGGCGTATCGCCGCTAGTTTGACAGGCGAACGAAGACTCGTAGCCCAGGGCTGTTGATGTCACCCGATCCGAGTTGGCGCAGTTGCGCGCGAAGTCGGTCTACCGGCCCGACGCGGCGTGCGTCCGAACGGGGCCGTCCCAGCCGGAGACGGCTGTGATCGCCAGTGGACGAGGGCGGCCCAATGGCACGCGGCGCGGATGGGTTGGCACGATCGCAGACCTGCCGAGCAAGTACCCCTGCCCGAAGTCGACTTCGCGCTCCTGTAGCGCCAGCAGGTCGCGGCGGTTCTCGATGCCTTCGGCCACGACCTTGGCGCCGATCCGGCGGCTGAACGAGACGAACGCCTCGACCAGGGCCTTCTTGGCCTCACTGTCCTTGTTGCCGATCCGGTACACGATCTCGCGATCGATCTTGATGATCGATGGTTCGAGAGCCGCGATGACGTTGAAGCTCGCATATCCCGCGCCCGCGTCGTCGATTGCGAAACCGAAGCCGAGGCGGCGCAGGGCTCTGACCTGCTTCTTGAGGCGTGGGATGTCGGCGATCGCTTGTTGTTCGGTGCATTCGACGATGATCTGCCTGGGCGAGAGGCCGATTCGCCGGACTCGATCCGCCAGTGCGGATGCCTCGAAATACGGTGCCAGGAGGCTGGCCGGCAGGAGGTTGATTCCATATCGAAGGCGGTGGCCGAGCGGGCCCGGTTCGGCAACTTCGGCGATCCGGGCCATTGTTGCCTCAACCACGAACATGTCGAAGTCGACGGGTCGCTTGGCGGCCAGAGCGGCATCGACGATTGAACTGATCGTCTGCGGCAGCATCGGCATGTGGGGCCGGAAGAGGCATTCCCACTCATGTGCCTGCATCGTGCGCAGGTCAACAATCGGTTGGAATTCAACGTGGTGGTTCGCCTTGAGGGCGAAGAAGTAGTCGAGAATCTTGCGCTTGGCGATCTCGGGCGTTTCGTCCATGCCGATGCGGTTGCCAAGCCCCGAGATCTGGACCGCGTTGCCGAGCGCAAGAACGTACCGTTCGGCGGGCGGCAGGGATGGGTCGACGTCCGACAGACCGTATGCCGATATTCCCGCCAGTGGCATCAGGACGGCTTCGGTCAACTCAGCGGCGTCGGCGATAACGCACCAGCCAGAGTCGGCCAGCTCAACGACGCGCGCGTGCGGAACGCTCTGAGTGAGTCGCGAAATCAGACGGCTGTCGCGCGACCAGAGAATCCGCTCGACCGCCCCCAGTCGAGCTCGACTGAAGCGCACTTGTTCCTCGTTCTCCTCAGGCCATCATGGCGGGCACCTAGACCGGGAGACGGGTCCGGTCAATGGAAGGCCTGAAAAGTCTCATATCTGGATTAACCTTGCACGCACCCTTCTACCCAAGGGTACGGTCTGGCACTGGGCCGTCCGTACCATACGATGAATTAGGCGACTTGCAAGGCCTGTCCGTGCATATGTATCCCAGGTTTTCCACAATTTGTCCACACCAAAATGTCCAGTTCTTGACATTACCACCCCAGACCGCACAAACGGGCTATGACATTTGTGGTGCGCGAGGTCGACACCTGTCCAATTGTCAATACGCCGGTGATCCAACTTCCGTAGCCGGCGGCGTCGAATTTGCCACTCATGACCGGACCCGGAGCAGTCGCGAATCGGATGAATCGACCGGCTCGCCGGCTCGCCGACGTCCGGACGTCTAGAATCAAATCCTGCGACGATCCGTCGCGGCCACGTCCGACCCGCCGATCTGGAGCCTAGACATGCCGCAGATCCACCTCCGTGCCGAAGCCGGAGACTACGCCCCGCTCGTGCTCCTTCCCGGCGACCCAAACCGCGCGACGTGGATCGCCGGCAAGTTCGACGGCGGCCTCGCGGTCGCCCGGCAGGTCAACGATCATCGCGGAATGCTCGGATACACGGGGACCTACAAAGGCGTCCCGGTCAGTGTCCAGACGAGCGGTATGGGTGCGCCCAGCATCTCGATCGTGGTCGAGGAGTTACTCCGTCTCGGCGCAGAGCGCCTGATCCGGGTCGGGACATGCGGCGGCATCGGTCGAGGCATCAAGACCGGTGAGATCGTGATCGCCTCGGCTGCCACGCCGGTCGACGGCGCGACGAGAACGTACCTGCACGGCGATGCCTACGCGCCGACGGCCGATTTCGGTCTGGTGCGGGCCCTCGTGGAGACGTCCGAGAAGCACGGACAGAATCCGCACGTGGGCCAGGTGGCCACAGTCGACGTCTTCTACAACCCGGATCTGGACTATTTCTCCAAGTGGCGCAGCCGTGGCGTTCTCGCGTTCGAGATGGAGTGTTCCGTCCTGTACTACCTGGCCGCTCGAGCCCACGCGGCCGGCGGACACGTGGCTGCGGCGGCGATCCTGACGGTCAGCGACGTCCTTTCGGAGGAAGCCACGTCCGAGGAGTCGTACCTGCCGCTCGACGAGCTCAACCGGTCGATCGAGCGGACGATCGAGATCGCCCTCGACGCCGGGATCGCCGGCGCATGACGGCCGGCTCCACTCCCGAAACCGGCGCAGACCGGCGGGCCCGCCTCGGGCGGCTGGGCCGTTCGGCCGCCTACGGCCCCGAGATGGAGCTGGCGATCGAGCTCGCCCAGGCCGCCGGCCGGATCCAGATGGAGAGGTACGAGCACCTCGACGACATCCGGGCCAAGGGACCGCGAGACGTCGTGACCGAGGTCGACCACCTGTGTGAAGGCCTGGTCATGCGGGCGGTCCAGGAACGCTATCCGAGCGACACGTTCTATGCCGAGGAGATCGGCCGGGTCGCGGCCACCAGTGCCCTGGAGTCCGGCCGTGTCTGGATTGTGGATCCGCTGGACGGCACGATCAACTACGCCAACGGCATTCCGTTCTTCTGCATCTCGATCGCGCTGGTCGCCGAGGGGCGGCCGGTAATCGGCGTCGTCTACGACCCGACTCGGGACGAGATCTTCACCGGGGCGATCGACGGGCCGTCACTGCGGAACGGTATTGAGATCAAAGTCGGCGACAAGGAATTGCTGACCGATGCCGTGGCGACGCTGGCCATTGGCGGGCGGGGCACGATACGCAAGCGCCATACGGCCATCAAGGCGATCCGTGCCCACCGGTCGATGGGCTCTGCGGCGCTGACGCTCTCGTACGTTGCCTGCGGCCGTTTCGACATCTACGGCCAGGGCGCGGGGTTGTCGGCCTGGGACGTAGCGGCGGCCGGGCTCATCGCCGAACGGGCCGGGGCGACGGTAACGAGCCTCGAAGGCGGCCCGTGGTTCGATCTGGCCTATCCCGCCAAAAAGTGGTCGTGCCTGGCGGCCTCACCTCGCCACCATGCCGCGATCCTGGCGATGCTCAAGTAGGCCGTCCGGCCGCTATCGCCCGGAAGCTCGAAGCGTCTCGTAGTCGGATTCGAAGAAGGGGTCAGACATCATCTTGCGGAAGGCGGCCAGGGCGGCCGGGCTCGAGTTGACGCGCCAGTCCAACTCCTTGTTGATGTTGTACCAGCTGAACAACTTGACGGCCGGGTAGTCCTTGATCCGCGTGAACGTTTGGACGATCCAGTCGGCCTTGGTCACCTCGCCGTAGATGAACTCGCCCGAGGCGATCTCGGAGATCGCGATGGGCTTCGGAGCGAGCGCCACGAGCCTCTCGTACACGACCTTGAACACGGCGTCGAAGTCCTGATACGGGCGCACGCCGCCCCAGGGATCCTTCGGGTACCAGTTGTAGCCGTCCATCCCGAACCAGTCGACGTAATCATCGCCGGGGTAGTAGTTCTCCATGTCGTTCCAGGCTTCCGTCGGAACGTCGACCATCGGGCCGTGAGGGCACCACAGCCACAAGACGTTGCTTGCACCGGCGGCGCGGAAGCGGTCGACCACGTACTTCCAGACGTCCTTGACCCGCCCCGGCCCGCCGGCGGCGCTGCCGTTCTTGAACCCACCCCAGGGGTGCCAGTTGCCGTTGAACTCGTGCAGGAAGCGGATCAGGATCGGCTCGCCACAGGCTGCGGCGCCGCGCGCGAAGGTGTCGATGTAGATGTCGTGTTGGCCGGCCAGCACGTCGTCCAGGCCCGTCGAGGATGCGTCGCTGTTGCTCGGATGGGCCAGCTGCCAGAAGAGTTCCCAGGTCAGCTGCGGGACCGATCCGTGGGCGATGACCGTCTGGCACGCCTTCGCCGGAAACGGTTCGTCGAAGGTCAGGAACCAGAGCACCTGGGCGAGCTTCCGACCGATCAACTCCTCGTATGCCTGCAGCCCGGCTTCGCCGCTGCCCGGGAAGCTGGCCCAGCCATCCTCGGTGAACGCGCCGATCATCATCCCGGTTTCCCCTCCAGCGCTGAATTTGCACGTGTTCGAGTGGTCTCCGTGACCGGAGCCTAGCGGCACACTCGGGCGGCCGCAAGATGGGGGTACCGGTGCGCTGCTGGTACTTGCCGCGGTGACACGTTCGATCGAGGCAGCCTGCCGCGACGTTGTCTCGGTGCCTGAAGCCGCCGAATTGCGTCAGCGTGGGTCCTCGTAGTCCGACTGGAAGTACGGATCGGACATCGCCCGGCGGAACGCTGCGAGCACCGCAGGTGTCGAGTCAACCCGCCAGTCCAGCTCCTTGTTGACGTTGAACCAGCTGTACAACTTGACCGCGGGGTAGCCCTTCATGCGCTCGAAAGTGTCGGCGATCCACTCGGGCTTGCCGACCTGTCCGTACGTGAATTCCCCGGACGATATCTCCGAGATCGATATCGGCTTCGGCGCGAGTGCCACGAGCCTGTCGTAGAGCGGCCTGAACACCGTCTCGAAGTCCTGATACGGCCGGATCCCGCCCCAGGGATCCTTCGGATACCAGTTATAGCCGTCCATGCCGAACCAGTCGACGTAGTCATCGCCGGGGTAGTAGTTCTCTACATCGTTCCAGCCCTCGGTGGGCACTTCCACGGTGGGACCGTGGGGACACCAGAGCCACAGCACGTTGGGGGTCCCGATCGCCCGGAAGCGGTCCACAACATACCGCCATACGGCCTTGACCTTCTCCGAGCCGCCGGAGGCCGCGCCGTTCTTGAAGCCGCCCCAGACGTACCAGTTGCCGTTGAATTCGTGGAGGAACCTGATCAACATGGGTCCACCGAACTCGGCCGCGGCTCGAGCGAAGCCGTCGATGTAGGCGTCGTGTTTGCCGGCCAGCACGTCGTCGAGCGCGGTCGAACTCTTGTCGGTGTTGCTCGGGTTGAGCGACGGCCAGAACAACTCCCACGTTAGCTGGGGGATGGATCCGTGTTCATCTACCGTGCGGCAGGCCTCGGTCGGAAATGGGTCGTCGAAGGTCGAGAACCAGTGCACCTGGGCCAGCTTGCGCCCGATCAATTCTTCGTACGCCTCGATCCCGGCCTCGCCCAGGCCGGGGAAGACCGCATCTCGATCGTTGGTGAAGGCCCCGATCATTACGCTCATCAGATCTCTCTCCCGCCTGTGCAGTCGTGCTCCCATCTGTCCTGAGAGGAGTCTAGGTGCAGGGTCGGCGGGTCGCGAGGTCCGGCGGCAGTCGGCGATGAGAGCCCGCTATCGGCGAGGACCCCGCCGAGTCAGTCCTGCCAGAGGTGGGGGCGCTCGGCCAGCCGGGGCTGGCCCAACTCGGCGCAAAGGGCGGTGAATTCGCGGCGAGGTGCGCCCCTCCAGAGCAGGTCATCGGGGTTGCGCTGGGGCAGGGGAGCGTCGGTGGCAAGCGTCGCCAGGTGCCGGAACAGCTGCGCTTCGGACCAACGGTCGCGCAACGTGGCGTTGAGCTGGCCGGCCGACCGGACATCGACATGCCAGTCGGCGACGTTCTCCGGGATGGTTTCGAGATGCTCGAACCGCGCCAGGACGGCGGCAGCGGACTTGGCGCCCCAGCCGGGCAGACCCGGGAAGCCGTCGGCCGAGTCTCCGACCAGGGCCAGATAGTCGGGGATGGAGCCGGGGCGCACTCCCCAGTGGGCTGCCACGCCGGCTTCGTCGATGGTGTTGTTGCGGCGCCGGTCCAGCATCACCACCGTCTCGCCGCGAACGCACTGGGCCAGGTCCTTGTCGGGCGTGCAGATGATCACCCGGTCAACGCCCGAGGCGCCGGCCCAGCGATTGGCCGCGGTGGCCAGGGCGTCGTCGGCCTCGAACTCGGCCATCGGCCAGACCACGACACCCAGGGCCTCCATGGCCCGCTCGGCGAGCGGGAACTGGGCCAGCAGTTCTCTCGGAACGCCCGCATCGGTCTTGTAGCCGTCGTACAGGTCGTTGCGGAACGATCGGATGACATGGTCCGTGGCGCAGCCGACGTGAGTTGCGCCCTCGTCGCGGAGCAACGCCAGGAGCGTATACATCAGGCCGACGACGGCGCCGACGTCGCGCCCATCGGGGGCAGACGTGCGTGGCCTGGGCGCGTAGAACGAGCGGAAAAGTTCGTACGTGGCGTCGACGAGATGGAGTTGCACCGGCCCACCTTAGCCGGGCCCGGCTGCCCTGGCGATCCGCCCGGTTAGCTCGTCGCGGCCCGCACGCCCACGAGAGCGACGCCCGCTTCGGCCATCTCATCGAGGGCCTTGTCGCCGTCGCCCGCCTGGAGGTCGACCGCTCGCACGGCGTCGAGAAGGACCGCCGTTTCGTACCCAAGACGAACGCCGTCGAGGGCCGTCGCCTTGACGCAGTAGTCAGTGGCGAGGCCGCACACGACCAGCCGCGTGGCGCCGTCGCGGGCCAGTTGCGAGTCGAGTTCGGTCGGAACCGAAAGCCCGCCGGTCGGGTTGCGCATCGAGAAACCGGAGTAGCCGTCTTCGCCGTGAGCGCCTTTGCGCACGATCGGGCCCCGCACCTTGAGGCCCGGGTGCAGTTCCGCGCCCCACGAGTCCTGAACGCAGTGGACCGGCCAGATGCCGCCGTCCTGGGCGAAATGGGGAGTGTGGGAAGGGTGCCAGTCCTGGGTATACGCCACGACGGCACCGGCTGCCAGAGCCAGCTCAATCTCGACGTTCACTTGGGGCACGATGTCGGCGCCGCCGCCGACAGACAGGCTGCCCGCCGGATCGGCAAAGTCGTTCTGCAGGTCGACGATGACCAGCGCCACCTGGGGGCCGTAGCGAGACTCGGCCCGGGCGTAGTCCCAGGGAGCGGGTTGTCCGGACCTCAAGCTGCCTGCCATCGGTCGGTGCTCCTTCGTCTTGTCCTGTAGCCGTTCGCGGCGTCGAAGCAGATCGCGGTTCTTTGTACGCGATGGCGGCCCAGCGCGCAAGCGACTCGAACGGCGCCGCGAAGATATCCACCTCGGGGCAAACATCGAACGCTCTGCAATGTGGATGCAACGGCGGCGTCACTAGACACCGGGCAGCCGTCAGGTGGGGCCGACTAGGCTTGTCGGAGTTCAACACTGAAAAGGAGAACAAGAGACGGAGGCGCCATTGACGGGGCGTCTTCTCATGAAGCAAGCGGCCCGGGTCCCCCTCCTCGGGCCGCTTGTCTCTATCCGGTCGCCGTCAGGCGGCCGATGCCTTCGTTGCCGGCTGCGCTCCTCGCTCACGCACCCTTAGGTGCGCTCGCTCCGGTGCTCGTCGACGCCTCGGCCTCGGCCTCCGGACGGCGACCGGGTTGCGTGGCGGTTCCGTCAGCCGGCCGATCTCTTCGTTGTAGCTTGCGCTCCTCGCTCACGCACCCTCAGGTGCGCTCGCTAAGGCCAGGCTTGCCTGGCCAGTGCTCGGCTCCGCCTCGATCTCGGCCGTCGGACGGCGATCGGGTTGCGTGGCCGTCGGACGGCGACCGGGTTGCGTGGCGGTCGGATGTCGATCGGGTGCGTGGCGGCTCCGTCAGCCGGCGCAGGGCTTCGTTGTCGCCTGCGCTCCTCGCTCACGTTGGCGCGCTGAACGATAGTCGTTGGGTACGCTGGCCGGCCTCACTTTGTCTCGCGACGTCGAATGCGGACCCACGAAGGCCCGACCATGCCGGCCTCGAGGCATAGAGCGGCGATCTGGAAGATCCAGATGGCGAATACGGGTTGTCCGGGCACACTTGACCGAAAGCCCCAGGTCGGCGCCAAGACCACCACCGCGACAGGGCCGGCGTTGATGAACGCGAGGGCCATCCACATCCAAGGGGTTGCCGTTGGTTCGGAGCGACCCCTTGCCCGAGCCAAGCCCCACTCGTGCCACCTCACGTAGAGCCGCATCCACCAAGGCCGGTCCGCATCGGGCAAGCCGCGCCGTTCGAGCAGCACGCTCCAGATCACAAGGGACCAGGGAAACACAAGGAACAGGTCATAGATCAGGTTGCCAGCGATAGCGTCCAGCAGATGTTCCCTCGTATCGGCTCGGCGTCCTGACTTGCCCGACCAAGTTATCAGGACTTCGTGTTGTCCTGCCGGCTGACGTCGTGCCGGACCTGGTCGGCGTGGGCCAACGGGGAGCCGGGCAGGCCGGGCTTTGCGTCGCGGTGGGCGTCGTTACCGTCGTTTCGCGCTGGGTCGGAGAAGTTTCGGCGGTCGTCGCGCGTCCTGTCGGTACGTCCGGGTTCGACGTCGAGCAGATAGCCGATCCCCTGGAACGTCTTGATCCGGCCCGGCTCGCCGGGCTTTGCCCCGAGCTTGCGCCGAACGCGGCTGACCCAAACCCTCAGGTACTGGAGGTCGTCTCGGTACTCGGGGCCCCAGACCTTGGTCAGCAACTCCGTGTGCAGCACGACCTTGCCCGCGTTGGCGGCGAGGTGCTGGAGCAGCAGCCATTCCGTCCGCGACAGTTCGACCAGCTCTCCGCCGCGCGTGACCGTTCGACGCTCCAGGTCTATCTCGACATCGTCGAAGTTGACGGCGCCGATCCCGGTGCTGATGCCGGAGGCGCGTCGCAGAACGGCCCTGACGCGTGCCGCCAGTTCGTCGAGATGGAACGGCTTGGCCACGTAGTCGTCGGCGCCCAGATCCAGGCCCTTGGCCTTGTCGGATGCCGAGCCTCGAGCCGTAAGCAATATGACCGGAACCGACCGCCGCTCGCGGATCTGGCGCATGACTTCGATGCCGTCCATGTCGGGCATGACGAGGTCCAGCAGGATGATGTCGGGTCTGACTTCCTCGGCCTTCGCCAGGGCCTCTTCACCGCCCGCAGCCGTCACCACTCGGAAGCCCTCATCCGTGAGAGCCATCGATACCAGCTTGGTTATGCGCTGTTCGTCGTCCGCGACAAGGACGAGGGGTTGGGTGCTCATGGCCGTCACCTCTTCCGGCGTTCCTCGCCGATCGGCGTCCGGCGAATACTCTGCGCCGTTTCGATGCACAAGGCGATAGGCAATCGTGCCCCGCGTCCCGTCAGCCGCCCATGCTGCGGCCCTCTGCGCGCCGTACGCTACCCTGGCCGACCGATCCGCTAACCTGGCAACCAGATCGACGAGACGATTCAGTGCCCGCGTTCCTGCATTCGGCCTGGAGAAGCACCCGCGCCATGTATTTCGACGAGTTCAAGCACCAGCTTCCGGACATAGACCCGGCCGAGACCCAGGAGTGGCTGGACGCCCTCGACCAGATCCACAGCCAGGAAGGCGACGAACGCGCTCGCTTCCTGCTCTACAAGATCCTCAAGCGGGCCCGCCAGCTTCACGTCGGCCTGCCGCCCCTGACTCAGACGCGCTACATCAACACCATCAGCCCCGAGCAGGAGCCGTTCTTCCCAGGCGACGAAGTGCTGGAGAAGCGGATCCGCCGCCTGATCCGGTGGAATGCCGTGGCCATGGTGCTGCGGGCGAATAGCGCCCATCCCGGGATCGGCGGCCACCTGGCTTCCTACGCCAGCGCCGCGACGCTGTACGAAGTTGGCTTCAACCACTTCTTCCGCGGCAAGGACGCCCTCGGCGAAGTCGGCGCAGGGTCGGGCGACCAGATCTTTTATCAGGGCCATGCCGCTCCCGGAATCTACGCGCGGGCTTTCCTCGAAGGGCGTCTCACGGCCGAGAACCTGGACCACTTCCGGCAGGAAGCTCTGTCGGGCGTTGGGCTGCCGAGCTATCCGCACCCGCGCACCATGCCCGACTTCTGGGAGTTTCCGACGGTTTCGATGGGCCTCGGCCCGATCGCGGCGATCTACCAGGCCCGACTCAACCGCTACATCACTCATCGCGGTCTGGCCGACACTTCCGCGAGCCGCGTATGGGCGTTCCTCGGCGACGGCGAGATGGACGAGCCCGAAGCCATCACGGCGCTGTCGCTGGCCGCGCGTGAAGGTCTAGACAACCTCACCTTCGTAATCAACTGCAACCTCCAGCGCCTCGACGGGCCGGTTCGTGGCAACGGCAAGATCATCCAGGAACTGGAGGGGCTCTTCCGCGGCGCCGGTTGGAACGTCATCAAGGTCATCTGGGGCCGCGAGTGGGACGACCTGCTGGCGCGCGACGTCGAAGGCCTGCTCGTCAACAAGATGAACGAGACGGTCGACGGCGAATTCCAGAAGTACTCGGTGGCCGGCGGCGCGTACATCCGCGAGCATTTCTTTGGGCCCGACCCGCGGTTGCGCAAGCTGGCCGAGAACCTCACCGACGACGAACTCGCCCGGCTGCGCCGCGGCGGCCACGACTACCGCAAGGTCTACGCCGCGTATCGCGCCGCGACCGAATACCGCGGCGGCCCGACCGTGGTCCTGGCTCACACCGTCAAGGGCTATGCCCTCGGCCCCGGCGTCGAGGCCCGCAACATCACCCACCAGGCCAAGAAGCTGTCCGAGGCCGAACTGAAGGTATTCCGAGACCGGCTCGAGCTGCCGATCCCGGACAAGGATCTCCACGACGCCCCGTACTACCACCCGGGTCCCGATTCGGAAGAGGTCCAGTACATGCTGGAGCGGCGCCGCGCGCTGGGTGGTCCACTGCCTCGCCGCGTGGTCCGCAGCGCGCCGCTGCCGGCGCCACGCCCTGAGGTCGACGCCGAGTTCCTGAGCGGGTCGGAGATGGCGGTCAGCACGACCATGGCCTTCGGACGCCTGCTGCGCAACCTTATCCGGGACCCGCAGATCGGGGCCCGGATCGTCCCGATCGTGCCCGACGAAGCGCGGACGTTCGGCCTCGACCCGCTCTTCAAGGAAGTGGGTATCTACGCCTCGGGCGGGCAGCGCTACGAGCCCGTCGATTCGGACCTCGTGCTGAGCTACCGCGAAGCGCAGGACGGGCAGGTTCTGGAGGAGGGGATCACCGAGGCCGGGGCCGTCGCCTCGCTCCAGGTCGCGGCCACCTCATACGCCACTCACGGCCTGCCGCTGATCCCGTTCTACATCTTCTACTCGATGTTCGGGTTCCAGCGGACTGGAGACCAGTTCTGGGCGCTGGCCGACGAGCGCGGCCGCGGCTTCGTGATGGGCGCTACCGCCGGCAGGACCACGCTGATGGGCGAGGGTCTGCAGCACGACGACGGCCATTCGCACGTGCTGGCGTCGGTCGTGCCGAACATACGCGCCTACGACCCGGCATATGCCTACGAGCTGGCGTCGATCGTGCGCGAAGGCATCGACCGGATGTACGGCAAGGGTCCAGGCGACGGTACGACGCCGGCCGACGGCTCGTCGGCTGACGTCTTCTACTACATCACGCTCTACAACGAGAACTACTCGATGCCCAAGCGGCCCGACGATCTGACCGACGAGCAGATCTCGCGCGGCATCTACCGCCTGCTTGCGGCGCCGGCTCTCGGCAAGTCGGCACGGGTCAAGGAACCCGTACGGCTGGTCGGCAGCGGCTCGATCCTGCAGCAGGTCGTCGCCGCCCGCGATCTACTGGCCGAGCGCGGCATTCCGGCCGAGGTCTACAGCGCCACTTCCTTCCAGCAGCTGCGCGTTGACGGCCTCGCGACCGACCGCTGGAACCGGCTCAATCCCGGCGGGAAGCCCCGACTGGCCCACGTCGCCGAAGTCCTGCCGCCCGACCGCGGCCAGATCGTCATCGCCACAGACTGGATCCGGGCTTATCCGGATCTCGTTGCGCCGTGGCTGCCGGCATCGCGCATCGTCCTGGGTACGGATGGCTTCGGCCGCTCCGACACCCGCGAAACGCTCCGGCGGCTCTTCGCCATCGACGCGTCGCATATCGCCGCGGCCGCCCTGGTGGGTTTGAGCCGTTCCGGCGCGCTGCCGCTCGCGGACGTCGAGGCCGCGGTACGTGAACTCGGAGTGGATCCGGCCGACCCCGACCCGATGGATCTATAGGGTCGTCGGCGGCCTCTTCGGCGGGTTGTTCTTGAGTGCCCGCACCCTTTCGCTGACTCGGAGGCGCTGGGCGGCGAGGGTCTCGGGCGTGGGAGGCAGCAGGTCGATGATGACTGCACCGGTTACGTTGAGGACCCTGGTTCGGCCCACCTCAACGCTCCATTCGGTGCTCGCCGCCAGCGGGGTATGGCCGTGGAGCCAGAGAGTGGGTTCGAGGCGTTCCATCAGCCAGCGGTAGCCCTTGAAGCCACGGTGGTACGGGTCGGTGGCGACGTCGCCGGCACCGAGCGGCGGAACGTGGCTGAGGATGATCATCGGACCGAAGTGGCCGAGCCGGCGCGTGGCCAGCCTCATGGCCTGGCTCCAGGCCGCTCGCTCGCTGCGGTTGCCGCCCTTGCCGCGTGTTCCGGGCCAGGTGAGCCCGGCGATCGCGAGGCCGGCGCGGCGAAGTATCGCGGTGGAGTGGATGGCCTCGGGGCAAATATCACCGGCGCGCTTCCAGCGCTCATCGGTGTCGTGGTTGCCCATGACGTAGTCCATCGGCGCGTCGAATCCGTCGGCGATGAACGCCAAGTCGTCGCAGTCGAGGTCGCCGCAGCCGACGATCAGGTCGATCGGGGTGACGGCCGCTCGGTTGCGTGCGTCGATCAACGTTCCGTCGAGGACGTCGGAGACTGCCAGCAACCGGATCGGTGCGCCGTCGCGATCCCGGAACGGCGCCGCGTCCGGCCACTCGATGGCAAGCCGCTTGGTCACGTCACTCTGCCTCGTCCGGCTCGGTATCGGCCTCGGCCTCCGTGTCGGCGTAGCCCTCGAGAGGGATGTTGGCCGCCTCGTCGGACGACAACTGCTCGGTCTGGCGCATACCCATGGCCGGCCTGTAGCCCTGCGCGGCGGCGCGCAGTTCGGCGGCATCGCCCAGGTAGGAGAGCAGGTTCCGGGGCCGTTCGCTCATGCGTCCATCGAGCGGAACCAGCTCGGTGACCATCGCGTCCACGCCGATGCCCCGGTTATACAGCACCGCCGCGACCCTGTTGTGACCGTCCACAACCCAGTAGTCGCCGTCGAACTTGATCAGGTCGACAGGCGGCAGGGCCTGCAGCCTGTCGTGCGCGTGCATGATGCGGCGCCAGCGCCCCTCCCAGTTCTCACCCCTGAACGGCTTCAGCGGCAGGAAGTCGCCGCCGCGCTGGGCCGCGCCGGCCACGGCCGTGCCGCGGATATCCTCGATCGGTACGAACCTCAACCCCAACTCGTGGGGGGACGCCTGCCGAGCTTCCGGATAGATCTCGTACAAGTTCGCCAACGGCTCTCTGGCTTTGCGGCCCAGCAGCCGTCCGATGCTCGATTCCGGCACGGACCAGACCTGACCGGCCGCCTCGAAGAACGATCCGATCGCGTCCGCGACCGGCCCGGCGACGTTGTGGAGGTGGCCGACAAAGCCGATTCCGGACTCGTGCTCGGGCTCGGCCTCGAACGGCGTCTCCGGCTCGGGCCCGAGTGGGGCGGATTCCGCCGCCTCGGCGCTGGTATTTGCGGCCGTGGGCCGCTGCTCGTCCATCGGTCTGAGCGTACCATCCGCCGCCCCGCCGAGCCCCCGAGCAGACGTCAGCCCGCGATCTCGGTCCGTTCGACGGAGACTGCCGCAACGGCGAGCAGTCCCACCAGCCACACGACGATGACCAGCAGCGCCATATTCGGATCCAGGGCGCCGGCAGATGCGCTCGACGAAGTTCCCGCCGGGCCTTGCAGCCCGATTGCGTTGCTGGCGGCGCTGAACGGCAGGTAGTCGAAGACTCGCCTGATGAAGTCCGGGAGCAACGCCGGGCCGATGAACGAGATGATGAAGTTCAAGGTTCGGCGGTGCGCATCGGTATTAGGCTATTCACTCCCGTCGCGGGCAATCGGCGACCCGCAGGGTACCGACTCGCTGTGAACCTGAGGTGTGCGATGGTGACCAGATCGGACTCGACCGGAACGGCTGACACGCCGACGCCGACGCGTTTCGGCATTGCCTGGTCCGACCAATCGGTGAGGCTGCTCGTTCTCGCCCTTGGCGTAGTCGCGGTCATCTGGCTCGCCCGCTCGATAATCGGCCCGTTCGTCGTGGCCGGCCTGTTCGCCTACGCCTTCGCGCCGGTCGTCTCGGCCGTGCAGAGCCGTACGCGCCTGCCCCGTGTCGTTGTTATCGCGCTTGGGTATGTGCTCTTCCTCGGGGCCGTCGCCGTGCTTGCCTTCGTCGCCGCGGAACGGGTGGGCCGCGAGCTGACGGAGCTATCCTCGGGTGGTCACGATGTCATCTCGTCGGGGCTGCGCAAGCTGTTGGGCAACAGCGTCGTCATCGCCGGGAGCACCTACAACGTCGACGATCTGGCGACGCAGCTGAAACAGACGTTGCTCGGCCTGTTCAGTTCGCCTTCCAGCGCGGTTCAGATGGCCGAACGAGCGGTGGAGGTCGGTCTGCAGGTGGTCCTGTGTCTGATCATCACCTTCTACCTCATGCTCGACGGTCATCGTTTCGGAGAGTTCGCCCTGCGCTTCCTCGCCAGCGGGCAGAGGGCCAAGACTCTCGGGCTGGCGCACGAGATCCACGTGGTGCTGGGCCGCTGGCTGCGCGGCCAGATGCTCCTGATCGCGCTCGTGTCGGTGGTCTTCTACGTGATTCTTGGCCCGGTCCTCCACGTGCCGTTCGCGCTGACGCTCGGGATCCTCAGCGGAATCCTGGAGATCATCCCTCTGGTCGGTCCCGTGATCGCGGCGGCGCTGGCAGGTACGGTCACGTTTGCGACTCACGGAACCAACACGACCCTCGTCGTTCTGGTGGTCTACTTCGTCGTCCGCCAGATCGAGGACCAGGTCGTCATGCCGCTGGTCATCGGCCGGGCCGTTCACCTCCATCCGGTGATCACGATCTTCGCCGTCCTCGTCGGGCTGAGCACATGGGGCATCCTGGGCGGACTGCTGGGCGTCCCGGTCGCGGCCGCCATCAACGTCACGATCCATGTCCTGTATCCCGAGGAAACCGGCCACACAGCCGCCGAATCGACCCGCAAGGCGGAGAAGGGGACCGGCCCGATGGCGGCTCTTGCGGTCGGCAGGCCGGCGGCGCAGGCGGGCAGCCCGCAGGCCACGCCGTCCGCGGCGGCCCCGACAGCGCCGGCGGCCCCGACAGCGCCGGCGGCCCCAGTAGCTGCGGCGGCCGACGCGCCGGCCCACCCGGCCGCGAGTGGCTCCGTGCCAGGCACCGCGACGGCGGCAACCCTGCCGGCCGATGAGGCCGCGACCGTCGCCGAGGCGCAAGCCGCCGCCGGCCCATACTCACGACCAGGAAGGGCCAAGCCCCGTTCCGGCAGGCCGTGACGCCGCTCGGCGGAACTCTGGGCCGGGGAATCGCCCTCGGTCTCGATCTGGGCGGGTCTCAGATCCGGGCCGCGGCCATTACTTCGGCCGGTGACCGTCTCGGTCGGCGCTCCGCGGCGACTCCATCCGGGGGTGGCCCCGAGCCGATCTACGCCACGTGCGCCGAGTTGCTCCGCGGCGTCCGAGACGACCTGCCGGCCGCGTCACGCGGTAGTCTCGTGGCGATCGGCATCTCGTCGATGGGCCCCGTGGATCCGTGGCGCGGCGTAGTCGTCGACCCGCCCAACGTGCCCGACTTGCGCGACGCGGCTCTGGCCGACGAAATGGAGGATCGTGTCGGGCTGCCGGCGTATCTGGACCGTGACACGAACGTCGCGGCTCTCGCTGAGCACTGGCTCGGGGCCGCCCGCGATTGCGGCAACTTCATATACATCACGGTCTCGACCGGCCTCGGCGGAGCCATCTGGCTGGAGGACCGGCTTCTGCTGGGTCCGGACGGGACCGCCGGCGAGATCGGCCATGTGTCGTTGATGCCATTCGGCGGGCCGCGATGCGGCTGCGGCGGGATCGGCCATCTCGAAGCGATCTCGTCTGGTTCGGGGCTGGCGGCCGCGGCGCAGGACGCGCTCGCGGATAGCGCCCGGGGCGCCGTGGCAGGGGCCCTGGCATCGGGGCTCCTGGCGGATCGAGCGGCGTCGGGGCGGATCACCGGCCGTGACGTCGCGGAAGGGGAGATGGCCGGCGATGCTGTCTGCGTCGGCTTGATGGAGCGAGCCAGGAGGGCCTTCGCGATCGCCTGCGTCGGCTGGGTCAATGCCTTCAACCCCGAACGAATCGTCGTGGGCGGTACCGTCGCCGAACGCCAGGGCGCGAGATGGCTGGAGCCGGCACGGGTCGCGGTAGCAACAACGGCGCTGAGAGGTCCGGCGGCCGGCGTCCGGATAGTTCCGGCCGAACTGGGCGCCGACGTAGGCCTGGTGGGCGCCTGGCCGCTCGTGCGGGATCGACACGGAGCGGCGGTCTGGAGGGAGCGACGGGCAAGGCCGTAGGGGCCCGCGAGTCCGGAGCCGAGGTGACGCAGCCGAGGTGACGCAGCCGCCCGCGCGAGCGGCGCGAGAGGCTCAGCCTATCGGCGGGCCCCACCAGACGCTGGCCGCGATGATGACGTACAAGCCCATCAGGGCCATGCCCTCGAGCCACGTCGACTCGCCGTCGATCACCACAAGAGCCGCCAGGACCGCGGTCAGGGCCAGAGCCGCCACCAGCAGCGGCGAGACCACCAACGTCAGGGTTGCGCCGCCCATCACCAGGCTGACCAACACCAGGACCGGCGCCAGGGCCAGTGCGACCTGCAGACTGGAGTTCAGGATCACGCTGATCGCCAGGTCGCCCTTGTCGGCCAGCATGGCTCGGACGCCGACCACGTTCTCGACGGCGTTGCCGGCGATGGCGACGACCACCAATCCGGCGAACGACTCCGACATCCCCAGTGAGCTCATCGCCGGCCTGAGTGCGTTGACGAACCAGTCGCTCACGAATGCGGCGCCTACGGCAGAGACCAGCAGGACGGCGATCGCCAACCTGATCGGCCAGGCCCGACCAGCCGGTTCAACTGGGGCCTCGGCCGCGCCGCTCCCGCCACTGCCGATCGCGAACGGGATGCTGGCCGCGAACACCACGAGCAGCACGATGGCTACTACCACCGAGAGCTCGACGCTGTGGCCCTGGTCCGGGCCGCCCGGCGAAGTCGCGATCGTCGGTACGGCAATGGCCGCCGCCGAAAGTACAAGCAGAGTCGAGATCAGCTTCGTCTGGTCGGTGCCGAACTTCTGGGTTCCGTGACG
>Ga0182027_10003279_pt1 | contig 25771 bp, 21 predicted proteins | sample 712E1DmetaG_FD_121300 | JGI IMG/M metagenome (GOLD analysis project Ga0182027, IMG submission 121300) | Permafrost microbial communities from Stordalen Mire, Sweden - 712E1D metaG (Illumina Assembly) | ecosystem: Environmental > Terrestrial > Soil > Wetlands > Permafrost | place: Sweden...
GCGGTCGGGCGCCAGGAAGTGCCCGATCACGTCGAGCACCCGCTCGAGCAATTCGTCCTGGTCCAGCGTGGCGCTGATCATGTCGGCCACCTGGTAGAGCGCGTTGAGCCGTTCGGTGTCGCGTGTCGGCACGCTGAACGCGGTGCTCGAGAGCTCGTCCTCGCGGCCCAGTCCCGCGCGTAGCTTGACCGTCTGGCTGGGGATGACCGCCTCGTCCTCGTCCTTCAGCACGCGCAGGCCCGTGGCGGCCCCGGCATGGGTGTCGGCGCTGACCTTGGCCTTGACCGGGTCCTGCTCGTAGGTGAAGCTCGTGTCGCCGATCTGAAGCTTGTCGCCGTGGGCCAGCAGCTGGTCGCCCTGGATCGGCGCATCGTTGACCAGGGTGCCGTTCTTGCTGCCCAGGTCGCGCGCGAACCACAGCCCCTCGTTCAGGATCAGCAGCGAGTGATTGCGCGACATGTGCGAGTCGATGATCTGGATCGTGTTCTCCGGACCGCGGCCGATCGAGACGACGATCTCGCGCAACGGGAAGATCATCCCCTCGTTTTCGCCCGTCTCGATGACCAGCCGGCTGGGGTTGGAGGTTTTTTTGGCGACCAATGCTTCTCTCAAGGCCATAAACCACGCTTTTTTCAGGACCGCGCTCTGTCCAGCGGGGGACGCTGGCAAAAGACCGCGTCTACTATGGCACGCCAAGCCTGGAATGCCAAGGGGGGAAAACCCGTCCGCGGGTTCCCTCTTTCCTTACTCATCGACCAAAAATCGCGTCCGTTGAGCGCCTGATCGCGGTTTTCGGCCCGACCCGTGGACGAGGACGATTTTTCGGAGGAGCCCCCGATCAGGGCATCGCGCTCGGTGTTTGACAGCCGGGGCGAAGTGCCCTACAATTCGGTAGGAATTGGACTCGGATCGTCCAAACCAGGACCCCCATCAGCCACGTAAGGCGGCCTCTATGATTGCCTCTTCTCCTTCTTCGCCCCGGGTGCGCCGTGAAGTCCAGGAACTGGCGCTGCTCTTTGAAATCAGCCAGTCGCTGGACGGCGCCCTGGACGTGCGCGACGTGGTCGGCACGGTGCTCAAGGCCATGGCCCGCCACATGGGCATGTCGCGCGGCACCCTGACCCTCGTCAACCGCCAGACGGGCGAAATCCTGATTGAGGGAGCCCACGGCCTGTCGGCCAGCGAGCAGGAACGCGGCCGCTACAAGATCGGCGAGGGGGTCACCGGCAAGGTCGTCCAAACCGGCCGGGCGATGGTCATCCCGCGGATTTCGCAGGAACCGCTCTTCCTCAACCGCACCGGCGCGCGCCGTCCGTTGACCAAGAACGACATCTCCTTCATCTGCGTCCCGATCAAGCAGGGCCGGGAAGTTTTCGGCACGCTCAGCGTGGACCGGCTGTTCTCCGCGGAGATCTCGCTGGAAGAGGATTACCGCCTGCTTTCGATCGTCGCGTCGCTGATCGCCCACGCCGTGCGCCTGCGCCAGTCGCTGCGCGAGGAGCGCGCGCGGCTGCTGGAGGAAAACCAGCGCCTGCAGGATGAACTCAAGGACCGCTTCCGCCCCTCCAACATCATCGGCAATTCCAAGCCGATGCAGGCGATCTATGACCTGATCGCGCAGGTCTCCAAGAGCCAGACCACGGTGCTGATTCGCGGCGAGTCGGGGACGGGCAAGGAACTGGTCGCCCATGCCATCCATTACAACAGCGCGCGGGCGGGCAAGCCGTTCATCAAGGTCAACTGCGCCGCCCTGCCCGAGACGGTGCTCGAGAGCGAACTGTTCGGCCACGAAAAAGGGGCCTTCACCGGGGCGGTGGCCTTGCGCAAGGGGCGCTTCGAGCTGGCCCAGGGGGGGACGATCTTCCTGGATGAGATCGGCGACTTCACGCCGGCCACCCAGATCAAGCTGCTGCGCGTCCTGCAGGAGCGCGAGTTCGAGCGCGTCGGGGGCACCCAGACGATCAAGGTCGACGTGCGCGTGATCACCGCCACCAACCGCGACCTGGAGGAGATGATCGAGCAAGGCACGTTCCGCCAGGATCTCTATTACCGGCTCAACGTCTTCCCGATCCACCTGCCGCCGCTGCGCGAACGCAAGACCGACATCCTGCTGCTGGCCGACCACTTCGTCGGCAAATACGGCAAGCTCAACCACAAGAATATCCGGCGCATTTCCACCCCGGCCATCGACATGCTGTTGGCCTATCACTGGCCGGGCAACGTGCGCGAGCTGGAGAATTGCATCGAGCGCGCCGTGCTGATCTCGACCGACGACGTGATCCACGGCCACCATCTGCCGCCGACCCTGCAGACGGCCGAGGCCAGCGGGACGGCCTTCAGCGGCACGCTCGACGCGACGCTGGACAACATCGAACGCGAGTTGCTGCTCGATGCGCTCAAATCGGCGCGCGGCAACAAGGCCAAGGCCGCCCGCCAGCTCGGCATCTCGGAGCGGCTGATGGGCCTGAGGGTCCTGAAACACGGCATCGACCCGCGGCGCTTCCGCGCGCACGAGGGGCTGAGCTTGGGGGGGCCGGCGCGAGAATAATGGGGCTCCGAGAAATGTTCCCTGATTTTTCGTGCTCGTGCTCGTGCTCGTCATCGTTATCGTTCTCGTCATCGAACCGATTCGGCACGTTTTACAAACCAATGTAGTAATTATCGGAATCCCATTCGTACCCTGCGCAGACTTCTTGACGGGTCTTCGACCGATCAAGATTACGAGCACGAGCACGAGCACGCTAAAGACCCGTCCGTCTGAACTTCGCTCGCTCTCTTCTTCCGGAAAACCACCATTTTGTCAGATATGGCAATACGTCATACCAAACGGTATAACTAAAAGCAGACGACCGAATCCCCCGCCGGGCTCGAAAAGTCCGCATAATCCTTGATTTTACTCGCCTAATCGCGGTTTCGCACTGCCCCGGAGCGGTCCGGGCCGGACTGGCACGCGCTTTGCATAACCTCGGTGCAACAGTCGGGAATGGGCGCCGCTCAAGTCAGCGCCGCCACGATGCCCTTCCCCAGAAGTGAGGGCGCGCGCCGCGGGCGTTGCAGTTTTTCCCAGGATCGATCCCGTCACCCCGCTGTCTTTTCCATCGCTTCCGGCGACAAGTCCGGCCAGCGCGGGCGAAAATGAAGAAAGGCAGGTCTGTCATGAAGCTGAGCAAGATCGAATGCATCATCAAGCCCTTCAAGCTCGAGGAGGTCAAGGAAGCGCTGACCCAGTTCGGGGTCAGCGGTCTGACCGTCTACGAGGTCAAGGGATTCGGGCGCCAGCGGGGCCATAAGGAAGTCTACCGCGGGACGGAATACAAGGTCGATTTCGTCCCCAAGTTCAAGGTCGAACTCTTCATCGGCGCCGACCAGGTGGAAGAGGCGGTGGAGCTTATCGTCAAGGCGGCCCGGACCGGCGCGATCGGCGATGGCAAGATCGTGGTCACCCCGATCGAGTCCATCACCCGCATCCGCACGGGGGAGAAAGACCTCGACGCCCTGTAGCGGCGGCGTGCGCCGGGGATGCGCGCCGGGAGGATCTTCCTCCCCGCCCGCTCCATCGAGAAAGAGATGAAAAAAAACAAGGTTAGCAAGGAGAATACGATGAACAAGCCGGTTATTTACTTACTATTGCTGGGCTGTTTGATCATGGGAGGGTCGCCCCTCTGTTTCGCCGACGAGCCCAAACCGGATCCCGCGGGCATCGCCACGGGCGATAAAAACTCCGTGATGGACGCCGCGGGCACGGCCCTGGTCGTGACGGCGCCGACCGACAAGACGGCGCCGGATTACGCCAAGGGGATGAAGGACTTTAATGATTATCAGGCCCAGGCGACCAAGGAGCCGTTGGCCCTGAAACTCGCGGACTCGGTGGGCCACCTGCGCGTCGCGACCAACTTCGCCTGGACGCTCAATACCGGGTACCTGGTCCTGTTCATGCAGGCGGGCTTCGCGCTGCTCACCTGCGGGCTGGTGCGCAAGAAAAACGCCGGCCACCTGATGATGCTGAATTTCGCGGCGTACGTGTTTGCCTTCCTGGCCTACTATGCCTTCGGATACGCCTTCCAGTTCGGCGCCGTGGCGATCAATGCGGCGCCGGCCAACCTGGGCGGCGTCCCGGCGCTCAACCAGTTCCTGATCGGCGGCGGCCATTGGGGCTTCCTGGGCGGCAAGGGGTTTTTCCTGACCGGCCCGGCCTATGACGCCTCGAGCAATTGCCTGACCCTGTTTGAAGTGGTGTTCATGGAGACGGCCGGATACATCATCGTCGGCGCCATCTGCGAACGCATCACCTTCTGGGCCTTCATCCTGTGCGAGCTGTTCATGGGCGCGCTGCTTTACCCCGTCTTCGGCTGCTGGGTCTGGGGCGGCGGCTGGATGTCGCAGCTCGGCTTGACCATGCATCTGGGCCACGGGTACGTCGACTTCGCCGGCTCAACGGTGGTCCACGCGATCGGCGGGTTTAGCGCCATGGCCCTCGCCGTGATTCTCGGCCCGCGTCTGGGCAAGTACGGCCGCGACGGCAAGCCGCGCGCCTTTCCGGCCCACAACCTCGTCTTCGTCGTCACGGGCACCTTCATTCTTCTCTTCGGCTGGATGGGGTTCAACCCCGGCTCGACTCTGGGCGCGACCGACCTGCGCATTTCGGTGGTCGCCATCAACACCAACCTGGCGGCCGTGGCCGGTTCGGCGATGGCCATGCTCTTGTGGTACACCCTGTTCGGCAAACCGGATATCACGATGGCCTGTAACGGCATGCTGGCCGGGCTAGTCGCGATCACCGCGCCGTGCGCGTTCGTCTCGCCCACCTCCGCCATCGTCATCGGCCTGCTCGCCGGGATCGTGGTCTGCCTGGGCGTTCTCTTGAACGACCGGGTGCTCAAGATCGACGACCCGTGCGGCGCCATCTCGGTGCACGGCTTCTGTGGCTGGCTGGGCGCGGTCAGCGTCGGCATCTTCGCCGACGGGACCTACGGCGCCGGCTGGAACAGCGTCGGCGCCACGGACTACCTCGGCCATCCGGGCCAGGGGGTCACGGGCCTGCTCCATGGCGACACGAGCCAGTTCCTCTGCCAGCTCCTCGGGGCGACGTTGTGCGCGGTCTATGCCTTCGGGGCGACCTTCGTGGTCTTCAAGGTGGTCAACGCCATCAAGTCGATGCGGGTCACGGCCGCGGTCGAACTGGAAGGGCTCGACGTCCCCGAGTTCGGTCTGTCCGCCTATCCCGAAGACCAGATCCCCATTTCTTGAGGATCCGGCGCCGGGTTTAACATCGACCTTTTCCCGGCGCAAGGATCCAAAGGGTCGCGGGGGAGCCTAAGACGTTGGGCTTCCCCGCGATTGTCCTTTCGTTCGCATGCCCCTCGATCTCTTTTCGTGCTCGTGCTCGTCATCGAATCGAAACGACGTCGCACCCCGCCCACGGCCAACGTTCATACCCCTGTGTAGGAATCTTTTACAAATCATACCAGTGGGTATCTTTCTATCTTCAACCCCGCCAGACCTCGCTTGTACGATACCCCCCCTGAAACCCGTGTAAATAGCGACAAAACAGGGTGCAAGGGCCTGTTTTTTTAGGACGGGATTCGGGTTTGGCACACCGTTTGCAGTAAGCATGCGGCAATGCAACGGAGCGGCTCTTGCGGTGAAGAGCCCATCTTCCAGGGTGGGAAAGGTTGTGCCATGGCCATGAAGCTGAGCAAGATCGAATGCATCATCAAGCCGTTCAAGCTCGAGGAGGTCAAGGAAGCGCTGACCAAGTTCGGGGTCAGCGGGCTGACCCTCTACGAGGTCAAGGGCTTCGGCCGCCAGCGCGGTCACAAGGAAGTCTACCGCGGCGCGGAATATAAGGTCGATTTCGTGCCCAAGCTCAAGATCGAGCTGTTCCTCAGCTCCGAACAGGTCGACGAGGCGATCGAGACGATCTGCACGGCGTCCAAGACCGGCATGATTGGCGATGGCAAGATCATCGTCACGGCGATCGAGTCCATTACCCGCATCCGCACCGGCGAAAAGGACATTGATGCGCTCTAGAAGACGGGACATGGACGAAGTGACGAAATGGACGAAGTGGACCTCGATAATCAAAGGACTCAGAGGGAAATTCAAGATTCCGAAGGACGAGGACGAGGACGATTGGGAGAAAACTTCCAAGAACAAACTAGAATTTCATTTAAGGAGAGGGTCATGTTCAAAAGGTCGATGTCAATCAGGATGCTGGGGGCCTTTGTGTTCCTGATCCTGGGGGGTTCTCTGTTTTGCCCTGCGCAGGCGCCCGCCGCGGCCGAGGTCAAGCCGGTGGTGGTCGCGCCCGCCAACGCCCCGGCGCCGATCAGTGCCGGCGACACGGCCTGGATGCTGACCAGCGCCGCGCTGGTCCTGCTGATGACGCCCGGGCTGGCCTGTTTTTACGGCGGACTGGTCCGGCGCAAGAACGTGCTGGGGACGATGATGCAATCGATGGCCGCCATGTCCATGGTCGGCGTGCTCTGGGCCGTCGCCGGATACAGCCTGGCCTTCGGACCCGATCACGGACACCTCATCGGCGATTTGAAATATTTCCTGCTCGGGGGGGTGGACGGCGCGCCGCATCCGGTCTACGCCAACACCGTCCCGCACCTGGTCTTCGCGGCCTACCAGGGGATGTTCGCGATCATCACGCCGGCCCTGATCGGCGGCGCGGTGGCCGAGCGGATGAAATTCAGCAGCTTCTTCTGGTTCATCACGATCTGGAGCCTGGTGGTCTACGCGCCGCTGGCCCATTGGGTCTGGGGCGACGGCGGCTGGCTGGCCCGGATGGGCGCGCTGGACTTCGCCGGCGGCACGGTCGTCCATATCAGCTCGGGGTTTTCGGCGCTGGTCGCCTGCTTGATGCTGGGGCGGCGGCGCGACTTCCCGCGCGAGCCGATCATCCCGCACAATCTGCCGCTGGTCGTGATCGGCGGCGGGCTGCTGTGGTTCGGCTGGTTCGGGTTCAACGCCGGCAGCGCCTCGGCGGCCAATGGCCTGGCCGCCAACGCCTTCATGACCACGCAGCTCTCGGCCGCGGCCGCGGCCTTGACCTGGATGTTTCATGACTGGATCCGCTTTGGCAAGCCGACCGCCCTGGGCACGGTCTCCGGCGCGGTGGCCGGCCTGGTCGGCATCACCCCGGCGGCCGGTTTTGTCACCCCGGCTTCGGCCATCGTGATCGGCGCCGTCACCAGCCTGGGCTGCGCCAATTTCGTCCACTGGCGCACGCGGCGCGGCATCGACGACTCGCTCGACGCGTTCGGCGTGCATGGCATCGGCGGCACGATCGGCGCGCTGCTCACCGGCGTCTTCGCCGTCAGAGTGGTCAACGACGTGTTCAAGGGCGGGCCCGTCGGCCTGATCGACGGCCACGCCGGACAGGTCCTTGTGCAGGCGGTCGGCGTGCTGGCCACCTATGCCTACGCGGGGCTTCTGACCTTCGCGATCCTCTCTTTCCTCAAGCTCTTCGGCGGCATCCGGCTCACCCAGGAACAGGAAGTCAACGGCTTGGATCAGTCGCAGCATGGCGAGGAGGGCTACTCGTTCTAGACCCAGCCGATCCGGCGGGCGGGCGAGGATGTGTTGACGCGCCCTCGCCCTTCCAGCCGGTTGGTTTTTTGAAAGAATTGGCATGAGCGGACGCTTCGCTCCAAGGACCGGAGCCCCGCCGAACGGAAAAAATTCCCTCATTCTCGCGCTCCCCCCGGCTCGGCGGGTCGAGTGGGCGAACAGAGAAGTTGTAATCTCATACCCTGAGGTATGAAAAAACAACGATTCATACCATATCGTAGCCTCCATTCTTGCGCTTTTCCTCTCCCGAGATCGATCTCGATCCTTGCCATCGCATGAGTTAGATCCCCCGCAACCCTCGCTCGGCGGGCCGCGCGCGACGCCGCTGGAGATTGGCACAACCCTTGCCCTTGAAGGTCCCTTCGACTTGGGTTCATTCCTGGGTTCAATCAGGCGCCCTTTTTAATACGGTGCAGACGTGTGCCGCGGGGGTTATGATTGATGCCAGGCGTTCCAGGCGACGCGGAGGTTCGGATGGGGAAAGGTGAAAAAGGTCGATGAAACTTAGCAAGGTGGAATGCATCATCAAACCCTTCAAACTCGAAGAGGTCAAGGCGGCGCTGACCGGGTTCGGCGTCAGCGGGCTGACCATCTACGAGGTCAAAGGCTTCGGCCGCCAGCGCGGCCACATCGAAATCTATCGCGGCGCGGAATACCGGGTCGATTTTGTCCCCAAAATCAAAATCGAACTGTTCATCGATTCGGAGAAGGTCGATGACGTGATCGACGTGGTTTCCAAGGCCGCGCGCACCGACTCCATTGGCGACGGAAAAATCATTGTGATGGCGATCGAGTCGATCACGCGCATCCGCACGGGCGAGAAGGATATCGACGCCCTCTAAATCGTGCTCGTGCTCGTCATCGTGCCCGCGCACCCGCGGCTCGGTGCGGCGGGCGCCAGGCCATCCTTATTTGATGACATTAACATTAAATATTATTGATTCATATTACGGAGCAATCATAATGTTGAACCGCCCTCTCTCACGGCGGCTCGCCGCCGCCTCGATCCTGACCCTCTCCCTGGGCGCCGTCGCCCTGGCCCAGGAAATCAAGCCCCTCGCTCCCTCCGCCGCGCCCGCCGTTGGGGCGATCAACTCCGGCGACACCGCCTGGATGCTTGGCTGCACCGGCCTGGTCCTGCTGATGACGCCCGGCCTGGCCTGCTTTTATGGCGGGCTGGTCCGGCGCAAGAACGTGCTGGGCACGATGATGCAGTCGATGGCCGCCATGGCCCTGCTCAGCGTGATGTGGGTTGCCATCGGTTACGCCCTCTCCTTCGGCAAAGACTGCCATGGCCTGGTCGGCGGGCTGGAGGCGCTCTTCCTGCGCGGGGTCGGCGGCACACCCCACCCGCTTTACGCCAGCACGACGCCCCAACTGGCCTTCATGGCCTACCAGGGGATGTTCGCCGTCATCACGCCGGCCCTGATCGGCGGCGCGGTGGCCGAGCGGATGAAATTCAGCGCCTACTTCTGGTTCATCGCGCTGTGGAGCCTGCTGGTCTATTACCCGCTGGTCCACTGGGTCTGGGCCGACGGCGGCTGGCTGGCCAAGATGGGCCTGCTCGATTTTGCCGGCGGCATGGTCGTGCATGTGAGCTGCGGCGTGGCCGCGCTGGTCGCCTGCCTGGTCATGGGACGGCGGCGCGATTTCCCGCGCGAGCAGATCATCCCGCACAATCTGCCCCTGGTCCTGATCGGCGGCGGGCTGCTGTGGTTCGGCTGGTTCGGCTTTAACGCCGGCAGCGCCTACAAGGCCGACGGCATCGCGGCCAGCGCCCTGGTGGCCACCAACACGTCGGCGGCCATGGGTGCGCTGGTCTGGATGATTCACGACTGGTTCCGCTTTGGCAAGCCGACCGCGCTGGGCATGGTCTCGGGCGCGGTGGCCGGCCTGGGTTCGATCACGCCGGCCTCGGGCTTCGTCACCCCGGTTTCGGCGCTGCTCATCGGCGGCGTGGCCAGCCTCGCCTGCGCCACCTTCGTCAACTGGCGCACGCGCCGCGGCATTGACGATTCGCTCGACACCTTCGGCGTGCACGGCGTGGGCGGCACGATCGGCAGCCTGCTGGCCGGCGTGCTGGCCGTGCGTTCGATCAATCCGGCCGGCCGCGGCCTCATCGACGGCAATCCCCACCAGCTCTGGGTCCAGTCGATCGGCGTCGCCACGACCTTCGTGTATGTCGGGATCCTCACGTTTGTGATCCTGAAGGTGATGCAAGGCTTTGGCAGTCTGCGCCTGAAGAGCGAAGAGGAAGCTATCGGCATGGACCAGACCGAACATGGCGAGGAAGGCTACTCGTTCTAAGCGCGGAGCGCGAAGGGCGAAGCGCGGAGAGAAGCGGGTCGGTCCTTCGATTGCGGATTGCAGGTTATAAAGAAAAGCGGAAGAGGGCGCCGGGCCTTCTTCCGCTTTTTGCTTGTTCGCGCCTTGGCGCGCAGCGAATGTCTTCTTCTTTTATCGATTCAATTCCGCGCTCCGCCCTCGGCGCTCCGCGCTAAAAAAATGACCCCCATTTTGCCGTAACCCTCAATCTTTTGAACCTCCAAAATTTAGGTGGGGACTCTCAACGCGCGCTTTTTGACTCCCTGACGTGAGGGCATGCAAGCGACGCGCGGACTCGGGTTCCCTTTTAGAGGTGTTGGTTCAAAAACGATCTCAGACTACCAACGTCACAGGGGTCATACCCAGTAAAAAATCTGTCAAGACAAAAGGGGTCGTTCACCCATATTCGCGATCCCAGTTATCTTATCGTTACAAAGGAAGGATACCTTAACTTTTTTTTTCGCGCAACAAAAATCGCACAAAATCCCAATAAATTTGGGGGGGGAGGGAATTGTACGGGCGGGCGGAGGGTCCGTCGCGGAAGACCACCGCGCACGATCCCACGTGCGCGCGGCTGAAAAAGAAAAAATGAAATATTTTCTGAATGAGTAAGCGGATAAAATGATCCGATAGGGTTTATTCGCGTTCGCGCATCTCGACGGCCAGGACGCGCTCCGCCGCCTGGTCCTCGATCATCCCGCCGTCCGGCGGCGGACTCGCCGCGCGCGGCCCGACCAGCGCCACGAGCCGCGCGCGGTAAAACCGATTCGCCAGCGCCAGGATCAGGAAGGGAAGCATCATCACCCAGAAGACCGCACCGTAAATCGCGCCGACAAAAAAAATCACCGGATTGCGGCCGAGATTGTGGAGGTCCCCCATGACGATGAAGAGAACGAGCATCAGAATCATGAAGCTGACCACCACGCCAAGCAGATGCGCGAGCAGGAAGCGCACGGCGCCAAAGCGCCGGCGGCAAACCAACCCGGCAAGCACAAATCCCGCCAGCAGGGTCAGCGGGCCAAGGCCAATGACGATCAGAAGCGCACCGACGTCCGAGATTGGCCCACCAAGAAGCGGCAGGTAGGCGAGCAGCCCGAATCCGGCCAGCACCAGCGCGGCGAGCAGCCAGGCGCTCAAGCGGCGCGCCGGCGGAAAGAGGCCCGCGCACAGCCAGAGCGCGGCGCTGGCCAGCGCGCTGCAAAGAAGGATTTGTCCCAACTGACTCAGCGCTACTCCGCTATTCATTGTAGTGTAAGCGGGGACCACTTCGAGCAGCAGCGGCGCCAAGACCCACCAGGCCCGCCGCGTGCGGTTGGGCTTGAGCCCGAACAGCGCCAGCAGCGCCAGCCAGGGAACCAATCGCAGCGCCAGCCGATCCCAGCCCGACTCGATCGTCACCGGCGCGCCTTCGCGCGGCCCCAGCGAGCCGAGGTCACGCGAGACAATGATATTATAGGAACCGAGCGCGGTCAGGGGTACTCGCCATGAGTACGAACAGGCGCCCCCTCAGCCATACTCGAATTTGCCGCTGCGGAGCCGCTTGGCGCCGTGGGTGATCGTGAACTCGGGCGGCGTCGTTCTGCCAGGGTTTGTGTTGCCCAGCGTATAAACCTCGCCCCCCACGCCGCAAAGTTTGTAGTTGAGCGTCACCATGTCGCCCGAGCGCTTGACATCGACGCTGTTGTCGAGCGGGCCGCCGACTCTGAGCGCGGCCCGCCGGGTTTTGTCAGCGTTAAGAATCCTTTGACACTGCGCCACGAGCGGCGTGGCCAGCTTGGGATCGACCAGATAGACATCCTGGCGCGGGTAGCTCCCCACCGGCACGCGCGCGAGCGGACCGGGCGCAAAGAGAATCGCCCAGCCCTCCGGCCCTCGCAGCACGAGCTGGTTGATCAGCCGGCCCTCGATCTTCACATCGGCCAGTTCGCCCGCCGCCACTTCTTTGAAGGTCACGCGCGGCTCACTGCTGCCTTTAGCGCCCGGAAAATCATAGCTCATGTCATACTGATGGCCGTTCAGGAACAGGCGCTTGGGGAGTTCACGGTCATACCCCTGATCGAAAAAGCGTGAATCCTTTAATTTCTGATACTGCATCTGATCTTCGAGCGGCCAGAGAAGCAGCGTGCCGCCAGAGAGAGCGTCGTTCCTTTCGCGTCTCTGCGGCGTCAATTGATTTTCAGTTGGCGACGGCATGCGGAGAGGCGAACCCAACAACGTCAATTGATATTTTTTGCCGGCCAGTTCGATCGGCCCTTCCCAGGTGCGGGAGCCCCCAAAGGCAGCGGAATAGCCGGGCCGACCCTGCAAAGCAAAAACCTGCTCGCCTCCGGCGCCTGGCGCAAGCGGCGCGGCGGCCGGCGCGGGGTGAACCATGAGCGCCAACAAGATACCCGCCAGGAAGATCCCCATCCCGGCGGACCATGACGCACGGATCCTTGCCTGTTGATTGAATCGATTCATCGCCACGACTTCACTTCTTCTAGGCTGAACACCTGTCCCAACCATAGACGATGATCGGGCAAAAGGCATCACAAAAACTTCAGTGCACACCATTCAAAAGGATTTTCTCCGTTCTCTCCGTTGCCTCCTGTTTATCTTATAACCGCCAGCCTGGATCGTTTTGAACAGGAGGGAACGGAGACAACGGAGAGAATGCAGATTGGAACAGGGGAAACGGAATCCAAACGTCTGGCAAGCGGTTAGAGTGGCAAGTCAGAGCGATGAAATCGGCGCGGCTCATGATGATTTTGGAAGATAGTCCTACGGATGTTTCATATCATGATGGGGGCCGGATGAGTCCCGCGCTCGAAATACGTTGGGGGACGTCTGATGTGCGCGCCCGCTAACGTCCGTCTGGAGGCAGCCGCGGCGTGACTCCCCCAAACCGCCGCCGCGCCGGCCTCTGGAACCTTGCGGACCCTGGAAGCCTTCATGGACGAACCGAATTCTCCCGCGCTTACACCTCCGTCCGAGCCCTCGTCAGAGCCGTCGCCCCCTCCGCCGGCGGATGCCGCGCCGCCCGCCGGCCCCATCGCTCCGAAGCGCCACGGCGGGCGGCGCTTGGCGCTGGGGCTGCTCGTGATGCTGCTGCTCGCGGCCGGCGGCGCATGGGGTGGCCTGCGCGGCTTGCAGCGCTGGGCCGGGCGGCCCTATGGCCCCGCCGCCGCGCACAAGCTGCACATCGCGCCCGGCCTGCGCACGCGCGCCATCGGGGCGCTGCTCAAGGCCGAGGGGCTGGTCAGCGACGATCGGCTGTTGCTGGCCTGGCTCAAGCTGCGCCGCGTGCCCCGCCCGATCCAGGCTGGCGACTATGAGATCCGCACCCCCGTCACGCCGCAAACGCTGGCCGAGATCCTCAGCCACGGCCGCTTCGAACGCGCGCTGACCGTACCCGAAGGCTGGACCGCGCGCCAAATCGCCCGCCGCCTGGTGGCCGAACATTGGATTAAGGACGAGCGGGTGTGGCTCGAGTTGGTCGCCCGGCCGCTCGCCCCGCCCGCCGCCGCGCTGGAATTGCCGCAGGGGGCCGAAGGCTTCTGCTTTCCCGAGACATACCGTTTTGAGAATGGGACCAAGCCCGAGGAAATCCTGCGCCGCATGCTGGCGCGCTTCCGCCATGAGTGGGAGCAGGCCGAGCCCGCCCGGCGCGAGCCGCGCTCCGAAAAGCTGACCCAGCGCCAGGTCGTCACGCTGGCCTCGATGCTCGAGCGCGAGGCGCGCACCGCCGAGGAAATGCCCGAGATCGCCTCGGTCTATCTCAACCGGCTCGAGCGCGGGATGAAAATGCAATGCTGCGCCACGGTGCGCTATGCCCTGGGCGAGGTCTGGGACCGGCCGCTCACTTTCGCCGACCTCAAGGTCGATTCGCCATACAATACATACCGCAACCCCGGCCTGCCGCCCGGGCCGATCGCCAATCCGGGCCGCGCCGCGCTGCGCGCCGTCCTGCGCCCGGCCCCCGGCGACTTTTTCTTCTACGTCTACGCCGGCGACAACCACCACGTCTTCAGCCGCACCTACGCCGAACACATGAAGGCCGTGCGTGCCGTGCGCCGGAAAAACCCCCAGACCGGCGAGCCCGCCCAGGACGCCCAGTGAGTACGGTCTTCCCAGATCCTAATTCTTAATCTTAATCTTGAATCTTAATCGAAAGCGGGGAATCGAGAACGAGGACGAGAACGATGACGAGCACGAGCACGAGCACGAAAAAGACTCGTCCACTGCCAGCCGTCACTCTACAGTCAGTCTTCGATCAGCCGCCGGCGCTCTTGTCGAAGGGGATGTTCAGGTATTTGCAGATCGCGGCCCGGATCACGTCGGAGTAATGCACGCCTTCCTCGATGGCGCGGTGCTGGACCGACTTGAACTCGCCCGGCGTGACGCGGATCGTGCGCGAAACGGTTTGCTTGACCCCTTTGCGGACCAGGCCGTGATGGATAAAAGCCTCTTCGGCCGTTTCGCGCCGCTTGGCGGGGATCAATACTTTCTTGCGCGCCTCACTCATGCGCTCACTCCTTCGGTTTTGCCTTGGACCAGGGCCTTGAGTTCCTTGAGCAACTGGGCGATCTCCTGCGCGGCCTTGCACCGCGCGTCGCGCTCGAGCACCGTGAGGCCCGTGCCGGCGGATTCGGCGAAGGCCACCCGCTGCCCGATGCAGGCGTGGGCGATGGGCAGGTCGTATTCCTTGAGCGTCTCGATCACGTCGCGCCCGATGGCCGAATTGGCGATGCGCCGGTTGATCACGATCACCGCTTGCAGCGCCTCGTTGAACGCCTGCGCGTCGCGGATCAGCTTGATCGTGTCGGCCAGGCTCCAGCAGTCGTAGGGGCTGGGCTGCACCGGCAGGACGACCAGGTCCGAGACCATCATCGAGGCGCGGGCCACGTCGGCCAGGCGCGGCGGCGTGTCGATCACGATCGAGTCGTAGTCGCGCTTGAGCGCGCGCACCTCGCGGTTGATCGTCGGGCGCGGGATGCCCACGACCGTGAACAGGCTGTCGCGCTCGCGCACCGAGGCCCAGTCCAGCGCGCTGCCCTGCGGGTCCGCGTCGATGAGCAGGACGCGCTGACCCTCCAGGGCGAGGCCCGTGGCGAGATGGATGGCCAGGGTCGTCTTGCCCGAGCCCCCCTTTTGCTGTTGCGTCGAAATAATCATCTTGCGCAATTCCTTTGTTACGTAAGTACCCCACCGCGCGCCGGGAGTCAAGCGCAAATAAGGGAAAGGTGCAAGATTGTGGAAGATAACGGAGATCCTGGAGCAACGAAGCCGCAATCTAAATGCCTGGAAGCGCCGGAGCCGCAGAGGGGTCCGACTTCCCAAGCCGTGGGCTGAATGGCCGTCTTCGCCATTCAACCCACGGTCACGATCGCCCATCCCATCGAACCGATTGATCGGTTCGACAAGTATTAGTACCAGGGCTGTCCGGGCGACGGGGGGGGCAGCACGCCGCGCGGGATCCAGGGGCGATGGATTTCGACCATCTGGTTCTTGGCGCGCAGCTCGTCGGCGATCAGCAGCGTGCCCGCCTCGGTCTGGCCGCTGTGGCCGGTCACCGAGATCGGGTCCCCCGTCTTCAGTTTGAACGAGTCAAGTTCGTTGACCGGACCCAGGTCCACCCGCTGGCGGCTCCCGTCCGCGGTCTGAAGCTGCACGATCCGGCTCTTGGCCAGCGAACCCGGCACGGCCACGTCCTCGCTGAAAATCAGGCGGAACGGTTTTGCCTGAAAAGCCGCAACGAACCATTCCTGCACCATTTGGAATAGCATATTGCATGCCGGATGAAAGGCGGGGGCGGATCGCCTGAAAAAGGAGCCGCACATCCGAAAAGTCATCGCGCATCGTCATCCCCCGGTCAAATCAACGGCCCGCGGCTCGGGCCACGCAAGATGCTGTTGCACCTTGGTTTCAGTTTCGCTAGAGTCAGCAGGCAATGAGTACCCCTTGTTTTTGAACGGGTGGATTTTTGGGCGCATCGCGACGCCGCCTTCAGAGCGGAAGCGGACGTGAAGGATCAGGCCCGAAGTTCATGCGCAAGGGGAGGAATCACAAAAAAACTCCCATTTTTAATGGAAGAATTGTGTCCGGCGTCATATAAGGGATGCGAAGTCATGACAGGGGCGATTGCCTTGGCACTTTTCCGGTTGGGTTTGTTATGTACTCTCTTTTGCTGGCTCCTCGCCGTTCCCGGCGCGGGGGCGAGCCTGCTTGTGCGTGTGCAAGACCCCCGGGCGCACCCGGCGCTGACGAAGGCCCGACTCAAATTGGTCCGTCAATACAAATACATCCCCTGGGCCCTTTACGAAGGGGACGGCCCGGCCCTGGCCCGCGGTCGCCAAGCCTTGAAATCCCTGAAAGTCGAGTCCTGCCCGGCGGGCGCCATGCATCTGGCGGCCGTGCCCAACGACCCGCTTTATCTTCCCGATCAGATCGACTTTCACCCCGGCAAACCAGATGCCGATATTTTCCTCCCCCAAGCCTGGGACCTGCGCCGCGACGCCGCGAATATCGTCGTCGCCGTGATCGACAACGGCATCGACGCCAGCCATCCCGACCTGGTGAACAATCTCTGGACCAACCCGGCCGAAGCGGCGGGGCAACCTGGCGTCGACGACGACCACAACGGGTTTATCGATGACGTGCACGGCTGGAATTTCGTCGAGAATAACAACGACCTCTTCGGCGACAATCCCTGGCACGGCACGATGGTCAGCGGCGTGATCGGCGCCGAAGGGAACAACACCACGGGCACCGCCGGCGTCTGCTGGAAGGTCCAGATTATGACGCTGCGCGCGTTTTCCGACGTCGTGACCAGCAACACGCAGTATATCCTTGACGCGTTCGAATATGCCATGAGCCGCCCCAATGTCCGCATCATCAATGCCAGTTGGGGCGGGGACCCGGTCCCGCCGATCTACGACGAAATCGTGGCCGCCGGCCAAAAGGGGATCCTGGTCGTGGCCGCCGCCGGCAACAACAGCCGCGACCTGGACGCCGCGCCTTTCTACCCCGCCTCCTACGATCTGGACAACCTGGTCTCGGTCGCCGCGATCACCTCGGTCGACTCGGTCGGCGTGCCTGCCGGCTCGCTGGCCTCTTTTTCCAATTACGGTTCCCAGGTGAGCCTGGCCGCGCCGGGCGATCCGGTCTATTCGACCCAGCCCGGTGGGCTTTATGGCAATGGCTCGGGGACCTCGTTTTCCACGCCGATCGTCTGCGGCGCCGTGGCGCTGATGATAACCCGCGATCCATCGCTGACCCCGGCCCAACTCAAGCAGCGCCTGATCGCCACCGCGCGCCATACCGATGCGCTCGCGCTCTCGGGCAAGCCGCTGGCCAGCGGCCTGCTCAACGTGCAGCGCTTCCTGCTCGGCCCCCCCGGCGCCGCGCGCCCTGGCTGGGCGCTTTATCGTTAAAAGCAAAAGAATCAACCGCTGTGGGACGGTTTTCCCTCGCTCGCCGCCCCGGCCGTCGGGGCCAGGCTCCCGCCGTCGCGGATCGCGTCCCAACCGCCCGGCTCGCCGCCCCCCGGCATCCGGCGGGCCTTGTTGCGATAGGCGATGTTCACCGCCAGGCGTTCCGGAATCCCGCGCCAGCTTCTAAACACCCTCTTGAGCATGTTTTTGACCGTATAGGTCTGATGGTAAATTTCGTAGTAGCCCCGCTGCAACTGCTCGGCCGTCATGCCCTTGGGCTCGTAAACGACTTCGCTGGTGTGGTATTTGGCCCAATCGTGGTCCGTAATGCGCCCCTCGGCGGCCATCCGATCGTAAAGACGCGTGCCGGGAAACGGGGCCAGGATATGGAACTGCGCGGCGCTGATGCGGTGCTTCATGATGAATTCGAAGAGGCGCTCGAAGACGTCGGGGCCGTCGCCGTCGAGGCCGACGATGAAGCTGGCGACGATATCGATGCCCGCGCCGTGGATCTTGCGGATCGCCTCGCCGTAGTCATCGGCCTTGTTCCAGCCCTTGTTGACGCGCTTTAAGGCTTCCTCGTTGATCGATTCGAAGCCGATAAAGGCATAGCTCCCGCCGCTTTGCGCGTACAGGCGCAGCAGATCCGGGTCGCGGGCGAAGGTGATCGAGCTTTGCCCGCCCCAGGTCTTCTTGAGCGGGATGAGCGCGCGAAACAACTCCTTGGCGTATCCGGGATGGCCGCATATATTGTCGTCGACGAAGTAGAACTGGCGCGTGTCGAAGGCGCGGATCACCTCGATGACTTCGGCGACCGGCCGCGTGCGGAACTTGCGCCCGAAGACGCCGGTCACCGCGCAGTAATCGCAGTCGAAGGGGCAGCCGCGCGTGGCTTGCAGCGTGTTGAAACTGGTATACATTTCGCGCTTGACCAAGTCCAGGCGCGGCGTTTTCATCGCGCGCATCACGCACAGCGCCCCGGCGCGATAGGTCGGCTTGAGCCGGCCGGCCACGGCGTCCGCCAGCACGGTTTCCCAGACATCCTCGGCCTCGCCCAGGACCACGGCGTCCACATGCCCCAGCGCCTCGTCGGGCCGGGCGCTGGCGTGAATGCCGCCCATCACCACCGGCACGCCGCGCCGGCGAAACTCATCGGCGATGCCATAGGCGCTGGGCGCCTCGGCCGTGAAGGCGGTCAGCCCGACCAGGTCGACCGGCTGGTCATAAGGGACCGGCTCGACGCGCGCATCCAGAATCCGGACGTTCCAGTCGGCGGGCGTCAGCGCGGCCACGGTCGGCAGGCTGAGCCGGACGAAGCCGGCCTTGCCGTGATGCACTTTTCCCCAATACCCGCGCTCGCTGCGCGGCAAGACCAGGAGCAAACTCTTCATACGACCCCGTCACCTTTGCGATCCCATAACGTGAATGGCACCCTACTCTTATATCACAATATAACCACCTCTGCGTCATATTATCCGAGCATGCCTGGCCATGAGAATAACGAGGTGGGCGAAAAAGCGAGTTCAACCGATCCATGAAAGAAGACCTGGCGGAGAGGGTGGGATTCGAACCCACGGAGGGACGCAATGCCCTCATTCGCTTTCGAGGCGAACTCCTTCGACCACTCGGACACCTCTCCGGCCGCGGGTCTGGCGCATCCCTCCCGGGCGGGACGGATACCCCTCTGCTTATAAGACATCCGGGGTCGGCTCAGCAACCCTTAATTTCCCCTGACTATTTTCGAGAGCGCGCGAGCACGAAAGGGCGGCCGGCGCCCGGTTAAAATTTAACCCGTGTCAATTCGATTAAATCCTTGCAATTGCAACGCTTTCTCCTCTAAAATTCCATTTTGGAAAATACATGAGAATTTGACGCGGCATGGTGCGTTTCCCACTCGTTTGAATTGCGTGGCAGGCGGCCCGCGGACCGGATCGAATCCAGCGTTTGCCGAGGCTTTTTATGAACCAGGAGGCCGACCGGCAACCCATCAAGACGCAACGGGGCGCCCCCTGGCTGGCCTTGGGCGTGGGACTGGTGTTGATGGCCCTCACGCTGTGGCTCTGGCACGTCTGTCGCGCGAATGCATGGCGGACGATCGAGGAAATGCTACGCGAGCAAGGGACCTATCTGGATGAAGCGATCCTGATCGGCGGGTCGATCCTTGCGCTCCTCTTTTGCCTGTTGCTGCTTTATCTTAGCTCCATCCGCAAGGCTCGCGGGGAAGCCGCCGCGGCCGAGCGCCGCTATCGTTCGCTGGTCCAGGCCACCTCGCAGATCGTCTGGACGACCGACCCTTCGGGCCGCCTTTCGCGGGACCTGCCGCACTGGCGCGTCATGACCGGTCAGAGCCGCGAGGAAATCCTGGGCCATGGCTGGTTCAAGGCGGTCCATCCCAAGGACCGGCGCCGGATGATCGAGACCTGGCTGCGCGCCGTGGCGAACAAATGCATCTACGAATCCGAGCAACGCATCCGGACGCGCGAGGGCGAGTACCGCTGGTTTATTTGCCGCGGCGTGCCGGTGATCGAGAACGACGCAACCGTCCGGGAATGGATCGGCACCTGCGACGACATCCACGACCGGCGCGTGGCGGAGACGGCCCTGCGCGAGAGCGAAGAGCGCTTTCATGCCACGTTCAACCAGGCCGCCGCCGGCATTGTCCATGGCAGCCTGGATGGGAACATCCTGCTGGCCAATGAGCGTTTCTGCGAGCTGACCGGATACCGCGCCGAAGAGCTCAATCAAAAAAGCATTCAAGAGCTGACCCATCCGGAGGATTGGCAAGAGGAGCTGAGGGGCTTCGAGCGACTCGAGGCGGGGGAGATCCCCACGCTGACCCTGGAAAAGCGCTACTGGCATAAAGACGGCTCGGAAGTGTGGGTCAACCTGTCCGCCTCGCTGATCCGCGACAGCGAGGGGACGCCGCTCTACGTGGTCGGGGTGGTTGAGGACATCAGCGCCCGCCACCGCTACGAGCGCGCCGTGCGCGAGAGCGAGGAACGCTACCGGGTGCTGGCCGAGACCATCCCCCAGATGGTCTGGACCAACCGGCCCGACGGCACGTTCTCCTTCTGCAACCAGCACTGGTGCGAGTATACCGGCCTGACCCTCGAGGACAGCATCAAGATCGGCTGGACGGCGGTGCTGCACCCCGAGGATATGCACCGGGCGCTGGCCGCCTGGAACACGGCGCTGCGTTCGGGCCAGCGGCTGACCTGCGAACTGCGGATGCGGCGCGCGGCCGACCAGGCGCTGCGCTGGCATTTTATCCACATCGTGCCGGCTCGCGACGGCGCCGGGGGAATCATCACTTGGATCGGCTCGGCCATGGACATCCATGACCGTAAGCTGGCCGAGGAGACCCTGGTCGAGGCCGACCGGCGCAAGGACGAATTCCTGGCCATGCTGGCCCATGAATTGCGCAACCCGCTGGCGCCGATTCGTTACGCCCTGCAATTGCTGCGGCTGGCCGAAAACAACGATTCCGTTCTGGAGCGCCAGCGCGACGTGATCGATCGCCAAGTCTCCTACATGGCCCGCCTGCTCGATGATCTGCTCGATGTTTCGCGCACCACCCAGGGCAAAATCACCTTGCGCAAGGAAATCCTCGACCTGCGGCGGGTCGCGGATCAGGCGATTGATGCGGTCCGGGGGCTGGTCCATGAACGCCAGCACGAACTTTTCTACCAGCGTGGGCCCGCGCCGGTGTGGCTCGCGGGCGATGCGACCCGGCTCGAACAGATCCTCTTCAACCTGCTCAACAACGCGATCAAGTACACCGAAACCGGCGGCAGCCTCTGGGTCTCGGTCGATACGGAACCGGCGCAGGACGAGCCGGCCGAGGCCCGGGCCGTCATTCGCGTGCGCGACACCGGCGTGGGCATCAGCGCCGCGATGCTGCCGCGCGTCTTTGACCTGTTCATGCAGGCCGACCAGTCGCTCGATCGCTCGCGCGGCGGCCTGGGGATCGGCCTGACCCTTGTGCGCAGCCTGGTCGAACTGCACGGCGGCGTGGTGGAAGCCCTGAGCGAGGGGCTGGGCCAGGGGAGTGAATTCATCGTCCGCCTGCCGCTGGGCGCTCCCCCCGAGCCGGCCCAGGCGCCCGCTGAGGCGCCCCTCGAGGGGGTCGGCGCGGGCGTCGAAATCGGGGACGAGGAGTTCGGGGCGCTCAAGGTCCTGGTCGTCGACGACAATATGGACACGGCCCTGGCCCTGGCCGAGCTGGTCGAGACGTGGGGCTACCAGGCGGCGGTCGCTTTTGACGGGCCGCTGGCCCTCCAACTGTCGCGCGAGCTGCAACCCGACGTGGTCCTGCTCGATATCGGGCTGCCGGGGGTGGATGGATACGAGGTCGCCCGCCGTTTGCGCGGCGAGGTCGGCCTGGACTCGGCGCTGCTGATCGCCCTGACCGGCTATGGCCGTGAAGAAGATCGCCATCAGGCGATCATGGCCGGCTTTGATTATCATTTCACCAAACCGATCATCCTCGACGAGCTCAAGGCCATCCTGCGCGAGATCATGAATCGGCTGGCCCGGGGCCAGGAACGAACCTGACAAGAGCCGCCGGAAGCTTGACTTCCGACGGCTTTTTTGTGCTTCACCGACTTTGCCGCTTTTCAGCCTTCCGGGCTCACGGCGCGTCGCGCCCTATCGCCAATGGCGATAGTGGCGCCACGGGCGCCCCCCGTCACGATAATAGCGGTGATGATAGTAGGGGCGGTGATGGTAGGTATAGGGGCCGTAATAGGGGTAGGGGGCGTAGTCGGTGCGGTAACTGGTGTAACGGGGGGCGTCGTAATAGCCGTACGGGGCGTAATCGTAATAAACGTGCGGGAACGGGACCGAAAGCCCAAAATAGACACCGGGCACGTCCAGATGCACGCCGAACCGCCCATGCGCCGAAGCCGCGCCGCCGGCCAGCAGCAGGGTCAGGGTGAAGGCCACCAGGCATAATGTGCGCATTGTTGTTTCACCTCCTTAGGTCAAAGCATTGTGACTGCCGGGGGAGGCCACTCATCAACCCCTGGCATGATGAATGAATAGACATTGGCTGGGGCGCCAGGTTCCGCGTCGGAACGCATCAATCACGGGCGCCCTATTTTTTTATTTTAGCATGGAATCCCATTTCGGGGATGGTTTTTACGCGTCGCCGCCGGCCGGTTGCGCGCGCGGCATGGCCTCTTTTTTCTATTGCATTCGCCGTCGCCGTGGCTATAATGGGGGTAGAAGCTCGGTTGTGTAAAAATTCACATTACTGATGCCAAACCCGATCATTTTCGAGGACGAGAAAATCGGAGGGCCAGGATCCACAAGGCGGCAAAAGGTCAAATGATTGATTATAGAGGCGAGGAAGACCCGATTCGGCGGGTCGTTTGTTTGGGTCCAGATTGTGAAACTTATCACAATGTATTGTGAAGATTTGCACGAAAGCTCGTGAAATTGAGAACCCTTTGAAGGCCGTCTGCTTCGGTTGACGGCCCCGGCCGGAAGTATTCTTGAGGATGGGGAGCGTAAGCCTGTGAAGCTGAGGGACATTATTCAGGTCGTTGATGGTGCGGTCCTGACCAAGCAGATCAATCTCGAGCGGGAAATCGAATGCGCCGCCGGCTGCGATCTGATGAGCGATGTGCTGGCCTTTTCCAAGCCCGATGCGCTGTTGCTGACCGGGTTGACCAATATTCACGTGATCCGTACGGCGGAAATGGCCGAAATTTCGGCGATCATCTTCGTGCGCGGCAAACTGCCCGAGCCCGAAGTGGTGCGCCTGGCCGAGGAGAAAGAAATCCCCCTCATCTCCGCCCAGTATTTGATGTTCGATTTATGCGGCAGACTGTATGATGCCGGGATCGTCAGTTGTGACGTTCGTGTTTGAAGTCGATACCGTTTTATGGAGAGCGCCCGTGCCGCAGGTACCGCAGGTAACCAAGGTTCAGGAGCTCGTATATGAGTTGCCGATCGGGCGGGTGATGACCTCCAAAGTCATCACGCTGACGCCCGAGACGCCGATGCGCGAACTCAAGGAGGTCCTGCGGGTCAACCGTATCTCGGGGACGCCGGTGGTCGAGGGGGAGCGCCTGGTCGGGGTGATCTCGATCGAGGATCTGATCAAGGCCCTGGAGAATGGCGGCATCGACGCGCCGGTGCGCGAGCGGATGAGCAGCAGCCTGATCACGATCCACGCGCACGAGTCGGTGATCGAAGCGGTCAAGAAATTCGCCCAGTTCCAGGTCGGCCGCCTGCCGGTGATCGGCGAGCAGGGCGAACTGATCGGCATTCTGACCGGCGGCGACATCATTCGCGGGCTGCTCGAGGCGATCGGCCTGAAAGATCACGACGAGGAAAGCCAGGCCTACCGCACCCGGCCGGTCTTTGAGGATTTGGTTTCGGACGAGACCTGCCTGAGGCTGTCCTACCAGATCAAGGCGGGCGATTTCAAGGAAGGCGGGCGCGCGTCGAGCCGGCTCAAGCGCGCGCTGCAGCGTCTGGGCGCGGCCCAGCAGGTGATCCGCCGCGTCGCCATCGCCGCCTACGAGGCCGAGATGAACCTGATCATCCACACCCAGCGCGGCGGCTGGATCGGGGTCGAGATGACCCCCGAGTCGATCCGCCTGGTGATCGAGGACAAGGGGCCCGGCATTGCGAACGTCGAGCAGGCGATGCAGCCCGGATACTCCACCGCCTCCAACTGGATTCGCGAGCTGGGTTTCGGCGCGGGCATGGGTCTGATGAACATCAAGCGCTGCGCCGATACCATGCGCCTGGAGTCGACCCTGGGCGTGGGCACCCGGCTGGACGTGCTGATCGAAGCCCATCATGCCGAAAAAGAAAAAGCGCCGAGCGCCGGGGCGAAAGCGGAGTTGAAGCGCAAGTCGAAATAGAACCGCAAAGGAGCGGACGCAATTGGAAGCCGTGCGGATAACGTTGGAACAGATCATCGAGGAGCTTGGGCTGGAACTGGTGACCGCAGGCGACGGCGCGGTTCGGTCGATCGGCGGAGGTTACGCCTCGGACCTGCTCAGCTTCGTGATGAGTCACGCGCGGGCGGGCGACGTCTGGGTGACCCTGCAGGCGCACGACAACGTGGTGGCGGTGGCCGGGCTGATCGGGCTGGCCGCGGTGATCATCACCGAGGGACAGCGCCCGACGGCGGGGATGATCGCACGCGCCGAACAGGAGGGCGTGGTCCTGCTGGCCACGGCCAAGACGACCTTCACCGTGGTGGCCGAGTTGGCCGCCTTGGGGCTCAGCGGCGGAGCGGACGGTCGCGGGTCATGAGCGGCCGGCCGCGGCCGGTGCTCGCCGACCTGCACGTGCATACGGTTCTCTCGCCGTGCGCCGAGGTCGAGATGATTCCGCCGCTGATCGTGCGGCGCGCCGCGCGCCTGGGCCTCGGGCTGATCGCGGTGACCGACCACAACGCGGCGCTCAATGCCGCGGCGCTGATCGCGGCGGCCGAGGAGACGGGGCTGCGGGTGCTCCCCGGCTTGGAGCTGCAGACGCGCGAGGAGGTGCATCTGCTCTGCCTGTTCGGCGCGCTGGAGTCCTGCCTGGCCTGGCAGAAAGAAGTTTTCGGGCGGCTGCCGGCGCTGGCCAACCGCGAGGAGCACTTCGGCCCGCAGTACGTCGTGGACGCGACGGGCGATTGGCTGCGCACCGAAGAGCGCCTGCTGGCGGTTTCGGCGGAGATCGCGCTGGACGAGGCGATCGACCGGGTCCACGCCCTGGGCGGGCTGGCCATCCCGGCTCATGTGGATCGCCCGGCGTTCAGCCTGCTGGCCAACCTGGGGCTGATCCCCGCGGGGCTGGCGGCCGACGCGCTGGAAGTGACGGGCCGGTTCCGGCCGGAAACGGGGCTGAAGCAGTGGCCCGGTTTGCAAGGTTGGCCGCTGGTGGTCGGCGGCGACGCGCACCGGCTGAGCGAGATGCAAAGCCGGACGCTGCTGAAGATCGCGGAGCCGACCCTTGAGGAGCTTCGGCTGGCGCTGAGGGGCGAGGAAGGCCGGAAGGTGAGCGTGGATTGGGGGAATACAGATTAAGATTAAGATTATGATTAAGATTAAGAACGCGAGATAGACGACGAAGGGTTTTGAGATCAACAGGAGGTGCGGCCATGGGCCATTGCCAATGTGAGTTTGAAGAGAAGGATCTGGCGCCGCTCGATGCGGTGATCGAGGGGTATGCCGGCAAGCCCGGCACGCTGATCCTGATCCTGCAGTACGCCCAGGAACATTACGGTTACCTGCCGCGTTCGGTGCTGACGCACGTCGCCGAGCGCACGGGGACGCCGCCCAGCCAAGTCTTCGGGGTGGTGACCTTCTACTCCCAGTTCTACTTGAACCGCCGCGGCAAGTACGTGGTCAAGCAGTGCGACGGGACGGCCTGCCACATCCGCGGCTCGGGCAAGATCATCGACGCGATGGAACAGGAGCTGGGGCTTAAGGTGGGCGAAACCACGC
>Ga0182027_10003280_pt1 | contig 25769 bp, 24 predicted proteins | sample 712E1DmetaG_FD_121300 | JGI IMG/M metagenome (GOLD analysis project Ga0182027, IMG submission 121300) | Permafrost microbial communities from Stordalen Mire, Sweden - 712E1D metaG (Illumina Assembly) | ecosystem: Environmental > Terrestrial > Soil > Wetlands > Permafrost | place: Sweden...
ATTTGTTATCGTTTCTCGCCGATTGCTTCCCGGCGTGTCCTTCCGTCCCGCCTTCGACGGCCCGACCGCCAAGCGGATCCTGAGTTTCAGCTCGTTGAAAGTCGTTTCAATTATGAGCGGCCAGATCGTCTTTCAGTTGGACAAGCTATTGGTAGCGGCCTTCTTGCCACTCGCAAGCGTGAGTTACTACGTTGTGTCGCTGAGCCTGGCGCAAAAGATGCTCACGGTGATCCCTAACGTCACGACCGCGGTCTTTCCAGCTGTCAGCGAGTTCAAGGCGGATAAGGAAAGACTGGACGATCTCTATATCCGTGTCTCGAAGGCCGTGCTGCTTATCGTGCTGCCCATCGCTGTCGTTCTCGTGGTGTTTCCCGAGAAGATCTTGAGGTTCTGGATGGGAAGCGACTTCGCCGCGCATGGTGCGGTTGCGCTCCGATTCATGGCCGTGGCCTATTTGCTATCGGCGCTTGCAGCGGTCCCTGGTGTTTTTGCGGAAGGGCTTGGCAGGCCCGGGATCCCGGCGTTCTTTGCTGGGATTGGCGCTGTGGCGAACATCTGTCTTGTCTTGGTCTTTATTCCCAAGTGGGGGATCTCTGGTCCGGCTCTCGTTCTAATCCTCAATGGACTTGTGGCGGTGCCTTTGTTCATTGATCGCGTGAATCGGAAGGTTCTAGGCATGCGCTTCTCGTTGCTTCTTCGAAAGAGCTATGCCAAACCATTCCTCGCGGCTTGTCTTCTCTTGCTGTTCTTCCTTGCTCTGGAGTCCTGGGCAAAGAACCTCGTTCAATTGGGCGGGCTGGTGGCCGGAGGAACTGCGCTCTATGCGCTCGCTTGCCTTCGGTTTGGAATTATTGATGCAGTCGAGCGGCGGATCATCTGGGATCACTGGCGCTCTTTGACTGGAGGTGGTTCGAAACATGCCTCTTGATTCATTGCCAATGGAATGATGGAAAATGAAGGTTCTTTACGACATTGCAGTCCTCGGTCTCGGGCATAGTCAAGAGAGAGCCCGGACGGGGGTTTTTCGTGTGGTCGAGAACGTAGCTCTTGAACTGGCCAGGGAATCAAGTCTGACCTTGGGTTTCTGCGCATCGGCTTGCCCGGCAAGGTGCGAACAATATCTCGGATCTCAAAAGGCATTGTCCCACGTTCCGATAAAGCATTCCTCCGTCCGTATTTATTTGGACAAGCTCGAACTTGCTCTCATGGATGGCGCGTCTCGGTCGAAGGCGGGCTGGACTTTCGGGCGCGTCCTGCGTGGCTGCGCCGGTTTTGCGATGCTGCAGGTGCGCGAGCGACTTCAGGTGGTCTCGAAATCAGAGCTGGAAGGTGTCGATATCTTCCATTCGCCCTTCTATCCTTTGCCAAAGATCACCCAAAGGCAGGCCCGTTTGCGACGCTTCCTCACGGTCTACGATCTCATTGCTCTCCTACAACCAGAGTTGTTTGAGCACAACGTGGTGAAGCTCATGAGGCAAATTCTGGCCTCGTTGACTCCTTCCGATTGGGTCTTGTGCATTTCGGAAGCCACCAAGCGTGACTTGCTCGCATTTCGACCAGATCTCGATCCGGCGCGCGTGATTGTCACACACTTGGCGGCTGCTGCGCATTTTCGTCCCGAGCCTCGCGCAGACCAATGGCCATCGCTCAAGCGGAAGTACAACCTACCAGACGAACCTTATGCCTTGACGCTTAGCACGCTCGAACCGCGCAAGAACATCGCGCAGGTAATCCGCTGCTATGCCCGGCTGGTAGCCGAAGGCCAGGTCGGGGACATGAGACTTGTCATGGTTGGGACGCGGGGCTGGAAAATGGAATCCATTTTCCAGGAGCTGAAGAAACTGGGATCGGTGAGTGAACGCGTGGTTGTCACCGGATTCGTGCCCGACGAGGATTTGGCGCCCATCTATTCTCATGCCTCGATGTTCATCTATCCATCGCTGCTCGAAGGGTTTGGTTTGCCGCCCCTCGAAGCCATGCAGTGTGGTGTTCCCGTGATTACCTCGAACACATCGTCGCTGCCCGAGGTGGTCGGGGAGGCGGGCATCATGGTGCCTCCCACGGATGCGGATGCCTTGTGCCAAGCCATGGCCACGCTCTTTCAGGATCGAGAACTGCGCGAGCGATTGGCTGGGCGCGCGCGGGAACGGGCCGCCACGTTCAGCTGGGCGCGCTGTGCCGCGGAAACGGTGGCAGCCTATCGCCAAGCCCTTGGTTCGTAGGTTTCGGCACTTGCAAGGCTTGGTGAGATGCATCGCCAAGCGTGATGGCGGATAGAGGTTGTATAAGATGCATTCGGCACCGACGCAACGGTGGGTTCAGGATAAGTTTTCGCGCAACCTCGCTGCCAGGGCGACCGCTGACCTTAGGAGAATTGGCGGTAGGATGGGGATGACAGCGTCCTTCCAGGTGGAAGCAACCAATCGGGGTGGCGGGGTGGAACTCTTGGTCGAACTAGTCAACTTCTCGAACAAGTGAACTGCCGCTAGAGTGTCGCGAACTTCGAATTCACTCGCATCAAGTACCAGCAAGCACCCGTGCAAACCTTTGGTTGGGACAGTGAACGTTTCGTGAGGAGCTGCACGCCTCGTCTTCAGCAGCTCAAGGTGTTTGTCAAACCAGCTGCTCAGGACGCCATCACCTCGAATCCACTCACGTACGCCCTGTATTGCTTTGGCAATTGCATCGGAATCCGTGGACGCCGATTGTGCCCTTTCGGCAATGACCCTCTGAATGAGGCGCTTTCGATCGATTTTGATGTGTTCGAGTCCTTGAAAGCGCTCTCTGGCCTGTTCGAAGGCTTCCACAATCACGGCCGGCAGGCTTCGTGGTGCGAATGGAGCGCGGGAATGCCAGCGGAACCCGAACTGCTCGTTCAAGTCTTCGAAGTCCCGGGCGACATCCGCGTGTCCTGCCTTTCGCATCATGGCTTCCCCGTTGCTACTCGCGCTGACTCCGGCGATGGACATCGGACGCTGACTTGATACGAAAGTCCCAACTTCCGCGGCGACAGCGAAGCCAGAGTAGATATCGGGTGTCATGCTGGCGATTACCCGACCGTTGCGCTTTCGGATGGAAGCGAGGATATCTCGATGAACGAAGGAATTGTAAATCGTGGGCAGCTCCGCATAGTGTTTCGCACCGTTGACGACGAGGGGGATCAATTCGGCCGAGACCTGCCAGGCGCTCCCGGCGGTGAGCGGAATTCCGAACAGGTTCGATCCAAGTTCAGCGGAGACGTCGGGCCAGCGATAGTAGGCCGGCGCCCATCGTAGCGCCTTGGTGTTGGTCGCCCGAACGAGCTGCTCGGCGTCAGGGAGGGCATGGAGGAGTAGCGCATCATCGTCGCCCAAGACGGTGACGTATTCGCCAGATGCCTCCCGCAAAGCCCGCTCCCAGTTCTCGGACATGGCGAGGGGCTCCTCGCTGCGCAGATATCGAAGCCTTTCGTCACGATGCAGTTCCACGATGTCGCGTGTGGCTGGGAAGCTACAGTTGTCTGCGACAATGACCTCGAAACTCGGGAATCGCTGGGCCAAACAACTGCGGAGCGCAAAGTCTAGGTACTTGGCGCGATTCCTTGTGGGTATTACGATCGAGAAAAAGGGACTGTTCACAGCGAGGGGAGGATACCACCGATCAGGAGTCGTGTTGCTTCCGATGGCTGAAGAAATCGGTCATGGGGCGTGGCAGCAACCAAGGGGAAGATACCTTCGTTTCTTTGAGGCAGCCGCAAGGGCACCTGGAGCATCAGGTGAAGCAGTTGTGATATGAGATTGGGTCATGAGCGACCAAAAGGAAACAGAATGACCTCGGGTGATCCCGATCTCGGCGGTTGTGTGGTGTGCGGTCACCAGACGCTTAGGCCTTCTGTTCGCAGACGTTCTTTGCCGGTAATGCAGAATCTCGTCTGTCCATCTGCAGCCGCCGCATCTTCTGTACGCCAGGCAGAGTTCATACTGGCGACATGCCAGCATTGCGGGTTCATTTTCAATGTTGCGTTTGACCCCAATGCATTGGTCTACGACGAGCGCTATGACAATCGTGTTCCTTCAGATGTCTTCAAGGAATACTACGCGGGCTTGGCCCGCCGCCTGCACCAGAGCTACGGTACTCACCATGGCTTCGTCGTCGAAGTCGGATGCGGCAAAGGAGAGTTTCTCTTAGCTCTTGCTCGCGAGTGGCCGGAAGGGCGCTTTCTTGGCGTGGACCCAGGATATGAGCAGGAATCACCCGAAGTTCCGCGCGCATCCAACATCGACTTCGTTAGGGATGTCTTCAAGACAAGCACCATCCAGGAGAAGCCGTCGCTCGTCATTTGCCGGCACACGCTGGAACACATACCGGATCCGGGCTCCTTCCTGCGACAGATCAGGGGGGCACTCTCTCCAAAGGTGCCAATCTATCTGGAGGTCCCGGACCTGCGGTGGATTCTCGAACACCAGGCCTTCTGGGATTTCTGCTACGAGCACTGCAACTACTTCACAGCCGAGTCTCTCGCTTTTGTTGCCGAGCGTGCTGGATTCCGGGCCATTTCTGCGGGTGTTGGATTTGGAGGCCAGTACTTGTGGCTGGAAGGACTAGCCGGCGACGCGGATGCCGATTTTCAAGCCAACGCATCCATGGCGGAGATCCTCCGCAAATACGGCCACGATGAGGAACGTCAGATTGCCGAAACAAGGGCATTCGTGGAAGCCGAGACCCGGCGGGGTGTGGCGGTGTGCCTTTGGGGCATGGCCACCAAAGGCGTCGTGTTCTCCTATCTCATCGACCACGAAAGAACACTGCTTCGACGCTGTATTGATGTGAACTCTCACAAGCAGGGAAAGTACGCGCCCGGATCGGCCCACCTCATCGAGCCGCCGGAAGCACTTCGAGGAGTGTCCGGCGAGATTCTTATCCTTGTGATGAATCCGAATTATTTGAACGAGATTCGTGACAAGTGCCGTGAGTTGGGCGTCACGGCCAAGTTCGCTGATGCGCGCTGTAGGCCGCTTTCGGCCTAGTCTTCTGTATTAGAGGCTAGCGCCGCCTCAAATAGGCCCCAGGCCAGTGGGTGACAGGCTCATGGATTGACCCCTCATTGAAAACGAATGGTGGATGGCCCGGCACGAATTCAGGATGCTTGCTGGCGAACTCTTCGGCCGCCGCCTTGGGGTTGTCGGTCCGCCACGACGGTTGCCCGCGCGGCACGTCGTCGAGGAATTCCATGAGGCCGTCCGTGGCCACGATGTAGGAACCTGGTGTGACCAAAGGGGCGTAGGCTTCCAGTTCGGCGAGCACGTGAGCCTTGCTGTGGTTGGAATCCAGGAGTACGAGCACGCGTTCGCCAGTGCCGATGTGCGAACGGACACGCGCAAGAGTGCCTTCGGCGACGGAATCGCCTTCAATCAGCGTGATGAGAGATGACATCGGATGTTCCTCGATGGCCTTGCGATTGTGGGGGCGGATCTCCACATCGACGCCGACGACGCGACCGTGCCCCATGGCCTTGAACAGACTGGCATAGAAGATGAGCGAGCCACCATGGGCAACGCCGGTTTCGATGACCACATCGGGCTTGACGGTATAGAGAACTTCCTGGACGCGAACCATGTCCTCGGGCAACTGAATGATAGGCCGGCCCATCCACGTGAACGAATAGGTGTGCTTGAGCGACCAACCCACTTTCACCCAAGCCCTCGACAGGGCCGCGAAGGCCTCGGGCGAGTAGAGTGGAAGTTGCTCGTCCTTGCCGTCCTCCGACACCTGCAACGATCCGGCCGATGTGTCGAGTGTGATCTTCATTCGCTTCTCCAGTTTTTGAGCGCGTGGTCGAGTCCTTCGCGCAGGGTCACGTGGTTGGGTTCAAAGCCTAGCCCACGTAGCCGGGCAGTATCCGCAACGACGAACATTTCCTCGTCGCGACGCATAAGGATCTCGCCGATGTGGATTTGCGATTCTGCGCCCAGGATGGATCCGACGGTCAGGGCAAAGTCCCGCAAGGCCGTCGGCTGTCCCGATGCCACGTTGATCGCTCCTTCGGCTTCATGGCAACAAAGCAACGCCAGGGCTCGTCCCGCATCCTCGATGTGCAGGTAGTCGCGGACCTGTGTTCCTTCTGTCATCGGGAATGGCCGACCGGCTCGAAGCGCCGCAACCAACGCTGGGAAAACGCGGCCTGGATTCTCGTCGGGACCGAAGAGATAGAACAGGCGCGCCCAAGCTGCGGACACGCCGGTCTGCGCGGCCAGCGCACGGCAAACCAACCACGCCGAAAACTTGCACGCGGCATAGAGCGTTCGTGGTTCACATGCATCGCTCTCGCAACGGGGACGGTCGCTGCTGCCGTACTCGAGACAGGTCCCGAGGCCCACGAATCGACGGCATCCTTGCCGTGCGGCCACCTGAAATAGAGTTGTAGTGGCATGAAGCGACGCCAACGCCATGGGTGACGTCAGGTAGTCCTGCGGATTCGCGTACCAGGCGGCGTGAAGGATGGCCTCTGGTCGGACCTCCCTGAGCGTGCGCTCGATGGCTGCATCATCATCCAGATCGAGAGTCACCTGAGAAACCGGCAGTCCTACGAGGCGCTTGGCCGACGTCCCCGGTTGGACGATGGCGACAACTTCGTCTCCTTGGTGCAAGAGCGCGCGCACGGCGGCCGCTCCTACGAAGCCCGGGGCACCTGTGACCATCACCCTGCTCACGTCGCACTCTCGATTCCAGCGGGCCAGTCAGGCCACCCGCGATCCTTGTCGGAGACGATGACATCGTCGGAAATCGGCCATGCAATGGCGAGCGTCGGGTCGCTCCAGCGAATCCCGCGCGCCGACTCGGGGTGGAACGGCGTGGAGATCTGGTAGAGCAGGGCGCTCCGGTCGTCGAGGGTCTGGAAACCGTGTGCGATGCCAGCAGGCAGATAGAGCTGGCGACGGTTCTCCGACGACAACTCGATGCCAAACCACTGGCCGAAGGTGGCTGATGTGGGGCGCAGATCGATGGCGACGTCGAAGACGCAACCTTCGACGCAGGCGACGACTTTGGTTTCCTCGTGGGGGGCGATCTGAAAGTGCATTCCGCGCACGGTGCCGCGCCGTTGGTTGAACGACAGACTGCTCTGCTCGATGTGATCGACCAGGCCATGGGCCTTGAATTCCTCGCGGCAGAAAACCCGGGCGAAAAAGCCGCGTGAGTCTTCACGAAGCTCGGGCTCGATGAGGATTACGCCGGGAATCTTGGTGTTGGAGAAGCGCATGCTAGTCGATGCGAACCCTTGGCACCGGCACGATGAATCGCCCGCCCCGGCGCACATACTCGGCCTGTTGGGCTCGGATCTCGTCCTCGAAATTCCAGGCCAGCAGCAAAACGTAGTCGGGTTGGGCTTCCAGCAACGCTGACGGAGCCCGCACTGGGATGCGGACACCGGGTACATGTCGGCCTTGCTTGTGCGGACTCCGATCCGCGACGAAGTCGATCAGATCCATGCCGATGCCGGCGTAGTTCAGCAACACTGCCCCTTTGGCGGCTGCGCCGTATCCGGCGATGCGCAGGCCACGGCTTTTCAGTCCACGAAGCTGGCCACAGAGATCCTCGCGCAGGTTCGATGCGCGAGCGGCGAAGTCGCGGTAGTAATCCCGCTTGGTCATGCCCAGCGCTCGCTCTTCGGCCAGCATCGCGGCCACCGAGGGCTTCACTTCGGCGCCAGCGTGTGCAACCCAGAGTCTGAGCGAGCCGCCATGAATGGCGACGCGCTCTACATCCACGAGCACCAAGCCGTGACGCTGGAAAAGCGGCTGCACCGCGGAGGCGGAGAAATAGCAAAGGTGTTCGTGGTAGATGGTGTCGAACTCGAGCCGCTCGATCATGTCCCGCACGTAGGGGGCTTCGATGACCGCGACTCCCCCGGGTGCCAGCACGGCCGCCATTCCTGCCACGAATCCGTTCACATCCGGTACGTGCGCGAACACATTGTGCGCGTGTATGACGTCGGCGCGCCGGCCCTCGCGCGCAAGCTGCTCTCCAAGGTCGCGGCCGAAGAATTCGGCCAGGGTCGGGATACCTTTAGACTCAGCGACGCGGGCAATGTTGCGCGCGGGCTCGATGCCGAGCGCGGGCACGCCCAGGCGCTGGTAGTTGCACAAGAGGTACCCGTCGTTGCTTGCGATCTCGACGGCAAGATGGCCGGCTCCCAGGCGTCTCTCGGCGACGATGCGGTCGACCAGCGCCCGCGCGTGGGCCAGCATGGTGTCGGAGTAGGACGAAAAATAGAGGTAGTCGCGGAAGAGCTCTTCCGGCGGGACGGTGTGCGTGATCTGAACCAGAGCACACGCGGGGCAAAAGGCGAGCACCAGCGGGTAGCGCGGATCGGGCCGCTTGAGTTCCTCCTCGGTCGGCAAGGAATTGACCAGCGGGATCTGCCCCAGATCCAGCACCGTCTCGATGGCGGCGGCGCCGCACGAACGGCAGCAGGCGCCGCTCACGGTTTGTCCTCTGAGAAAAACTTTCGATACCACGCGATGGTGTTCGCCAGACCCCGATCGAGATCGAAGAGCGGCCTCCAACCCAGAACCGCGCTCGCCTTGGCCGACGACAGCCGCTGTTCGCGGATTTCGTTGTTGGCCTGATTGAGCACCTTGGGCACAAGATCGGAGCCCATGGCCTTCAAAATTCGCCCAGCCAGATCCAGTACGGTGATGGCCTCTTCGTTCGAAAAATTGAAGGCCTGCCCAGCGAGAGATGGATCCGTGGCTAGCTTCTCTGCTAGCAGCATGTAGGCCGCTGCCCCGTCCTCGACGTAGAAGTAGTCGCGAACGAATTGTCCGTCGGAGCGAATCAGGGGCGGCTCCGAGCGAAGCACGGAGCGAATGATGCCGGGCACGATGCGGTTCCAGTTGAGGTCGCCGCCCCCATAGAAATTTCCACAGCGGGTAATGACCACCGGGGTTCCATAGGTTGCCGCATAGGCTTGCGCGATCAAATCTGCCGCCGACTTGCTGACATCGTAGGGCGTGCGACCCACGAGCGGCGTGTCCTCGACGTAGGGAAGCTGGGCGTGGGAGCCGTAGGCCTTGTCCGATGAGGCCAGGACGATTTGCTCGACCTTGGGGCTGCGCCGGCAAGCCTCAAGCACATTCCAGGTGCCGCCGACATTGGTTTCGAAGGTGAATACCGGGTTGCGGTTCGCCACCGGCACCGTGGTCTGTGCCGCCAGGTGAAACACGGTCGCGATTTCATACTCTCCGAGCGCGCGTTCTAGGACTTGCCGATCGCACACATCCCCGCGCACGACCTTCACCCGGTCGAAGATCCCTGCACGTACGACCTCGGATTGAGGCACCCAGTCGCGCACGAGGCAAACCACCTCGGCGCCTTCGTCGGCCAGCCGTTTGAGGAGCCATGAACCAACCAGGCCCGTTCCTCCGGTTACGAAGGTCGGGCGATCTCGCCAAAAAGTAGCCATGTCTAGTATCGCCAGGGTGCTTTGCCCGAGTTCCAAAGAGCTTCAAGGTAGTGCTTTTCGCGCAACGTATCCATGCACTGCCAGAACCTATCATGGCGGAAGGCCGCCAGGCTGCGCGCGGACGCCAATTGTTCGAGGGCGTCTGCCTCCAGGCTCGTGTCGTCGTCGGGCAAGTAGTCGAAGATCGCTGGCTCTAGAACCATGAAACCGCCGTTGATCCAACCTTCGCCGATTTGGGGTTTCTCAGAGAACTGCGTGACCAAGTCTCCGTCGAAGACAAGGCCTCCGAAACGTGCCGGTGGTCGCACCGCGGTGAGCGTGGCGATGCACTTTCGCGATCGGTGGAATTGCAGAAGCTCGGCCAAGTCGACGTCGCTCACACCGTCGCCGTAGGTGAGCATGAAGGTTTCCTGACCGAGGGTTTCGCGCAAGCGGCGCAAGCGACCACCCGTATTCGTCTTCAAACCGGTATCGACAAGGTGGACACGCCAATCTTCGCACCGACTGTCATGCGAGGTGATTCCGCCGGCCGAGAGGTCGATGGTCATGTCGCCCGTCAGGGTTCGGTAGTCGAGGAAGAAGCGCTTGATGTCGTCGCCCTTGTAGCCAAGGGCCACGACGAACTCGCGGAATCCGTGATGCGCGTAGTGGCGCATGATGTGCCAGAGGATGGGGCGTCCACCGATCTCGACCATCGGTTTCGGACGCATCTCCGTCTCCTCGGCCAGCCTAGTGCCCAAGCCGCCCGCGAGAATTACGACCTTCATGAAATTGTCTCCGTCATGGCGCTAGGCAATCCTGCCAGAGAGTCGCCGTCCGAGAAGCAAAAACGAGCAAGCGCAGCGACAGAAATCCTGGGCCGGTAACGCTGATAGCCATCACGGTCGGCTGGCCTCGACCTACTTCTTCTCCATCACGACGATCGACGTCCCTCGCTTTTCGCCGACCAACATTGACTTCATGAAGGCGAGGATCTCAACCACACGCGAAGCAAGCTGGCGCGCGTCTCGATGGATTGGATTGCGCGGGAAAGCGACTCGCTCGACGATACCTGGGTAGGGCAGCAATCGATTCAATCGCAACCCGGCTAACTCCCCTAGGGAAATAATAAGGTGTGGCGGCATGTCCTTTTCGGTAACGTCCCACTGCTCCATGGCCTTCTTGCCGACCTCGCTTGCAGCGTGACCCTCGCCGGGCTCGTGCGTGATGAGGAGGCCGCCAGGCCGAAGAGCGCGGGCCGCCGCCGAAATCGCCGCCCGCTCGTCCGCTGCGTGGTGTAGCGAATCGAAGAAGAGCACGGCGTCGAATTGCTCCTTGAATGCGAGCGTCTCGTATTCGGCGACTTGGAACGACAGGTTCTGCAATCCGTCCGCAAGGCGATCCTCTTCGGCCAGAGCGATCATTTTGGGCGAAATGTCGATGCCGACGACGCGATAGCCGGCGCGCACGAGAAATCGGCTGGTCCATCCGCCTCCCACGCCACAATCGAGCACATCCGCTGGCGGGCGTGGTAGCGCGCCAATCACGGCGCCCATTGCGATGAGCATCGTGGAGCAGGAGGGATCCGTGAATGGCTTGCCACGCAGGTGTACCCGGCCAGCTTCGCCGATACGGTCCGGGTATTCGATCTCGCCTTGTTTGCTCATGGTTCTCCTTTGGGTCGCGTCCGCTCCTCAATAGAGGTTCCTATCGACCAGCAGGTTCCGTAGTCTTCTGGGCGACAATTGCTTTACGTCGGCCAATCGAATCCCTCGATTCATGGCGCAGTACTTGAGCGCCGCATAGGGCGCGGTCAAGCAGAACTCGATCGGCTTTCTCTTGAAAAGCGAAGGCGAGACGTGCGCTTGATACCGATTGGCACAATATTGGTAGACGCGATTCGCTGGCGCCCAGTGGAAGTGCTTGTACACAACGTCCAGGCATTCCCGCGAATTTTCCAGGGCGTGCCGCTGGGAGACGGTTTTCGATTCGCCGTGCAGCCTGTAGCTCGAAAGAACACGGTCTATGTGCTGAAAGCGGCATTGGCTGGACATCCGGATCCACAGTTCGTAGTCCATGACGTAGCGAAGGTTGGCGTCGAGGTAGCCGACCCGGTCCAACGCCGATCGGCGAAAGAAGGTCGACGGCTGGCAGATGAAGTTCACGACGGCCAGTCGCTCGCGGCTGAAATTCTCCGTCGGGTAATGTCCAAGCCGCGAGCCCGATTCGTCGACGTAGTAGGTTTTGCCATAGACAACGTCGTTGCTGGGATCCTGCGCGAACGCCTCGCAAACCGTTGCGAGGGCACCGGGCGCGTAGGTATCGTCGGAGTTGAGCCAACCCAGGATTTCACCCGTGGACATCCTGAGCCCCTTGTTGATCGCGTCGCTTTGGCCATCGTCGCGTTCGCTCAGCCAGCGGAAGCGGATGTCGTGGCAGCGGACGGGCCACTCTCGGCGAAGCAGCAGCGACTCGTATTTCTTGATGATGGCGACGGAGTCGTCCGTCGAACCGCCATCGACGAGGATGTAGTCGATGGCGAAATTCCCTTCCTGGCCAAGGACGCTTCGAATTGTCTCTTCGAGAAACCGGCCCTGGTTCCAAGATGGCGTGGTGATGGAAACCGTGGGAACGCCTTCGTGGATGGTTGCGGTCCCGTTCATGGGGCGGCAAAGCTACTCCAAGAGGCGACGTCAAGGCTAGATCGGAATCGAAAGCCCGGCGCCGTGGCTTGCCGGGCGCCTCGCTGCCTTGACTTCCCGCCAGGGACGTCAATGATTGCAAAGCCGCCTCGGCGAAAAGCCATGCCCACACCCAACCCAGGTTTGCCCCGACACGAAGTTCTCGACACCCATCGCAAGGCCTTGGCCATTAACCTGGACGGGCGCCGCTACGGAACCTTTGCCGAGATCGGCGCGGGTCAGGAGGTCGCTCGCTGGTTCTTCCGCGTGGGCGGCGCGGCCGGGACCATCGCCAAGAGCATGTCGGCCTACGATATGGCGGTCAGCGACGCCATCTACGGCCACACTGAACGCTACGTCTCCCGCGACCGGCTGCAGAGCATGCTCGACTACGAGCACGACAAGAACGTCAAGCGCCTGAGCGCCGCGCGCGGCGATACCACCGCGTTCTTCGTGTTCGCCGACACCGTCGCTGCCAAGGGTTTTCGCAACACTTCGGAGTGCCACGGCTGGATGGGGCTCAAGTTCCAGGCCCACCCGCGCGACGAGGAAAGCCAGATCCTTCTGCACGTGCGCATGCTCGACCGCGAAACCAGCTTGCAGCAGGAAGCCCTGGGCATCGTGGGCGTCAACCTGCTCTACGGCGCGTTTTTTCAGCACCACGAGCCCGAGCAGCTTGTGGAATCGTTGCTCGACAACCTTTCCACCGAGCGCATCGAGATCGACATGATCGCATTCTCGGGCATCGAGTTCCGCCACGTGGACAACCGCCTGATGAGTCTCAAGCTGGTGCAGCTTGGCCTGTCCAAGGCCGCGATGTTCGATGCCAAGGGCGAGGTCTTGCAGGCAAGCGAAGTGCTGCACCACAAGCCCGTGCTGGTTCTGCGCGGGACATTCCGCCCCGTGACTAAGGTGAATATCGACATGTTGAGGTGTGCGCGGACTGCCTTTGCCCAGGCGCAGGGCACGTCCGAGCACGACATCGTCGAGATCATGGAGATCACGATGAGCAACCTCCTCAGCGAGGGTGGCGCGGTCGACCCGCGCGACTTCCTGGCCCGGGCCGACGTGCTTGGTGCGGCCGGCAAGACGGTGCTCGTCTCCGATTACTTCGAGTACTACCGCCTGGCGGGCTACTTGCGTCGCTGCACCAGCAGCGCGATCGCCATCGTTCTCGGCACGGGCGCACTCGACCAGCTGCTCGACGAGAAATACTACACCGGGCTCGACGGCGGCATCATGGAGGCTTTCGGCCGGCTCTTCAGCAAGGATGTGAAACTCTATGTGTACCCGATGCTGGATCCGGCCACGGGCAAGCTCGCCACCGCGTCCACCATGAATGTGCCCGCGGGTCTCGCCAAGCTTCACGGCTATCTTCTCGATCGCGGTTCGCTGGTTTCACTCGAAAACTACGACCCCCGCGTGCTTCCCATCCTTTCGCGCGAAGTCTTTCGGCGCCTCAAGACCGGCGATTCCTCCTGGGAGACCATGGTCCCCGAGGAAGTCGCCGAGATCATCAAACGACGCGGTCTCTTCGGTCATGCCGTGCGCCCCTGAAACGGATTGACAGTGCTCGCTGCCGTTGTTAGTCTTAACTAACAATGACTCAGGTGTCTAGTACGGCGGCCGACGGCGAGATTAGCTCGTCGCTGGAGGACTACCTCGAAACCATCTACCTGCTCGTGCAGGAACAAGGGTTCGCGCGCGTCAAGGACGTGGCGCGCGCACGCGACGTGAAGGCGGCCTCGGTTTCCATTGCCCTGCGCAAGCTGGCCGAGCTCGATCTGGTTCGCTACGAGCGCCGCGAATACATCGCGCTTACGCCCGAGGGCGAAAAGGCTGGGCGCAGGGTCTTCTCGCGCCATCGTTTGCTGAAACGGTTCTTCGAGGAGGTACTGAGCATGCCGGCTGAGGCCGCCAGCCAGCAGGCCTGCGCCATGGAGCACAGCCTGACCGACGATGCGATGGTGCGCATGGCGCGCTTCTTCGAATTTCTGGGCGCCTGTCCGTCCGTCATCGAAAGTTTCCGCCAGTGTCCGATGGTGCAAGAGCGCAAGTCCTCGGTGCACGCGAAGCTTCCGCAGTGGTGTTCGGTTTGCGCGAAGAAGAAGGAGTTTTTGTCCATGAGTTTGGCCGATGTGAAACCGGGCAAGAGCGCGGTGGTGACCAAGATCGACGCGGTTGGCGCCCTCCGGCAGCGGCTGCTCGACATGGGCGTTCTTCCCGAAACCACCATCGATATCGAGCGCGTAGGTCTCGGAGGCGATCCCTTTTGGGTGCGCTGCCAAGGCGCGCGCCTAGCCCTGCGCCGCTCCGAGGCGAATTCCATTCTGGTGCGCACCCCCGACTAGATTGGCAGAGCAAGAAGGTTCACATGTCCCCCACCGATAGCCCCGCATTGAATGTTGATGCAGCGACAGAGATTCGTGTCGCGCTGGCGGGGAACCCGAATTGCGGCAAGACCTCGCTGTTCAATGCCCTGACCGGGGCGCGCCAGCACGTCGCCAACTATCCCGGCGTTACCGTCGAGCGCCGCACCGGCCGCTGCGACGTCGACCAGTTCGCTTTGAACGTCATCGATCTGCCGGGGACCTACAGCCTCAGCTCATTTTCCCCCGACGAGCGGGTCGCGCAGGACGAGCTGACCGACGCGCCCGACGTGGTGGTGGTCGTCGCCGACTCCACGCAACTCGAACGGAACCTGGTCTTGCTTGCGCAGATCATGCAAACCGGAGCCAACCCCGTTCTGTGCCTCAACATGTCCGACGAGGCGCGGGCCGCCGGGCAGCGCATCGATTTGCCCCTGATGGAGAAGCTGCTTGGCTTCCCCGTGGTGGAAACCGTCGGGCATCGCGCGCAAGGCGTGGCCGAGTTGAAAGCCGCCATTGCACGTGCCGCGGCCCATCCCGCCGGGCCAAGCCGCCTGGTGCTGGGCGAGACCATGGACGGGGCGCTGGTAGCGATTCGGCGGCTGTTGCCAAGCCAGGCCGCGGGGATCTTCCGCAGCGACTGGATGGCCACCCGCCTGCTCGTCGGCGATCTCGAATACGGTCCGCGCGTGGCGGCCATGCCGGGCGGACAAGCCGCCGCAAAAGAGGCCGAGCGCCAGCGCGCACGTATCGAGGCGCGCACCCACGCGGACATCGCCGTGTTCGTGACCGAGCGCTACTTTGGCTTCGTCGACGGTCTTCTGCGCGAGGTGCGCACCCACATCTCGCGCGCCGATGCGCGGCAGATGACCGATCAAATCGACGCCGTGCTGGTGCACCGGCTGCTTGGCTTGCCCATTTTCGCACTGGTGATGTACGCCATTTTCTGGCTGACCTTCAAGGTCGGTGAGATCCCGATGCACTGGATCGAGTCGGGCGTGCAGTTCGCTTCGAGCCACCTCGCGATGCTGTGGCCCCCGGGCTCTACCTCGCTCTTGCGTTCGCTGCTCGTCGACGGCGTGGTGGGCGGGGTCGGCGGCGTCGTCGTTTTTCTGCCCAATATCGTCTTGCTCTTTTTGGGCCTCGCCTTTTTGGAAGACACCGGCTACATGGCCCGCGCGGCGTTTCTTACCGACAGGCTCATGCATCGATTTGGACTTCATGGCAAGAGCTTCATTCCCATGCTCTCGGGCTTCGGCTGCTCGGTGCCCGGCATCCTGGCCACGCGCACCCTGGAGAATCCTCGCGACCGCATCGTCACCATGCTGGTGCTGCCACTCATGTCGTGTGGCGCGCGCCTGACCATCTGGATGCTGCTCATTCCCGCCTTTTTCCCGCCGGCCTGGCGCGCCCCGATGCTGTGGTTCATCTACGCCGTCGGCATTGCCATGGCACTTCTGCTGGCGCTGCTTTTGCGCAAGACCCTGCTGCGTGGGGAAGACGCCCCGTTCGTGATGGAGCTGCCGCCCTACCGGCTGCCCACTCTGCGCAGTGTGATCATCAAGATGACCGAGCGCGCGGGGCTTTACCTGCGCAAGGCGGGCACGACCATCCTGGGTCTCTCGATCTTGCTGTGGGCCGCGACTTCCTTTCCCAAGCCGTCGCACTACGCCGTGGATGCCCAAATCGCCTCGGGCCAGATCACCGTGACCGTGCCAGGCGCGGCAGTGGATGGACGCGTGCACTTGAGCAAGCAAGACGTGGCCAACCGGCGCGCCGCCGAGAATCTGGAACACTCGGTCGCTGGCCGCATCGGCCATGCCCTCGAACCCGCGTTTCGGCCGCTTGGATTCGACTGGAAGATCTTGACGGCGATGGTCGGTGCGTTCGCGGCCAAGGAGATCTTCGTGGCCCAGATGGGTATCGTGTATTCCATCGCCGACGCCGACAAAGGTAGCGAGGGCCTGCGCGCGATCCTTGCGCGCGACTACAGCCCGCTGGTGGGCTTGAGCATGATGATTTTCTTGCTCATCGGAACCCCGTGCATGGCCACCGTGGTGGTCACGCGCCGGGAATCAGGCAAATGGAGCTACGCCCTGCTGCAGCTGGGAGGCCTCACGGGCATTGCCTATGGCTTGTCTTTGGTGGTGTACCAAGTGGGTCACCTATTCATGTGAACGAGGAAGTGTCATGGAAAACGTCATCGTGTTTGTCATCGTGGCCGCGGCGGGCGCGTGGGGCGCCTTTCGCCTCTTGCACAAACGGAAGGCAGCGTCGTGTAGTTCCGGCTGCGGCGGCTGTAGTTGCAGCAAGCCGCAAAGTCCCCTCGTGACTCTGCGGCGCTAGCTTTCCATCGCAAGACCACCCGGACGAGCCGCGAACGTGCACACGAATCTGAAACAAGTTCAGCTCGACGATTCTGCTACTGGCGATCTGCGCTGCGATTGTGGCAAGTTGCTGGCACGGGTTCTGCGAACGGTCCTCGAACTCAAGTGCCCGCGCTGCAAGCGCGTGGTACTGGTGGTCGGCGGAAAGCGCTTCGAAGTAGCCGGCGCCGGCCCATGTACATGCAAGGAAGATCGAATAGCGGAAGACTAGCCCTCGGCCTGGCTGTCGTGGCCCTGCACCTCATTCTTGCCGTTTTCATGGACGCGCTGGCGCACGCCGATGAAGCTCTTCCACCAGCACCGATGCCGGTGGTACCCGCCCGCTCCACGGCCTCGGCTTGGGGTGGATGGTACCTTGGCGGCCACGCCGGCTACGCCCATGGGAAGGCAAGCAGCACGCTTTCCAACTCGGCACTGCCGAGCGCAAGCAGCTCGTTTGGAAGTCTCTACGGTGGAGCGCTGGTCGGCTATTCCGCACAGCTTCGCTCAAAGCTTGTGCTCGGGATGGAAGCCGATGTTTCCTTTCCCAACTTCCTCGACGACGATGACTTGGTTTCATCACGCCCGACATCCGCCGGCAGCGTCGCGGAGAGAATCGACCTCCTCGGCCGCGCGCGCGGCCGGTTTGGCTACGCGTTCGATCGGTGGTTGCTCTACGGCGCGGGTGGCTTTGCTTGGTCCCTGGGGCGATTCATTCAAAGCTCGGGCCAGCCCCCGACGGACGACGAGCGCTTCCACTTCCGCCCAGGCTGGACCGCTGGCGCGGGCATCGAGTTCGCCTTTGCCCCGCGCTGGACCACGAGACTCGAATACGTTTACGACCGGCTGGCCACGGCCAACGCAACCTTTGCCCCTGGCGCGAGCACCGAATCGACGATGGGCCTGCACAGCGTACGACTGGCGCTCGACTGGCGGCTCCACGCTCCCGGCATCGATGAACCTTGGCAGGCTCTCACCGTTCCTCTGGCCAGCGACGGGCGCACCTGGAGCATCCACGGTCAATTCACCTACGTCGAGCAGGGCTACTTCGGTTTCCATTCACCGTATGAAGGCCCAAGCAGCCTTTCCGGCGCGAGCCAGATGCGCAACACCGCAAGCGCGACGGTGTTTCTCGGCAGGCGCTTGTGGCGCGGCGGGGAGATCTACTTCAACCCCGAACTGATGCAGGGCTTTGGTCTGAGCGACGTGCACGGGGTGGCTGCCTTTCCCAACGGAGAGGCGCAGAAGTCGAGTTTCCGCTTTCCGCGCTTCAACGCCGCGCGATTGTTCTTGAGCCAGACGTTCGGGTTTGGCGGCGGCATGGAAACCATCGAGGACGGGCCCAACCAGATCGTCGGCGAACGCAGCATATCGCGGCTCACTGTGACCGTTGGCAAGTTCGCGGTTCTCGACTACTTCTTGGTCAATTCCTACGCTGGTGAGCCGCGCACGGCGTTCCTGAACTGGAACGCCTACGGTGGTGGATCGTACGACTGGACCATGGACAAACTGAGTTGGACCTGGGGCGGGCTCGTCGATCTGAATCAGAAGTGGTGGGCTTTCCGGGCGGGATACTTCCTGCTCCCCGAGGTGTCCAATTCCAGCACCTTCGACACGCACATTCCGGAGCGCGGACAGGTCACGGCCGAACTGGAGCTGCGCTCGCCGCTCGCCCAGCCAGGTAAGCTGCTCCTTTTCGGATGGCTGAGTCACGGCAACATGGGAAGCTACGCCGACGCTCTCGCCGAGCCGCTTTCGTCCGCTGGCTATCCCGACGTCAGCCTGACCCGGCGGGAACGGACCAACTACGGATTCGTGGTTAGCGCCGAGCAGGCGATGACGGCCGACCTTGGACTGTTCTCGCGCGCAAGCTGGAGTCCAGGGCGCACCGAGATCATGGGGTGGACCGATTGCGATGAAAGCCTGTCGGTGGGTGCTGCATGGAGAGGGCGGTATTGGCGGCGACCCAGCGACACACTCGGCGTGGCGTGGGTTGCGGAAGGGCTGTCAGCGATCAGCCGTCAGTATTTCGCCGCCGGTGGCATGGGAATCCTCATCGGTGATGGCAAGCTGAACTATCGGCCAGAGATGGTCGTCGAAGCCTACTACGCGTTCAGCCCGGTCAAGTGGGCGGCTCTAACCTTCGATTACCAGCTCATCGCGAACCCTGGCTACAACGCCGACCGCGGGCCTGTCTCGATCTTTTCCGGCCGCCTGCATGCCGCGTTTTGACCCATCTACCCACCAATTGGTAACAATTTCGTCCCGTCTAGACTTCGGGTGAGTCTCACGGGGTGAGCCGTGCTAGACGCAGAAGCCGTGTCGACCAACCGAAGCATCTGCTTCCTTTCCAAAGTCGCACTCGCGCTCGTTGCGGGTGCGGCGAGTCTGGCATTGCCGGCCTGGGCAGGGCCGGCGGCCCCGGAAGTAACCGCCGCTGCTCCCGCCGTTGCTCCCTCCGCCGTCGAGGTTGATCGTCGCCCTGCCTGGCTGGCTCGGGCACTGCGACCCGAAGATTGGAATGTGAACTTCCAGGCCACGTACATCTGGCAGATGCACCCGTCCTTCGCGACTCAGATTCCCGACGGACTCCACAGCCTTAGCTCGCAACGGGAGACGGGCGACACGCTGACGGCGACGTTTTTTCTCGGATACCGGCCCTGGCGCGGCGCCGAGTTGTTCTTCAACCCGGAGATGATTCAAAGCGTTCCCATGTCCAACCTGCACGGGCTCGGTGGCCTGAGCAACGGCGAGAATCAAAAGACGGGTGACCCGACCGTGCACCTATACAGTGCGCGGGCCTTTTTGCGCCAGACCATCAAGCTCGGGGGAGACGAGACGCCCGTCGAGGCTGGAGCGAATCAGTTCGGCGGTCAGGTCTCTTCCCGTCGCTTGGTCGTGACCGTTGGGCAGATGGCGCTGATTGACATCTTCGACAACAACGCCCTTGCGCACGACCCGCGCTCCCAGTTCTTCAACTGGGCCTTGATGGCGGCCGGCGCCTCGGACTACGCCGCGGATGCGCGCGGCTACACGGTGGGGTTCGCGGTCGAATACTATCGCGACGACTGGGCTCTCCGGTTCGGCCATTTCGCGCAGCCCAAGGAATCCAACGGACTCGCGCTCGACTACCGGTTGTGGGCTCACTTCGGGGAGAATCTCGAGGTCGAGCACCAACACGCCCTTTGGGGACGCACGGGGAGCGTACGCGCAATGACCTTCCTCAATTACGCCAGAATGGGCGGCTTTGGCGACGCGCTTGCCTATGCTGCCTCAACCGGAAGCACGCCCGCGGTCGCCGACGTGCGCCGAGATCGAGCGAAGCTCGGTTTTGGGGTCAACTTCGATCAGAGCCTCAGTCGCGATGCGGGTTTCTTCGGCCGCTACAGCTGGAACGACGGGCGAACTGAAACCTATGCGTTCGCCGAGATCGATCGCTCCCTGACCGCGGGTCTGGCCATGCGTGGGCGGCTGTGGTTTCGCCCGCGCGACCACATCGCGGCGGCGTTCGTGCAGAACGACCTCTCGGATCCACACCGCGACTACCTCGCGGCCGGTGGGCTGGGGCAGTTTCTTGGCGACGGGCAGCTCAGCTATCGGCCCGAGCGGATGTTCGAGGCCTACTATTCGTTCAATGCTCTCGTCGGCATGTGGCTGACCCTTGATGGCCAATACGTCGTGAATCCTGGCTACAACGCCGATCGCGGGCCGGTGAAATTCTTCGGCGTGCGCCTGCACATCGAGATCTAGGCCGTTTTCTCCTCGCCGAGGAAGAGGTTCTGGATTTCGCCGAGGAGGGAAAGCACCTCGTCGGCGATGCCCTGCAAGGCACTTGGCGATAGTCCGACGCGTTCGCGGACATCTGGGCTTACCCGCGACAGACGATACTCACCGTTCGAACCGAGATCCAGGGTTTGGACCAGGAGATCCGCCAGGTGAACGACGGCGGTGGCGGGCGTGTGGCCGCGCGACCCCGCGGAGTGATGGTTGGCCGTGGCATCGCGGTAGAATGGCGGCAGCGTCCACGAGGTCATCAGCGCCGCACCGACCGCGGCGTGGTCGCAGCCAAACACCGCGCGCTCGGTTTCGTCGAGGGGCTTGTCGCTCTCACGATGGCGCTCCAGCGCCAGTTGCGAGCGCTCGGGAAGCAGCTGGTACATGGCCAAGCTGCCGATGTCGTGCAGCAGTCCCGCCACGAAGAAGCGTTCGACATTGGTCTCGCGCCGCAGGCGCGCGATGGAGCGCGCGGCAACACTGCACGCCAGGCTGTGCCGCCAGAAGGACTTCATGGCCACGAGGTGCGAGTCGATGCCCTTGAACTGGGAAAGTACCACCGTGGCCAGCACCAGATCGTGCAACTGGCGGGTACCGATGATGCGAACCGCCTCCTCGATGCCCTCCACGCGGCGGGAAAACCCGTAGAAGGCACTGTTGGCGATACGAAGCAGGCGAGCGCACAGGGCTTGGTCGTAGCTCAGGATGGCGCCGATGAGAGCCGTCGAGCTGGATGGGTGATTGATAGCTTTGTCGACCTGGAAGTAGATGTTGGGCAGCGAGGCCAAGGTGCCCACGCGCGCGACGATGGTTTCCGGACTCATGGGTGGCCCCAGCGGATTGCGCACCGGGAGAGGTTTCCCAGGACGCGCCGGCGCGGGCGCGGGCCTTTCTGCGTCGGTCCGGGGCGCGAGACGTTGCGCGACGGCCATGAGTTCGGCCACCATGGGATTGGCTGGATCTTCGCTGCCGAAGAAGCGCAGGAACTCCTTCGAAGGCGCGTCGCCGGCGGGCGGCGTATTCGTCGCCTGCGCCCGATCCCGAATCGGTTCCGGCCCGGCAACCCGTAGGTTAGGCAAAGACATGAAGACTCCCCCAGTCTGGTTATCGGCAGCAGCGCCAGAACCTTGACGATGAAATCGCGATGTGCCAATTGGACCCATCAGAGCGCCATGGACTCAGTTTCGACATGCGGACGTGTCGCCCGTGCAACCGATACAGGCGTATTCCTCATCGCTGCAAACGGCCACGGGGTTTGAGGAGATGTTGCCGTTCGGTTCGCAAGCAAGAGTGACCTTGTGGTCTACGCATGCGCTCATGGCGTTCATGGTTGAGATGCAATCCGGGTAGTCCGCCCGGTAGACCTGGCAGGCTTGCTTGCAGGTGACGGCAAAATCGACGGCCGTCTTCGAACAGCCTGCGCGCACCTGTCGGTCGCAGTTGGATTCGCAGGTCTTCTCGCTGCCCGGCGTGCTGGGCCCGACAAAACAGGCTGGGACAACCAAGAACAGCGCACCGAAGAGCCATCGGCCAAGGCGCGCTTCTCGGGCAATGACTATCGAACGCATGGGCTTCGCGGAGATTTTACCAGCAAAGACCTTTTTCGGTGGCGTTGATGATTCCATTCCCTACATTAGAAGGAGTGTGGGAAGAATCATGCTGGAGCAGTATCTAATCAAGAACACAACAAGGGAGCAGCGAGAGAGGATAATCAGGGATTCTCTCGGATGCGGCGGAGGCGGCTGTGAAAATTGCTCTTCCTGCGGAGTGTATGGGGCGGGAGATCCGGTGGACATGTATCAGCCGTATGTCGACGGGCTGAAGGAAATTGAGGATATCAATAGGGAGTTCAGGGCGAGGTATTTCCGCTAGGCGGTAGCAGTCGGGCCTGCTACCGCGGACACGTCTTCAGCGCGGCCCCTGGACCGGGAGCACGATCTTGCCGCATTTCATTCGGGTTGGCCGCTGGTCCTTGGGAAACGTGTAGATCAACTGTCGTGCGCGATCCTGTCCTGGAGCAATGGCTTCGGATCGGTCGGCGGCGGCATTCACCTCCACCGCCGCCTCCGCAGGCCGACCGACAACCATAGGTTGGCGAGTCACGCCCTTCCCCTCCAGGGCACACGTGTCGTACGAGAACGTCTGTTCCTCACCGCTGTCGTTTTTTACGGTCACAAGTGTCCAAATGAGCTTTTCGCCCGAATCGGAAGTCACACGGACCCCCCCTTCGCCTATGTACTCGTCGGGACCTTCCTTGACCTGGCCAAGGGTAATGCCCCACCCGTCTGCGCTCTTGGACACAGGGGTGGTCATCAGCAGGGCCGAGGAACAAGCCGAGAATCCGACAAGCCACATGCCAAGCAAAACCATCGTACTGACAGGACGCATGGATCTCATTTGCATTCCTCCAAGTCTCAGCAACGGACGTTCACGTGAAACTTCTAGGACAACGGTCGCCCAAAGACAATACAACTTTGGCACCACTGGCACCAACCAAGGCTGGGTGGGGGAAAGGTTTCCTGATTCGTACGGGGGCGACGTGCATCAAAACGCCTAGAGAGGTGGTTCTTGTCACGACTACGGGTTCAAACGTTCTCGGTTTCGATTGACGGCTTTGGCGCAGGTCCCAGGCAGGATCTGGAGCATCCACTGGGCGTGGGTGGGCCCGAACTTTTCGACTGGTTCTTCCACACGCGAACCTTCCAAAGGATGCACGGAGCCGGCGAGGGCGAAACCGGGGTGGATGACGATTTCTGCGCGCGAGGGTTCGACAACATCGGAGCGTGGATTCTCGGCCGCAACATGTTCGGCCCCGTGCGGGGGCCCTGGCCCGACGACAACTGGCGCGGCTGGTGGGGCGAAGAGCCGCCCTACCACACTCCGGTCTTCGTGCTCACCCACCATGCGAGGGCGCCGCTCTCGATGAAGGGCGGGACGGAGTTTCGCTTTGTCACGGAAGGAATCGAAGCCGCGCTCGTGCAAGCCAAAGCGGCGGCGGGCGAAAAGGACGTGCGGCTGGGAGGCGGCGTGGCCACGATTCGGCAGTATCTCCGTGCCCGTCTCGTCGACGAGCTTCACCTCGCCATCTCGCCGGTCGTGCTCGGCCAGGGCGAGCACCTCTTCGGCGGACTCGATCTGCGGGCCCTCGGCTACGTGTGCACGAAGCACGCGGCCGGTGGCCGCGCCGCCGCCCACGTGATTCTGCAGAAGCAGGGATAGTTGAGGGGGATTATCGCCGCTCTGCCCACAAGACGACAGGCGGCGGTCTCGAAGAGGTTGCGTGAGAAGATTGAGCCATCGTCACCGAGAGGATCCAAGCCGCCGCGCCACCACTTTCATCGCAAATTGGACAGCAGGTGATGAACCAATCTCGGCTGTGATAGCCTGACGTCGTGGATACAACGATTTCATCCTGCGTGAACCGCAACCAGGATGCCCTGGCCCGGTACGTTTCGCTTCGTCGGACCCAGGTCAGTCTCAACTCGCAGCTCGTCAGCCGATTGGCAAGGCCGACCGTTGTTGGCGCCGCAAAGAGACTCGGCCTCTGGCGCGGGGGCGAGCTACTACTGGATTCCGAGGGCGTCTGGGCTGCCCTGGTGGATTTCTGCCTCTACGATTGCTACCTCGGTGGACGAAACGCCATCGCTCGATACGAGGCGGCGGCTGACCTTGCGCCTGGGTCGGACCAGGACCTGGTCATCGAAGCGATGTTGCGGCCGTCGCCGCTGTCTCTCTTTCGGGTCGAGCGCCGGGAGCAGGACGTGGGTGTCGAGGTGCAAGACCTGCTGACCGACGAGATCGCGTTCGTCATGGATCAAGGGTTGGGGCGGACTGCATCGGTAGGAGTCTATCTCGCCACACGTCTGATCCGATTTCGAGCTCTCGACGTGAACATGACGAGTGGTGCCGCGCTGGCATTGGAAGATGTGCTTGCGGAAGGAATAGCCGCGGATGTCCACACGGAAATCGGGAAGGGCGCGGCAAAGGTTCTCGACAAGATGAACGCGCAAGAACGGTCACGAATAGCCGTTCGGATCCTACGCGAGGCGCTGGTCGAGGCGTCTGCTGAGGACTGATCCTCTGCCGTGGTGGTATCGTTGAAGGCATGTCGCTGCTTCCCCGTCGCGTTCAAGGCGGTCGGATGTTGTCCGGCAGCGCACCGTCGATAGAGGCTGGGGCAGTGGAAGTCCGGATTGCCCGCCCGTGCTGCTGGTTACATGGTAGCCTTGCCGGGAAAGGTCACTGCGATGCCTCGTAGCAGCGCCGCCAAAATCGATCAACTGGTCACGCGTGTTGAAGCGCTTGAGGGAGAAGTTCGCGAGCTGCGCGAGACGCTGACCCCGCGAGAAAAACTGCGTCGGGTGGTGGCACGCATTCGGCAGAAGACCAAACACATCCCGCAGCGCGATACCGTGACATGATGCGACTGTGCCACCTGACCCGATACCGACTCGATGACAATCGAGCATTTGCCGCTCGACAATTGAGCGCCATCGAACGCGTAGAAGTCAAGGAGAGGGGCCGTAATAGGTACGCTTGGAACCAATATTTCAATCTGCGCTCGGTTGTCGCAGGTGAGGTCTGCGACCACGGACAGTTCGTGGCTCGGCCACCGCAAGATCGCGTTGCAATTGCGCAACTCCAAACAGTATTCGTCACCCGGCGTAGTCACGCTGAGATTCCCGGTGGCTCCTAATACTCCGCAGGCAGCGTCTCCAGCTCGGCCAGCGTATACACCGGTCCATCTTTGCACACGTAGCTCTTGCCCGTGTTGCAGCGGCCGCACTTTCCCAATCCGCACTTCATGCGGTTCTCTAGCGTCGTGTAGATCTCGTTCTTGCCAAACCCCAGCTTCGCCAGTACTGGCAAGGTCAGCTTGATCATGATGGGCGGACCGCAGACGATGGCGACTGAATTGGCGGCGAGCGGGGCGATTTGTTCGACGATGTGCGGCACGAAGCCGACTTTGCCGGTCCAGCCGGGCTTCTCGCCTCCGGGATCGACGGTGACCACCAGCTTCATGTCGCTGCGCTTGCCCCAGTCTTCGAGCTCGTGCTTGTAGACTAGGTCGCTCACGCTGCGGGCGCCGTAGACCACGGTGATGTCTTTGAACCAGTCGCGCAGGTCGAGGCAGTTCCAGATCACGCTGCGCAGAGGG